>JAAUXY010069787.1_pt1 | contig 11395 bp, 6 predicted proteins | sample 7278121 | NCBI WGS metagenome assembly JAAUXY01 (sample SAMN14350117, study PRJNA611818) | marine sediment metagenome | isolation source: surface marine sediment (1.8m) | place: French Polynesia: Moorea | collected 2018-08
GAGCTATTCGACCGACCTGGGCAACGGCTGGTACCAGGTGGAGATACCGATCGCGGACTTCACCGGCGTTGCGACGGCCACGGGTCTGCTGTTCGAGACGGACAACACGGCGGCCAGCGCGTTCACCTTCCTGCTGACCGACTTCGGCTTCAACGAAGGCGGTAGCGGCGGCGGCGCGGCCGGCGAAATCGCGGTTAACGGCGGGTTCGAATCCGGCGACTTTACCGGGTGGATCCAGTTCGAGGCGACGACGGGCGACCAGACGGTCAATACGGGTATGGCCGGCGATACATCGTCAGAGGGCGTCTACCATCTGCAAATAAACAACACGGCTACCGGCACGAACTCGTTGGTCAAGCAGGAAAGGGTCGGGCTCGGAACGGTCACCCCGGGCATATCCTGGACGGTCACGTTTGACGCTCGCGGCAGCCTGGACATCGGAGGCGTCGCGTTTGCGCAGGTCTTTGCCGAGACGGCGGGCGGTAACGAGAACTGCACCGGGTGTGGCATCCTCGGCGGTGCGCCACTCGCGCTCGATGCCGACTCGGAAGTCTGGTCGTCGTTTTCGTTTTCCGGCACCGCCGGGCCCAACACCGAGAGCCTGACGTTGCAGCTGGAAGCCGGTACCGGCGCGGGCAACTTCGCCAACATGTTCTACGACAACATTTCTATCGTGGTCGGGCAATGACGATGCAGCTCTTCGACATTCCCCAGGCAATCCAATATCAAAAAAGAGTAGTCGCTATGGCGGGTATAAGCCTCTTGAAAAGCATTAAACAAGTAGTCAGCGCCGGGGCAGCCGTGCTCGTCCTCAGTGCTTCGTTCACCGGCCAGGTGCATGCGGCCGACTCCGTGGTCACCGTGAAAGACGACAGTGGTTGGAAGCTGCAGGTCAACGGCGAGGACTTCTACATCAAAGGTGTCGTCTGGGGTTACTCGCCGAGGGGCAAGAACTACAGTTACAACCTCTGGGCCGAGTCGGACGATTTCATCCGCAAGGTGCTCGACTACGAGTTCGGCCTGATGAAGGCGGGGGGCGTCAACGCGATCCGCAGTTTTACGATTATTCCTCCCGAGTGGGTCACCTACATTTACCGCGAGCACGGCATCATGTCGGTGATCAACCCGCTCATGGGCCGCTATGGCGCCTCGATCGGCGGTAAATGGGTGCCATTCACCGATTACTCCGACGAGCTGACCCGGGCGACCCTCAAGGCCGAAGTCCTCGAGGTTGTCGAGACGTACAAGAACACGCCCGGGGTGCTGATGTTCGCGCTCGGCAACGAGAGCAACTACGGCCTTTCATGGTCGAGCTTCGAGATCGAGAACCTTCCCGAGGGTGAGCAGAACACCGCGAAAGCGCGGTATCTCTACAGCCTGTACGCGGAAGTCATCGCCGCAGGCGAAAAGATTGCGCCCAACCATCCGTTCACGATCGTCAACGGCGACATCCAGTACATAGACCTGATCGCCGAATACCTGCCCAGCATGCCGATTCTCGGCAGCAACGTTTACCGCGGCAAGAGTTTCACCGGCCTCTGGCGGGATGTCGACGAGAAACTCGACATGCCGGTCGTGTTCTTCGAGTTCGGCAGCGATGCGTTCAACGCGCGCGAATTCGAGGAAGACCAGGCGGCGCAGGCCGAGATCCTGCGCGCGCAGTGGCAGGAGATGTACAACAAGGCTGCCGGCAACGGCGAGGAAGGCAACTCGATCGGCGGGTTCGTATTCGAGTGGCGCGACGAGTGGTGGAAATACCTGCAGATCGAGAACCTCGATATCCAGGACACCAACGCGTCCTGGTCCAACCAGGCCTACCTGTTCGACTGGGCCGAGGGCAAGAACAACATGAACGAGGAGTGGTTCGGCATTACCGCCCTCGGCACCAAGAACGCGGACGGTGTCTACACGGCGCGTCCGAGGATGGCCTACGACGTGCTGGCAGAGATCTGGCGCATGGATCCCTACAGGAATAAGAAAGCCGCCTTCAACCAGGAAATCAACAACCTCAACATGGACTTCTATGCCCTGCAGGGCGAAGTCCGTCAGCTCAAGAGCGAGAACAAGGAAGAAAAATCGCGACTGCGGTTCAAGGGCGGCAGCCTGCTCGGTGAGCTGGCCGTCAAGGGCGAAGAGGAAAACATCCGGATCGACGGCGAAAACGCGCTCGAGTTCGAGGATGGCCAGATGGTATTCCTGGACATTGGTTTCAACCCGAACCAGAAAATCGAAGGCGAGATGACGATCAACATCCTCGGCAACGTCGCTGACAAGGAGCCGCTGGAGATCGCGTATGGCCGTCGTGCGTTACCGATCGACGTCTTTGTCGAGCGAGATCCTCTCCCGGAGGAAGCGGAATTCCTGCCGCCCGATGCCAGAGTTACCGACACTGTCACGTTCACGGACCGCGAGCGCGTCGAGATCTACGACTTCAATGCGAAATACGAAGGCGAGGAGTGGGACATCGAGGCGTTCTACCACACGCCGCGCTATCACTGGAAAAACGAAGGCGATTTCTACGGCCTGGTGCGGGAGACGACCGACATGGCGGGCCAGGACATCTGGAACGCGAAAGCACCTTCGGGCGTCGAATTTGCGGGCAAGACAGGCTGGGGCGCGGGCCTCAAGATCCTTGCGGGCGACGAGGTGTTCTGGGGTGCCAACCCGAAGGTCATCCTCAAGTACAGCTGGGACTGGGGCAGGACCGAGTTCACGTTCATGCACGACGAGGACGTTGCGCGACGCGGCGAATCGGCGTCGGCAACAGCCGCTACGGACATCCAGACCCGTCGTTCGACGTTGTACGCGAAACGGGATATTCTCGAAGGCGTGACGCTCGAGCTCGGCGGCATCTTCGCCAGTAACGAGAAGATCGACGATACCTATACCCGTTATGACGATGGCACGATCTTCCTCGACCAGATCCAGGACGAGGACACGCTGGGATTCAGGGCCAAGCTCACCTTCCCCGTCCTCGGCCATCGGACATGGATAACGACAGAATACGCCGGGCTGGTTGCAGACGGCGGAGCCGTACTCAGGGAATTCGGCGTCATGGACCCGACGATGATTCCCTACTCGGAGTTCGGCAACAAGGTATCCGGCACGGCCGGAATGAACATCACGTTCGGCAACATCATGCTCACGCCCCGGGTGATGTATCGCGACAACCTCGTGCACGCGAACCCGTCAATTCCGGCCGCGATAAATCCCAACCCGAATCTCGGTGAGTTGTTCCCGGGCGTCGGACCGCGCAACCGGGACGACGACCCGTTCGCCGTGCTGGGCAATCGCGAAGCTCGATCGGCGGAAGTGTTCCTGACCTACGATCCCACGGGTGAGACGTTCTTCTACGAATGGGACAACGACTTCAAAGAGGACGCGAAATTCGCGTTCAATCTGGGCGGCAACTACACGTCGTATCCGACGCCGACAGACTCTTTTCAGTTCTTCTCCCTGTTGACCAACGCCAACGCAGCATTCGGCGTCGGGTTGCCCAAGGAAGACGTCTGGGCGGCGAGCAGCAGGATGGTTTTCAATCCCACGCAACGGGAAAAGTACATCCTCAACCTGAAAACCGGCTTCCAACAGTCAACAGGCGACCCCGTAGGCGGAACACGCGAGTTCTATGAGCTGCACGGCAAGGTTATTCTCGGTAACAAGCACATCATCGAGGGCTACTACAAGAAAGACGCCTGGGGACCCTACGATTTTCACCGGCAGTTCAACGTGATATTCCCCGACCAATTCAAGATCGACTACTCGGTTATCCTCGATGGCAGCGGCTTCCAGCCGAGAGAAACCCGTGGCACGGGAACCCGGGTCGGTGTCCGCGCGCTCTACAGGGGATACGATCCGAACGATGAGAAAACCTTGGGTGAGTCACAGGACGGCACGAGCGACTACCAGTTCCTGACGGTGTTTTACGTTGAGTACGTGTTCTAGCTTGCGCACGATGCGTACCAGAGGATCCAGAATTATGAAAACTGCATATCGAATTGTGTTAATGGCCGTTACGGCTCTCGCCGTCAGCAGTTGCAACGAACGCGATGCCAACGACGGGGTCGTCATCAACACTATCCTGTTGCCTACGGACGTCGTATTGAACCTGTTCTGTGAGGATGTTGGTATCAATGACGAGACGTGCGTGCTCGATGACCCGGAAAACCCGTTTGCGACGTCAGCGGTGCCGGAACCCGACCAGGTGCCCGAGGACGACGACGGCAATCCGCTGTTTGACGACAAATTCGCCCTTGCAGCAGCCCTGCCGCAGGGCCCGAGCGGCGCCAAGGCCCGTTTCTACCTCTGGGCAACGGCGCTTGCCCGACGCCAGACCGGCGAAAACCAGTGGTATACGGCGCGCGCCCTGCACGAGTTGTTCGATGCGAACAGCAACCTCGTATTCCAGGATGAACTCATCAGGGAACACGCGAAACGAGCGTATCGTTCCGTGCTCGACAATTTCTTCGGACAGGCGACCCAGTTTCTCGTGTTCGGCGAGCTGCTCTCGTTCCAGCTGAACGAGCTGACCGCCAAGGACGTCGTCTTCGCCGATGCAGTCCCTTTCCGGCCGCTCGTCGGCACCCCGCTCGAAGGGCTGGCACTTCTCACCGAGTGGGGCTACTCGTACGACGTCGACAATGACCGCTTGACCCGCAACCAGTAAGCTATCGCCAGCAATCGATTCATAGCAGGACTGCTTGCGGGACTGACTCTCTTGTCCGCCAACACGTCGTTCGGGCAGCCGATTCCCGTCGAGCTGCGGCAGACTGACGAGGGCTGGCAGCTTCTCCGGGGCGGCGAGCCCTACTTCATCAAGGGCGCCGGCGGCGACCACTCCCTCGAGCGCCTGGCCGCGGCTGGTGGCAACTCGGTCCGTACCTGGGACTTCGAGGACGTTGCGCCGATACTCGACGAGGCGCACGAACTCGGCCTGACCGTCACCGTCGGCATCTGGTTGGGTCACGAACGCCACGGCTTCGACTACAGCGACCCCGAACAGGTCGCGGAACAGCTCGAGCGCGCGCGCCAGGCCGTGCTCCGTTACAGAGACCATCCCGCGCTGCTGCTCTGGGGCGTCGGCAACGAGATGGAAGGCTTCGACGAAGGCGACAACCCGCTCGTCTGGAAAGCGGTCAACGACGTTGCCGCGATGATAAAGGAGCTCGATCCGCATCACCCGACGATGACCGTTACCACGTTCGTGCACGGCAAGCGCATCGAGTTTCTGCACGAGAAGAGCCCTGCGATCGACATACACGGCGTCAATGCGTACGGCGGCGCCGTCGTCATACCCGGCCAAATGCGCGACCGCGGTGCGACCAAGCCGTTCGTGCTGACCGAGTTCGGCCCGGTCGGGCCGTGGGAGACGCCGACGACGGAATGGGGTGCGCCATACGAGCCGACGAGCACCGACAAGGCAGCGTTCTACCGGCGCGCCTATGAAGAGGGCGTACTCGCGGCACCGGGCATGGCGCTGGGGTCTTACGCGTTTCTCTGGGGCCACAAGATGGAAGCGACGTCGACCTGGTTCGGTATGTTCCTCGATGACGGCGCGCGGCTCGGCGCGGTCGATACGATGACAGCGCTTTGGACAGGCGAGAAACCGGACGATCTCGCGCCCGAGATCGACCGCATCGACATCGACGGCAGCGCGCTCGTCGAGCCCGGTGCCGAGCTGACGGCGCAGCTCAGCGCTGCGGATCCCGAGGGTGGAGAACTACGGGCACACTGGGCGCTGCGGCCTGAATCGGCGGACTACCTGACCGGTGGCGACTTCCGCGAAGCGATACCCGATATCGACGCTGCGGCACTCGAAGGCCGCACTGACGGCGCGCGTGTGCAAATGCCCGAAGATCCCGGGCCGTATCGCCTGTTCGCCTACGTCTATGATGCCGCGGGAAACGCGGCGACCGCCAACGTGCCACTGAGAGTCAAGGGCGACGTTCGCCCGAGAATGCCCGCGGCCGTCTACGAAGATCGCTTCGAGAACATGCGCTGGGTGCCGTCGGGATGGATGGGTTCGGTGGATGCGCTTACGCTGGACGGCGCGCACGCGGATAACTGCCATGAAGGCAATGCCTGTATACGGATGCGCTATACGGGCGAGTTCGGCTGGGTCGGCGTTGCCTGGCAGCACCCGCCGAACAACTGGGGCGATCAGGACGGCGGCTTCGACCTGACGGGCGCGAACCACCTGGAACTCTGGGCCCGAGGCGAATATGGCGGCGAAAAGGTCAGCTTCGGCGTTGGCTTGCTGGAGAAAGACAAGGCCTACCCGGACTCGGGCATCAAGAAGATCGACGGCATCGAGCTGACGCGCGAGTGGCAGCAGTTCCGCATCCCGCTCAAAAAGCTCGATCTCTCGAGTATTAAAACGGGATTCGTGGTTACCCTGACAGGGCGTTCCTCGCCCGTGACAATCTATCTCGATAGCATCCGGTTCGTGCGCTGATCAGGGCGCCGGTCCGGTCGACTCGCGGATCTTCAGCTCGGCAGGGATAACTTCGGGATCGAGATCCCTGCTCGTATTGGCGCCGTTCCTGATCAGCGCCAGTGCCGCGTGCTCCGCCATGGCTGCCAGTGGTTGCCTGATGGTCGTCATTGCCGGGTAGATCTGACGCGTCAGCGCAATGTCGTCGCAACCGGCAACCGACAGCTCGCCCGGCACGTCGATGCCGAGCCGAACGGCGACGCGCATGATGCCCGCGGCCATGTCGTCGTTTGCGGCGAAAATGGCGGTCGGCCGATCTTTTCGCGTCAGCAGCTTATTTGCGCATTCCTCGCCGGACCTGATCGAGTTGTCGCCCTGCGCGACGAGACGCTCGGAGAATTCGAGACCGCTTTGTTCGAGCCCGTCCCGGTAACCGAGGAAGCGATGGCCGACGGCCTTGTGCGCCGGGTTGCCTTTGATGAACGCAATTTTCGTGTGACCCAGTGAGGCAAGGTGCCGCGTCATTTCGGCGCTGAAGTCCCGGTCGTTCGTCGAAACCGAGTATTTCCCGCGCCTAGTAGTGCCGGGCGACAGCCGCACGAGAGGCGTGCCCGTCGATTCGATCGCACGTACGATCCCCGGCAGGTTCGACAGCGGTGCCGCGAGCACGATACCGGCCGGCCTGACCTGTTCGACCAGGTCCCTGAGCTGCTTGCTCACATCCTTGTCGCGCATGTCACAGGGGTGGATCAGCAGTTCGTAGTTGTTCTCCTTGCAGGCCCTCAGCACGCCCTGTTGCAAACGGATGATGTAACCGCTACTCGGCGACTCGTAGGCGGCGGGATCGTCGTACACGAGTCCGATCAGCTTCGAGCGGTGACTCGCGAGGTTGCGCGCGGACTGGTTGGGCCGGTAGTTGAGCTGCGCCACGGCCTTTTCAACGCGCTTCCGGGTCGACTCCCGCACATTGGGCTCGCGATTGACGACCCGGGATACCGTCTTGATCGATACCCCGGCCAGTTTCGCAACGTCGTCGATCGTGGCCTTTGGCATGGTGAGCGTGTTTTCGTTCTTCTCGTTTTCGCACCAAACTAGTGCAAACCAGACAACGCTGTCAATCCGGGTACAGGTCCCGCATGACGAGCTTCGGCGTGCGGTCGACGTAAAACAAGCCCCAGTGCTTTTCCGGCTCGAGCGGGTCCGGCGATCCCTTCCACGGCTCGTCGAAGGCCTCGAACACGAACGTGAGGATCTCTTCTCTCGTCGTCCACTCGAGAAGCTCCGCGTAGTATTGTGCCTGCAGCTCCTCGGAGGCGTTGTGCGGGTCGATTCCCCGACCGTTGGCTGCCGTCGTCCAGCCGGCCTCGGTAATGATCACCGGCTTGCCCGGGTAGTGGTCGACGACCGAATGGTAGTTCTGCATCGTGTACTCGAGCGCATCGTGAATGGAACGGTATTCCCAGGCCGGATAGGTGTGCACGGCGATGAAGTCGAGTACCTCCGCGAGCGGTTCCAGCTTGTAGGTCCACGGCACGTAGTTCTCGCAGAAGGTCACGGGCTGACTGATTTCGTTCTTGACGTCGCGGACGTATGCGATCAGGTTGTCGACGGGCACCATGTGATCGGTCCATTCGACGCTCGCCTCGTTGCCGACCGACACCGAGAAGACGGTGTCACGGTGCTCGTTCGCCAGTGCGACCAGCCGCCGCACCTCTTCCTTGTTGGCGCGCTGGTTCGCATCGAGTTGCTCGTCGCTGAATTCGGCGCCCCAGGGGCAATGCGGATTGCTCATCTCCGCTGCCATGTCGAGGCCCAGCATGACCTTGAAATCCAGGCCCTTGTCACGGATGACGTTGAGCACCGTCTCTGCATGCGGACTGCAGTCGTAAAGGCGCAGGTACTCCCAGTTCTTTGCCAGGATCCCGAGGTCCTCACTAATCTCGGCATACGAAGGATAGGTGCCGTCGCCGGGACTTTGTCCCTCGCGGTAACCGGAATAACAGATGGCGTTGCCGTGTGCGAGCGGCTTGCCAACCTTGTCTTTACGATACGTGTTGAGCAAGTCAAACATACTTCGGCTTTCCGTCTTTGTCCCACAGGCCCCAGTAGGCGCCGACATCGCCTTCTGCATCGACCTTCCAGGTCTCGTCGAAGGACGAGAACCAGAAAACCTCGATGCCGTCCTCCTCGGCCCACTGGAACGTATCGAGGAAATACTTGACGGCATTTTCGTAGGAGGGCACGGCACCATCGGTCGGCGTGCCAATATTCGGCCAGCCCGTCTCGCTGATGATGACCTTCTTGCCGTTGGCTACGCGCTCGGCGCGGCGGTACATCTCTTTCATGTACAGCAGCGCATGCTCGGCCGGGCAGCCTTCCCAGAACGGGTAACAGTTGGCAAGAATGACGTCGCAGGCCTCCGTGATTCGGGGATGAACCTCGAATTCGAAGTACGCGTCGACATAGCCGACGTCGACGCCGGAGACGGCTTGCTTGACCCGCTGTATGTACTCGATGATTTCGTCTTCGGTAAGGTCGCCGCGCAGCATTACTTCGTTGCCGACACCGAGGATGTCGGCGTGGCCGGCATTCGCGATCTCGATCGCGTTGGCGATTTCGATTTCGTTCTGCTCCTTGTTGTCGTCGAGCCAGACACCGACCATCGTTTTCAGGCCCTCGCCTTTCGCGACAGCGGGCATCAGCTCGTTGCCCTCACTGCAGGAGAAAGTTCGTATCCAGTTGACGTAGGGCTGGATGAAGGCGAGGCGTTCGCGGATCTGCGGTTCGCCTATTTGCGTGCCGGGGCCCTGGCCCTCGACGTAGGGGCTGAAGGAGATGCCGTGAATCCCGTTCTCCAGGACGTCTCTGACGAGCTTGCGCAAGTCATCGATGGAAAGGCCGGAAATATCGACGCCGGCCAAAGACAGTTTTCTCTGGTACAGATTGGACATATTGATTCCTGCTTGGCTAGTCGGAGAGCAGCATATCGGACGTAAACGACACGCTTAGTCTCCGGATGCGGCCGCTGCGAGTGCAAATCTCGGCCGTCTGGTCTTTTGACAACGCCAGCCCGGGGGCAGCGACTTCGGATCCGTCATCGAACACTATCGTCAGCACGGGATCGGTCTCGTTGGACAGCGTGTAAACGATGGGAACCTGGCACCAGGTAAACGCCAGGCCGTCGACCGGGACGGCCAGGTGCTGCCAGTTGTTGTCGACATCGAGGTAACAGTACTCGAGTGCATCGGAGTTGAACTCGCACGCTCGCAGCAGCGCCGGCTGGAAGCGCGCAGCGCCATCGCGCACGCGCAACCCGAGTTCGCCGTAACGCGCGATGATTTCTTCCTTGACCTGCCCCGTCATGCCCGGCTGCTTGGCGCCACTGTGCCCCGGCGTGTGCGAATAGGGGTCGGTCGGAAACGCACCGTAATCGTCGGGGGTCTTGTTGAAGCCTATCCCCTCGCGGACGCGGTAGTAGAGCTGGCCAAGCCGCTCAATGACCGTCTCGTCGGCACCCTGCTCGAGGGCGGCGAAGAAATTCTCCTCGACTGCCAGAAGCAGCTTCGAAACCATGTGCCAGTAAATGGAGCCGAGCCCCTCGAAGCCGAACATCGTGCCCGAGCGGCCGGTAAAGGACTTGTGATCGAAGACGTCTTCGAAAAGGTCATGCAGCGATTCACGCGCGGCATCCACGGCATCTCCGTGTTCCGCCGCCAGCCGATCGAGCTGCGCATCGAGGTCGGAGGCATTGCCGAAATCGCCGTTGAAGCGGTATTCCCCATCCGCATCGCGCAGGACGATGCGCTCGTCTCCAGAGGCCAGCAGCTCGCCGAGCAGCGGTATGGCGTCGACCTGGTCCTTCGCGATCCGGTTCTTCTCGAGAAAGCTCGGCAGCTTTCGATCCGGATATAGCATGAAGCTGTCCTGGTCGGCGCGGTACACGGTGCTCTCGTAGAGCGCCTCGAGAACGGCGATGGCCTCCGCAGGGTCTATCGCGCCGGCGCTGAGCGCTGCGACCTGGCCCTCGAGCATCGGGTACAGGTTATCGACCGCGAGTGCACCGTGTTGCACCTCGAGCAGGTTGTACGCGTGGTAGAGGCCGTCTGGCCTGCGGTTGGTGCCGATGCTGTGATCGATAGCAGCAAGCGCATCGTCGAACATGTCCCTGATCGGCTGCATCGACTGCGATACCTTGCCCGAGAAACCCTGTTGTCGGTAAACGGCTTCCCGGAATCGGCTCGCGGCCTGGCCCAGTTCTGCGAGCAGCTCGTAACGCTGCGCCGCGCTGAGCTTGCCGCCGCCGAGGAAACCGCGTACACGCGACAGGGCAGATGCCGTCTCCGCAAGCCACTCGCTGACTTCGCTCGACAGCACGGAGGACCCGGACTCGCCGGCCAGCAAATCGTTGAGGTATCGCACGTAGCGGCGCAGGTAGTACAGGGTGACCATCGACAGTCCCTGGCCCACCAGCGCATTGTTGGCATCGTTCCACTCCGGGCGCTGCGTGTTCATCCAGATGCCGCCGTCGATGACGAGGTTGCTGAGCTTCGCGAGCAGCGGCACGAGCAGCTTCTCCAGCAGCGTGACCCGGTAGACGAGCCCGTTGCTGTCGAGCAGCAGCTTGCCGTCGGCGCCGATGTCCCGGACCCGTTGTTCGACAAGCTCAGAGAGCTCTTCGTCGTAGGAGATAGTCGACTTCGGGTTCTCGAGTAACGCCTCAAAGTTCGCGATGCGGTACGGAACGTTGGCGTAGCAGTAGACCGGCTCGTGCAGCAGCGTGCCGAGTCGATCGGGATGAAAGTCAACCGAGAGCTCCAGCAGCTTCTGCAGGTAGATGATCTGGTGATCGCCCCAGTAGCCGATGTAGCTCCACGGATCGTCCGGATCCTCCACCTCCCAGTCGATTCCCTCCTTGGTGATGCGATACGGGTTGTAGCCGTCCGCCGTCGATGCATTGACGAA
>JAAUXY010013124.1_pt1 | contig 11393 bp, 7 predicted proteins | sample 7278121 | NCBI WGS metagenome assembly JAAUXY01 (sample SAMN14350117, study PRJNA611818) | marine sediment metagenome | isolation source: surface marine sediment (1.8m) | place: French Polynesia: Moorea | collected 2018-08
CGACGAGGTCGACCCCGAGGCCAACATCATCTTCGGCTCGACCTACGACGACAAGATGGAGAACCAGATGCGGGTCTCGGTCGTGGCCACCGGCATCGATATCGCCGAGGGCGCCAAGCCGCGTCCGGTCACGCTCAGCCTGGTCGCCAACCCGGCGGCGGGCGGCGCCCAGGCCGCCCCGGCCGGCAACGCCGCCGAAGGCGGCGACCAGATCACGGCGCAAGCCGCCGCCGAGGTGCCGGCCCAACCCATGGCGGAGCCCGCCGCGCAGTCCATCGTCAGCGAGCCGCAGGCCCCGGCGGCTCCGGATCAGGCCGGCGAAGCGCCCCTGGAGCTGACCGAGCCGCTCGTCGAAGAGGTCCGGGAGACCGCGCAGGCGGTCCCGAGCGAGCCGCCGGCCGGGGAGACCTTCATCGCGCCCCAGCCCATGGACCCCGGCCAGGAGGCGTCGGCGCCCATGGTCCAGGCCAACCCCTTCGCCGCGGCCGACGTGGTCAACGCCCCGCCGGCCGCGCCGCCGAGCGAAGCGCCCGCCGTACCGCAGGCGCAGAGCGCGGCCGCTCAGGGCGCACTGGCCGAGAGCCGGACCGTCGGCGATCCTGTGTCTCCGGCGACCCGGAGCCGGGCCCAGGCGATCCTGGCCCGCATGAGCGGCGCCGCCCGCGCGCTGCAAGCCGCCGCCCAGGGCCACGACACGGCCGAGTCCCGCCCGGCACAGCCCAAGGTCGAGGCTGCGCCGCAGCCGCAAGTCCAGGCCCAGCCGCAGGTCCAGCCCCAGTTCGTGGCCCGGCCCCAGGCGACGGCCCACGAAGCCCCGAAGCTCGAAGCGCGGGTCGAGGAACACCAGCCGGCGCCATCCTCGGGCGAGGGCCAGCCCCGTCTGACCGGATTGGACCCGGCCGATCGCCCGTCGAACAGCCCGGTCGACGACGATCTCCTTGATATCCCGGCCTTCCTTCGCCGGCAGGCCAATTAGCCTCCGACTGTCGGCAGGGAGATCCGGCCCTAGGCTTCCGGGAGGAGTACCCCCTGCTCCTCCCGGAAGTTCTTCGGAACGGCGGCGAGCGATGCGGTTTCCGGGGCTTTCTCCGCCCATTCTCACGAAGCCGCCCGATGCTTGAGGGCGAAGAGCAGTCAACCTATAGTCCCAGGCGTAGCGGGGCGGCCGAAGCCGCCATCGGGAGATCGGATCGCATGTCCAGTTCGCCAGCAAGATCCCAGGGGTCCAAGAGCCTTGGCCTGCGTGCCCTGGGCGCAGCCGCGATGCTGCTCCTGATCGGTGCCTGCGCCTCCGAAGAGGAGGAGTTCAACTACGTTGAGCGGCCGGTCGACGACCTCTACAACGAGGCCATGGACACCCTGCAGAGCGGGAGCAACATCAAGGCGGCCAAGCTCTTCGACGAGGTCGACCGCCAGCACCCCTACTCGCCCTGGGCGGCGAAGGCCCAGCTGATGTCGGCCTACGCCTACTATCTCGAGAACGAGTACGCCGACGCCATTGCCGGCCTGGACCGCTTCATTCAGCTGCATCCGGGCAATCCCGACGTCGCCTATGCCTACTACCTCAAGGCGCTGTCCTACTACGAGCAGATCTCCGACATCGGCCGCGACCAGAGCATGACCCGCCTGGCCTTGGAATCCCTGGAGGAATTGACCCGCCGCTTCCCGGAGAGCAAGTATACCCGCGACGCCAACCTGAAGGTCGACCTGACCCGAGACCATCTGGCGGGCAAGGAGATGGACGTCGGCCGCTTCTATCAGAAGCGAGGCCATTATCTCTCGGCCATTAACCGTTTCCGAAGGGTCGTCGACCAGTATGAGACCACCTCGCATACGCCGGAGGCCCTGCACCGCCTGGTCGAGTGCTACCTGGCCCTTGGCATCCTGAACGAGGCCCAAGAGACCGCCGCCGTCCTGGGCTACAACTATCCGGGAAGCGAATGGTACCAGGACAGCTATGGTCTTCTGACGGCCGCCGGCATCGCAGGTCAGTAGCGCAGCGAGGTCCCGGCGCCGCCTCTCCGGCACCTTTCGACCACTGAGACGCCCCGAGCGAGACGCCCATGCTCGTCAACCTTTCGATCCGGGATGTCGTTCTGATCGACAAGCTGGATCTTTCCTTTCATGGCGGGCTCTGTGTCCTGACCGGCGAGACGGGCGCCGGCAAGTCGATTCTCCTCGACGCCCTCGGACTGGCGCTCGGCAGCCGCGCCGAATCCGGCCTGCTGAGGCCGGGCAGCCCGCAGGCGACGGTCACCGCCGCTTTCGACATCACCGACACCACGGACCTTGACGAGCTGCTGGCCGAGCACGGCCTGGCGACCGAGGACGGCCTGCTGGTCCTGCGCCGCAACCTAGGCGCCGACGGCCGCAGCCGGGCCTTTGTGAACGACCAGCCCGTCTCGGTCAGCCTGCTGCGCCGCCTGGGCGAGAGCCTGGTCGAAGTCCACGGCCATTTCGAGCAACGCGGCCTGCTGGACGCCGGCACCCATCGCGACCTGCTGGACGCGGCCGGCGGCCTCGAGGCGGCCGCAGCGGAGGTCGCCGCGGCCTGGGAGGCCTGGCGCCAGGCCGGCGAGGTCCAGCGCCGAGAGGAGGCGGAGCTCGAGCAGGCCCGGAAGGACGAGGATTTCCTGCGCCACGCGGTCGCGGAGCTGGAGACCCTGGACCCCCAGCCCGGCGAGGAGACGGCCCTGGCCGAAGAGCGCGCCTTTCTGCAGCACGGCGAGCAGCTGACCGCTACCGTCGACCAGGCCTTCGCCGCGCTCAACGGCAAGGAGGGCCAGCCCGGGGCCGAGGCAGCCGTCGGCAGCGCCCTGAGCGCCCTGGAGCGCATGGTCGACAAGGCCGGCGGCCGCCTGGACGAGATCATTGCCGGCCTGCACCGGACCGCGGCCGAGCTGCGCGACGTCACGGCCGGTCTGCAGTCGCTGTCCGGCAACCTTGAGCTCGACCCGCAGCGCCTGGAGCAGGTCGACGAGCGCTTCTTCGCCCTGAAGGACGTCGCCCGCAAGCACGGCGTCGAGGTCGACGAGCTGCTGGCCCTGCGCGAGGACCTGGCCTCCAAGCTGGAGAGCATCGATACCGGCGAGGAGCGTCTGGCCGAGCTGGCCGCCGCGGCCGCTGCGGCGCGCGAGGCTTATCTCGCCGCCGCCGGCGCGCTCAGCCAGCAGCGCGCGGATTCCGCCGCCGGGCTCGACCGCGCCGTCATGGAGGAGCTGCCGCCGCTCAAGCTCGACAAGGCCGCCTTCACGACCCGCCTGGAGCGCCTCGCAGAGGACGCCTGGGGCCCCAACGGCCTGGAGCGCGTGGTCTTCGAGGTCGCGACCAACCCGGGCTCCCGGCCCGGCCCGATCGGCAAGATCGCCTCGGCCGGCGAGCTGTCGCGCTTCCTGCTGGCGCTCAAGGTCGTCCTGGCCCGGGTCAGCCCGCGGCGCAGCCTGATCTTCGACGAGGTCGACAGCGGAATCGGCGGCGCCACGGCGGCGGCGGTCGGCCAGCGCCTGGCCCGACTGGCCGCGGACCGCCAGGTCCTGGTCGTCACCCACAGCCCCCAGGTCGCGGCGGTCGGCAACCACCACCTGCGGGTCCGCAAAGGCAGCAAGGGCGAGGTCGTGGCCACCGAGGTCGCGGAGCTGGCCGCCCAGGATCGCCGGGAGGAGATCGCCCGCATGCTCTCGGGCGAGCAGGTCACGGAAGAGGCGCGGGCGGCGGCCGACCGCCTGATGGGGGCCGCCTAGCGTAGGACCCGGCCGAGGGGAGCGGCCCGAGATCCAAGACATGACCGAGACACTTGCAAAGATCCCGGTTGAGAATTTGACCGAGGCGCAGGCGGCGGCGGAGCTGTCCCGCCTGGCCGAAGCGATCCGCTACCACGACACGCTCTACCATCAGCAGGACGCGCCGGAGATCTCGGACGCCGACTACGATGCCCTGCGCCGGCGCAACGACGCCATCGAGGCCCATTTCCCCGCTCTGGTCCGGGACGACAGCCCCAGCCGCAGCGTCGGCGCCGCGCCGGTGACCGGCTTCGCCAAGGTCACGCACCGGGTCCCGATGCTGTCGCTGTCCAACGCCTTCGCGGCCGAGGACGTTGCCGACTTCCTGGGCCGTATCCGCCGCTTCCTCGGCCTGGAGGACAGCGAGCCCGTCGACGTCGTGGCGGAGGCCAAGATCGACGGCCTCTCCATGTCCCTGCTCTACGAGGACGGCCGCCTGGTCACCGGCGCGACCCGCGGCGACGGCGCGGTCGGCGAGGACGTGACGGCCAACGTCCGCACCATCAAGGGCCTGCCGGAATCCCTGAAGGGGGCGGCGCCAAAGGTGATCGAGGTGCGGGGCGAGGTCTTCATGCGCCGCGACGACTTCCACGCCCTCAACGCCCGCCTCGCCGAGGCCGAGAAGGCGAAGACCTTCAAGAACCCGCGCAACGCGGCGGCGGGATCCTTGCGCCAGAAGGACCCCAAGATGACCGCCGAACGGCCCTTGCATTTCCTCGCCTACGCCTGGGGCGAGACCTCGGAGCCCCTGGGCGAGACCCAGTGGCAGGCGCGCGACCGCCTGGCCGGCTGGGGCTTCGAGATCAACGAGCCGGCCCGGCTCTGCCACAGCCTGGAAGAGATCCTGGCCTTCTACGACTGGGTCCAGGGCGAACGGGCGGAGCTGCCCCATGACATCGACGGCATCGTCTACAAGGTCGACCGGCTGGACTGGCAGAACCGTCTGGGCGTGGCGGGCCGGGCGCCGCGCTGGGCGACAGCGCACAAGTTCCCGGCCGAGCAGGCCGAGACCCTGCTGCGCGAGATCTCCATCCAGGTCGGCCGCACCGGGGCGCTGACCCCGGTCGCCAACCTGGAGCCGATCACCGTCGGCGGGGTCGTGGTCTCGCGCGCCACGCTTCACAACGAGGACGAGATCAAGCGCAAGGACATCCGCGAAGGCGACCACGTGATCATCCAGCGGGCCGGCGACGTCATCCCGCAGGTGGTCTCGGTGGTCGAGGCCAAGCGGCGGAAAGGCAGCAAGCCCTTCGCCTTCCCCACGACATGCCCCTGCCCGCTCGCAACCCCGGTGGTGCGGCCGGAGGGCGAGGCTGTGGCCCGCTGCAGCGGCGGGCTGGACTGCCCCTACCAGCAGGTCCGCCGCCTGATGCACTTCGTCAGCCGCGATGCCTTCGACATCGAGGGCCTGGGCGTGGAGAACATCCAGGAGTTCTGGGACGCCGGCCTGATCGAGGCGCCGGCGGACATCTTCCGCCTGAAGGACAGCCGCGAAGAAATTCTGGACCGGGAACGCTGGGCCGAGCAGTCGGTCGCCAACCTGCTGCAGGCGATCGAGGACCGGCGCCGCATCGGCCTCGACCGCTTCATCTACGCCCTCGGCATCCGCCAGGTCGGCCAGTCGACCGGCAAGCTGCTGGCCCGGACCTACGGCGAGCTGGAGGCCTGGCAGGCGGCGATGATCCAGGCCGCCGAGGAGCGCGCCGCCGCGCCCGAGGCCAAGAAACCGGCCGAGGTCGGCGAGGCCTATGCCGAGCTCTGCGGCATCGAGGGCATCGGCATGAGCATGGCCGACGACATCGGCGCCTTCTTCCGGGATCCGCAGCACAGGGCGATGGTCGAGGACCTGGCGGCGGAGCTGGAGGTCGAGGCAATCGCCGCGGCCGTGACCGATTCGCCGGTCGCCGGCAAGACCGTGGTCTTCACCGGCACCCTGGAGACCATGACCCGCAGCGAGGCCAAGGCCCGCGCCGAGGCCCTGGGCGCCAAGGTCTCGGGCTCGGTCTCGAAGAAGACCGACATCGTCGTCGCCGGCCCCGGCGCCGGCTCCAAGGCCAAGAAGGCCGCGGAGCTGGGCATCGAGACCCTGAGCGAAGAGGAATGGCTGGAGAAGATCGGCGGAAATGCCTGATGTTTATGGCTTGATGCCACAACCTCTCATCTGTCATCGCCGGACTTGATTCGGCGATCCATCGTGGCGCTTGTTGGATGGATGCCCGGATCGCGCGAAGCGCCGCGCGTACGCGCTCCGGGCATGACAGCTTGCGATTTGGGAAGCCCGAGATGAGTGACGCGAAAAGCACGCAAGCCGACTCCGCCGAGCCCCACTCCCCGGTCGCCCTGGCCGATATCGAGGCGGCGGCGGAGCGGATCCGCGGCGCGGTGCGGCGCACCCCGAACCTCGCGGCAGAGCCGTTGAAGGACTCCCTGCCGCTCGGCGAGCTGGTCCTGAAGCTCGAGAACCTGCAGGTGACCGGCTCGTTCAAGGCGCGCGGCGCCAGCAACACGCTGTTCAGCCTGCCCGAGGACGAGGTCCGGCGCGGCATCATCACCGCCTCGGGCGGCAACCACGGCCTGGCCGTCGCCTACGCCGGCTGGCGCGCCGAGACCCGGGCGGTGATCTACCTGCCCGCCTCCACCCCGGAAGCCAAGGTCGAGAAGCTCAGGGCCTGGGGTGCCGAGGTGGTGGTCGAGGGCGCGGTCTGGGACGACGCCAAGGACGCCGCCTTGACGACCGCCGAGGCGGAAGGCCTGACGTTCATCCATCCCTTCGACGATCCGCGGGTCGTCGCCGGCCAGGGCACGGTCGGGATCGAGATCCTGGAGGACGACCCGGGCCTGGACTACCTCTTCGTCGCGATCGGCGGCGGCGGCCTGATCTCCGGCGTGGCGACGGCGGTCAAGGCGCTGAAGCCCTCGATCACCGTGATCGGGGTCGAGCCGACGGGCGCGCCGACCCTCAAGGAGAGCCTCGCGGCGAAAGAGCTGGTCACCCTGCCGGAGATCACCACCGCGGCCGGCACCCTGGCGCCGCGCCGCTCGGCGGCGCTCAACCTGGAGATCATCGGCCGGACGGTCGACGAGATCGTCCTGGTCAGCGACGGGGAGATGGCCGCGGCCGCCCGCAGCCTCTGGTTCGAGCTCGGCATCGCCGCCGAGCTCTCGGGCGCCGCCGCCCTGGCCGCGATCCAGAAGGGCCGCTTCGCCCTGCCGCAAGACGCCCGGGTCGGCGCCCTGGTCTGCGGCGCCGGCACCGACGGGATCGCATAACCGGGCGACTCGCCCTACACTATAGGCAGAGGCTGGCTCCGCCGTTCGGGCCCGCCGACGCGAGAGTCGAAAGCGATCATGCCGGAAGCCATGCAAGAGCCGGCGGCGACGCCCGAGCCGCCGCACCTGAGGGGCCTGAACCCGGAGCAGCGCCAGGCCATCGAGAGCCTTGACGGCCCGGTGCTGGTCCTGGCCGGCGCCGGCACCGGCAAGACCCGGGTTCTGACCTCGCGCCTGGTGCAGCTGCTCTGGACCCGCAAGGCGCGGCCCTTCGAGGTCTTGGCAGTCACCTTCACCAACAAGGCGGCGCGGGAGATGAAGGACCGGGTCGGCGCCCTGCTCGGCCGGCCGGTCGAGGGCTGGTGGCTTGGCACCTTCCACGCGCTGGCCGCTCGGATTCTGCGTGAGCAGGCCGAGCGGGTCGGCCTCAAGCCCAACTTCACGATCCTCGACACCGACGACCAGCTGCGCCTCCTGAAGCAGATCCTCGAGGCCGAGGGCTTCGACGACAAGAAGTGGCCGGCCCGGGTGATCCTCTCGGCCTTCGAGCGCTGGAAGGACCGCGGCCTGACCCCGGACAAGGTCTCGGCCGGCGAGGCCGGGGACATCGCCGGCGGCCGCGCGGTCGAGCTCTACCGCGCCTACCAGGCGCGGCTGCTGGCGCTCAACGCCTGCGACTTCGGCGACCTGCTGCTGCACAACCTGACCCTCTTCCAGGCAGACGCCGAGCTCCTGAAGATCTACCAGGAGCGCTTCCGTTTTCTGCTGGTCGACGAGTACCAGGACAGCAACGTCGCCCAGTACCTCTGGCTACGGCTGCTGGCCCAGGACCACGGCAACATCTGCTGCGTCGGCGACGACGACCAGTCGATCTACGGCTGGCGGGGCGCGGAGGTCGGCAACATCCTGCGCTTCGAAAAGGACTTCCCCGGGGCCGTGGTGATCCGGCTGGAGCGCAACTACCGCTCGACCCCGAACATCCTGGCCGCCGCCTCGGGCCTGATCGCCCACAACGAGGGCCGCCTGGGCAAGACCCTCTGGACCGATGCCGAGGCCGACCCGGGCCCGCCGGTGCGGGTCCGCGGGCTCTGGGACGGCGAGGCCGAGGCCCGCTTCGTCGGCGAGGAGATCGAGGCCCTGCAGCGCCAGGGCCACCGCCTCTCCGAGATCGCGATCCTGGTCCGCACCGGCGCCCAGACCCGCGAGTTCGAGGAGCGCTTCATCACCCTGGGCCTGCCCTACCGGGTGGTCGGCGGCCCGCGCTTCTACGAGCGCCGGGAGATCCGCGACGCCCTGGCCTACTTGAGGATCCTCGCCTCGCCCAGCGACGACCTGGCCTTCGAGCGCATCGTCAACGTGCCCAAGCGGGGCATCGGCGACGCCACCCTGCGGCTGATCCACGCCGCCGCCCGGGCCGGCGACAAGCCGCTGCTCGCCGCCGCCGCCGACCTGGTCCAGACCGACGAGCTGCGCCCGGCCGCGCGCCGCAGCCTGGGCGACCTGATCGCCGGCATTGCCCGCTGGCGGCAGCTGACCGATCAGATCCCGCACACCGAGCTGGCCGAGATCGTGCTCGACGAATCCGGCTACACAGCGATGTGGCAGGCCGACCTCTCGGCCGACGCGCCCGGCCGCCTGGAGAACCTCAAGGAGCTGGTCTCGGCCATGGCCGAGTTCGAGAGCCTGGCCGGCTTCCTGGAGCACGTCAGCCTGGTCATGGAGACCATCCAGGGCGAGGGCCAGGACCTGGTCACGGTCATGACCCTGCACTCGGCCAAGGGCCTGGAGTTCGACAGCGTCTTCCTGGCCGGCTGGGAGGAAGGCCTCTTCCCCAACCAGCGGGCCCTGGACGAGACCGGCCTCAAGGGCCTGGAGGAGGAGCGCCGCCTGGCCTACGTCGGCCTGACCCGGGCCCGCCGCCAGACGGTGGTCAGCTTCGCCGCCAACCGGCGGCTGCACGGCTCCTGGGCGGCCGCCATCCCCTCGCGCTTCGTCGACGAGCTGCCAAAGGACCACGTCGAGGTCGAGAGCGACGCCGGGCTCTATGGCGCGACCGGCGGCGGCTTCGGCCCCCGGAGCGGCTTCGACGACTGGCAGAGCCACCGCTGGTCGCCGGGGCTGGAACGCGCCCAGCGCAATCGCGACCGGGCGGCCCCCTTCATCGAGGGCACGGCGACGGTGCTGGGCAGCGACGTGACTGACTTTCCGCCGGGCGCCCGCGTGTTCCACCAGAAGTTCGGCTACGGGACGGTCAGCGAGGTCACAGGCGACCGCCTGACCATCGACTTCGACAAGGCCGGGACGAAGAAGGTCATGGCCGGCTTCGTCATGCCGGAGCACCTGGCGGGCTGACCCGCCGTCGGATCATGGCAGGCTCCGGCTGGCGCATCGACCTGACGGTGCCCGCGGCGGCCCAGGCGGTCTTCGAGGCCGCCCTGGAGCCGGTCGGCGGTGCTCTCGCGATCGGTCTGCCGGGCGCCGACGGCCTGGTGCCATTTCAGGTCTATCTGCAGGAGCCGCCCGACCGGGGGGTTCTGCGCGCCTGTCTGGTGGACGCCGCAGAGGCCGTCAGCACGGAAGTTCCGGAGACCCGGATCGCGGCGCTGGCCGACACCGACTGGGTGGCGGAGAGCCAGAGCAACCTGCCGGCGATCCGCGCCGGGCGCTTCTACCTCCACGGCAGCCACGTCACCGGGCCGCCGCCGCCGGCCTCGATCCCGCTGCTGATCGACGCCAACGTCGCCTTCGGCACCGGCCGCCACGAGACCACCCGCGGCTGCCTCCTGGCCCTGGAGGGCCTCGCCAAGGCCGGCTTCCGACCGCGCCGCCTGCTCGACCTGGGCTGCGGCTCGGGCATCCTGGCCCTGGCCATGGCACGGCTCTGGCGGCGCCCGGTCCTGGCGGCGGACAACGATCCGGCCGCCGTGGCGGTTGCCCGGGTCAACGCCCGGATCAACCGGTGCGGCAGGTGGGTTCGGCCCTTGGTCTCGGAGGGCTACCGGCACCCTTCGCTACGGGCGGCCGGGCCTTTCGACCTGATCGCCGCCAACATCCTGGCCGAGCCCCTGGCCCGGATGGCGGTCGAGCTGCGCGCCCATCTGGCACCGGGCGGACGGGCCGTCCTTTCGGGGCTGCTGGTCAAGCAGGAGCGCTTGGTGCTGAACCCGCACCGGGCCCAGAAGCTACGCCTCGTCCGACGGTTGCGCCTTGCCGAGTGGTCGACCCTGGTCCTGCGCCGCTGATCGCGGATAGGAAAGAGGACGGTCCTGCAGGACCGCCCTCTTCGCTTCTCCATCGGGGCAATCGGCGTGGATCAGGCCGCCTTGCGCGTCACCGTGGGCTCGTTGGCGTTGGCCGGGCCCTGGACCATCAGATAGAAGGGCAGCAACAGGGCGGCGCTCAACTTGACCGTGAGGCCCGGCCGCGGGTCGGTCAGCGGGGTTTCCAGGCGCCAGGTCGGGCTCCGGCCCTCGAGCCGCGCGTCGACCACCTCGGGAATGGCCGCCCGTTCGACGCCGATGTCGCGCAGCAGCCGGTCGTCCAGAGCGGCCAGCTGGCCGATGGTCTGGCGCCGGATCGCGGCGCGCTTCAATTCGGCCTTGAGCCGCTGCAGCCAGCCGGCGGGATGGGGGTGCGCGGCCTGGCTCCTTTCAGTGGCGATGCGGCCGATATCGCCGCGCTCGACGCCGATGTCGCGCAGCAGACGGTCGTCGAGGTCTGCAAGCGCCGCAAGGGTGCGCCGGCGGGCGATGCCGCGCCGAACGGCGCAGACCAGGGCGGCAAGCCCCGAGGCGCGCCACAGCTTGGCCAGGCCACGGTTGATGTAGATCGCGCGTCGGCGCCGCGCTTCCAAGAGGAAGCGGTCGACCTCCGTGGGGTCGACGAACGTCGCCTGGGCCTTGGACCTCAGGATTTCCGCGCGTTCGGTCTCTGACAGGCGGGACATGATTGGATGACTCCTTGTCTCTAGCCAAAAATCCCAGCTTGGAAGGAGCTCCCCGAGACACCCGGTAGGAGGGTTTCTTCTTCTTGTTGCGTGGAATATACGAACGCCCCCGGAGCCGGCCGAGCGGTCGTTTTGCACTGCAGCATTGCCGGGCCTGCATGGCTTCCGGCAGCGATCTTGCCTGCTTCGCGAGGGCGCCTTATACCAAGGGGCGTTGATAATGACTCATTTGACCGGGTTTGCTTGATCGCCCGTCAGGCGCGCTTCGCGCAGCGGTGCGGGGTACCGTAAGCGGAGCGCAACGCAGCGGGCGATCAAGCAAACCCGGCCTTCGGTGGCGCGCGGCGGCCCGCCGGATGCGTTGCGACCCTTGCCCGATGCGGGTGCATCGCGCTGCG
>JAAUXY010102228.1_pt1 | contig 11391 bp, 8 predicted proteins | sample 7278121 | NCBI WGS metagenome assembly JAAUXY01 (sample SAMN14350117, study PRJNA611818) | marine sediment metagenome | isolation source: surface marine sediment (1.8m) | place: French Polynesia: Moorea | collected 2018-08
AGATCACGGTCGGCGACGACGGCACCGTCGAGGCCCGACCCGGGTACTCGGGCGATGTCACGATCAACGGCCAGCGGATCACCGAACCCGAGCGCTGGCCGGGGGGCATGTTGAGCGTCGGCGGCCGGGTCTTCGCGTTCGAGTCGCCGGCGACACCGCCGGCACCGCGTCGCCTGTCGCCGCCGGACCAACGAGGCATGGTCGCCTTCAACCGGCCGCCGCGCTCCGGTGACGACGGGCCCCGGCGCCTGGTCGTCGATGCGGTACGCGACGCGATCGGAACCCGCCGGACGCTGTGGCGCCAGCGGGTGGGCGATCTCGCCGCGTTCACCGTCCCGATCGGGTTGGCCGGCGATCCCCCCGGGCCGATCACGCTCGATCTCTCCGCCGAGCGCGGCGTCGCCATCGCCGGGAGCGAACCGTTCACCACCGGTCTCGCACGGACGGTGATGATCGAGACCTGCACCCTGCACGGTCCGGCCGACCTCGACGTCTCGGTCGCCACGTCGGCCGAGCGCATGGGTCGGTGGGACTGGACGAAGTGGCTGCCACACCTCCGCAGCGGCTCGACGCCGCGCATCCTCAGCGGCGAGGGGCAGCTCCACGAATGGGTGGCCGTGCTCCAGGCGAGCAGCGCCAGCGCCGCCGGCCAGCTGTCGCGCTCCCCGCTCACGCTGCTCGTCGTCGACGACCCGGACATGTGGACTCGACGCGACTCACCGCTGGTGCCGCTGCTCTCGTCGCACCCGACCGGGCTTCGCGTGCTCACCCTGGTCGAGACACCCGAGCAGGCGCCGGCGATCTGCACGGCGACGATCACCGAGGCGCCCGACGGTTCGGCCCACCTCGTCGTCGCCGACCGTGGTGTCGACGTCGAGGGAGTCGTCCCGGCGCTGACCGAGACCGGCATCGCCGTCGAGGTCGCCCGCCACCTCGCACCCCTCGACGACACCGAACGTCCGAGTTCAGCGCTCGACGAGCCGTCCGAGCGCGGGCCGGAGTCGCTGGGCGAGCTGCTCGACCCTCGCCCCGCCGACGAGGAGTCCCTGGTCGACGCCTGGCGGCGGGTTCAGCGGCCGCTCCCGGAGTCGCCGCCCGTGCCGGTCGGGTTCCACACCGGCGAGCGGCTGACGTTCACGCTCGCACCGGACCGGAACGTGCTGGTCACCGGTGCCCGCCACGAGCTCGCCGCCGACGTGGGCACCACCATCGTCTGTGCACTGGCCGCCGAGCTCCCGCCCGATTCGCTGTCGATCGTGCACGTGGCCACCTCGGCCGCCGCGACGATGGACGTGCTCGACGAGCTCCCGCACCTCGCCGGGCGGTTCGACGACCCGGGCGCGGGTGCTGCGACCCGGCTCGTCCTCCGCCTGGCCCACGCGGTCGGTGCGCTGGATCCGGCGGACGGACGGGTGATGGTCGTGATCGACGACGCCCGCGGCACCGCCGCCGCCTCGCCCGGACTCGTCGAGGGGCTGATCGAGCTGACCGAGGCACTCCCCGCACTCCAGCTCGTCGTGTGCACCGACGACCGCAGCGACGATCACGCCCAGCACCGAAGGACGTCGTTCGCCGTGCGGATCGACGTCGACGAGCATGCCGGCCACCGCCGCGCCTCGCTGCGCATCGACAGCGAGCGAATCCACGTCCCGTTCGCACCGTTCTCCCCCACCGGGACGTCGCCGGCGCGGGGCGGCCTCGTCGTCCGGCCGAACCTCTACGGCAGGGCGCCGTCCCCGCTCGAGCGACGGCTCGACATGCTGGCGAGATACGACAGCGCCGATCCCGGCCGCCACGACTTCGCCCGTTTCGCCGACGAGCTGACCCGCGCCGCGAACCGACTCGAGCGGCGACCAGCGTCGCAGCTGGTTCCCGCCCCGCTGCCGGAGCAGCAGCACTCCACCCGCCTGCTCGCCGAGCGACCCGGCGATGCGGTGCCGCTCGGGATGGTCGACCTGCCCGAGCGGGCGGGTTCGACGCCGTTCTGGTGGCAGCCGGGAGAGCAGGGCTCGTTGCTCCTGCTGGGCTCCCCCCGCTCGGGGATCGACTCGGCGCTGTCGACCCTGGTGCTCGGTGTCGCCTCCCTTTTCTCGGCCGACGATCTCCACGTCTACGCCATCGACCCGCTCAGTCGCCGCCGGGTCGCCGTCGGCTTGCTCCCGCACACCGGGGCGACCACGACACCGGACCGCGTGGACGAGGTCGGCCACCTCCTGGAATTCCTCGCCGACGAGAGCGAGCGGCGGATGGCGGGCGGGCCGGCAGCCGTCGCCACGGAGCCCTCGCTGCTGCTCCTCGTCCACGACCTCGGCCAGCTTCGCCGCCACCTCGCCGGGCGCGACGACGTGCTCGACCGGCTCACCACGATCGCCGACGCCGCGGCGGTGAACGTCAACGTCGTCGCCAGCGCCTGGCGGGTCGACGACGCCGGCCACCTCCTCCACGCCGTCGCCGACCAGCTGGTCGGCGCGATGGCCGAACCGACCGACTACGAACTGCTCGGGATCGTCGACCCGGCTGCGGTCGAGGAGCAACTCGGCAGATGCTGGTCGACGGCCACCGACCGCCTCGTCCAGCTCGCCACACCGCCCGGGTCGCTCGTCGCCGAGGTCGGGGGACTGGAAGCCGAACCGGCGACATCACGCCTGCCCGCCCGCCCCTCGTTCGACCAGGTGGCCCGGCCATGACGCGCTCCCCGCGGCTCGGTACGGATCCGTCCGGAGACCGCCCGAATCGGCGACGAGACCGATCGGAACCGGTGGTCTGGCCATGACGACCCCGGTGGTCCGGCGAGGAGACGGCGTCGGCATCGAGTACGCACGGACGGTGTTGCGCGGGGTTCGACTCGACCACGAGGACCCCGATCGCGTCCATGCCATCGCCGAGGTGCCGATCGTCGTCCCCGGCGACGAGGCGAGCATGCTCGACTCGTTCGTCCGGCTCCGAGCCGAGCTCGGCAGCCCGATCGCCCCGACCCGGATCGGCACGTTCCCGCCGGGCACGTCGATGCAGCGCGTCGACACGACCGGCCTGAGCGGCCCCGAGCTGAACCACCTGCGGTCCGAGCTCGAGCGGGACTCGGCACTGGCGTCGACGGTCCTCGTCGACGACGGCCCTCGGCGGTGGCTGGTGACGTTGTGGTGGGACCCGGACCCGATCCGCCGCCTCGAGGAGGTCGCCGAGCGGGCCGGGTTCGTCGACGTCGCGATCGACCCGAGCCCGCTGGCGTTGTGCCGGGTCGTCTCGCCCACCACGACGTGGATCCGCCGCGATTCGGCCGAGGGCGAGGCGTTCCGGGCCGTCGTCGGCGCCGGCGTGCCGGTGGCGGCGATCAGCGACGACACGGTCGGGCGGGTGTTCCCCGACCTCACGCTCGGGGCCGACCAGATCTCCACCGGTCTGTTCGGCGTGCAGCTCGAGCCGGGCGACCTGGCGGCGTTGATGCAGCGCATCGCCGACAGCCAAGCCGACCATGCCGGGCACGACGGCGAAGGAGCCGGCGGCGGTCAGCTCGTCCTCGGCCGGCGGGCCTATCCCGAGTACCCGGACTACGACATCCGCGCCGGGGAGCGGCAGTGCGTGGCGTTGGGTGCGGCCGTCGGGGCCGCCGGGCTGAGCGGCCAGCTCCGGCCGGTCGACGTGCTGGTTCCGCCGCCCCTCACCGACGAGGTCGAGCGCCCGTGGGTCATCGAGCGGCTCACCGATCTCGCGCCGCCCCCGCCCGCGTCCCGCGTCGGCGCCCTGAAGCGGGCGACCAAGGTGCTCCCCGGCCGCCGTCGCCCCCGCTGAGACTCCTCCCCAAAATCTGGCGCGAACTGCCCGCCCAGCGGGCAATCGGGTGCAGATTTCGGACACGACCGGGCCCCCACCCGAAATCTGGCGCGAACTGCCCGCCCAGCGGGCAAACGGGTGCAGATTTCGGACACGACCGGGCCCCCACCCGAAATCTGGCGCGAACTGCCCGCGCAGCGGGCTATCGGGTGCAGATTTCAGTCGTCGGCGTCGGCGTCGGCGTCGGTGTCGGCGTCGGGTTGGTCGAACACGGCCATCGACTGGCGGAGCGGGACGAGATCGGCGCCGCTGTGGTGCCGCTCGGCGTCGGCGATGGCGTAGGCCGCCAACTCCCGGGCCCGCTCCAACTCGGCGCGCAGCTGGCGGTTCTCGGCCTCCAACCGCATCACGCGGCGGATCCCCTCCAGGTTCATCCCCTCGCTCGTCAGCTCCGAGATCCGCCGCAAGACGGCGATGTCGGCGTCGCTGTACCGGCGGTTGCCTCCCTCGGTCCGTGTCGGCGCGACCAGCCCCCGCCGTTCGTAGATCCGCAACGTCTGCGGGTGCATCCCGGCCAGCTCCGCCGCGACGGAGATCACGTACACGGCCTTCGTACGCGGACGCTCGTTCATGCCCACCACCTCCTGCGGCCCGACGTCCCGACCGAAACCGTACCGGCCGGTCGTCGGCTCCCGACCGCCATCACATCGGTGCGTGATCGGTCGGTCATGTCAGCGAGCTCCTCGGGTTCACCGTAGTGGCTGCGGCGAGGCGCTCGATGGCCTCGCGCTCCTCGTCGGTCAGCTCGGACGGCACCTCGACGTTGACGGTGACGATGAGGTCTCCGGACCGCTGCTTGCCGGCGACCCCCTTGCCCCGCACGCGGTGCCGGCTCCCGCTCTGGGTCCCCGGCTTCAGCCGCAGCGTCACGGGGCTGCCGTCGAGCGTCGGGACCTCGATGTCCCCGCCGAGCGCCGCTTCGCTGAACGTCACCGGCACGGTCACGGTCAGGTTGTCGTCGCTACGCCCGAACACGTCGTGCGAGCCGACGCTCAGCTGGACGAGCAGGTCGCCGGCCGGCCCGCCGTTTCGACCGGGCCCGCCCCGGCCCTTGAGCCGGATCGTCTGCCCGTCGCGGACACCGGCCGGGATCCGTGTCTTCACTTCGCGGGGCCGCTTCTCGACGCCGGTGCCGCGGCAGGTACCACACGGCTCGTCGATCGTGACACGCTGGCCCTGACACACGGTGCACGGAGCCGACAGCGAGAAGAAGCCCTGGTTGTCGTCGACGACACCGCGCCCGCCACAGTTCGAGCACACGGTCGGGCTCGTGCCGGGGCGGGCACCGCTGCCACCGCACGTTGAGCACTGGGCGTCGGTCGTCAGGAACAGGGTCGTCGTGATGCCCTTGACCGCGTCGACGAAGTCGACGGCGAGGTGCGCCTCGATGTCTCCGCCGCGACGAGGTCCGACGCCCGACGCACCGCCGCTGCGCGCACCGCGACCGCCCCGTCCGAACAGGTTGCCGAAGATGTCGCCCAGCCCGCCGTCGGACATGTCGCCGACGTTGAAGCTGAAGCCGCCCGGTCCACCCGCACCGCCGCCGCGCATCCCGCCGAGGGGGCCGAGGGCCCGGACCTCGTCGTACTCGGCGCGTTTGTCCTCGTCGCCGAGCACGTCGTAGGCCGCGGTGATCTCCTTGAACCGCTCCTCGGCCCGCTCGTCACCCGGGTTCTGGTCCGGGTGCAGGTCGCGGGCCAGCTTGCGATACGCCTTGGTGATCTCCTTGGCGGAGGCGTTCTCGGCGACGCCCAGCGTCTTGTAGTAGTCCTTCTCGAACCATTCGCGTTGTGCGGTCATCGATGTTCACCTCCTGGCGTGATCGTCGTCGTGGTTGTGGGCTGCTCCGATCTCAATCGGTCGTCTTGACCATGGCGGCGCGCAGGGTGCGGCCCTTCCAGCGGTACCCGCTGCGCAGCACCTCGGCGACGATCGGCTCGCCGCCGCCCGCCGGCTCGTGCACGACCGCCTCGGCCACTTCGGGGTCGAACGGCTGACCGTCGAGGTCGAGCGTCTCCAGACCCTGACGTTTGAGCTCGGTCAGCATCTGGTTGAGCAGCGGCCCGACCTCGTCGGGATGGTTGACGTACGCGGCCTCGGCGGCGTCGAGCACGGGCAGCAGCGCCTCGGCCAACCGTCCGCTGGCCCGCTCGGCCTCGGCCTGTGACCGGGCCGCCGACTGCCGGCGGAAGTTGTCGTAGTCGGCCTGGACCCGCTGCGCCAGGGCCTTGAACTCCTCGCGCTCGGCAAGCAGTCCGACGACGTCGACATCGCTCACGTCGATGTCGGGTCGACCGATCCCGTCGGTGAGATCGTCGACCTCGCTCGCCCGCTCGGGTGCGTCGTCCTCGCTCGGAGGGACGAACTCGGACTCACCCTCGACGGGTGCGTCCGAGAGCGTCGCCTCGGCGTCGTCGATCCCGTGGACGGCAGGGTCCACGAGATCGCCGTCTCCCATGTTGGAGATCATGACGCTCAGGCCTTGTCGTCGACAGCCGGCTCGTCGTCGACGATCTCGGCATCGACGATCTCGTCGTCGTCGGGCGCCTCGCCACCGTTGCCGGTCTGGCCCGATGCCGAGCTGCCGTCGGCACCGGCGTCCTTGGCCGCCGCCTCGTACAGCTTCTGGCTGAACTCCTGGCTCGCCGCCATGAGGGCGTCGGTGGCCGACTTGATCGCCGCCGCGTCGTCACCCTCCAGCGCCTTCTTGAGGTCGGCCAGCGGCTGCTCGACGGCGGCCTTCTCGTCGGCGGACACCTTGTCGCCCTGCTCGCGCAGCACCTTCTCGGTCTGGTACACGAGCGAGTCGGCGTTGTTGCGGGTCTCGGCCTCTTCGCGGCGGGCTCGGTCCTCCTCGGCGTGCGCCTCGGCGTCCTTCACCATCTGGTCGATGTCGTTCTTGTCGAGGGTCGACTGACCGGTGATGGTCATCGACTGCTCCTTGTTCGTCGCACGGTCCTTGGCCGACACGTGGACGATGCCGTTGGCGTCGATGTCGAAGGTGACCTCGATCTGCGGGACGCCGCGAGGCGCCGGGGGCAGGTCGACGAGCTGGAACTTGCCGAGCGTCTTGTTGTACTGGGCCATCTCGCGCTCGCCCTGGAGGACGTGGATCTCGACCGAGGGCTGGCTGTCCTCGGCGGTCGTGAACACCTCGGTGCGCTTGGTCGGGATCGTCGTGTTGCGCTCGATCAGCGTGGTCATCACGCTGCCCTTGGTCTCGATGCCGAGCGACAGCGGCGTGACGTCGAGCAGCAGCACGTCCTTCACGTCGCCGCGCAGCACGCCGGCCTGGATCGCGGCACCGATCGCCACGACGTCGTCGGGGTTGACCGTCTTGTTCGGCTCCTTGCCGGTGAGGTCCTGGACGAGCTCGGCGACGGCCGGCATGCGGGTCGACCCGCCGACGAGGATCACGTGGTGCAGGTCGCCCTTCGCGACGCCGGCATCCTTGAGCGCCTGCTCGAACGGAACCCGGCACCGCTCGATGAGGTCGGCGGTCATCTCCTGGAACTTGGCCCGGCTGAGCGACTCGTCGAGGTGCAGCGGGCCCTCGGCGGTGGCGGTGATGAACGGCAGGTTGATCTGGGTCTGCTGGACCTGGCTGAGCTCGATCTTGGCCTTCTCGGCGGCCTCCTGCAGACGCTGGCTGGCCATGCGGTCCTGGCTCAGGTCGACGCCGTGGGCGGCCTTGAACTGACCGACGAGCCAGTCGATGATGCGCTGGTCCCAGTCGTCACCGCCGAGCTGGGTGTCGCCGTGGGTCGACTTGACCTCGAACACGCCGTCGCCGATCTCGAGCACCGACACGTCGAAGGTGCCGCCGCCGAGGTCGAACACGAGGATCGTCTCGTCCTCGCTGCTCTTGTCGAGGCCGTAGGCGAGCGCGGCCGCCGTCGGCTCGTTGATGATCCGGAGCACCTCGAGCCCGGCGATCGTGCCGGCTTCCTTGGTCGCCGTGCGCTGGGCGTCGTCGAAGTACGCGGGCACGGTGATGACGGCCTGGGTGACCGTGTCGCCGAGGTACGACTCGGCGTCGCGCTTCAACTTGCCGAGGATGCGGGCCGAGATCTCCTGGGGCGTGTACTGCTTGCCGTCCACGTCGTCGCTCTTCCAGCTCTCGCCCATGTGGCGCTTGATCGAGCGGAAGGTCCGATCGGGGTTGGTGATCGCCTGGCGCTTGGCGACCTCACCGACGAGCACCTCACCGGCCTTGGAGAACGCAACCACGGAGGGCGTCGTGCGCGCCCCTTCGGAGTTGGGGACGACGACGGGGTCGCCACCCTCGAGGACGGAGACCACCGAGTTGGTGGTTCCGAGGTCGATGCCGACTGCCTTGGCCATGGGGGTGCTCTCTTTTCTGCGATGTGGTGTTGAGGGGTGGCGACGCGGTGGATGTGCGCCAGAATCGTGAATGTTCGCAGATCAAGATAGGTGCTGAGCGCCGCTACGACAACTTCGCTGTCAGAAATCTTGAGTCGATATGACTCAAGCGGAGTCAGGGCCCAGGAACTCCGGTCCGAACGATGCCGGCAGGAGCTCGGCGAGCGTCATCCGGAGGTGACCGCCGTCGACGGTGGTGCAGTGCACCACGAGCTCCGGCGAGGCGAACTCGCGCAGCTTCTGGCGGCATCCCCCGCACGGCGTTCCCGGCGACTCACCGCCCGTGACGACGACGACCTCGGCGATCTCGCGGTCGCCGCCGAGCACCATCGCCGAGATCGTCCCGCCCTCGGCGCAGACGCCCTCCGGGTAGGCCGCGTTCTCGACGTTGCAGCCCACGTAGACGTTGCCGCTCGCCGTCCGCAGGGCAGCGCCGACCTGATAGTCCGAGTACGGGCAGTAGGCGTTGCCCCGGGCGTCGAGCGCGGCGGCGAGGAGGTCGGCTGGAACGTCGTCCATCACCCGATGATCCCACAGCGGAACGACCGGCGCGGTCCCGCCTCGATCGCGCCGACCTCGCCGACGCCGGACACGGGGGGCGACCGATCCCGTCCCCGCCGCGCCGTGACGAGCGTGCCATGATGCGATCCGATGCAGCTGTACCTGCGCGACGCGATCGCCAGCGACGTCGACGATCTCGTGGGCCTGCTGATCGACGGCCGCGACGGCTCCTACGACGACCCGGACCGGGTCGGCGACTACCTCGAAGCGCTGCGCGAGATCGACGCCAGCGACCACTCCTACCTCCTCGTCGCCGACCTCGGGGGGCGGGTCGTCGGCATGCTCCAGCTGTTCACCTTCCGCCACCTCCAACACCGCGGCGGGCGCTGCGCCGAGATCGAGTCGATGCGCGTCGCCGACGACATGCGCGGGCGCGGCGTCGGAGCTCGGCTGCTCAACCACGCCGTCGAGCGAGCTCGGGAGATGGGCTGCTACCGCATCCAGCTCACGAGCAACGACGATCGTGCCGACTCCCACCGCTTCTACGAACAACACCACTTCGTCGCCACCCACCGCGGCTTCAAGCGGTATTTGTAGGGATCGCTCGCCGCGTCCTGCGGCTCGCTCCAGTCCGGCACCGCCACACCTGCGTCGCTCCAGGGCTCGCTGCGCTCGCCGTCGCTTTCACAGGACTCGGAACGGCGTCGGTGGACGGGTGCGGCACCGTTCTTCCTGGAGCGCTCCAAGGCTCGCTGCGCTCGCCGTCGCTTTCACAGGACTCGGACTGACGTCGGTGAGACCAGCGTGCGGGTCATCTGACGCAGGCTGTCGCCCGTTCGGACGGGTTCGGTTGCCGTGCCTCGTGAGCGCTCTGCTCAACCTTCGTCGTCGGCCGCGCCCAACAGGTTCAGGACGGCCTTCGCCTGGTCGGTGATCGGGGCCGGCGGGAGGACGAGTTCGGGGGACTCGGGGGGTTCGTAGGGGTCGTCGACGCCGGTCATGCCGGTGATGTCGCCGGACCGGGCCCTGGCGTAGAGGCCCTTGGGATCGCGCGCCTCGCAGTCGGCCAGCGGAGTGTCGACGAACACCTCCACGAAGTCGAGGCCCGCCGCCTCGTGGCGGGCTCGCACGGCGGCGCGGTCGGATCGGTACGGGGAGATCACCGGCACGAGCACGACGAGCCCGGCGTCGGCCATCAACCGGGCGACCTCGCCGAGCCGCCGCACGTTCTCGGCGCGATCCTCGGCCGTGTAGCCGAGGTCCTCGTTCAACCCGTGCCGCACGTTGTCGGCATCGAGCACGTACGCCGGCCGGCCGATGTCGAGGAGCTGCCCGGCGACCGTGTTGGCCACCGTCGACTTGCCGGAGCCGGACAGCCCCGTGAACCAGACCGTCACACCCGCCATGCCGTGCCGCTCGCGACGGTCGGCGCGCGTCACGACGGACTCGTGCCACACGATGTCCCGATTCCCCTCGGCGTGGGACGTCACGTCGCCCGCCTCAGGAGGTGCCGAGGCGGATCATGCCGCCCGCCACCGTCTGGTTCGTCGACTCGTCGATCAGGATGAAGCTGCCCGTCGTGCGGTTGCGGCGGTAGTCGTCGGCGAAGACCGGCTCCGTCGCCCGCAGGACGGCGCGCCCGATCTCGTTGAGCTGGAGCTCCGTCGCCGATTCGTCGCGGTGCATCGAGTTGATGTCGAGCCGGTACCGCAAGTCCGTGACCATCGCCCGCACGGTCCGAGTCGTGTGCTTGAGCCGGTAGATCGTGCGCGGTCGCAGCGGCGCCGTCGAGTCCATCCAGCAGATCATCGCCTCGATGTCCTGGATGACGTCGGGCCGGTTGTGCGGCCGGCAGATCATCGCCCCGCGGGACACGTCGATGTCGTCGGCCAGGCGGACGGTGACCGCCATCGGTGGCCGAGCCTCCTGGACGGGCGGCCCGTCGGCGAGCGAGTCGGGTGAGTCGATGCCGGCGATCGTCGTCGACAGGCCCGACGGCAGGACGACGACCTCGTCGCCGGGCTTGAGCGCGCCGGCGGCGACCGTCCCGGCGTACCCGCGGTAGTCGCGGTGCTCGGTGGTCTGCGGGCGGAGCACGTACTGCACCGGGAACCGCACGTCGATCAGGTTGTCGTCGCTGCCGACGTACACCGTCTCGAGGTGGTTGAGGAACGTCGATCCCTCGTACCAGCCCATGTTGGCCGAGCGGTCGACGACGTTGTCCCCCTCGAGCGCCGAGATCGGGATGAAGGTGACGTCGTGCAGGTCGAGCTTGGAGGCGAACTCGGTGAACTGGGCGCGGATCTCGTCGAACCGCTCGTGGCTGTAGTCGACCAGGTCCATCTTGTTGACCGCGATCACCAGGTGGGGCACCCCGAGCAGCGACGCGAGCAGGCTGTGCCGCTTGGTCTGCTCGACCACACCGAGCCGGGCGTCGATCAGGAGCGCGGCGAGGTCGACGTTCGACGCCCCGGTGACCATGTTGCGCGTGTACTGGATGTGGCCGGGGCAGTCGGCGATGATGAAGCTGCGCTGCGGCGTCGAGAAGTAGCGGTAGGCGACGTCGATCGTGATGCCCTGCTCGCGCTCGGCCCGCAGGCCGTCGGTGAGGAGGGCGAGGTCGACGTAGTCGTTGCCCCGCCGCTTGCTGACCGCCTCGACGTGTTCGAGCTGGTC
>JAAUXY010061735.1_pt1 | contig 11380 bp, 11 predicted proteins | sample 7278121 | NCBI WGS metagenome assembly JAAUXY01 (sample SAMN14350117, study PRJNA611818) | marine sediment metagenome | isolation source: surface marine sediment (1.8m) | place: French Polynesia: Moorea | collected 2018-08
CCGCCGTGGACGCGGTCCCCGCCCGCGCCGCACCGTCGGTCGCCTCGACGCGGAACTCGACCGGATGCATCAGGCCGCTCCACGGTCGAGCAACATCGCATCGCCGAACGACAAGAAGCGGTAGTCCTCCCGCAGCGCTTCGTCGTAGAGGGAGCGCCAGCGGCGGCCGACGACGGCGTCGATCATCATCAGCAGTGTCGTGCGTGGCAGGTGGAAGTTGGTCATCAGCAGGTCGACGACCTGCCACTCGAAGCCCCGGTGGATGAAGAGGTCGGTTCGACCAGCGAGCTCGTGACGGGCGGCGGCCGACTCCAGGGCGCGCACCGCGGTGGTGCCGACGGCGACGACCCGACGCGCCTCTGCACACGCCGCCATCGTCGCGTCGGGCACCCGGTAGCGCTCGGTGTGCATCGGGTGGTCGAGGGGATCCTCGGTGCTGATCGGCTGGAACGTGTCGAGCCCGACGACCAGCTCGACGTGGGCGGTGTCGACTTCGCAGGCGGCCAGTCGATCGAACAGCTCGGGCGTGAAGTGCAGCCCTGCCGTCGGCGCGGCGGCCGAGCCGGGCTCCTCGGCGAAGACCGTCTGGTAGCGATCGGGGTCGGCGAGCCGCTCGGTGATGTATGGCGGCAGCGGCATCTCGCCGTGCTCGTCGAGCAACCCCAGCGGGTCCGAGTCGCTCAGCAGCTCGACCTCGAACGTGTCGCCGGCGGCGGTCCGCTCCCCCATCCGCACCAGCGGCCGGTCGCCCGCCAGCAACTCCTCGCCGATGCGCAGCTTCGCGCCGGGCCGCACGAGGGCCTCCCACCTCGATCGACCGGCCTCGAGCGGTTCCAGGAGCAACACCTCGGCCGCTCCGCCCGTCCGGCGATGCAACCGAAGCCGGGCGGGGATCACCCGGGTCTCGTTGAGCACCAGCAGGTCGCCGGGCCGCAGCAGGTCGGCCAGGTCGCGCACGTGCCGGTGATCGGGATCTGCCGTGCCGCAGTCGACGAGCAGGCGCGCCGAATCCCGGGGCTCGACCGGGGTCTGGGCGATCCGCTCCGGCGGCAGCTCGTAGTCGAAGTCCGACAGGCGCACGAAGCGTCAGTCAATCTGATTCGGCGCTGGACGCCGCCTGTTCGGCCGGAACGTCGAACGCCGCCGTCGCGGCGTGGTCGCCGACCACTTGTCCCGGACCGGTGCACGGGGGAAGCTGGTCGGATGGGCCCGTCATGGCTCAGGCCCAGCACCCGAGATGAGGAGGCCGTGATGGAAGGTGTGACGGAGACCGGGACGAGGCGGCGGTGGGCGACCGGCGCCGTCAAGGTGTTGGTGGCGTCCGCGCTGTTCGGCGCTGCTCAATTCGGCATCGCGTACACGTTGGCGGACGACGAGGGTGGCGGCGGGTCACCACCACCGGCGGGCGAGCCGTATGTCGACGAGGTCGAGCACGACCTCGGGCCGAACGTGGCGACCGACAGGTCGATCACGACGGGCGGAACGACCTATGACCCGAACACCCTGACGAAGTTCATCGCCGGCGCCGAATTCGATGCCGAGCAGGGCGACGGCCCGGAGGACGACCTCCTCACGAATTCGAGCGGCGACGACAGCTGCGTCTACCCGGACACGGACGGTGGTGGTTCGTTCGGTGAGGTCTACGCCGGTGTCGAGTTGCCCGACGGCGCGCTGATCAAGCGAGTCATCGCCTACGGCGGGGACTCCTATGGCCCGGAGGACATGGAGATCGAGCTCGCGCTGACGACGATGCGTGTTCCCGTGGTCGTCGTCGGTTCGGTCACCCGTTCCGACAGCACACCGGTGTCGTTCGACACGAGCACGGCATCGGGCAACTTCGCGATCGCCAGCCCCTCGAACCTCGACATCGTCACTGGTTCGAGCGGTTCGCCCGCCACCGGGGTCGACCACCGGTTCTTCTCGGTGTACGTGAAGATGTGGGGCGCGGCGGGCGTGAATCACACCCTGTGCGGCGTCGAGATCCAGTACCAGGTGCCCACCCGGGCCGGCGGTGACGGCGCAACGTTCTACCCGATCGATCCCATTCGGGCATATGACGGTCGCATCCCGAGCTACACGAACAGCGGCATCCTCGCTCCGAACACCTCCAAGCTGATCAGCGTCGAGGACGGCCACGACGACGCCGGCGTCGTCACCTTCGAAGACGTCGTTCCGCCCGGCGCGACCGCCGTGACCTACAACGCCACGATCGCAGGTCCGACCGGTCCGAACTTCATCGCGGTGACGCCCGGAGACGCAACCGGATTCACGGCCTCGGCAGTCAACTTCGACGGCACGACCGATGTTGCCAACGCCGGAACCGTCACGCTGGATGCCGACCGCCAGGTCAGGATCTGGGCCGGCGACCAAGCCGGGTCGATGTTCGTGATCATCGACATCACCGGCTACTACCTGCCGGCCAACCACCCCAACATGGGGAACTGATGCTCCGACGTCGGTCGGCGTCCAGGCTCGACCGACGGGATCGGACACGCTCGGTGTTCATCGGCGCTGGTCAGTCGTCGAAGAGGGTGGCGTCCGCCGATCCGTTGGCGAGGGTGGTCGGCACTGACAGGCCGAGGTGCTCGTACGCCCCGGCGAGTGCGACCCGGCCCCGCGGGGTCCGGGCGATCATGCCCTGGGTGATCAGGAACGGTTCGTAGACGTCCTCGACGGTGTCGGGTTGCTCGCCGACGCTGATCGCCAGCGTGGAGAGGCCGACCGGCCCGCCGCCGAACTGACCGCAGAGGTTGCCGAGCACGGCCCGGTCGACCTTGTCGAGCCCGCGGTCGTCGACGCCGAACAACGCCAGGCCGTCTCGGGCAACGTCGGCGTGGATCGTGCCGTCGGCGCGTACCTCGGCGTAGTCGCGCACCCGCCGCAGCAGACGGTTGGCGATCCGGGGCGTCCCCCGGGAACGGCGGGCGATCTCCCACGCCCCGTCGGCGTCGATGTGCACGTCGAGGATCCCCGCCGCCCGCTCGACGATCGCCTCGAGGTCCGAGGCGTCGTAGTAGTCGAGACGGGCGACGAGCCCGAACCGGTCGCGGAGCGGGCCGGTGATCATCCCGGTCCTGGTGGTGGCACCGACCAGCGTGAACGGCGGCATCGTCAGCCGGATGCTCGATGCCGCCGGACCCTTGCCGACGACGATGTCGAGCTGGAAGTCCTCCATCGCCGGGTAGAGGATCTCCTCGACGGCCCGCGAGAGTCGATGGATCTCGTCGATGAAGAGGACGTCGCCGTCTTCGAGCTTCGTGAGGATGGCGGCCAGGTCGCCGGCCCGTTCGAGCGCCGGGCCCGACGTGACGTGCAGGTGGACCCCCATCTCCGTGGCCACGATGCCGGCGAGCGTCGTCTTGCCGAGGCCCGGCGGACCGGCGAAGAGCAGGTGGTCCACCGACTGGCCGCGCTTGCGGGCCGCTTCGAGCACGATCGCGAGGTGTTCCTTCAGCTCGCGCTGGCCGATGAACTCGTCGAGCGCCCGAGGTCGCAGCCCGGCCTCGACCTCGGTTTCGGCGGCATCGTCGGAGCTGACCGCAGGGTCGAGGAACTCGTCACGCATCACACACCACCAACTCCCAGGTCCGCTCACCCATGCCGGGCACCCAGCGACTTCAGCGCGTCGCGGAGCAGCGTCTCGGAGTCGGCGTCGCCGGGCAGCTCCCTGAGCACGCTGCGGATCTCGTCGCTGCCGTACCCGAGGCCGGCCAGGGCATCGCGCACGTCGGCGATGGCCGAGCCGCCCACCGGTTCGACGGCGCCGGCACCGTCGAGGGCCGGGACCGAGAGCCGGTTGCCGAGCTCGACGACCAGCCGCTCCGCTGTCTTCTTGCCGACGCCCGGCACGAGCGTCAGCGCGGCGGTGTCGCGGTTGGCGACGACGTCGACCAGTGCGGCCGGCGGGTGGGTCGCCAACACCGCCATGCCCAGCGCCGGTCCGACGCCGTGGGTGGTGATCAGCACCTGGAACGTCGACCGTTCCTCCCGGGACGTGAACCCGAACAGCGTCTGGGCATCTTCACGGATGTGGTGGTGGACGTGGAGGAACACGTGCGACCCCGGTTCGAGCTCCGCCAGCGTGCGCTCGGTGACGGTCACGAGGTAGCCGACGCCGCCGACTTCGAGCAACACGGTGCCGTCGACGTTGCGTTCGAGGACCTCCCCCCGCAGTGAACCGATCATCCTGTTGCCGACCGTACCCGTGTCAGCAGCGGCGACACCGCGAGGTGGCACAGGGCCAGCGCCGCGGCGTCGGCGGCGTCGGCCGGCCGGGGCGGTGCCGAGAGCCCGAGCCGGGCCTGGACCATCTTCTGCACCTGCTGCTTGTCGGCGCCACCCCATCCGGCGACCGCGTCCTTGACCTGGTTCGGCGTGTACTGGACGACCTCGCATCCGGCCGTGGCCGCCTCGGCGAGCGCCAACCCGCTGGCCTGCCCGACGCTCATCGCCGTCCGGACGTTGACCTGGAAGAACACCTGCTCCACGGCGACGACCTGCGGGGCGAACTCGGCGATCAGGTCGGCGAATTCACGCCGGAGCAGCGCCAGGCGCTGTGGGAGCGGATCGGACGACGGCGTGCGGATCACCCCGAGCGACACGGCGGCCGCCGTGCTCGGCCCCCGCCCGTCGACGACTGCGTACCCGCAGCGGGTCAACCCGGGGTCGATGCCGAGCACACGGGACCTGGCGAACACAGGTTCGAAGTGTATCCCCCGCCCGCCGTCCGGACGGGGACCCGCTGCGCTGTCGGTCACACCCGGCGGAGGATCGCTGCGGCGACGTCGGCGGCACTGCCGACGGCGGCGTCGGACAGGAACGCACCGGCACCGTTCGAGCCGGCCGTCCAGTCGCCGCACGCCCAGATCCCGTCACCGCCGAGCTCCAGCCCGGTCGGCCGGGGGATGCGGGCCATCGGGATCCCGTGGCTGGCGGTCATCGTGTGCAGGAACCGGTCGTTGGTCCAGTCCGGCACGCCCATCGCCTCGACATGCTGTTCGAGCTCGGCGCGGGCCGCCTCCTTCTCGGGTCGCTCGTCGAAGCGGAGGTACCGCATCGCGCTGACGAGCGAGCAGCCGTCGGGCGCGAGACGCGCGGTCGGGGCGTGGGTCGACGCGTAGATCGGCTCGTCCATCGAGAGCAGGATCGGGCGTTCGGGCTCGCCGGCGAACCCGACGTCGAGCGCCGTCACCCGGCTCGGTGGACCCGCCCCGTCGACCCACCCCGGGTCCTGTCCAGCGAGGCGGGTGGCGGTCTGCGGGCCCGAAGCGGCGATCACCACATCGGTCGCCGCAACCGGGTCGTCGTCGGAGGTCGCCACCCACGACGCACCGTCACGCGCCAGGCCCGACACGACGGTGCGGCGGCGGAACTCGACGCCGGCGGCCGTCGCTCGGTCGACGAGTGCATCGACGAGTTGTTGCCAGCCGCCGTGCAGGTACCAGACCCCACGCACGGCCAAGGCGACCTGGGCCAGCGCCGCGGGAGCCGACACGAACTCGGGCGCGTTCGAGTAGGTCGCCAGGCGGACGTAGGTCTCGATCATCGCCCGCAGGTCGGGCGGCGCCTTGCGGCGGTCGAGCCATTCCGCCAGCGTGAGGTCCGTGGCCCGACGATCGCGACCGAACTGCAGGGCCGGGAAGATCGACGCGGCCGCCGCTTTCGCTCTCCCGGTCAACACCCGTGATCGAATCAGCTCGAGCGGATTGGTCGGCAGGTCGTGGACCTCACTGCGGGCGACCACGCTGCTCCGTTCGATCGGTGGCGCAGCACCGTCGGGTTGAATCCCGAGCGAACCCAGCACCTCGGCCGCCCGCCCCGTCCGGTACAGGGCGTGTGGCCCCTCGTTGAGGACGAAGCCGTCGACCTCGTTGCTCCGTGCCCGCCCACCCGGCTTCTTCCGGGAGTCGAACAGCGTGACCGACCGCCCGGCACGAGCGAGCTTGGCGGCTGCGGTGAGCCCAGCCAGCCCACCGCCCACAACGACGACGTCGACGCGGTCGGTCATCGCCAGAACCCGTTGACGTCGATGATGAAGTCGGTTCCGCCGGAGCCGTCGCCGCAGAAGACCTTCACCGACCGGGCAGCATCGATCCCGACGATCAGCCCGTTGGCCACGACCTGGCCGGGGCCGGACCAGTTGATGCTCGAGGAGTTGGCGTCCGTGGCGTCGCCCGGGACGACCGACAGGAAGTTCCCTGCTCCCGTGTTGTCCACGGTCAGGTTGAACGAGATCGCCGTCGCTCCTTCCGGGACCGCACCCGGGGCGATCACGGCTCCGGCGAGGTTCCGGCCGTCCGCCACCGAAATCGTCCTGGACTGGTTCGGCTCCAGCCGACCGCTGTTCGGGAACGCAAGGACGCGCGAGTCGAACATCCGCACCGGCTCGATCGCATGGAACGACCCGGCCGTGTCGGGTCCGGCCAGCTTGCGCCAGGTGCCGGGGATCCCCCCTCTGACGCACGCCCAGAACTCGCCTCCCACCGCGAAGTCTCCCCGGACGGCGGTGGACTGCTCGATCTCCCCTTCCTGGTGGCTGTCGGTTCGCAACGGGGGCGAAGGCTTCACACCACCCGACAGGAGGAGGGCAGCGACCCCACCCGAGACGCTCGCTCCGTAGGCATCCTTCGAGCTGGCGACGAGTGCGTTGTTGTCCGCGAACGCCGCAACACCGATGCCGTCCGCGGCGATGCGGATCCCGTCGTGGCCGGCGTCGATCTCGATGCCGTTTCTCGTGGAGGTCACGTCGATGCCGAGCACGCCGGACGCGTCGACCCCGGTTCCGGACAGCCCGTCGGCGCGAACCGCACCGCTCGCGCCCGAGCCTGGCCCGATGCGGGCTGCGAGTGCCCAGCCGTCGGTCTGGTTGGTGAACGCGTACACCCCGTTCGGTTGTGCCGCCTGTGTGGCCCAGCCCCCGAGCGCAGCGGGATACGCAGCGGCTTCCCCGTTGAACTGTTCGCCGGATTGCACGACGAATCCCATCTCGTTGCCGGTTCCGGTGTAGTCGAGCTGGGTGCGTGACCCTCCCGCCTTGTTGATGACCTGCAGCTCGAGATCGTTGGCGTGCGCCAGGGCCGGATCGGTCACGGCCGATGCGCCGACGACCGCCCCGGCTGCGGCGCCGGCGGCGAGCTTGAACGCATCTCGCCGCGACGTCGGTCGTGGCGCCGGCCCGGACGCGGCAGATCGGCCCTCGAGTTCGTCCACGCGGGCCTGCAGACGGGCGAGCTGGCGTCGGAGTTCGGCGATCTCGTCGGACATCCGGCGAGTCTGGCAGAGGCCGACCGAGCCTGCGTCGGGCTCCGCGGCGTCAGTCGAGCTTCTCGAGCTCGGCGACGAGCTCCTTGACCGGGCGGTAGGTCAGCCCGGCGATCGCCCGATGGGCGTAGCGGACGATGCCGTCCTTGTCGACGATGAACACGCTCCGCCGCGGGAACCCGATCGGGCCGAGTGTCCCGTAGCTGGCGGCAACGGCCTTGTCGGTGTCTGAGAGGAGCGGGAAGCCGAACCCGTGCTTGCCGGAGAACTTGTCGTGGCTCTCGACGTCCTGGGCAGAGATCCCGATCACCTGCGCGTCCAGATCGGTGAACTGCGACAGATCGTCGTTGTAGCTGTTGAGCTGCTTGGTGCAGACCGGCGTGTCGTCGCCCGGGTAGAACACGAGCACGACCGGCTGCCCGGCGTAGTCGCTCAGCGAGTACTCCTGCCCGCCCGTTCCCGGCAGTGTGAACTCGGGTGCGGTGTCGCCAACCGAGAGGCTCATGCGGTCGCTGCCTCCATCAGATCCTCGGACATGTCGAAGTTCGAGAACACGTCCTGGACGTCGTCGTTGTCCTCCAACGCCTCGAGGATGCGCAGGATCGCCTTCGCGTCGCTGGCGTCAGTCACGGGGACGAGGTTTTCCGAGACCATCGGCGAGTCGGCGCTGATCACCTCCACGCCAGCGTCGTCGAGCGCCGTCTTCACGTCGAACACGTCGGAGGGTTCGGTGACGATCCGGTACGCCCCGCTCTCGGCGACGACATCTTCGGCACCGGCGTCGAGGGCGACGGTCATGATCTCGTCCTCGTCCGCGCCGCCACCGGTCAGGATCACGCCCTGGCGGGCGAACTGCCAGCTCACCGACCCGGGCTCGGCCATCGATCCGCCGAGCTTGGTGAACACACCGCGGATCTCGGCCCCGGTGCGATTGCGGTTGTCGGTGAGCACGTCGATCAGCAGCGCCACGCCGCCGGGTGCGTACCCCTCGTACATGATGCTCTCGTACGTCCCGCCGTCGGAGTCGCCGGTCCCCCGCTTGATCGCCCGCTCGATGGCGTCGTTGGTCATCCGGGCCGCTTTGGCCTTCTGGACCGCAGTACGCAGGGTCGGGTTGGCCTCGACGTCGCCGCCGCCGGACTTCGCCGCCACCTCGATCTGGCGGGCGAGCTTGGCGAAGAGCTTGCCGCGGGCCTTGTCGGCGGCGCCCTTCTTGTGCTTGATCGTTGCCCACTTTGAATGGCCGGACATGTCCTACTCCACAGGTGTCGCGTTGGAAGTCAGTTGTCGAGCGATGCGAGGAACTGCGCGTGCAGTCGGGTGTCGTCGGTCAGCTCGGGATGGAACGATGCCACGGTACAGCTTCCGTCGCGAACCAGAACAGGGACGCCGTCGTGCTCGGCCAGCACGTCGACGTCGGGTCCGGCGCGCTCGACGAGCGGCGCTCTGATGAACACGGCGTGGAACGGTGCATCGAGGCCGGCGACGGCGAGGTCGGTCTCGAAGCTCTGGAGCTGGCGCCCGTAGCCGTTGCGGCGCACGGTGAGGTCGATGCGGTCGAAGCTCCGCTGGTCCGGGCGCCCGTCGAGCACCTCGGTGGCGCACAGGATCATGCCGGCGCACGTTCCGAACACCGGCAGCCCGTCCGCCAGCGCGCCCTTCAACGTGTCGAACAGACCGCTCGTGTTGAGCAGCCGCGACATCGTCGTGCTCTCTCCTCCCGGGAGCACGAGCGCGTCGACGTCGGTGAGGTCGTCGGGCGTGCGGATCGGCGGCGCCTCGACCCCGAGGGCCTGCAGGCGGGTGCGGTGGACGTCGAACGCGCCCTGCAGGGCGAGGACACCGACGACGGGACGGCGCGGGGTCGACCGCGTCTCACCAGCCCCGTTCGGCATACCGCTGGTTGATCTCGTCCATCTCGATGCCGGTCATCGGTGCGCCGAGCCCACGACTGACCTTGGCGAGGATGTCGGCGTCGTTGAAGTGGGTCGTCGCTTCGACGATCGCCTTGGCCCGGGGAGACGGGTCGTCGGACTTGAAGATGCCCGACCCGACGAACACCGCCTCGGCACCGAGCTGCATCGCCAGCGCGGCATCGGCCGGCGTCGCCAGCCCCCCGGCGCAGAACAGCGGCACCGGGAGGGTGCCGGTCTCGGCGATCTCCTGGACGAGCGGCAGCGGCGCCTGGAGTCGCTTGGCCCAGTCGAACAGCTCGGCCTCATCGGCCTGGGTGATGCGCTTCATGTCGCCGATGATCGAACGCAGGTGGCGGACCGCCTCGACGACGTTGCCGGTGCCGGCCTCGCCCTTGGAGCGGATCATCGCTGCGCCCTCCGAGATGCGCCGCAGCGCCTCGCCGAGGTTCGTCGCGCCGCACACGAAGGGGACGTCGAACGCCCACTTGTCGATGTGGTGGGCCTCGTCGGCGGGGGTCAGCACCTCGGACTCGTCGACGAAGTCGACGCCGAGGGACTGGAGGATCTGGGCCTCGACGAAGTGGCCGATGCGGGCCTTGGCCATGACCGGGATGGAGACCGCAGCCTCGATCCCCTCGATCATCTCGGGGTCGCTCATCCGGGCGACGCCACCATCACGGCGGATGTCGGCCGGCACCCGCTCGAGGGCCATCACCGCGACGGCGCCTGCGTCCTCGGCCACCTTCGCCTGCTCCGGGGTGACGACGTCCATGATGACGCCGCCCTTCAGCATCTCGGCCAACCCCCGCTTCACCGGAAACGTCCCAGTACTGCGACCTTCGCTCATGTCACCAGCGTACTGACGCGCAGGCCGTTCGAGCCCCACCGTTCCTGGTGCCATCGGTAACCGTCCAGACCTGACATCCGAGGTGAGGCCACCCGTCACCCGGGCCGGAGTCGACTGGCTCGTCCCCGAGAGACTCAGGTCGAGCAGAGCGCTCCGCGAAACGACCACGTCGGACCCGTCACCAGGGCAACGCCCAGCGTCGTAGCAGCACGCACCCGTCCAACGACACCCAGTCCGAGTTCTGTGAAAGCGACGGCGAGCGCCAGCGAGCCTTGGAGCGACCCGCTTATTCGATGAACTCCACCGTTGCGACGGGGAACTCGGAGTCTTCGGTCTCCAAGCCGGCGGCGAGCTCGATCCAGGTGTTGCCCGGCGTCAGCGGCAGCGGCTCACCGTCGGCGTCGAAGAACGCGATCGGCGCCTCGGCGTCCAGGCGGGCCCACGTGCCCTCGGCGAACTTGCCGTCGCTGAACACGTAGACGTGACCCTCGCCGACCGTGACCGCCTCAGGGCTGTTGGCGTCGATCGAGCTCCGCCCGTACCGGACGGTCATCACGACGACGTTGGTCGCGCCGATGCGGCCGTGGGTGGCATCGAAGTGGGGGCCGCCGGCCTGCGAGCGCAGCCACTTCCCCTCGGTCTCGTCCCACTCCCAGTTCACGCCGATGCCGCCGACGACGGCGGTGAACTCCGAGACGTCCTCGCCGGTGAACGTCTCCTCGGGGCGGAGGTACTCGAACTGCTGCTCGGGCGGCCCGGGATGGTCCTCGGGCGTCTGCTCCCAGAGCGATTCGGTGTCGTTGTACAGGTTGTGGGGAGCGCTGCCCGGACCCCGGTAGTACCCCTGCCCACCGCGCACGGCGTTGAGGTCGACGACCGGGGACCCGGCGATCAGGCGGGTGACACCGGCATTGCCACCGCTCCAGGCGAACAGCGGCTCGTTGAACGGCGCCAGCAGCGCGACGTCCTGGGACCTTCCGGACCGGATCGGTCCGACAGGGTCGGAGTCGTTGGTGTGGAACACCGCCAGGAATCGGGTGAGCTGCCCCTCGACGACCTCCTCGAAGACGATGTCGGCGACCGCCAGCCCGCTGTGGTTGATGCGGGAGTTGGGGTGGTTGTCGATCTTCACCGCCAGCGCCGCCCGTTCGATGACGTCGGCCTCGCTGTCGGCCGGTTCGCCGGTGAGCGGCTGGCGGATGATCACGGGGGGCGTGGTCGTCGTCGTCGACTCCTGCGTCGTCGTGGATGGCGGCGACGTGGTGGTCGTCTCCGCGACCTCCGTCGTGGTCGTTGCGGCGGTCGTGGTCGTCTCCTCGGCGTCGTCGCCGCCGCCGCCACAGGCGGTGAGCACGAC
>JAAUXY010009249.1_pt1 | contig 11377 bp, 11 predicted proteins | sample 7278121 | NCBI WGS metagenome assembly JAAUXY01 (sample SAMN14350117, study PRJNA611818) | marine sediment metagenome | isolation source: surface marine sediment (1.8m) | place: French Polynesia: Moorea | collected 2018-08
CTGGCTGAGCACAACGTAGATCTCATTTTCCTCGTCGCGCCAACCACCACGGACACGCGAGCGGAGACCATTCTGCGTCAGGCGAGCGGTTTCGTTTACTACGTATCGCTCAAGGGCATCACGGGCGCGGATCATCTGGTTGCCGACGAGGTTGGCACGCGCATCGAACAGCTGAAGGCGATGACGGATCTGCCCATCTGCGTCGGCTTCGGCATCAAGGATGCTGCAACGGCACAGCGCATTGGCGCGCACGCCGATGGCGTTGTCGTCGGCTCGGCACTGGTAAGCCTCATGGCAGAGCACGCAGACGATCCAACAGCCGCGGCAGCGGCGCTCACCGCAGCCGCGCAGGATCTGCGCAGCGGGATCGATCAGCCCGCCTGATGCAGAATCTCGACAGCTGGCTGGACTATATCGGCAGCGAATGGCGGTCGATGGATTTTGGTCTCGATCGCATGCGCACGATGGTCGAGCGGCTGGAGCTGCACCGGCCGGCCGCGCGTGTGATTACCGTTGCCGGCACCAACGGCAAAGGCTCGACAGTCGCAACCGCCGAGCAGCTCCTGTGTCATGCCGGAGTCAGCGTCGGCGCCACGTTTTCTCCCCACGTGCATCAGTTTAACGAACGTATCCGCATTGACGGCGCAGTGCTTGGCGACGAGGACATCTGCACGGCATTCAGCGCGGTGGAGGAAGCCCGCGGCGACACCCCCCTGACGTACTTCGAGTATGCCGCCCTGGCGGCATTGTGGTCGTTCAAGCAGGCCCGCGTAGACGTGGCGCTGCTCGAGATCGGGCTCGGCGGGCGGCTCGACGCGTTCAACGTCATCGACGCCGACGTCGCCGTGATCACCAGCATCGGACGCGATCACGAGCAGTTTCTGGGCAGCGACCTCGACAGCATCGGCGCCGAAAAAGCCGGGATCTTGAGAGCCGGGCAGGCGGTGGTGCTGGGACGGGATATGCCCGCCTCCGTGATGCGGGCGTGCCGCGAGCTCGACCTCGAGCCGCTGGTTGCCGGGGTGGATTTCGACGTGGTCGTAGATCCCGCAGGCGGCTGCTGGCAGCTCGATTCCGCCCAAGACATGACCACGCGCAAATTACCGCTCGGCGCGCTCGCTCCGGAAAACGTCGCGCTCGCGTGGCATGCGGTCCGTGCGTTGGACGACTTGTTGAACATCAATGCCGGACATCTGGAGGCTGCCAACGCAAGCGCGTGGCTGCCGGGGCGCATGCAGGAAGTGGTGGTCGAAGAGCGGCGCTGGATTCTGGACGTGGCGCACAATCCGGCGGGCGCCGAGTTTCTCGCCGCGCAGCTGGCGCGCCGCGGGCTCGAGCCCGCGCTCGTGGTCTGCGGGATGTTCCGCGACAAGCGGCATGCGGCCGTACAGGCAGCGCTCAAGCGACACATTGACGCGCCCTGGTGGGTCGTCTCTACACGCGGCGAACGCGGGTTGCCGGCGGAGGAGCTCGCCAGTGCGCTCGATGGCGCCGTTGAGACTGTGGAGTGGCAAGATCTGGTCGATGGTGTGCGGTCGGCATCCCGGGCCGGGGATGTTATCCTTCTGCTCGGCTCATTTGATGTCATCGAACACTTTGGTTCAGTTCTTGAGACGTAATTTGCGCACTCCGGTGCCGGCGCGGGCTTGAGCATGCAGGAACGCACGCGCTATCGGGTTACCGGCTCCCTGTTTTTACTGGCGCTGGCAGTGATTTTTCTGCCGATGTTGTTTGACGGTGCGGGACAACCCGTCCCTGTGGCACCGCCTGCGCCGACCTCCGAGCCGGCCCCCGAGCTGCCCGAATTCGAAGATATTGTGCCCACCTCCGACGTGGTCGAGCGCACCACCGCGCTTGCAGACGAAGTGGACGAAGCAGGCTTCAGTACCTCAACCGGCACCCGCTTCGGCGAACCGGTGCTCGAAACTCCCGGCACGGATGCAACCGTCTGGGCCGTGCAGGCGGCCAGCTTCGCCAGCGTGGACAATGCCAGATCTTTCCGCGAGCAACTGCGCCAGGGCGGTTACGAAGCCTACGTTTCCTCCGTGCGAACCGATGACGACGAGATCATGCATCGGGTGGCGGTGGGCCCATACCTGAGCGTTGCTGACGCCAACGCGGCTCAGGATGCCATTGCCTCGGCTTATGCCGTCAATCCACGGGTCGTGGAGATGACGCCCTGATGGAGGTGGCTGTCCTCGACATTGTCATCGTCACGCTGGTCCTGCTTTCAGCGGCAATTGGTCTGGTACGCGGGCTCGTCAAGGAGCTGCTTTCACTGATTTCCTGGGCGGTCGCGTTTGTGGTCGCCATCTACTTCTCGACGGTGCTGGCCGAACAGATGCCCGAGACCTGGGGATCGATGTCGGTGCGCACCGTCATCGGCTTTGCGGTGCTCTTCATCGGCACGCTGATTCTGGCCGCCGTGCTGCAATGGCTGGTTGCCCAGCTCATCGCTACCACGGGCTTGAGCGGCACCGACCGTTTTCTCGGCTTACTGTTCGGCAGCGCCAGAGGGCTTTTAGTCTGTGTGGTGCTGCTCATTGGTCTCAGGGAAATTGCCGGCGAGGCCGCCTGGTGGCACGCGTCGGTCCTGCAGGGCGAGCTGCTGGCCTTCGAGGACGACGTGCGCGAGCTGCTTGGCCGTGCGCGGGACATCGTCAGGGAAGCACCAAGTGTTTAGAATACCCCCCTGGTCGCTTCTACCAGTGGATCACCAGGCAGTGGATACGGGAGGCTCATAGAGCATGTGCGGAATCGTCGGGATTGTCTCCCAGGGCCAGGTCAACCAGGAGATTTATGACGCGCTGACAGTGCTGCAGCACCGCGGTCAGGATGCTGCGGGCATGGTCACCAGCGACGGCCAGCTGCTGCACCTGCGTAAAAGCAATGGCCTCGTGCGCGACGTTTTCCGCCAGGAGCACATGCAGCGTCTGGTGGGTACCACCGGCATTGGACACGTGCGCTATCCGACCGCCGGCACGGCAAGCTCGGCCGAGGCGCAGCCGATGTACGTCAACTCCCCCTACGGCATTACGCTTGCCCACAATGGTAATCTCACGAACGCGGAGCAGCTGAAAGCAGACCTTTTTGCCGAGGATCTGCGCCACATCAACACCGAAAGTGACTCCGAGGTGCTGCTGAACGTGCTCGCCCACGAGCTGCAGCAACAGCGCGCGTTCAACCCATCCCCCGCGGAGATTTTCAAAGCGGTTGAGGGTGTCCACAAACGCTGCCGCGGTGCCTACGCGGCCGTTGCCATGATCATCGGTTCCGGGGTGCTCGGCTTTCGCGATCCCTTTGGCATCCGTCCGCTGGTCTACGGCGAGCGCGAGACGGATACCGGCACCGACTACATGATTGCATCGGAATCAGTGGCGCTGGATCTGCAGGGATTCAAGCTGCTCGGCAGCCTGGCGCCGGGTGAAGCGGTTTTCATCACCAACGATGGTGAGCTGCACAGGCAGGTCTGCGCCGAGAGCACGCGTCTCGTGCCCTGCATATTCGAGCACGTCTACTTCGCGCGCCCCGACTCCATCATGGACGATATTTCGGTCTACAAGAGCCGTCTCAGGATGGGTGAACGGCTGGCGCAGCAGATCCTGAACCAGTACAGCCAGCACGAGCACGACATTGACGTCGTCATCCCGATTCCCGACACGGGGCGCACCGCGGCGCTGCCGCTGGCGCACCAGCTCAACGTCAAGTTCCGCGAAGGTTTCGTCAAGAACCGTTACATCGGCCGCACGTTCATCATGCCGGGGCAAAGCGAGCGGCGGAAATCCGTGCGTCAGAAACTCAACGCCATCGAGCTCGAATTCCGCGACAAAAACGTCCTCCTGGTGGACGATTCGATCGTTCGCGGTACAACCATCAAGCAGATCATCCAGATGGCCCGCGACGCGGGCGCGCGGAAAGTCTACATTGCCTCGGCGGCGCCCGCGCTGCGTTACCAGAACGTCTACGGCATCGACATGCCGGCCAGAGAGGAATTTGTCGCCCATCAGCGCAGCGACGAGGAGGTGGCGGAGATTATCGGCGCCGACATGCTGGTTTATCAGCAGATCGACGACCTGAAAGCCGCCGCCTGGGAGGGTAATCCCGCGGTCAGCGACTTCGAATGCTCCACCTTCGATGGAAATTACGTGACTGGTGACATAGATGACAACTATCTAGAGCAGTTATCCTTGGCACGTAGCGATAAAATGAAGCAGCGTCGTGACGCCGAACTCCACTCAGACTCTAACATCCTTGAGCTCCACAACCACGCCTGAAGCACTGCCGGGCGGCAAAGTGCACGCCCGCGAGCATATCGAGGCGCTGGAAGCCGCCTTGAATCAAGTGCTCCTCGGCAAAGAGCAGCAGGTCAAGCTTGCGCTTGCCTGTATTTTTGCCCGTGGGCATCTGCTCATCGAAGACCTCCCGGGGATGGGCAAGACCCTGCTCTCGCACGCGCTCGCGCAGGTCCTCGGATTGTCTTACAACCGGATTCAGTTCACCTCCGACGTGCTGCCCTCGGACATCATCGGCGCGACGATCTTCGATAAGGAGAGCAACGCCTTCCGCTTTGTCGAAGGTCCGCTCTTTGCACAGGTGGTGCTCGCGGATGAGATCAACCGCGCGACACCCAAGAGCCAGAGTGCGCTGCTCGAAGCCATGGAAGAACGCCAGGTCACCAGTGACGGCGAGTCGCGTCCACTGCCTGAACCGTTTTTTGTCATTGCCACGCAGAACCCTTCGACCCAGGCGGGCACCTTCCCGCTGCCGGAATCGCAGCTCGACCGGTTTCTCATGCGCATCGAGCTTGGTTACCCGGAGCCTGCGGCGGAGCGGGAGCTCCTGCTATCCGGCGATCGCCGCGAAATCATCAACGAGTTGGAACCGATCATCGATCTCCCCCAGCTGCGTGGTCTGCAGGGTGCGGTGGAAGCCATCAAGGTCTCTGAGCCGCTGGTCGACTACGTGCAGCGTCTGATTGCCTTTACCCGTCAGGGCAACGAGTTTGCTTTCGGGCTTTCACCCCGCGGTGCGCTTGCGCTCCTGCAGAGCGCCAAAGCCTGGGCGCTCCTGCATCATCGCACGCACGTCGTGCCAGAGGACGTGCAGGCGGTACTGCCGAGCGTGGTGGAGCATCGCCTGCGCGAATCAGCCGACTTTGCAGGGCATGGCGGCGGCGCACTGGCGCAGCGGCTGCTCGGCAGCGTCGACGTCGTATCCTGACCAGCTGAGACCCGGCGGCATGCAGGCTGCGACCCAACCGGAACGTGCCATTTTCGGCAAGCGCTTCAGCTCCTGGCTGGATCGGCGGATCCCGCCGGGCCGACGCATCACGCTCAGCCAGTCCAATATTTTCATCTTTCCGACGCGCAGCGGTTTTACGTTTGGCGGTCTGTTAGCGATTCTGATTCTCGGCGCAATTAATTACCAGAATTCCCTCGTCTATGGCGTTGCCTTTCTGCTTGGCAGCATGTTTGTCGTCACCATCCTCTATACCTTTCGCAACCTCTCCGGCTTGAGCATTGAGCTCGCCGAGGCGCACGCCGGCTTCGTCGGCGAGGACATCGAGTTCGAGGTGCGCGTCGACCGGCCCAAAGGGCGCGGCCGGGAAGGCATCCAGATCGGCTGGCCGGAAGGATTCAAACAGTGGGTGGAAATATACGAGAAAGAAGCGGATGTCGTGAGCTTGTATGTCGTTGCGGATAAGCGCGGCTGGCTGCAGCCGGGGCGGCTGCTGGTGGAAACCTACTACCCGCTCGGTCTCCTGCGAGCGTGGACCTGGGTGGACATCAGCGCCAGGGGACTCGTCTATCCGCAGCCGATCTTTCAGGATGCGCCGACGAACCAGGCATCGTCCCAGCACCGCGATGACGGCGTGCTCATCGACCCGCTCGGCAGCGACGACTTTGTCGACATACGCGAATACGTGCCGGGTGATCCGATCAAGAACATTCTCTGGCGCTCCTACGCCCGCTCCGATGAGGTGGTCGTCAAACGCTACGCCAGCTACGTCGAACCGCGGCTCATTTTCGACTTCGATTCGCTGGCGGGCGGCACCGAAGAGAAGCTGAGCCGGCTGACCGGGCTTGCCCTGCAGGCGACCCGCAGTGAACGGGAGTTTGGCCTCAGGCTCCCTAATCTCGACATTCCGCCCGGCCTCGGCCAGGTGCATCTGGACAACGTGCTGCGCGCGTTGGCGCTGTATGGCATCGCTGACCGATAAGCACGGCATCGGCGTCGCCTATCAGATCCCGCGCAACAGCCTGGCGCTGTTGATGATCTCGCAGGTAGTCGTGATTCTGCCGCTGATCGTGCACATCTCGCCGTGGATCGTCGGCGTGTGGGCCGTCTGCGGCTACTGGCGAACGCAGGTGTATCGCGGCCGCTGGGGTTATGCTGCCGGCTGGGTCAAAACGCTGATGGTCATTGGCTCAATCGTCGGCATTGCGCTCAGCGGTTACAAATCGTTCAGCCTCGAAGCGGCGACGTCGCTCCTGGTCCTCGCGTTCTCGCTGAAGCTCGTGGAGATGAAAAACCGCCGCGATGCCTACCTCGTGATTTATCTCAGCTACTTTCTCATTGCCACCGCGTTTCTCTTCGACCAGACGATAGCGGTGACCGCCTATGAGATCCTTGCCGCGGTGGTCGTTACGGCGGCCATGGTGGGCATGAACCAGCTGCAAACCCGGGTGCGTCCGGTGGCCTCGCTGTGGGTGGCCGCGGGCCTCATTTTCCAGGCGCTGCCGCTCACGCTCGTGCTCTTCCTGCTCTTCCCACGGGTGGCGCCGCTCTGGTCCATTCCGCTGCCGAGCTCGGTGTCGACCGGCATCAGCGACCGGCTGACGCCGGGTGACGTGGCCAACCTCACCCAGTCGGATGAGCTGGCGTTCCGCGTGGTGTTCGACGGCGAGCCGCCGCAGCAGCGTGATCTCTACTGGCGGGGTCTCGTCTACTCCGAGTTTGCTTTCGGCACCTGGGCCATTGCGGAACCGCTGGATCCGTTGCCCGAGCAGGTGGATGCGCCGGAAGGACTCAGCTACGAGGTGTTCCTCGAGCCTAATCAGAGCAAATGGCTCTTTGCCCTGGATACGCCGGTCAGCTACGCCGCGCGCCTGGACCTCCTGGCTGACTATCGGCTGGTGAGCCCGGAGCCGGTGCTGTCCGTCATGCGTTACCGCGTCACCAGCGACACGGGGTATCTCATGGATCACGAGCTGGCCCCGGCATTGGTCGAGCGCGAGACCCAGCTGTGGCGGGACGACAATCCCCGGCTGCGCGAGTACGCCCGGGAGCTCTACGCCCGCACCGGCTCGGTGGAAGGCATGATCGAGGCCATGCTGAGTAGCATCCGCGAGCAGGATTACAGCTACACGCTGAGTCCCCCGGTGCTCGAACGCGTCAACAGCATCGATCAGTTCTGGTTTGAAACCCGGCGCGGTTTCTGCACCCACTATGCCGGCGCCATGACGTATGCGCTGCGCAGCGTCGGCGTGCCCGCACGCATGGTCGGTGGCTATCAGGGCGGGGAGTTCAATCCGGCAACGGGTCACCTGGTGGTGCGCCAGTACGATGCGCACGCCTGGGTTGAGGTGTGGTTGCCGGAGCGCGGCTGGACCCGCTATGACCCGACCGCGGCGGTGGCGCCGGCGCGCATTGATCGGGGTTTGAACGCGGCGCTGTCGAATGAAGACCGTGCGACGCTTTCTTTTCTCGCCAGCGCCCGGATGGGTGAGGGCGGTCTCGTGACCGGCATGCTGCAGTTTGTCGATTCGCTGGAACATCGCTGGAATCTCTGGGTGGTGGGCTACGACGCCGCGGCCCAGGCGGACGTGCTGAAGGGTCTGCTGGGCAAGGTCACACCCGCGCGGGTTGGCATTGCCATGGCCATTGGCGGAGGCGCCAGTCTGCTGCTCGTGGCGGCGGCGATTCTCTATCGCCGCAGACCCCGCCAGCGCCATCCGGTGGAGCGGGTGTTCAGCGGATTCTGCCGCGCCATGGCGCGCCAGGGCCTGCCGCGGCAGGCCGGGGAGACGCCCGGTGCTTACGTGCAGCGTGTGGCCGCCCGGGCGCAGCTTGATGCGGAGGGATTGCGCGCCCGTCTGCAGACGCTGCTATACGATCCCGAGGCGGCTGCCGACCGCGCCGCGCGCAGACAGATACGCCGCGAGCTCAGAAAATTGCGTTTCATGCTTGCGTTCCGTACGGCAGGCAACGCATCCTAGGCATCAAGTTTCTCGATCTGAAGTATCAGTGCCGCTCAACAAACGTACGCCCTGTGTCGGAATCTGCTCCACCACCTACGGGGACCTGGTGTGTCGTGGATGCAAGCGTTTTGCCCATGAAATTGTGCAGTGGAACAGCTACGACGCTGCCCAGCAGGAGCAGATCTGGCAGCGTCTGAAGCGCCTGCGGGACGAGGTGGTGTTACAGCGCGTCGTCGTGAGCGAGCCGGCTCGATTTGCCGAGATCCGCAACGCTAAAGCATTTGCCGAGCTCGATGGCGGAGAGCTTCTGTATGCCGTCACCCGCCATCTGAGCGCGGCAGAAGCGCCGCTTGCCGACGCGGGTCTGGCGGCCATCGACGACGCTGTGCTGGATGCGCTGTCGCTCCTGAAAATCCTCGACGGTGAAATCTTCGACCGCTCCAAAGCGCATTACGAACGCAACTTCAAGGTGCCTGCCTGACGGTTTCGATATGAGCCGGCCCGATCTCAATCCTGCGCTCGACTTCCTCACTGCCGATACACCCGCGGCGTGGCTGGACGCTGCGCGCGACAATCTGCCGACCCTGTTGATCGATCACGCCAACTGCGAAAAGAAGGCTGCCAGCACGGCGCTGGGACTGATGTATCGCTACGTCGGCGAGACCGAGCTTCTACACAAGATGTCCCAGCTCGCGCGTGAGGAGCTGCGTCACTTCGAACAGGTTGTGGACCTCATGACGGCTCTCGACGTCGAGTATGTCCAGCTCAGCTCAGCGCGTTACGCCGGAGAGCTGCACAAGCTCGTGCGCAAAGAAGAGCCGGATCGCCTGGTGGACGTGCTGATTCTCGGCGCGGTGGTGGAGGCGCGTTCCTGCGAACGTTTCGTCAGACTGATCGAAGTGGTCCCCGAGGCAGCCGCGGAGCTTTACCGTTCGCTCGTGCACTCGGAGGCGCGGCACTTTGTCGACTACCTCGAGCTCGCCAGAAAGGCGGCCGGGTCTCCCATTGACGAGCGCGTCGCGCGCTTTCTCGAGAAAGACGCTGAGCTCATCCGGGCGCCGGATCCGTCCTTCAGGTTCCATAGCGGCGTGCCAGGCTGAAACACTCCAGCTGAAACGCCTCATCCTGCTGGCGGCAGAGCCAGCCGCAGTTTTCCCAGGCGCCGGTGACGATGCGCTGGCCATTGTCGCCACGGTGGATCCCCGGACGGTGGGTGTGCCCATGCACTAAGGTGTGGCTCTCCTTGTCCTGCATCAACGCCGCCGTTGCTCCCGGATTCACGTCCATGATGTTGGCTGCCTTGTTGGCTGAGCTTTCTCTGCTCTGCGCTCTGAGCGCCTGACCAATGGCTTTGCGCTCTTCCAGAGACTTGCTGAGGATGTCGGCCTGCCACTCGGGGCTGCGCAGGAGGGTGCGCATCTGCTGATATTCGTGGTCGTCCGTGCAGAGCTGGTCGCCGTGACTCAGGAGTACGCCGTCACGCGTGCAGTGTGGATCGCTGATGAGCTTGACGCCGGTCAGCGTTGCGAATGTCTCGCCAAACAGAAAGTCCCGATTGCCGTGCATGAGATAAACGCGGCAGCTCTGCGCCGTGCGCTGCAGCGCGTCAATCAAAGCGCCCGCGTTTTTACTGTCGTCATCGTCGCCGATCCACATCTCCACCAGATCGCCCAGGATGTAAATCTCGTCCACCCGTTCCGCCTCCATCTCGAGACATTCGACAAAGCGCAGAAACGCCGGAGCGCCGGCGTCTTCGAGATGCAGATCCGAAAGGTAAACGCGGTGCACGGCCTACTCTACGTCCAGATGCTGGCGCGCCGCCTGCAGGGTGTTCTGCAGGAGCGCAATGCGTGTCATGGGACCTACGCCACCGGGTACCGGCGTGATCCACGAGGCAACCTCTTTCACGGCGTCGAACTGCACGTCGCCGTAGAGCTTGTTGTTCTCGCCGCGGGTGATGCCCACGTCGATGACCACCGCGCCGGGTTTGATCCACTCGGGCGGCACCAGACCGGGCTTGCCGACGGCGGAGACGACAATGTCGGCGAGCTTCACCTTGGAGGCGGTATCGCGGGTGAACTTGTGCGCGGTCGTGACCGTGCAGCCGGCAAGCAGGAGCTCGAGCCCCATGGGCCGCCCGACGTGATTGGATGCGCCGAGGATGGCGGCGTCCAGGCCCTTGAACTCGAGACCAATGTGCTCGAGCAGCAGCATCACACCTTTCGGCGTGCAGCTTCTGAGCGCGGGTCGTCTGAGCGCCAGGAGGCCAATGTTGTAAGCATGAAAGCCGTCGACGTCCTTGCTCGGATCAATGCTGTCGATGATCCGATCCTCGTCGATGTGCGCCGGCAGCGGAGTCTGCACGAGGATGCCGTCGATGCTCGTGTCGGCGTTCAGCGCTCGCACGCGATCTTCCAGATCTTCCTGGGTCACGTGGGCAGACAGATGCTGCACGATGGAGTGAAACCCGACCTCGTCGCAGTCGCGGCGCTTGCCTTTGACGTAGATCTCGGAGGCCGGATCGTCGCCGACCAGGATGACCGCCAGTCCCGGGGGACGGCGTCCGGCGGCAATCCAGTCTTTGACTTCCACGGCAATGTCACCGCGCATTGCCTTGGCAATGGCGTTGCCGTCAATGATTTGTGCAGTCATTTTTGTTGTGGGGGGTACTCCAAAACGCACATTCTAATCGTTTCGTGTCCGACACCGGAACCGACAGACACAATTATGCGGTTCTCTGCTACACAATGTGCGTCGTTCGCGATTGACCATTGGGAATGGCGTAGTATGATCGCGCCGCACGGGGTATAGCGCAGTCTGGTAGCGCGCCTGCTTTGGGAGCAGGATGTCGGGAGTTCGAATCTCTCTACCCCGACCAATTGCAACGCGCCTGTAGCTCAACTGGATAGAGCATCGGCCTTTAAATGTAGGAGCCTGCATCGGGAAACGGAACCGGTGCAGTGGACTGCACCGTAACGGGGAACCCTTAACAGATCATGCTGATGGCAATCCCGTGGAAACCTGTGGTGGATCAAACCGGTCGACCCTGAACCTCCAAAGGCTCGGAAACGAGGGTAGGAGGACCAGAGCCAGGCTGACAGCCTGCGCAGGGCTCCGTAGAGACTATACGTGCAGCACCTGAGACGGTGAAGAGATAGTCCAGACCACAAACTCGA
>JAAUXY010162666.1_pt1 | contig 11377 bp, 8 predicted proteins | sample 7278121 | NCBI WGS metagenome assembly JAAUXY01 (sample SAMN14350117, study PRJNA611818) | marine sediment metagenome | isolation source: surface marine sediment (1.8m) | place: French Polynesia: Moorea | collected 2018-08
GTTCGTCTTCAAGGCGTGGCGAAGGGCGCATAGCTGGGACTATGTAACCGAAGCCGCAACGCCGAAGGCGGGCAAAAAGACCAGTAAGATGGGGATATTATTTGCTTCCAATTCCCTCAGTGCACGGCTGTGTGACGCGGCGTCGCGGTGCTCTTTTAGTCGCTGTATCGACAGTGTGATGGTGCTTGTCCAAGCTGCCTGTCAGAACTTTGACAACCTACTAGTAGGTTGAAACATTTCTGGATATCAGTTGAACCTTCGACACGCAGCACCTCATTCTAAGCTGTAAAAATTACGTAATTTTAAGACAACTGCTAATTTTGGCATGTTATGTGTCTGAAGTTGGTCATAGTCGTTTTGACAAATCTTGATAGACTAAGAGAAACAATGGCCAACACGTCGACATAAACGGTCCTGAAATCAAAAATTGGCTCGGCATTTGCCGCTGATGCAGGACAGGCAGTAAAGGAGCTTTACGAACAGATCTGTCAATCCCATATGGATGGCGTCGTGTTTTTCTGTTCATCAGAATTCGATTTGAAACGGCTTGGTGAGTGCCTAAAGGACACCTTTACGTGCCCTGTCATCGGTTGCACAACAGCCGGTGAACTCAATTCGGCAGGTTATCACGAGGGGACCCTGACAGGAGTTTACTCCGTCTGTCTTACTCGGTGCGCAGTGCTGTAGCTGGCTGCGACTGAGCCATGCGCCAGATGGGGTAAACTCCTGCCAGTAACGCTGCGACCATGGCAAGTACCACGGCTTGAATGAGTATCCAGAAATCCACGTTATACGGCAAAGTCCAGCCAAAGGCACGCCTGTTGATTATAAAAATTAATACCCAGGCTAACGTTAGTCCCACAGGAATCGACAGGAGCCCGGCAACAAAGCCCATAAAATTGGTCTGTAGCGATACCAACCAGCCGATTTGCCCGGAGTTCATGCCATTAGCGCGCAACACAGCGAATTCCCGCGCCCGTTCCAACTGCAGTGCCATCAGTGCACTTACCATGCCCACGAAGGCGATAGCAATGGCCAGAAGACGTAGCACATTCGTGATGGTAAAAGTGCGCTCGAAGACCTCGAGACTTACCTCGACGATATGTCGATTGGATCGCATAGAGATTGGCTGCACAAGGCCGATAGTGTTCTCGAGACGTCGACGTAAGGTTTCAACACCAACCCCAGGTGTCAGGTAGGCAGCCGCTGAATTTATGATCTTATCTTTCCAAAAACGGTTGAAAATAGTGCGGTTCATTAAAATTCTGCCGTGCTCGGAGCCATAATCGAGAAAAACGCCCACCACACTGAAGTTGCGAGGACCGTAATCGGTAGGCAGCGTTAGGGTTGATCCTGCTCCTAGGCCGGTTCGATAGGCAAGCGGTTCGGAAATGATTAAGGCAGGTTTATTTTCGAAGGCTAGCCAGGCGTGGTCGGGTTGTCCCTCTATAATCCGATAGCCTCGCTTAGCTTGGTCAGCCAATTCCACGGCTAGAAGACTGATTGGCCGCTGCGCAACAACAATCTCCCGATAGTGAAAAGTAGAAAGCCCCGCTACCTCCACAGCAGTGCGTAATTTTGCAATCACCTGTGGGTGCAATGGCACCGATGTGTCACCGTTTTCGAATTCCACCGGCGCGACGTAGAGATCCGCATTCAGCAAATCGTTGAGCCAAATGTTTACCCCACCACGGAAGCTGTCCACCATGATGCCCACTCCGATTGTCGTCGCAAAGGCTACTACCAAGGCTGCGACCGCAACCCCGGTGCGGCTCAGATGGCGGGCCACATCGCGGGTCGCCATTCGCGCAGTAAGGCCAGCCCACCTGTATATGAATCTATGATTCAACCATACCAGCACCGCTAGGGCGCCCGGAGTTAATAACGCAAACCCCAGGATTAACAAAAAAAGCCCCGTGAAACCTGCCACTAGGCCTCGAGAGAAGGTTAGTACGCAGCCGCCTAGTCCCAATACCGCGAGCCCAAAAATACTCAGCCGGGGTAGGGCTGCTTGCCAGCGATATTCAAGCTGCGCGCGGCTCATAACAGCCCCGGGCGGTGCTGCAGCGGCCTCTCGGGCCGGTAACAAAGCTGCCACGACGGTTGCGAGCAGGCCTACAAGAGTGCCCTTGAGTAAAGACAGAGGCGCAATCTGAAACTCCGTAACACTAAGGGTATAATAAAGGTCGTTTATGGTGCGGGTGACCAGGTGTACTAGGCCAGAGCCAAGCCAAATTCCCAACAATCCGCCTAACAGTGTACCGGCGGCTCCAAGTAGCAGAGCTTCTGCCAGGATCACAGTGAATACCTCGCGACGGCCTACCCCAACCGCCCGCAGTAAGCCTAGCAAGGTTCGACGTTGTACCACTGAAAAAGCCATGGCGTTATAGATCAGGAACATGCCTACGACCAATGCCAGCAGGCTCATGGCAGTGAGGTTCAGGGCGAAGGCTGCACTCATCTGTTCAGTCGCCTGGTTACGTTCGGCGGGACGCTCCAGATTCAGGTCAGGTGGCAGGTGAGCTTGAATCGTGGCGGTTAATCCCTCTCCGGTTTCATCTTCGGGGATAATCAAATCGATGTGACTAAGTCGCCCATGTTTGTCGAACAATGCCTGGGCGGTACTAATGTCGGTGATGATGAAATTCTCAAATAGCTCCCCCTCGAGCCAGCCTACCGCATGAAGTTTAACGCGGCGCTCTCCTGCTTTAACAATGATGGGCCTTCCTTTGTTGAGCCCATGTGGCAGTAACGCCGCGCCGGGTTTTGTAAGTAATGTCGACAGATTACCATCGCCACCACCTATGCCATGCATGTACTCGCGGAAGGGCGCTTCGGCGAATAGGTCCACGCCTAATATCTGCAGTTGCTTGCCTGGCACATCAGCAAGGGCCGCATAACCAGTCACCACCGGAGCTGTCTCGCGCACTCCGAGCGTCACACGAAGCTGTGTGTAAAAGTTTTCCGGTACATCCTGAGAACCTCCGACAATACGGTGAGTCGCACGCCCGGTTACACGCTCCATGGACAGCTCGAAGCTCTTGATGGCGCTGGTATTAGCAAGGTCTACTGCAATCACCACCGCTACGCCTAGGGCTATACCCAGAATCGACAGTCCGAGTTGCAGGGGGTGGCGCAAGAGGTGGCGAGTAAGGCTTTTCCAAAGCAGTAAACTCAAGATCCTGTCTCCGTAATCCGGCCGGTTTCCAGTTGCAACACCCGGTCGGCCAGAAAAGCCACCTCGCGGCTGTGGGTTACCATTAGCATAGTGGTGCCGGCCTGCTGATGTAAGCGTAGCAGAAGCTGTAGTACCTGGGTTGCGGTCTCGTCGTCCAAGTTGCCGGTGGGTTCGTCTGCAAGCAGCAGTAGAGGCTTATGAACCACCGCACGAACGATGGCGAGGCGCTGCTGCTCGCCGCCCGACAGACGTTCCGGAAAACTATCCCGGCGCTTCCCTAGGCCGACGTCATTCAGCAGCCTCAGTGCATCCTGATGATGGTGGTCGTCGTAAAGACCGTTTAACTCCAGAGGCAGCATCATATTCTCTTCTACCGTCAAGGTGGGAATAAGGTTGAAGAATTGGAACACAAACCCCACATATTGACGCCGGAAACGGGTACGGGCTTGCTCGCTTAGCGCGGTTATAGTGTACTTTCCGATCTGTACTTCGCCGCCATTCGGGGGGTCAATGCCACTCACCAGATTGAGCAGTGTGGACTTGCCCGAACCGGAGCGTCCGAGCAGGGCAATAAATTCGCCTGCACCGATGTCAAAATTCAGATTTTCGAATATGATTCTTGGCGTTTCACCCTCAAGGTAACTTTTTCGGAGATTGCGGATTCGGACTAAGGGTGGATTGGTCGCCATGTCGATTGACTTTATTGTCTGTCGGTTGATAGCAAATGCTAAGTGTTGACTGCAAAATTTCGACGGGGTTCCTAACGTTACAGAACCACAAAACTGAAATACCCTTAACCCGCATGTCTCACCAGGCGGCTCTTGTTATTAGCTCGCCCAGCCAGTGACGACGGCGTCGAAATGTCAATTTAAAATTTCCGCCGAACTTGAATTGTTTTATACAATTTCATAACAGATATAAAAACTATGAACTCCGTGCGATCACAAAGATCGGTAGCAAGACTGGAAGTTAATGTACCCACGTAAGCTATCGATTTGGCGGTCATTAATTCCCACTTTATGATGTAATTTTCGTCAAATGGCTCTAATTTATACTTTTTTATTCAGTTTCTTATCTAAGAAATCAATTTGCACAGATGATACCGTTTTACTTGACCTCAGCTTACCGAAGCCGAACGAGTCGTTAGGCTGTGCCGTGACCAGTGTTTCGACTGCGGCACGGCGATAACAATATATTGGACAATCAATATACAAATAGCTATAATCATCAATTTGCAATAACTTTGAATAGTACGCTATGAAGCTTGGGCCACGGCGAGTCAGTATGATGGAATTTTACCCGTCTTTAATGCCGGATGAATCGTTGAGCTTAGTGTACAAGTACAAGAGGAGTGCGATTTATGAGTGCCGAAGTTTTACGCCCGACACGCCAAACCTTTCGAATCGGCGCTGTTTCCCGACTAACAGGAGTGACTACAGACCTGATCCGAGTTTGGGAGAGACGCTACGCAGTGGTGAAACCCCTACGCACCGACAGTGGTAATAGGTTATACACACAGGAGGACATTGCTCGCCTAGCGCTGATCAAACACTTAGTTGATTCCGGTGATACAATCGGCGCGGTTGCTTCCCTGAGCTTACCCGAGCTGGAAAAGCGATTAGGTACGGTAGGAAAGAAGGTTGACGCAAAGCCTATGCAACGCAAAACACTCCGCATTGCGGTCGTCGGGCATGCGCTCACTGCGCACATCGCTCGGCGTAGAGGAGAACTTGGGGAGCTAGAGTTGGTGGTAGGCATGCATGACGCAGGTTGCTTCAAAGATCGGCTTGAGAGGTGCGAGGTGGATGTTGTGGTGGTTGAGATACCGTATGTCATTAGCGGCACGTCGAACGAGGTTGAGCAATTGATCAATCGTGCCGGAGCCAGCGGGGCCGTTGTTGTTTACGGCTTTGGCTCGCAGCGCCATGTTCGTCGCCTTCGAATGCTCCCGGTGGTAACGCTTAGAGCGCCAGCCGATGTATCGGATCTCAAACGTGCCTGTTTATCAGTCTTGGCCAGCGGTTCGTATTCGGAACCAGGCCTTCAGCCACGTAACAGTGCGACGTCATCCAGCATACAGCCTCGACGCTACGACGACGATAAACTCGCACGCATTGCCACACTATCCACCACTGTTGAGTGCGAGTGCCCTCATCACCTGGCCGATCTCGTCTTCAGCTTAGTCTCTTTCGAGCAGTATAGCGCGGCTTGCGCCAATCGAAATGAAGATGATACCGCGATGCATCGCTACTTACACTCTGCTGCTGCCCAAGCACGTTCACAACTCGAAACGGCACTGGCGAGATTGGTTGAGTTTGAGGGTTTGGAGGTGTAGCAACCGTGGTCTGCCCTGCGGGTAGATTGTTTTAGTGGCGGTTCTCGATCTGTGCAATGCGGAGACTGGTAACGGATTAAGAAGCTGTTTTAAAACCTTTCAGCTGGTACGGTACGGCGTTATAAATCGATTCAAAATGTTCAGTAACTCGCATATAAACTGCGCATTCTGACCGCTTTATGACCGGTCTCGCATTCTCACCTGAAAGCTTTCTAAACAGCTACTTGGCTCACTTGAAAAACGTGTACCTTGCCTTTTCAATCCCTGCTGAAATGTAAAGCAAAATGATCGGTCCCTAATATCTTGTAGGTGTATTTTACTCTTTATCAAATTAGGCGGTTATGCAATGTCCGGCTTGGTGGAACAATAACAGCAATTGGTTAAGGATTAGACTAATGACTTGCTTGGTTGACAATGCTCTAGTCAATCATGTACTTTGCCGTTCTTAAAATAGCTGCATATACTTTTTATCTTGCTCGATGAACAACCTTGATGAACCTGCCTTAGGTATACAAGCTGTGACGGGAACTGGGGCCAACGTTGAACACATTGAGCTGCATGAACGTATTCGATCGTTAGTTTTCAGTCAGCCATATGCAGTTCTCTGCACTCAGGGCGGCGGGCAACCGTATGGATCGCTGGTAGCCTTTGCGGCAACGCACGACCTCACAACGATGGTTTTCGGAACGCCGGTGACAACGCGTAAATTCCGTCTGCTTACAGAATGTGATCGGGTCGCTTTGCTTATCGATAATCGCTCTTCGCACACAGCTGACATCACGCAACTTGAAGCGGTCACAGTCACAGGCCGCGCGATGATGATTGAGCGTCGGCCTGACGTAGAGCCATGGCTGAAGCTTCTTTCGGATCATCATGCTTACATGAGAGAATTCTTGAAGGCACAAACGACCGCTTTGTTCAGAGTGGAGATTCACCGTTACCTTCATGTTATCCGATTTCAGGAAGTGAATGAATGGATTCCTCACCGCAGTGGATAGTTCCGCTCACCGATGCTGCAGAGGCCGGAGAAACACTGGCCGGTGCCAAGGCTGTTCGACTGGCAAAACTGGCGCGAGCTGGATTTCGCGTCCCACGAGGGGTCTGCGTCTCTACTAGCTGCTACGAAGAATTTGTTCGGTATAATAAGCTGGAGAATGATATTCGTTTCGAACTTGGGCGCAAGCCGCTCTCAGCGATGCGCTGGGAGGAAATCTGGGATGCGGCATTACGCATCCGTTCGAGGTTTGCGGCGGGGCAGCTGCCTCCAGGGGTCGCTTCTGTTCTTCGAGAGACAGTAGCGAATCTGTCCCAAAACCGACCACTGGCCGTGAGATCCTCGGCTCGTGGCGAGGACCACCCAGGCGCTTCGTTTGCCGGGATACACGAATCCGTGGTTGGTGTTACCGGGGTCGAAGCCGTTATTTCCGCAATCCAAATCGTTTGGGCCTCACTCTGGTCCGACGCTGCATTGCTATATCGGCGGGAGCTCGACCTCGACCCGGCAACGAGCCGAATGGCGGTCGTGATTCAGGAAGTGGTCCTGGAGCAACCTTCAGGTGTTGCTTTCAGCCGAGATCCACGTGGGGGTAAAGCTGATCAGGCTGTGATAGAGAGTGTACCGGGCATGTGCGCTGAACTGGTGGATGGCGCGGTTGATCCAGACCGTTGGTTTATAGCGCGTTCTTCTGGGATGGTAGTGCGCTGGCAAGCCGGTAAGCGGACTGAAGCGATTGAACCGCTTCTAGAGCGAGATGATCTGTCGCTGTTGTGGCGGGCACTGTGTCGCGTGGAATCGATGTTGGATGCACCGGTTGATATCGAGTGGACGGGACGCGCTGAGCGATTGACATTGCTTCAGGCGCGTCCGATTACCACCATCCAGCCAACCCAAAATGATGCACGGCCCTGGTATCTGAGTCTACGTCCCGCAGCCCGGAAGCTCAAAATACTTGCTGAAAAAGTCTCTGAACAGCTCATACCCGAACTTAGCAAACTGGGTGAGGATTATGCGCTCCAGGACCTTCACCGGTTCGATGACAACCAGTTGGCGGATGCCATCGTCGAACGGGCGGCTGCCGTTGAGTGCTGGAAACGTATCTACTGGGATGAGTTTATCCCTTTGGCACATGGTGTCCGGCACCTCGGTTTGTACTACAACGATGCGGTGCGGCCCGATAGTCCTTACGAATTCGTTGGACTACTAGAGGGTCAAGATATGTTGGCTTCACGCCGTAATGCAAGCATCGCTGCCTTGGCAAAGCAGCTACGGCAATATCCAGGAGCGAAAGCCTTGCTGGCGACGGCGCTCAACGAGACGCATGATAATCGCTTTCAGGACGTGATTGAGCTGCTTGAATCGGATGCGCAGAATTCGCCTATCGCCGATGGAGTAAAAACCCTGTTTGAGGAATTCTTGGACATAACTTACGCAGGAGAACGGTTAGTCAAACGCCCTGATATTGTCATTGCGACGTTGCTGGAGATGGCCGACGAAGATCCTGTTGATAACCCACGCATCGAATTGCCGCCCGAAGAAACGACCGTAGCGGAACTCGAAGAACGCTTGTTTCGTGCGGTAGGACCTGAACGCATCGAAGAGGCCAGGGAGGTGATCGATATGGGTCGGCTCAGTTGGCGTCTGCGCGACGACGACAACGTGTTAATTGGACGGCTCGAAAGTCAATGTTTGAGAGCCATTGAAATTGGCGCAGCACGTTTATGTCGCGCGGGACGGCTTGCGGCATCGGTTCGAGCTGGCCTGAAGGACTTTTCAATTATTGAGAAGGCACTGCGAAAAACCACGAATGAGCAAGTTATACTTGCCCCTCTTCCGGCAGAAGATGCAAAGTCAGTGTCCAACTCTGCCGAAGGTCGGCCGCGACAACTGATCGGCCAACCAGCCTCGCCGGGGCTGGCAACCGGAAGAGTAAAGGTTGTGAGGAACGCCGATGACTTAAAGAGATTCCATAGCGGCGAAGTGCTTGTCTGTCAGGCTATTGAACCGACTATGACCCATGTCGTACCCTTAGCCTGCGCGATTGTCGAACGCCGCGGTGGCATGCTGATTCATGGTGCAATCATTGCACGGGAGTTAGGCGTTCCCTGTGTGAATGGGGTAAGCGAACTCCTCGAATGTCTCGAAGATGGAGATAGAATTACGGTCGATGGTTATCTGGGTATCGTCAGCGTGGGCGATCCTGATTTTGAACTAGAAGGTGTAACTCTGAACTAGCTATTCTCCCTAGCGCGCATACAAGATCAATTCGCGCCTCAACACTTCAATTAACCTACAGAACATTCAACGGCAGGTTTCGTTTAAAGTCTCGAATCACGCATATGTTATGGCCTGGATGGTGAATTTCGAATTTGTCAGCTTACAATCCACGAAAGTGCTTTATCTTATGATAGGGCGCTTTCACGGTGCTTAGAAGCTTTTTAAGACCCCTCAGGTGAGTGCGAGATAAGGCACGATTAAGAAGGCTCAGTTTACATGGGAGTAAATGAGCGTTTCGAACTAATTTATAGGATCGGCTGGGGGGCTTTAAAACGGCTTTTTAGGTGGCAATTGAGTCTCATGCGCCCTACTGCCAAGTCTGAAAAAACTCGGTCACGGTTGATCCATTATTCACAGCCTTTCAGACGACAGCAGCAGGGGTGGAAGAGATTGTTTGTGCGGACATTAACCCAGATAAAGTGTAGAGCTTATTTATAATGATACCTGCTTAATCACTCCGTAGGTCAAATTTATAGAATCGCTCAGATTGTCATCGGCTTCTAGATATCTGTTCGATGACGATTCATCCGTCCTATATGAAGTGGGGGATGCTGCATTAGATAAAATCCATACGCACTCTGATGATTAGTGTCCATGATTGTTTCGTAGCCATAGACGGACTGCTCAGTTTGACCGTAGTCGGAAACCGGATCAGACACCGTCCACCTGAATGTGATCAGCAAGTCTGCTGTCAGCAAGCTCAACGCAAACATTATTCGCATTTTCATTTGCTATATCTCCTGTTGATTTTTACCAAGTAACAGAGATGAACGATTTCACTTCTATTTTTTATTGCGAGTATCAAACCAAATTTAATTGTAAATGTCAATATTTTGTATATAGATTTATTAGACAAATTGTCAACATATTATTACCATTGACCAGAATAACTAGTAAAACCAGCAAAAGTGCGTAACCATAGCCAAAATTCACCACCATATAGAACCGGCGAAGCAGACTGGAAGGCAGAAGCCGTAACCTATGGATCATTGGATTAGGTCGATTGGTTAGCATGTATTGCCCTGCATACTTGTGCATGAGCATCATTTAACTCTTCAACTAGATTGAAAGCTGATGATTAAAGATAAACAATCTCCAAAGTGCCCTAACGTCGAACCGCAGGAAGTAGTAAAACCTGTGGTATTTTATGACGGCCTATGTCCTCTGTGCAGTCGCGAGATTGCTCATTACCGCCGCCTTCGAGGCTCCGATACAATGCATTGGATCGACATTGCGCAGGACGAGACCTCATTGGCTGAATATGGGCTGCGGCGCGAAGCGGCCATGGCACGCTTTCACGTTCTTGATGTGGCCAGACACTGGCAAACCGGCGCCTGGGGCTTCGCAGAGCTATGGTCGCACTTACCAGCCTACCGGTGGCTGGCGCGCGCCCTGCGCGCCTTACGATTGTTGCCGGTGCTCGATTGGGTCTACGCGGGATTTGCCCGCTGGCGTATTCGCCGCTCCTGTAATTCCCAACGTTGCGTTATCGACAAGGCCGATGCGAGAAAGTATCCGGTGGTCGTGAGCGAGACCTCGGCAAATCGCGGGCCAGATTCATGATGAAGGTACGAGATGAGCGTCGTTTTATACGCTAACAGCGACGAAAGCCATTCAGTTGACATCATACATGACCAAGCTTTCTTGCTCCTGAAAAGTAATGCTCCTACCGAGCGTTCTGCATTGTCGAACATCGCCACGAAAATGTTCCAGTGCCAAGGATCGGCATATTTCCGAAAAAAATACTGCTAATTCCCTGAACCATGAGTACAGAGCGTCGTTTAATCCAATCTCGTATGGGGCGGCTAACTCAATTAGGAAAACTCGCCAGCGGTATAGCTGGAGGTATGCTCAGCGAAGGGGCACGGCAACTCACCCAGGGGCGGCGCCCAAAGGTTGCTGACCTGCTGATTACCCCTGATAATGCTCGGCGCCTAGCCGACCGCCTTTCGGAAATGCGTGGCGCCGCGATGAAGGTTGGCCAACTATTGTCTATGGAAAGCGGTGAATTGATGCCTCCGGTGCTCAGCCAAGTACTTTCCCGCTTGCGAGAAAGCGCACACGCCATGCCCTTAGGGCAAGTAGCTCAGGTGCTGAATCTGGCCTGGGGCGATGACTGGGATCGCGACTTTCGCAGATTTTACTTTACGCCGCTCTCCGCTGCATCGATTGGGCAGGTGCATGAGGCCGTTTTGCGCGACGGCCGTAGGCTGGCGATTAAGATCCAGTATCCGGGAATACGGCGTAGCATTGATAGCGATGTCGACAACATGGGCACGCTACTGCGATTGTTAAATCTGGTGCCTAAAGAGATTAACTTTACACCGCTGCTGGAAGAGGCCAAGCGACAATTGCATAGAGAGGCTGATTATCAGCAAGAGGCGATTTCACTACAGCGTTTTTCCCGTCACCTGGCCGACGACGGCCGATACGAAACGCCGACGGTGATCGAATCGCTCACCACAGCCAAGGTGCTCGCCATGAGCTATCTCGATGGAAAGCCGATAGAAACACTAGCTGAAATGGCAGCACCAGCTCGCAACGAGGCTGCCGCGGCGTTGTTGGAACTTGCACTGCTAGAGGTGTTCGA
>JAAUXY010043877.1_pt1 | contig 11375 bp, 8 predicted proteins | sample 7278121 | NCBI WGS metagenome assembly JAAUXY01 (sample SAMN14350117, study PRJNA611818) | marine sediment metagenome | isolation source: surface marine sediment (1.8m) | place: French Polynesia: Moorea | collected 2018-08
CGAATCTCTGCGAGTTCCTCGCGCGGCCAGGAAACAAACGAGCGCAATTCCATAAACAGCCAGTCACGCGAAATACGCCGCCTGACGCGCAGCTCGAAACCGTAGTCCTGAAGCGGTACGTCCGCATCCGTCTCCCCGAGCGCGAACAGGCCGTACGACATCGCGACACGCCTGTTGATGCTGTGAAACGCGGAGAATTGCTGGGTCCAGCCAACCCCCTCGATGTCTTCCTCGCCCTGCAGCACACTCCAGCTGCGCAGCATCCAGCTCTTCGATGCGGCGAAGTCCAGTGTATTTGTCAGCGACGCACCGGCACCGCGCTGGCTCTGTACGAACACTCGCGGGCGCACCCGCCACGACCAGGCGTCACCAAACGTGTTGTTCCATCGGTACGTCGCGCGCGCATAGGGCTCGAGCGGCGTTCGTAGCTTTACGCCGACTCCGAAATTCCAGCCGCGGGCGAACTTCTGGTCGCGCGACAGCCCGATACCGATGAGCCAGTCCTCCTCTTCGAAGTCGTTGAAGCGGGCCGGAAGCGTGTCGATGTTGTCATTCGCGGTACCGTCGATCATCTCGTCGGCATCGCCGCGACCGAGGATCAGTCGGGAGCGTTTTTGCAACGCAGGTAACGCAATTCGCGCCTGCAGCCGCGCGCGACGCTGGAAACTGTTGCGCTGATCATACTGGCCGCTCGCGGACAGGCTACCGCGCGAAACGTTCGAACCCGCGGCAATCTCGGTCGCACCGAAGAAACTGTCGAAATAACTTGCGGTGCCGCTCAGGATGTCGTGCACCCGTTTCTGCGTGCGGTCCAGCAGCGGCTCCCTGTCGACCATGTCCCGCCTGACGCCGCAGTCGACAGCCTGTAGTGCTGCAGTGCCGTGTCCGGCGGGCTCCGCGAACTTCCGGTCGAAGAACTCGAGCGCCCTTGAGCGCAGGTAAAGCAGGTATGCGGCCGCGCCCACGTGCCCCGTGGGCAACGTTATCGCCTCCGGCTCTCCCAGGGCCTCCCTGAGCTCGAGCTGCCGCTCGTAGGGCACTGCGTCGTCGTGCTCGGCCAGCACCATGAGCACCCGGTCGGCGTGGACGTGTCCGGCGACCACGAGCGTGTCCGTCTCGATCTTGTCACGCAGATACGCAAGCAGCTGCGCATCGTCGAAATCGAGCTCCTGTTTCACGCCCTCGACGGCATCCCTGATGCGACGCTCATCCGACGCGACCAGCACCTCGGCAAGCCCGCCGCCGGCAAGCGCCGGTACGACGGCACTCACGCGATCGTCGAATGCGGCCAGGAACAGCGCATTGAAGCCACCGAGGCTTGCGCCGAATACGCCGATACGCGAGCTGTCCAGGTCCGGGCGGGATTCTATCCAGTCGATGACACGGCGGTGCCGCTGAATCGTCTTGCGAATAGCAGGTTCCGGGTCGACCATGTCCTCGAGCAGCGTTCTGCGCTGCACGGTATCGACGATGACGGCGGAATAACCGTGCATAGCGAAATACGTGGCGAACGGCCGCATCAGGTGCTTTTGCCCGTTCAGGATCGGCAGCAGGAGCACGACAGGCGCGGCGTCCTCCGAAACCTGTTCGTAATACTCGAAGGTAATCGGAGTGTCATCGTCGTCGTCCGCAACTCCTGAGTGCATGCTCACTTCGTACACGCGATAGGAGTTCGCCGCGCGAACATACACCATCTCGTCGACAATCGGCGCGGCCTCATAGCAGGGCTGTTGCGCCAGGGCAGGCGACAACGGTTCGGGCTGGTCGTAATTCGCGGGCAGCCGCTCGGTTGTCGCGCAGGCCGACAGCAGCAGGATGACAATCGCAGCAGCCGGGCAGCGGGCGAGTTGGCAGATTTTTCGGCGCAGCGACACGCGACGAATTCTAACGTGCCGACGTGACGAAACGTATAATGAGGCCTGGCGCGGAGGGCGAATGCAGAAGATCCCGAGAGCTTTCTCACTGTTGCTCATAGCGCTGTTGTCTTGGCTGGCGGCGACGATGCCAGACGGGGTGGTATACGCTGAGGAGCGGGACGGTGCGATCAGCGTCTACGTCGGCCGGTACACTCGTGACACCCTCATCCAGACGTTCACGGACACGTTCGACCTCAACTTCGATGACCGCGATTACGTTGGCGTGATTGCCTATTCGCGCGTATTCAGGAACCCGTCGACGAGTCGATCCTGGGAGCTGGAGGGACAAATCGGCAGGCACTTCAGCGGCCAGGATCACCTGGAAACCAACCTCGCGGTGTTTCATCGCTGGCGACGGTTTCCCTGGAGCGACTACGTGGGCACGACGCTCGCCATCGGCAGCGGTTTGTCCTATGCATTCGAAGACCCGCCACTCGAGGAAGCCAACCCGTCCAACGACGGAACGACCGGGCTGCAGTTCTACCTCGGTTTCGACGCAACGCTGGCGCCTCCATCCTGGGAGCGACTCAGCATCCTGTTTCGCATTCACCACCGCTCGACGGTGGCAGGCCTGTTCGGCAACGTTGACAGTGGCTCCAACTACCTGACAGCAGGCATCCGCTACGAATTCTGAGGAGTCTCGCGACTCTCCGGTTGCGGTAGCGGAAGCGCGAACGGCAGCCATCGCGGTATGATCGGCTTCGGCAGGGCATCTAACAGCACGAGACCGATCACATGACCTATAAAAACCTTTCGGCAGTAGCCAGAATACGAATTCGCCGCCCACCAGGAGAGGTGTTTGCGGCGTTTGCCGATGCCGGCAAGATGAGTAAGTTCTGGTTCACCCGACGAGACAGCGGCCTGGCAGAGGGCGAAACCTCGACGTGGTCCCTTGGCGCCGGTCCGGATGCGTATACGTTCGACGTTCGAGTACGGGAGATCCGCGAGCCCGACAAAATCGTCATCGATTGGGAGGGCCTTGACGGCCAGGTCACACAAGTCGCCTGGAGTTTTGAAGCAGTCGATGATGGCGAGACGATTTTGACGGTTGAAGAGTCAGGATTTACCGGGGATAACGAGTCAATCGTCGCCGGGGTGGTGGATTCTACGTGCGGTTTCAACCAGGTAATCGTTGCTGCAAAGGCCCTGATCGAACACGGAATCGCATTGAACGTGGTCACCGACCACGCGTAACCGAGCGCCCCCTTCCAATCCAGGCATTGCTTGGCACTTTGAGAGCAAATTGCTGTCTGCACACTGACTCAGTTAATTAGAACCAACCCAGGAGAGCGATATGTCGACAATTTCCATCAAGGACGCGGTTGTCTTTGTTACGGGTGCCAATCGGGGCATCGGCCGCGCTATCGCGGAAGAAGCGGTAGCCCGCGGCGCCAAACGTGTGTACGCCGCTGCACGCGACGTTTCCGGCGTCCAGGACCTGGTCGATCAACATGCGGATCAGGTCGTCGCCGTGCAACTGGATGTGACGAACAATGAGCAGATCGAAGCGGCGGTGTCGCAGGCACCGGATGTGCAGGTCCTGATCAACAATGCCGGCGTTGCCGGTTACTCGGGTTTCGTCTATCAACACGACCAGGAAACCGCGCATCGGGAGATGGCAACGAACTACTTCGGGCCGCTCAACGTCACACGCGCTTTTGCGCAGGCCATCGTCGGTAACGAAAACGGCGCCGTCGCGAACGTGGTATCTGTCGGCGGCTTGTCCAACTTTGCAATGGCCGCGACCTACTCTGCCTCCAAGGCCGCCGCACATTCGCTGACGCAGGGATTGCGCGCCGAGCTCGCTCCCCAGGGCGTGTCCGTTTTCGGCGTCTATCCTGGCCCGATCGACACGGATATGGCCGCCGGTATGGACCTCGACAAGGAATCGCCGCGAAACGTTGCCATTCGCATCTTCGATCAGATGGCGGACGGTGTGGAGGACATCACCACGGACGCATTCGCGGACGAATTCGTTCGCAACCTGAAAGCCGATGCCAAAGCCGTCGAGAGGGAGATCTCGCAAATGGCGCATCAGCCGCCGGCGCAGTAAGGTTTCTACGCGCTGCTGCAGTCTTGATGAAGCCGCGTACGTCCCGTAGCGCCGGAATCTTCACGATCTTCCTGGTCGCTCAGTTGGGCGCTTGCGCAGCTCCGCAAAGCAGTTCGAATCAGGCCGTCGCTGCCAGCTCTGACGGGACGTTCTTTGTCGAACACGGCAGCGGCGAGCCTGTGGTTCTCGTACACGGATTCTCGCAAACTCATGCAGCCTGGTTGAGTACGCCTCTCTTTGCTGAGCTTGTGCGCGGCTACCGTGTCATCGCCGTGGACCTGCGAGGCCATGGCGACAGCGACAAACCACACGAGCCGACGTTGTACGGCCCGAATCTGCACTCGGATTTGATCGGCGTGCTGGACGAGCTCGATGTCGACAGGGCTCACTTCGTGGGCTTCTCGCTGGGCGCCAGCGTCGTAGGTGACCTGTTGGTATCGAGGCCTGAACGCGTGCAAACCGCGACGCTGGGCAGCGGCTTCTTCACTGCATGGGACGAGCACGAGGAGGACTTCGCGACGCTCATCGAAAACCGCCAGTCGAGCGAGCATCGAGATCCCTGGGAACCGGCAAATCAGGACTATCGCGCCCTCGCGGCGCTGGTGCGTGGGGCCCGTTACTCGGTGGTCAGCGAGGAACAGATCGCATTGGTCCAGACGCCGACGCTGGTCGTTTTCGGGAGTGCAGAGATCGCGACTATGAGCGAGCTGCAACGGCAGCGTCTCGAGTCTGCACCGGAATCGATGACCGTCCTGATCGTTGACGGCGCCGATCATCAGAGTGACAGGGCGGCGGTACTGAGTCGCGAGTTTGTGGAGGCGGTGAGGGAGTTGATCGGTGCCAATCCGATACGCTGATCGCGGTCTTACGACCGCTCCTACAACGCCTTGCATGCAAACTATTCCTGCAACGGTTTGAATCCGAACTTGACGCCGGAGGCGCTGAGTTCTCCCATCAGGCCGAGCCTGGTCAGGGCGAAGACAGCAACGCCTTCGCTGTAGCCGGGCGTGCCGTTGACGCCAACGGTTGCGAGATCGAGCCCGGCCTGTCCCATGAACTGGACGCTGCCTTGCTTGAAGCGGTCCAGGGCGGCCTTGTCGCGAAAGAAGATGATCAGGCTGAACGTCTTGGCACCGGCCTGGATGCCCGACGAGAACTGCCAGTAGCTCGATGTGCCGATCGCCTCGTGCTGCTCCACGACGAGCCCCTTCCCGTAAGCGCCGCCGAATCCGAGACCTACCCGGCCAATCGTCGGCCAAACCGCATAGCCGTAGGCATCCTCGAAGTAGCGACGTGTGCCGGGCAGCCTTGCCTGGAGGCGCTCGACGGCTTCGCCCGCCGTGCGTTGCCGCCGGTCCGAGTCGTCCGGCTGCCACTCACAGAACGCCGCTGCCGGTATGGCAACCGCCGCGAGCACGGCAATCAGTTTCGATGAGTTCCTCAACATCAGGCTAAAACCTCGTGCACTCGACGTGTGCCGTAATCCAGTCGGAGCCGCCTGCCACGTCGCCCAGCAGGTCCGACGTGCCGAAGATGCCCGAGCGATGGACGACCGTCAGCCCCGCGTAGCAGTCCCGGACGGCTTCGGACTTGAACAATCGTCGCAACGGGAAGTCGACCTGCAGTTCGAGGTAATTCAGGAACCGCGCAGTGTTGTTGCGGCGCGCCGCCTGCTTGCGTTGCTCGACGATTGGTACTTCATCGGCGTATGACATGCCGAAGCCGAACCCGTAGCGGAAGAGCTCTTCCTTGCTCCAGCGACCGTAGCCTTTGCCCATCGCCATGACGTAGGCAGCGTAGCTGTTGAACGTGCCGTTACCCTCGTCACTCTCGAAGTGCCGGAACAGCGCGAACCTGCCAACGAAATCGATTCGCGGACCATCGGTCAGCAGCTTGCCGAACGTGATGCCGCCCAGCCGTGAATCCGGCGCAAAATCGCTGCGACTGAAATCGCCGTGGTCGATCTCGCTGATGATGTTGCCATCGGCCTGGTAGCCGTAGTTGACGCGCCACGACCACTCCGACGCTCGCTCCGATGTGATGAACAACTCGGGTCTGCGGACGTTACCGAAAACATAGGTGCCGCCCAGGAAGACCGCCGACGCGCTGTTCTCCTCGACCAGGGGGCTTTCGGCGACCGCGGTATCGACGCCACCGAAACCGACGTTACCGAATATCGTGAAACGATTGCTGACCCAGTAGGCGGTATTCATGCCAAAGCTGAACCACTGCGACTCGCCCGGCGAGTACTCGGGTCTATCTGGCCGGGCCTCATCTGCGCTGACTCCGTAGTAGTAGTTCGTAATCTTGTCGTCATCCCACGACCAGGCTACGAACGGCGAGAACGTGAAGCGACCGCGATCGACGTTGAATCGGTAGCCGGCGTCTGCGGTCTGGCCATCGTGTCGGCCGAGCGCATCGGTCACGTAGCTGGCATTGAACTCGCCCCAGTTGCCCCTGAGCCGAATCTCGAGCCCTGTCTCCAGCGTCTGCCGGCGTTTCTCGATTCCTGCGTAGAACTCGTTGCGGTCCGGGTCGAGCTTGCGAAATTCGAATCGCGATAGCCAATTGAACTGGATGTTGTCGTTATTGACCAAATGCACACCGCCCGACGTGCCGCGAGCGAAGATGTACCTGCCGTTGTACAGATACAGAGGAATAAGATCGAACTGCCTGTGATCCTCGTTGTCTATGGCTCGGTACAGACTTTGGCCCAGACGCAGACCACCGCCGAGAGCGGTTGTACCCGCCGGCGAGTTGAAAAACGGTATCTCTGCCACGTGCTGCCCGCGAGCCGGCGTTACGAGGCATGCGAGCAGCGCCAGCCACGTCGACAGGCAGGCAACGCGTGAAAATCGCAAATGTTTATCCTCCTTGTGGCCGTACCGGAACACAATCAGCGTTGCCGACCGCCTCGCAAAACCGGTAATTGGGACATTCGTAATTTTGCCAAAATTACGAATGTCCCAATTTTTGGTCAGCGTGGCTTCAGCTTGCTGCGCGTATAACGGATGCGGCGTTACGATTTGTTGGAATTTTTCGCGAGTCTTTTCGGTCTGTTACATTAAATAATTGCGACTTATGTTAACAAATGGTATCTGTGTCACATTTCCGATCTTCGATGGCGAGTAGTCTTTGAAGCGCACGATTAGCCAACGTATGGATGCAACGGGCCGGTCCGAATGAAATGACTCATGAGACAGGGAGCAGGGACACGTTGAATTAATGATGCTGTAACACATTTAACTCAGGAGTAAACGCATGAGTATCTTCGGTAAGTACCAGACCCGATATGAAGATACACAACAAGAAGAATACAGCCTCGAAGAATATCTGGACATTTGCAAGAACGACCCGTCAGCCTACGCGACAGCAGCAGAACGCCTGTTACTCGCCATCGGTGAGCCCGAGCTCATCGACACCTCTCAAGATCCGCGCCTGTCGCGCATCCACTCGAACAAAGTTATAAAACGCTATCCCGAATTCGGTGACTTCTATGGCATGGAAGACGCCATAGAGCAAATCGTTTCGTTCTTCCAGCACGCCGCTCAGGGCCTCGAAGAAAAGAAACAGATTCTCTACCTGCTCGGTCCCGTAGGCGGCGGCAAATCGTCGCTCGCCGAAAAGATCAAGGACCTGATGCAGAAGATGCCGATCTACTCGTTGCAGGGGTCGCCCATCCAGGAATCGCCGCTCGGGCTCTTCAATCCGGAGGAAGACGGCAGGATTCTCGAGGAGGAGTACGGGATCCCGCAGCGCTACGTGCAGGGCATCATGTCGCCGTGGGCCGCGAAGCGCCTCAGGGAATTCAACGGCGACATCCGGCAGTTCAAAGTCGTCAAACAATACCCCTCGCGGCTCAACCAGGTTGCAATTGCGAAAACCGAACCGGGCGACGAGAACAACCAGGATATTTCGTCGCTGGTCGGCAAGGTCGACATTCGCAAGCTCGAGGAATTCAAGCAGAACGATCCCGACGCCTACAGCTTTTCGGGCGGCCTGTGCCACGCCAACCAGGGCGTGCTCGAATTTGTCGAAATGTTCAAAGCACCGATCAAGGTACTGCACCCGCTGCTGACCGCATCGCAGGAAATGAACTACAACGGCACCGAGTCCATTGGCTCGATCCCGTTCGACGGCGTCGTGCTCGCGCATTCCAACGAAGCCGAGTGGCAGTCGTTCAAGAACAACAAGAATAACGAAGCATTCATCGACCGCGTTTACATCGTCAAGGTGCCGTACTGCCTGCAGACGACCGAAGAAGTCCGTATTTACGAGAAGCTGTTGCGCAACAGTTCTTTGAGCAAGGCGCCGTGCGCCCCGGACACGCTGCGCATGTTGGCGCAGTTCTCCATACTGACACGCCTCAAGGAACACGAGAACTCCAGCATCTATTCGAAACTGCGCGTGTACGACGGCGAGAACCTGAAGGACATCGACCCGAAAGCAAAATCGATGCAGGAATATCGCGACGCGGCCGGCGTCGACGAGGGTATGGACGGCCTGTCGACTCGATTCGCCTTCAAGATTCTCTCCAAGGTCTTCAATTTCGACGCGGAAGAGACCGCGGCCAACCCGGTGCACCTCTTGTACGTGCTCGAGAAACAGATCGACCAGGAGCAGTTCCCCGAGGACACTCGCGATCGCTATATCAATTTCCTGAAGGAATACCTGACGCCGCGCTACGTCGACTTTCTCGGCAAGGAAATCCAGACGGCCTACCTCGAGTCCTACTCGCAGTACGGCCAGAACATCTTCGATCGTTATATCACCTACGCGGACCTGTGGATCCAGGACCAGGACTATCGCAACCCGGAAACCGGAGAGATCCTCGATCACTCGGCCCTGAACGACGAGCTCGAGAAGATCGAGAAGGCTGCCGGCATCGGCAATCCCAAGGATTTCCGCCACGAGGTCGTCAACTTCGTTCTGCGCGCAAGGGCAGCCAATGCCGGCAAGAACCCGGCGTGGACGAGCTACGAGAAACTGCGGCTCGTCATCGAGAAGACAATGTTCTCGAGCACCGAAGACCTGCTCCCGGTCATCTCGTTCAACCCGCGTGCGTCCGATGAGGACCAGCAGAAGCACGAGGACTTCGTCACCCGCCTGATGGAGTACGGCTATACGCGCAAACAGGTCCGGCTGCTGTCCGAGTGGTACCTGAGGGTGCGGAAATCGCAGTGATCCGGCATGGCATTCCTGATTATCGATCGACGGCAGCAGGGTAAACAGAAAAGCGCTGTCAACCGCCAGCGGTTCCTGAAGCGGTTTCGCAAACACATCAAGGAGGCCGTCACCGATGCTGTCAACAAGCGCAGCATCACTGACATGGATCGCGGCGAGGAAATCTCGATCCCCAGGAAGGACATTTCCGAGCCGATCTTCCGCCACGGCAAGGGCGGCCGGCAGAAACGCGTTCTCAGCGGCAACAAGGAGTTCGTGCGCGGCGATCGCATCGATCGTCCCAAGGGCGGCGATGGCGGCGGTGGCGGCGGCAAAGCCAGCAACCAGGGCGAAGGCATGGACGAGTTCGTGTTCGAACTCAACCAGCAGGAGTTCCTCGACTTCATGTTCGAGGACCTCGAGCTGCCGAATATGGTCCGCAAGACGCTCAAGGACTCCGACTCGTACAAGCTGATCAAGGGCGGCTACGTCAGCGAGGGCATCCCCGCCCGGCTGAACGTCGTGCAGTCACTGCGCGGGGCCAAAGCCCGGCGAATCGCGCTAGGCGGCGCCATCAAGCGCGAGATCAAGCAGCTCGAGGAAGAGCTGCAGCAGCTCGGTGAAATGGCTAGCGAGCGCCGCCGGGAGATCGAGCACAAGCTCGAACGCGCGAGGCGGCGGCTGAACCACATCCCGTTTCTCGACGATTTCGACCTCAAGTACAACAACATGATCCAGCAGCCGACGCCGACGACGAGTGCGGTCATGTTCTGCCTCATGGACGTGTCGGGTTCGATGACGCAGGACATCAAGGACCTCGCCAAACGCTTCTTCGTTCTGCTGCACATGTTCCTCAAGCGGCACTACGAAAAAACCGAAGTCGTCTTCATTCGTCATCACACGAAGGCCGACGAGGTCGATGAGGAGGAGTTCTTCTACTCGCGAGAGACCGGTGGCACCGTAGTCTCGAGCGCCCTCGAGCTCATGAAAAAGATCGCCGACGAGCGCTATCCGACCGACAGCTGGAACATCTATGCTGCCCAGGCATCCGATGGTGAGAACTGGGCCGACGACTCGCCCAAGTGCCGCGACCTGCTGGTCAAAAGCCTGTTGCCGCTTGTGCAGTACTATGCCTACGTCGAGATCTCATCGGGCAAGGAACAGGAACTCTGGCAGACCTACAGCGAGATCACCGAGACATTCGGCGACCGCTTCGCGATGCGCAACGTCAAAGAGGCGTCGGACATTTTCCCCGTGTTTCGCGACCTCTTTGAAAGGAAGCCGAAGTGAGCAAGCGGGAACCGATACTGGAGGGCTCGGAATGGACGTTCGAGGCGCTGGAGCGCTTCGAGGAAGAAATTGGCAAAATCGCGAGGGACCGGTATCGCATCGATACCTACCCGAATCAAATCGAGATTATCTCCGCCGATCAGATGATGGACGCCTACTCGTCCGTGGGTATGCCCGTCGGCTATCACCACTGGTCTTTCGGTAAGCAGTTCCTGAGCACCGAGCAGCGGTATCGCAAAGGCCACATCGGCCTGGCTTACGAGCTCGTGATCAACTCGAATCCCTGCATCGCTTACCTGATGGAGGAAAACACGCTTACGCTGCAGGCGCTCGTCATCGCACACGCCTGTTTCGGCCACAATTCCTTCTTCAAGGGCAATTACCTTTTCAAGGAGTGGACCGACGCCAGCGCGATCGTCAACTACATTCTGTTCGCGCGTGACTACATCACCGAGTGCGAGGAGCGCCACGGCGTCGACACCGTCGAACAGCTGCTCGACTCGTGTCACGCGCTGATGAACCTCGGCGTCGATCGCTTTCGGCGGCCGAAGCCGATATCGCCCGAGCAGGAGAAACAACGCCAGAAGGAACGCGAGGACTACCTGCAGAAACAGGTAAATGACCTGTGGCGGACGATTCCAAAGAAAAAGGAGGAAGTCGAGGAAAGCGAACCACGCTTCCCGTCCGAGCCGCAGGAGAACCTTCTGTACTTCATCGAGAAGAACGCACCGCTGCTCGAACCCTGGGAACGTGAAATCGTGCGTATCGTCCGCAAGATCGCCGTGTATTTCTACCCGCAGCGCCAGACGAAGGTCATGAACGAGGGTTGGGCCACGTTTTGGCACTACAACCTGATGAACGACCTGTATGACGAGGGACTTATCGGCGAAGGCAATATTCTGGAGTTCCTGCAATCGCATACGAACGTCGTCGCACAGCCGAGCTTCGACTCG
>JAAUXY010113369.1_pt1 | contig 11351 bp, 11 predicted proteins | sample 7278121 | NCBI WGS metagenome assembly JAAUXY01 (sample SAMN14350117, study PRJNA611818) | marine sediment metagenome | isolation source: surface marine sediment (1.8m) | place: French Polynesia: Moorea | collected 2018-08
CGGGCTCGAGGCGCCCGCACCGGAGGTCGAGAAACACGACAAGCCAGGGCTCAGCGAATGGCAGGAACGGGTGCTGCTGGGCAACGAGAAAGAAGCGCTGGGCCTGTATCTGACCGGTCATCCGTTCGATGCCGTGCGTAGTGACGCGAAGTTCTTCGTGGAGGGAAGGCTCGGCGACATCGTCGCAGAACCGCCGCCGCAGACCTCGAAGGGCGAGCGCGATTACGCGCAGGCAAAACGCGAGGCAACGGTCGCCGGGCTGATCGTCGACCTGAGAAAGCGCGGCAATCGCGTCAGCGTCGTGCTTGACGACGACACGGGACGCATGGAGATCGCGTTCTTCAGTGAAGCATTCGACGAGTTCCGCGATCTCCTGGTCAAAGACGAGATCGTGGTCGTCACCGGCTCGCTTCGCTACGATGACTTCATCGGCGGTTGGACGCTGAATGCCAAAAACGTGTTGCACATCGACCGGGTCATCGAGAGCCGCGCCAAACGTATGGTGTTGAATCTGGCGTCGAACGGGCAGGGCGAGCAGCTGCTCGTCAAGCTGCATGACGTGCTGTTGCCGTATCGCGGGGGGAACTGTGACGTGTCGGTTCGCTACACCGGGGAGGACGCCATAGTGCGCCTGAATCTGGGACCCGAGTGGACGGTGCGGCCGAGCCGCGAATTGCGCGACAAACTGGCCGAGCTTCTGGGCAGGAACAATGTACGGCTGGTCTACGCACCTGGTCGGGAAATCATGTAAAGTCGCGCGCTATGGATCTGAAATTCCTCGATTTTGAACAGCCGATCGCCGAGCTCGAGGCGAAGATCGAAGAGCTCAGATTCGTCGGTGATGATTCCGATATCAACATCAACGAGGAAGTCGCTCGCCTCAAGGAAAAGAGCAAGTCGCTTACCAAGACGATTTTCGCGAAGCTCACTCCCTGGCAGATCGCGAGAGTCGCGCGGCACGAATCGAGGCCATACACGCTCGATTACCTTTCCATGATTTCGCCGGATTTTCAGGAACTGCATGGTGATCGCATGTACGCGGATGACCCGGCGATCATCGGCGGGATCGGCCGCATCGACGGACGCCCCGCAATGCTGATCGGCCATCAGAAAGGCCGGGATACCAAGGAGCGCGTGCGCCGTAACTACGGCATGCCCAAGCCGGAGGGATACCGCAAGGCGCAGCGGCTGATGCGCATGGCCGAAAAATTCAGGATGCCTGTCGTGACGTTTATCGATACGCCGGGAGCCTACCCGGGCGTCGGCGCAGAAGAGCGCGGGCAGAGCGAGGCCATCGCGTCGAGCCTCTACATGATGGCGGGTCTCGAGACGCCGATCGTCAGCGTCGTAATTGGTGAGGGCGGATCGGGCGGCGCACTGGCGATTGGCGTGGCGGACCGCCTGCTCATGCTGCAGTACGGGATCTATTCCGTCATTTCGCCCGAAGGCTGCGCGTCAATCCTCTGGAAAAGTGCCGAGAAGGCCGAGGATGCCGCCGAGGCGATGAAGATTACGGCCGAAAACCTGAAGTCATTCGGCCTGGTCGACGAAGTGCTGCCGGAACCTCTCGGTGGCGCTCATCGCGCCCCGAAAGAAGCGGGCGAGATTATCCGCAATGCGCTCAACAAGCATCTCGAGGAGCTCGACCAGATGGCGATCGAGCAGCTGCTCGAGGAGCGCCAGCGGCGCCTGGAAGGATTCGGGCAGTTCAAGGAAGCGTGAGCTTCGCCCCCGGGCTCCTGCGGCAGTCACTCGACGCGCTCTCGGTTCGCGCGGGCCAGCCCGACCGCTACGTGGTTGCGCTGAGCGGTGGTCTCGACTCAACGGTTCTCACACACGCGCTCGTCCAGCCCGGCATTTCCGCAGATGTCCCGATTGTTGCTGTCCACATTGATCACGGCCTGCAGGCCGAGTCGGCTCAGTGGGCGCAACACTGCAGGACATTCTCGGCGTCGCTTGGCCTCGAGTTCACGTCGGTACGGGTCGACGTCGATCTGAAATCCGGTCTCGGTCCCGAAGCATCTGCGCGGGCGGCCCGTTACGCGGTGCTGGCAGACCTGGTCGAACCGGGCGACTGGTTACTGAGCGCGCATCACCGCGACGACCAGGCCGAGACGGTATTGCTGAACCTCATGCGGGGCAGTGGACCGACGGGCCTCGCCGGTATCCGGCCGCTGCGCCGCTTTGCCGCTGGCTGGCTCGCAAGACCGTTACTGGATGTGCCCCGGGGCGCGTTGCTCGACTACGCGACGGCACACGGTCTCTCGTGGATCGATGATCCGACAAATCGCGACCGGCAATACGACCGCAATTACCTTCGCCATGAGGTGTTGCCGCGCCTCGAGCAGCGCTGGCCCGGCGCGGTCGGCGGAATAAGGCGCAGTGCGGACCTCGCGGGCGAGGCCGCGGACCTCGTGGGCGAGCTTGCTGCCATCGACGCGATCGATATCAGGACGCGTCCGGAATGCCTCGACACCCGTGCGCTGCTCGAACTCTCCGTCGTGCGGCAACGAAACCTGTTGCGACACGTCGTTGCCGAACTCGGTTTGCCGATGCCCGGCGCTGTTCATCTCGAGCAAATTGTCGGCGAATTGTTACCCGCACGTAGCGACGCACAGCCTGTTGTTGCGTGGCCGGGCGCGATGGTCCGGCGATATCACGACAAGCTGTACCTGCTCAGGGATGGCGACCAGGGAGAAATGACAAAGGATGGTGTGGCGTTCGACGGCGACCGGCTTCCGCTGGGGCCGGGGATGGGCAAGCTCGTGCTTCGGCGCGGCGCGAAATCGGGGCTGTCGGATGCGACCCTGAGGCTCGGTCTGACGCTAAGATACCGGCGCGGCGGCGAGGAAATAAAGCCGGTAGGTCAGACACATACGAGGAAACTCAAGAAATTGCTTCAGGATGAGAACGTCGTGCCATGGATGCGCGACAGGGTGCCGCTACTGTATGCAGAAGAACGGCTCGTCGCCGTCGCCGACCTCTGGATTGCGGAGCATGCGTGGAGCGAACCGGGTGCTTCGATCGAGTGGGTAAACCGGCCGCCCATCCACTGAGCGCGTCGGAAATCGCGTTGTGTCGGCATAGGTGATCTGATAACTTGTAATACCGTCTTTTATCCAATGACGGTGCGCTTTCTAACGGGTTGGAGACAAGCACGCGAGACGTTCGCGGGTGCTTTGAATCCAGCCCTTTTTCGTTTTGGGTGCCGCAGATGAGGAATCGGTCCAGCAGATGACTTCGTACGTTTTTATCACCGGTGGTGTGGTTTCGTCGCTCGGCAAGGGCATCACTTCGGCCTGCCTGGGGGCGATACTGGAAGCGCGCGGATTGTCGATAAGCATGATCAAGCTCGACCCTTATCTGAACGTGGATCCGGGCACCATGAGCCCGTTCCAGCATGGCGAAGTTTTCGTCACACATGACGGGACCGAGACCGATCTCGACCTCGGTCACTATGAACGCTTCGTGCGCACCACGACCGGCAGGAATTCCAATTTCACGACAGGGCGAATCTACGAGAGCGTCATCCGGAAGGAACGTCGCGGCGAATACCTGGGCGCTACCGTGCAGGTCATTCCCCACATCACCGACGAGATCAAGCAGTCGGTCAAGCGGGGTGCCGGCGACGCCGATATCTGCCTCGTCGAGATTGGCGGCACGGTTGGCGATATCGAATCGTTGCCGTTCCTCGAAGCGATTCGTCAGATGGGTATTGAACTCGGCCACGACCGCGTCGTGTACGTGCATCTGACACTCGTGCCCTACATCGCGACCTCGTCGGAGATCAAGACCAAGCCGACGCAGCACTCCGTCAAGGAGCTGCGGTCCATCGGTATTCAGCCCGATATCCTGGTGTGCCGGTCAGAGCAGCCGTTACCGGTGGAGCAACGCAAGAAGATCGCGCTGTTCACGAATGTCCGTGAAGCTGCAGTGATCTCGGCCTACGATGCAGACGATCTGTACAAGATCCCGGCGATGATGCACGAGCAGGATCTCGACGATATCGTCGTCAAACAGCTCGGCCTGGACTTGCCGGAAGCCGATCTTTCCGAGTGGGAGGCCATCGTCGAGGCGAAGCAAAACCCGCAGGCCGAGGTCGACATCGCGATGGTCGGCAAGTATATGGACCTCAAGGACTCCTACATTTCGCTCGTGGAGGCCTTGCAGCACGGCGGAATACACACTCGAACGCGCGTCAATATCCATTTCATCGAGTCGACGGACCTGGAGTCGCAGGGGCTCGACTGCCTGCGTGACATGGACGGCCTGGTCGTACCCGGCGGTTTCGGTGATCGCGGCATCGAGGGCAAGATCGACGCTGTTCGATTCGCCCGCGAGTCCGGGGTGCCGTACCTCGGCATCTGCCTGGGCATGCAGGTGGCAGTCATCGAAGCGGCACGCAACCTGGCAGGCCTCGAGGGTGCAATGAGCACGGAATTCAACAGGACCACGCCGCACCCCGTCGTCGGCCTTATCACCGAGTGGCAGGATGCCAGCGGTGACGTCGAGGAGCGCGACGAGGAATCTGATCTTGGCGGGACGATGCGCCTGGGCGCGCAGCAGATCAGTCTCGTCGAGGGGTCGCTTGCCGCGATGACCTACGGCAGCACGACGATCGAAGAGCGTCACAGGCATCGATACGAGGTCAACAACCACTATCGGGAACGCCTCGAGAAGGCAGGCCTGCGTTTCTCGGGCCTGTCGGTGGACGACCTCGTGGAGGTGGTCGAAATCCCGGGCCACCCCTGGTACGTCGCAAGCCAGTTCCACCCCGAATTCACGTCGAATCCGCGTGACGGTCATCCACTGTTCTCCGGTTTCATCCTGGCGACCCGCATGCACAAGGACGGCAAGCTGCCGAGAGTTGCAGAAGCATGAAGCTCTGCGGATTCGATGCCGGAAATGACCGGCCCATCTTCCTGATCGCCGGAACCTGTGTCGTCGAAAGCGAGGGCATGGCGATCGACACCGCGTCGACGCTCAAGGAGATCTGCGGTGCACTGGGCATCCCGTTCATCTACAAATCTTCATTCGACAAGGCCAATCGGAGCTCGCGATCGGGGCATCGGGGACCGGGCAAGGAGGAGGGACTGCGCATTCTTGGCGAGGTTCGCAAGCAGGTCGACGTCCCGGTGCTGACCGACGTCCACGAAGATACGCCAATGGACGAGGTTGCCGATGTCGTTGACGTTCTGCAGACACCTGCGTTCCTCTGTCGCCAGACGAATTTCATCCTGCGAGCCGCAGGCGCCGGAAAACCCGTCAACATCAAGAAAGGCCAGTTCCTGAGCCCCTGGGAGATGCAAAACGTTGTCGACAAGGCGCGCTCGACCGGTAACGAGGACATCATGGTCTGCGAACGCGGCTTTTCGTTCGGCTACAACAACCTGGTGTCCGATATGCGGAGTCTCGCGATCATGCGGTCAACCCGTTGTCCGGTCGTCTTCGACGCGACGCACTCGGTGCAGTTGCCCGGGGGGCAGGGCTCGGCCTCGGGCGGCCAGCGAGAATTCATTCCCGTTCTCGCGCGGGCCGCAACGTCGGTCGGTGTCGCCGGGCTGTTCATGGAAACACACCCGAAACCCGAAGAAGCACTGAGCGACGGCCCGAATGCCATGCCTCTCGACAACATGGGCGAATTGCTTGAAACTCTCGTTTCACTGGATCGCACTGTGAAACAGCGCGACTATCTCGAGCACACGCTCGGCCTGTAAGCCCCTATCTCCGGACAATACGAGAGACATCATGATCAAGATCACCGACGTACACGGTCGCGAGATTCTCGACTCTCGCGGCAACCCCACCGTGGAAGCAGAAGTCACGCTGGCTGATGGCAGCAGCGCGCGCGCAGGAGTGCCCTCGGGCGCATCGACCGGAACACGCGAAGCCGTTGAGCTGCGAGACGGCGACAAGTCACGCTACCTCGGAAAGGGCGTCACGAAAGCGGTCGCGAACGTCAATGGCGAGCTCAGGGACCGCCTTCTGGCGGGTGAATTCGAGAACCAGCGTGCCGTGGATGACTGCATGCTCGAACTCGACGGCACAGAGAACAAAGGCCGCCTCGGCGCCAATGCGTTGCTTTCGATTTCCCTGGCATGCGCAAAGGCAGAGGCCGCCTCGAAGGGCATTTCGCTGTTCCGGCACCTCGGCGACAACATGACGATGCCGGTGCCGATGATGAACATCATCAACGGGGGCGCGCACGCCGACAACAGCGTCGACATCCAGGAATTCATGATCCTGCCCGTTGGCGCTCCGAACTTCGCCGAGGCATTGCGACACGGCGCCGAGGTGTTTCACGCGCTGAAGGCGGTACTGCACGGCGAGGGCCTGAATACGGCCGTCGGTGACGAGGGCGGCTTCGCGCCCGACCTGCCGTCCAACAAAGCGGCGCTCGATACGATTATGACGGCCATCGAAAAAGCCGGGTTCCGGGCCGGCGAGGACATCCTGCTCGGTCTCGATGTTGCCAGCTCCGAGTTTTATGAGGACGGTACCTACGACCTCGCGTCCGAGGGGCGCAAGTTCGATGCGGCCGGATTCACGGACTATCTCGCCAGCCTGGCTGCGGGCTACCCGATCGTTACGATCGAAGACGGTATGGATGAGAGCGACTGGGACGGCTGGCGTCTGTTAACCGACGCGCTCGGCGACAAGGTTCAACTCGTCGGCGATGACCTGTTCGTGACCAATACGAAAATCCTGGAACGCGGGATCAACGAAAATATTGGCAATGCCATATTGATAAAACCCAACCAAATCGGTACCTTATCGGAAACTCTTGATGCAATTACTATGGCGGTGAACGCGGATTTTGCCGCGGTGATATCGCACCGTTCGGGGGAAACCTCGGACGCGACGATTGCCGACATCGCCGTAGGCACGCAGGCGACGCAGATCAAGACGGGCTCCTTGTCCCGATCGGATCGGATTGCGAAGTACAACCAGCTGCTGCGCATCGAAGAGGAACTGGGGGACCGTGCGGGCTACGCCGGTCGAGAGGCGTTTTCGGTAAAAGCGCCGTAAGTGGCTAGATTGGGGAACATTTTTGTCTTCTGCGCGTTGGTTGCTCGTACTCCTCGCAGGCATAGCGGTCCTTCTTCAGGGGCAGCTCTGGCTGGCTGACGACGGTTACCGCAAGACCATGCGCCTGCGTACCGCGGTGGCCCTGCAGCGCGAGCAGAACGAAGCGCTGCAGGCCCGCAACGCGGCGCTCGACGCAGAAGTCATCAATCTCAAACAGGGCCGTGAAGCCGCCGAGGAACGGGCTCGCACCGACCTCGGCATGATCGGCAGCCAGGAGACGTTCTACCAGGTCGTTCCCGTTGCCGCGCACAACAGCGGAAATTAAGCGCCAGCCGTCCGACTTCCAGGTCACCGAATTGCTGCAGCCGTCGTTGAGCGGCGACGGCGAGCATGCATGGCTGTGGATCGAGAAGACCGGCGCGAACACCGAATGGGTCGCTCGACAACTGGCTCGTCATGCCGGCACGACCGCGCGCGACGTCGGCTACTCCGGCCTCAAGGATCGCCATGCTGTGACTCGCCAGTGGTTCAGCGTGCGCGCGTCGGCATCAGTCGACTGGGCAGGCTGCGACATAGAGGGCGTTGACATCCTCTCGGCCGGACGTCACCGGCGAAAACTCAGACGCGGTACACATCGGGGCAACAGGTTCCGGATCGCGCTACGCGGACCCGACCTTGCAGATGACCAGGGAGATATCGAGGCCCGGCTCGTGGAGATCCTGGCGGAGGGTGTGCCGAACCGTTTCGGCGCGCAGCGTTTCGGCCGTGCCGGCGCAAACGTGGAGCTCGCGCGGGACTGGTGCGCGGGTCGCAGGCTGCCGAGAGACAAACGCAGTATCGCGATCTCGGCGGCCCGTTCTCTGATATTCAACGACATCCTGGACAAACGAGTCGCCGTCGGTTCCTGGAACACGATTGTCGCCGGCGAGATGGCGAATCTCGACGGCACGGCAAGCGTTTTCCCGGTCGAGACGCCCGACACGGAGCTGCAGGCGAGGTGCCAGGCATTCGACATTCATCCGACAGGAACGCTCTGGGGCATCGGTGCGCCCCTGGCGTCCGGAGAGGTTGCAGCGCTCGAGCAGGAGGTTGCCGCCGGACACGCGGCATTCGTCGCAGGACTTGAACGCGGCGGCGTAGAGGCGTCGAGCCGGCCACTGCGGCTCGTTGTCAGGGGGCTTTCCTGGCAATTCGGCGACGCCGTGCTCTGGCTCGAGTTCGAGCTGGGAAAGGGCGGTTACGCCACGACGGTGCTCGGCGAACTCGTCGACATCGACTAATTGGGACATTCATCTTTTCCCTGCGCATTGAGCTGGAAGATCACTCTATTCACGAGCAAAAGAAGAATGTCCCGATTATTGCCCGCGCTTCGCAGTGTCCCGTGCGAGCCTGTGTCGATTGCCGAACGAAAACGCGCGCTGCGCGCGCAGCTATCGCTCGCGCCGCCAGCGGCGCTCCCACGGTGCCTTCGATCAGGTCTTCCTGAGCAAGACATACACCGCGCCCGTGCCGCCGTCGACCGCCGGCGTGGAGACGAACGCCAGCACGGTGTCCCAGCGCCTGAGCCAACGATTCACGCTGCGCTTCAGGACCGGGCCGCGCAGGCCGGATCCGAGGCCCTTGCCGTGCACAACGCGCACGCAAAGCTTGCCGCTCGTGGCGGAGCGTTCGATGAACGCCTTGAGTCGCTCATGCGCCTCGTCCTGGGTCATTCCGTGCAGGTCGATCTCGTCCTGCACGCTGTAGTTACCCCGGGACAACATGCGCATCGTGCGGCGCCCGACGGACGGTCTGTGAAAACGCAGGAATTCGGCGTTGTCTTCTTCGAGTTCGTCGATATTCGCCCTCATGCTTTCGTCGATGACCGCGCGTTCGTCGGCGCGCGTGAATCGCGCTCGCGGTTTTGGTTTCTTGGGCTCGTGCGAAGCGCGCTCTTCACTTTGGAGCGGTTTGGCATCCGACATCGTGCGTCGGAACAGGTCTGCGTCATCCTGACTCATATCGATAAACGTATTAGCGCGAAATCCATGTAAATTGAGTATATTCCACCCCGATGAGAATACTCGTAAGCAACGATGACGGATACCTGGCCACCGGTATAAGTGTTCTGACCGAAGCGCTGGAAAAAGTTGCCGACGTCGTTGTCGTTGCCCCGGATCGAAATCGGTCCGCGGCCAGCAACTCTCTGACCGTACACTCCCCGTTGCGCGTATCGAAACTGAAGGATGGCCGCTACACCGTCGACGGCACGCCGTCCGACTGTGTGCACGTCGCGCTCACCGGCTTGCTCGACGAAGAGCCCGACCTCGTCGTGTCGGGCATCAATCACGGCGCCAACCTTGGCGACGACACGATCTATTCCGGGACCGTTGCTGCCGCGATGGAGGGCCGGTTCCTGGGGCTGCCGACCATCGCGGTCTCGCTCGTGGGGCACGAACTCACGCATTTTGACACGGCTGCCAGGGTGGCGCGCGACCTCGTTGTGAAGATCGACACCGCATCGCTGGACTCCGACGTGGTTCTCAACGTTAATGTCCCGGACCGGCCGTACGAAGCGCTGTCAGGCATCGAGGCGACTCGCCTGGGGTTCCGGCACAAGTCCGAACCGGTCGTGCAAATGAAAGATCCTCACGGCCGACCGATCTACTGGGTCGGCCCTGCAGGAAGCGGCGCCGACGCCGGGCCGGGAACGGACTTCCACGCAGTCGGACAGGGCGCCGTCTCCGTCACGCCGCTACGGGTCGATCTGACGCGACACGAGTCCGTGGATCAGCTCGGCAAGTGGCTCGCGCGTGATTGACGTGCGCCGGGATCGCGAGGGCATCGGCATGACATCGGCACGGACGCGTGACCGACTGGTGCGTCGTCTGCGCAGTCACGGCATTCGTTCGGATGCGGTTCTCAACCAGATCCGCAACGTACCGAGGCACCTGTTCGTCGATGAAGCGCTCGCGAGTCGTGCCTACGAAGACACGGCGCTGCCCATCGGTTTGGGCCAGACCATCAGCCAGCCCTACGTCGTTGCGCGAATGACCGAGGCGCTGCTCGACGGATTCGAGGGCGAAACGGTGCTCGAGATCGGCACGGGTTGCGGTTATCAGACGGCCGTTCTGGCGCCGCTCGTGAAGAAGATCTACACCGTGGAACGGATCCCCGAGCTGCTGCGCAAAACACGCCAGCGGCTTCGCGAACTGGACATCTACAACGTCCAGTTTCGTCCCGGCGACGGCTGGGAGGGCTGGCCGAAATACGCGCCGTACGACGGCATCATCGTGACCGCGGCGGCGCCGGTGATACCTGAGAAGCTTCTGGAACAGCTGGCGCGGGGAGGACGCATGGTCATCCCGATCGGTCCGCCTGGCCACCAGGAGCTTACGGTAGTAACACGCAAGGACGACCACTTCGAGCAGGTATCGCTCGACGCGGTCAGTTTCGTTCCGCTGGTGCCGGGATGAGCCGGGTGCGAGGCGCGTAGAGATGCAACTCTTTGGTCCGCTGTATGAGCGGGTTATGCGCTGGTCGCGGCATCGGCATGCGGAGCGCTACCTCGCCGCCCTGAGTTTTTCGGAGTCCTCCTTCTTCCCGATTCCCGTGGACGTCATGCTGGCGCCGATGGTCCTGGCGGACCGCAGCAAAACCTGGCGCTTCGCCGCCGTCGCGTCCTTTTTTTCCGTGCTCGGCGGCGTAGGTGGCTACGCAATCGGCTGGGGTATGTTTGAAGCCGTCGAACCCTGGCTTGCAGACTCGCACTACTGGGACGCCTACGTTACGGCGCGTGACTGGTTTGATGACTATGGCATCTGGGTTGTATTCGTCGCGGGATTCAGCCCCATTCCTTACAAGGTGTTCACCATTGCCGCCGGCGTTGCCGCACTCAACCTGCCCGGCTTCATCGTCGCCTCGATCGTGGGCCGGGGCGCGCGCTTCTTCCTTGTCGCGGGACTCGTCTACGTCGTTGGTGAGAAGTTCGAGACCACGATGGTCCAGTATATCGAGAGGATCGGCTGGGCAATGGTGCTTTTGACGGTCGTCGTCATCGCCTGGCTGATGCTCCGTGGCTGATGAGCAGTCGGATCGCGCAACGAAGCCTGTTGGCGCCATTGCTGCTCGCCGCATTGCTGCTCGTCGGGTGCGGGTCGATGTCGAGCTGGGACGTTCCGCAAGCAGACACGCACATCGTGCGCCGCGGCGAAACGCTGTTTTCGATTTCCTGGCGCTACGGCAAGGACCCGTCCGACGTTGCCCGATGGAATCGGCTCGGCGATGGCTCGCTGATTCACCCCGGGCAGGTGATCCGCCTTACACCGCCGCCGAGCGCGACC
>JAAUXY010198830.1_pt1 | contig 11351 bp, 5 predicted proteins | sample 7278121 | NCBI WGS metagenome assembly JAAUXY01 (sample SAMN14350117, study PRJNA611818) | marine sediment metagenome | isolation source: surface marine sediment (1.8m) | place: French Polynesia: Moorea | collected 2018-08
GACCCATCGCGCCTTCCGCAGCTCCAGACCAGGGGCGGATGCCCCGAAACTAAAAGGCAAGAATGTCACGTGGTTTGAGACCAACAATGCCAACCCCCGATTGCTGGCGACCAGACGTCTCAACTCGAAGGTATTGTGTGGATAGACAACAGGGAAGACCCAACGAGTTCTTGTCGAGTCGTTCCGCTCGTCGGGAGTCGAGCCGCTTGCTTCCTTGTCGGGCTGCAAGCAGCCCCGCCTCCCGTTAGAACGGACGTCTACAAGCTCCGGTGTCCAGCGGAAACGATAGATGTAGCCGTTCTCTGCGAGAAGCCAAAGCCGGTCTCCGTCCCAAGCACCATCGATGAGTCGCAGGCCTTCGCGCGGCCAACTTGGCAGAAACTCTTTGAGATCGCCTGTCAAGGCGTGCCAGCCAGCGCCCGTCCGCGTCAGGAGATGGACGTCGAGACCTGGCGTCAGGCCTAGCATCCGAGGGTGGCTCTCGAGCGCCTCTCCCGGAGGTGCCAGCGGAATCATTCGGGTGAACCGACGCTCCCAGTCGAGCCCCTCAGCGTGGGGTGACTCAACGCGTTCTATCAGTTGGATACCGGAAGCCAGATCGAAAACGAGGTAAGTTCCGGCCCCAGTCCCGGCGATCAAGGTCTCCGTATCGACGAAGCCGATTGCCCGGATTGCCTCACGGGTCGGTTCCCCGTTCTGCTCCGGTGGACTCAACTGGTGGCTATGTTCATATGTGACCTGTCGCCAGCGTTTCTTAACGCGATTCCATCGAAAGACATGGACATGGCCAGCTTTCGTACCCGCCGCGATGACTTCGCCGTTGTAGCTGAGGGCAAGACACCGCACATAAGGTAGCTTGAAGTCCGCACGGAAGGAGTCCCGTGCCCAAGACGGTGTTCGAACCAAGAGCTTTTCGAAGCTTGCCGGTGGACGCGAGACCGCAAAATCCCGATTGCGATGGGCCTCCGCGAACCACAGCAGAGCCTTTGCATCCTCGGGAGAGATCTCAGGTAACCCCTCCCAATCATTTGATTTTTTCATTTTAGACAAGATCAACCGATCCTTCAGCTCTCCTTACATGACTCCCGTGCTCTTCAGCTGAGAACGACGATTGAATGTTCCTGAGTAGCCATATTCTATGGCAAGTCCGACGGCAAACAGAAGTATGTGAACCAAGTGTAAGGTTACCAGATCTAATGCATCAACCTCACCCAGCCTTCTTTTTCGAGAAAGGCGATGAACTCCGAGTAGGGCTTTCTTTGCGAAGAACATCGTGCGCGGCAGGGGTCACGACCTTCCATCGCATCGATATTGGCTGTCCGCCGAGGCGCGTGAGTCTGGTGAGGCCTCAACGGTCGATTAGGGCAGGCATTCGGACGAAGCCACTGGGAGGTGTCAGTCGCTTGGATCGACGATGCGGCCGAGAAAGAGGATGTTGCCGCCACGGTTTTCGCGGATCAGGAAGAGGAAGGGATGATCGGCACGAAAGATCGGATGCCTTGGCAAGCCGCTCGACATGGCGACCACGGTCGCCGCCGCGGCTTCCGTGCCTTTCTCGTGGACCTCGACGAAAGCCTCATGGATGACCTTGCTGATGAAGATCCCGCCCTCGCGACGCATGTTGGAGAAGTCCGCATCCTCACCGAGGTATCTGTCATGCCGAGAGTCCTGAGGGGCGCGCTGAGTTCGCCTCTCCAGCGCAGCTTGAACTTCGGCAGGCTGACGTCGACGTCTATCCAGCTGATTTCCGCTTCCATGCTTCCAGTTGGACGCTGGTCAGCTTGCTCTCGAGATCCGTCAAGCTGAAGCGCTCGCGCGGCATGAGCACGAGCATCGAGAGGGCGTCGCCGCGGGACGGTAGCTGCAGGATTGAAGGTCCGGGAGCTCGGTGTATCCGAAGTTTGCCGTTTGCCTCATCATCCGAACGCGAGTCGTCTTGCTTTCGTGAGGGTGGAACGGTTCGGCCCATGTCCTACCCTTCTTGAATTTCTGCGTCCAGCTGCCTTTGAACTAGATGGCGTTGGCCAGGACCAGGGTGGTCAGGGCGTCGAGGACTCCCGGCGAAATCAGGTCTTTGATCTTGCCGCGAGTCTTGCTCGGCGGTCTGAGCGCGGGCCCCCGCGAAGGTCACGGCTAGGGCCGAGGAGATACTGTAGGGCGAGATTCTTGCCTTGGCCCTTGACCCGGGAGTAGAGATCGAGGGCGAAAGCGTTGTTGTCGCGAGCGAGAGTCATGGCAAAGCAGCTTAGGCGCGATCAGTTCGAATCAGCTTATCACCGACCTTGGTGATAGCCTGTCGGCAATCAACTCGCTCGGCCGATGGCAGAAAAGATCTATCTCAGCGCTCAGGGGCTGCTGGAAGATGCATTCCGGCTCGGTGCCCGTGTGCTCAAGAGCGGCTTTGAGCCGACTTTTATCGTCGCCATCTGGCGCGGCGGTGCGCCGATCGGCATCGCGGTTCAGGAGTTCCTGGACTACTTCGGTATCCGATCCGATCACATCGCGATTCGGACCTCGTCCTATAGCGGTATCGACGGGCGCTCACCGACGGTGCGCATTCACGGCACCAGCTACCTGATCAAGAACGTCCAGCATCACGACCGGATGTTGATCGTCGATGACGTCTTCGACACCGGGCACACCATCCAGGCGTTACTCCGACACCTCCAGGAGAAAGCGCGACGCAACACCCCGGAAGACATCCGCGTCGCGGTGCCGTATTACAAGCCGACCCGCAATCAGACCGAGTTGGTGCCCGATTACTACCTTCACGAGACCGAGCGCTGGATCAAGTTCCCGCATTCGCTCGAGGGTCTGACCGATGCCGAGATCTTGCAGCGGCGGCCGGCGATCCACGGGATCATCCAGCAGGCCAAGAGGTAGCGCAGTGGAGAAGCTCTACGTTCAGGAAGAAGACATGCTGCTCGACGCCTATCGGCTCGGCGTCAAGATTTTCAACAGCGGCTTTCGGCCGAGCTTCATCGTCGGCATCTGGCGTGGCGGCAGCTCCGTCGGCATCATCGTTCAGGAATGCCTGCAGCATCTCGGAATAGAGACCGATCACATTTCGATCCGGACCTCCTACCGCGGCCTGTCAAGCTACAAGCAGATGCTGGACAACGCCGACGCGATTCGAGTCCACGGCACCCGTTATCTGCTCGAAAACCTGAACGCTGACGATGGTCTGCTGATCGTCGATGACGTCTTTAACTCCGGCCTCAACATCAAGGCGGTGATCGATCGCCTGTCCTATCGCACCAAGCGCAACATGCCGCGGGACGTGCGGATCGCGGTGCCCTGGTACAAACCCGCCAACAACAAGACGGGGCGAGTGCCGGACTATTACCTGCACGAAACCGACAAATGGCTGGTCCTGCCGTGGGAGCTGAACGGACTGACGCTCGAGGAAATCCGTCGGCATAAGCCTTTCCTGACCCCGATCCTCGAAGAGGTGGGGAAGTAGCGCCCACGGGGTTCAGGCGTCGGTCCAGAAACACCTATTCGCTACCTCAGAGGTCGCGCGGGTGGAGCGAGCACGGGCGAGGATGTCTGAGCGCTCCGGCGAAGAGCCATGGCGTTAGCCGCAGATTAACTCCGCTTGCAGTTGCTCGCCGCGGGCCAAGCGAGTCACGCAGCACCGCGCGCAGCCCACCCGCGCGACCGGCCGGCTAGCGTTTCTGGATACGATCGTTAGTAGTGGCCCGGCGACAGACAGGTCGCGAACGCCGAGGTGTCGGTGATCGCCGGCGCGGCCCGCCCCAGGGGATTGAAGTATTCCCGGACTTGGCCGGTCTCCGTGTCGGTGACCCGCAACGTGTACTCCACGGTGGTGGTGGCGGCTGCAAAGACCCAGTGGCGGTCGTTGAGGTTGCAACCGTCGAGCACCTTGATCAGCATCTCCCAGTTGCCGGGGTCGAAGAACCAGTAGAGGCCGGAGTCGGGCGAGCCCTGGCGCACGGCTCGCCCGAACCCGGTGTTGCCCTCGAAATCCCGCCATTCGACCTCGACCTGGAAGCGGTACTGATTCAAACAGCGATGGATCGGACTGTCGACGCAGCGGATCTCGTGGTAGTCCCAGAGCTGGTTGGCACCCCCGTGGCAGTCATAGAGATGGACCGGGGTACCGTTTTCGCTGCTGCCACCCAGGACATCGGCGCATTGGCCGCTGGCGACGTGCTCGAGGCGAATGTGGTCGGGAAAGTATCCATCGCTGACCCATCGATCTTCGGGGCCGCCGCACGATCCAACGACTAGCGGCGTCGACTCGGAGCCAGTCGCCGGCTGCAGGCATTGGCCGTCCAGCCCCCGGATTTCGAATTCGTCGTCGCATTCGCCCTCGTGGCAGGGGTAGAAGAATCGCCAGCGCTGATTCGGTTTCCGATGGCAGTCGAAAACGTTGACCGGCGTGCCATCGGTGGCGACGCCACCCTCGATGTCGAGACATTTTCCGCCGGCCCCGACCAGCAGATGGTGCGCCAGTTGGCTCTTTGGGGTTTCCGACCTTGCCGGCAAGATTTCTTCGAAGATCGGTTCGTCGGCCACCGCCCACGGGTCGACCGCCGGCCAGGTTTCAGGCGCGGCGACGGAAAGCGTGACTGTTGGGGGTTGACGGGCCCCCGAAGCCTCGCAGGTCTCGAACGTATCGATGATCGCTGGGGTCGCGTTGCCCAGGGGATTGAAGTAGCTGCGGGTGACGTTGGCCTGAAGGTCCGTGACTCGCAGGGTGAACTCGACGTCGGTGTTGCTGGCGGCGAGCAGCCAGAAGCGGTCGTTGATGGCGCAGCCGTCGAGCACCTTGATCAGCATTTCCCAGTTGTCGGCGCTGAAGAACCACAGCATGCCGGAATCGTCGGTGCCGGCAGGGACCGCGTGGGCGGAGCCGGTTCTGCCGGTAGGGTCCCGCCACTCGAGCTCGACCCGAAAGCGGTCACCGGCCAGGCAGAGGTTTTGCGCCGTCCGCTGGCAAAGGCCGTCCGCCCTGAGCAAGACCAGGAGAGCATGGTCGAAGCCGATCAACGCCGCGACGTAGAGATGCCTGCCGTCCGGGCTCAGGGTGCCGACCAGGCTTCTATAGAAGGGATAACGAGGAAAGCTCTCGGTCTCGATGAGCTCTAGGGTTCCGGTTGTCGGGTGGCGCAAAAAGACGGTCAGCTTTGAACCGAAGACATAAACGGCTTCACCGTTCGGGCTGATCGCCAGGCTGTGGCCGGTGTAGACCCCGGCGAAATGGTTCTCGAGAAAGCTCAGCGCGCCAGAGGTGGTATCGCGGGCGAAGGCCACCATCGCTCCTGAGGTGCCGACGTAGACGTTCTCACCGTCCGGGCTGACGGTGATGGCGTTGGGGCCGGTGTAGAGCCCTTCGGCGCCGCCGTCACTACCGAAGGTGGCTTCCAGGAATTCGAGCCTGCCGGTCTCGGTGTCGCGATCGAAGGCCACGACCGCCCGGTCGCCGTCACTGGCGGCATACACATGCTCGCCGTCCGGGCTGACGGTGACGGCCCGGACCGCCCAAAGGCCGTCGACGCCATCGGCGCCATCGAATTGGGCCTCCAGGAACTCGAGCTGGCCGGAGGTGAGGTCGCGGGCGAAGACCGCCACCGCGCCGTCACCGCGGCCGGCGACGTAGACGTTGCGCCCGTCCGGGCTGACGGTCACGAAGTGGGCGTCTCGCAGCCCGTCGACCCTGGAGGTGTCGTCATGGTGGGCTTCGAGAGGAGCGAGCTCGCCGGTTGGGTGACGAGCCAGGACGACCAGTGCGTGATCTGGCCGGCTGCTGGCGACGTAGACGTTGCGCCCGTCCGGGCTGACGGTTACGGATTCGGCATCGCGGAGCCCGTCGAAGCCGTCCGTCCTTCCGTAGGAGGCGATGGCTTGCAGGCCGCCGGTCTCCACGGACCTCGAATACGCCGAGATTCTGCCCAGGTCGGTCACGACGTAGAGATGTTGACCGTCGGGGCTGGCGGCGAGGGAATTGGCGTACCGCAAGTCCTCGGCGTCTCCAGCCACGTCTCCCGAGGCGGTCGCGACGAAGCCCAGCCTGCCGCTGGCCGGATCGCGGGTCAGCACGGCGACCGCGCCTCCATCGGGGCGGCTGGCGACGTAGAGGTGGCGACCGTCGGCGGTTAGTGCCACCGCGGCAAAGCCTTCGAGCCCGTCGAGGCCCTCCGAATAGGTCTCGATGAGACTCAGGGTTCCCGAGCTCGGATCGCGCGCCAGGACCGTGACCGCCGCCTGCTGATGGTCGACCGTGTAGAGATATGTGCCGTCGGAGTTGGTGGCAAGAGCGTCCGCGCCCCGGTCGAGAACACCGAGCAGGCTGGGCACGCCGCCGGTGTCGTCACGGGCGAAGATCACGATGCCGTCGGCCGCGGCCACATAGAGATGACGGCCGTCGGAGCTGATGTGCGCAAAACGGGCGCCGTCCAGCGCCTCGATGCCGTCCGGGTCGCCCGAGAGCGTTCCCTGAAAGCTCAGGCGGCCGCTGGTCGGGTTACGCTCGAAGAAGGTCACGCCGCTGAGGCCGCTCCGCCACGGACTGCCAGCCACGACGACCTGGTTGCCGTCGGGACTGACGACGACGTGTCTCGCGATGTCGAGACCCGTGACGCCGTCGACTCCCTCGAGCTGTCTTTCGAGGTAGGTGAGGACTCCGGTCGACGGATCGCGGACGAAAACTACCAGCGAGGAGCGATCCGTCGCGACATAGACGTGGCGGCCGTCCGGACTGACCGCGACGGAAGTCGGCGACAAGATTTCGAAGTCGGCCATTCTGTCGTCCCACTCTTCGAGCAGCGTGATGGCTCCGGATCTCGGATCTCGCCTCAGCACGCTGAGCGCCCCAAAACCTTCCTTATTCAGGTAGAGGTTGCGACCGTCGGGGCTGATCGCCATGAAGTGGGCACCTTGGGTGGCGTCGAGATAGCTGAGCTCACCGGTCGCGCTGTCGCGCTCGAAAGCCAGAGTCCAGGAACCGCCGACGTAGACATGGCTGCCGTCGGGACTGATCGCCAGAGTCCTGGCACCGGACAGGTTGACGTCGAGGTGCTGCTCGACGAATTCCAGGGTTCGTGGCCATGCCGCGTTGGGGCATAGGGAGAGGGCGGCGCCCAGAATCAGGGCGAAGACGGCCTGGCGAACTTCACGTGGGCTTTGCATGTCACCGTACCTCCGTCCAGAGATGCGGTGACCGCCCAGCGAATGGACCAGGCGCGACTCATTCAGGATCAACAGGTCGAGGTCGCGCTCGAAGAATCTCCGGGGGGCTCGCTGAGCCAGGCGCGAGCGCGCCTCTCCAGGTCTTCGAGCCTCGACTTCTCCCAGGCCACCCCGGCTAGATCGAGGCCTACTCGGAGCATGGTCTCGGCATTCTGGAGGTGCAGGAAGCGAGCGCAGGCCAGCCGCTTGCGAAATCGCCGAGCGACGGCGTCCGCTGAGCGATCGTCGATCGGTGTCCGCAGGTAGATCTCGGTCAGGCGAGCGGCGCTCTGGAGCTCGTTCGCGCGCCGTATTTGCGGGCGCTCGAGCGCCTCTCGGGCGGCCTCGAGATCGCCGCGCTCGAGGCCGCGGTCGGCGATTCGCACGGCGCCCAGGAGCTGGCGGGCTAGAGGTTGTTCCGGTCCCCACTCCGCCGGCTCCGGCGTTTCCGACATCGGCCGCGCGAGCGCGAGCAGCGGCTCGAGCGGGCAAGACCCCAGCTCGTATTGCCGGCCCCTCTCGAGGGTGGCGGTCGCTTCGTCCAGTCGATCGAGATGCAGGTAGGCGACGCCGAGGAGATGGTGGAAGTGACAGCCACGGCCGTCGTCGAGCCCTTCGGGATCTACCGTCGAGAGTCGCTGGACGACCTCTTCCCAGCGGTCTTTGCCGGCTGCCGCCTCGGCCGCCAGCAGGGCCGAAGCGGGGTCTTCGGGACGCTCCGCGCAAAGCTCCCGGGCGATCTCCTCCCAGCGCGGATCGTCGGGGGCGTGGCGTCGCCGTGCGTGACAGACTGCGACCCGGGTGCCGAAGAGCTCGCCTTCCAGGTGCTGGAGCCGTCGCTCGACGGCGTCCGGGCTGGAGCGACGCATCTCGCCAACCAAGGCGTCCACGGCGGCGACCAGTTGGTCGTCCGTAGGATAGCCGCAGAAGAACGGCGTGCGCAGGCTCGGGAGCCCGCCGTGGGGAGACGTCGTGCTCGGGGTTAAGGTCGGCAGGGGCTCAGGGCCGAGGCGGGTGAAAGCGAACGAGCCGCGGCCGAAGGAGACGGCGACTGCATGCCGTGCATGCCGGTCCTGAACCAACACTGTTCCGCGCGGAATCGGCGACCGGTAGAGCGGTCGCCAACGGTCTCCCGAGCCGTCGAAAGCCAGCAGCTCGTTGCCGTTTTCAAGATTGACGAAGCGCAGGAAGCCGATCTCAAGTTCTTTGAGCACCGCCAGTTGCAGGACGCCGTCCGGTTCCATGTCGGCGACCCGGAACCGGCTGTGGATCTCGAGATCTCCTGCTGCTCCTGGGCGCAGATCGAGCACCTCGTCCTGCTCTTCGGTCTCTTCATGGGCGTCGGTCGTCACCAGGCACAAGCCCGACCCGTCTGGGCTGGCTGCCGCGGACAGAACTCGCGTCGCGAAGGGCAACCGCACCTCGGGTCCTGGCTTGCCCCGTGCCGAGTAGATCTTGCTCCCTTCGTCGTAGGGTGTGAGCAGCACCCGCGGCGGCGATGAGAGGATCGGTTGTACGAAGTCGCCTGCAAGCTTGCGGATGATCCGCCAGGTCCGGCGATCGACGACGTTGCACCGCCACCTGTCGGCGGGCGAAGGCCTGAAGGCCAGCCACACGAAAGGGCTTCCCGGCACCAGCCGGATGTGCTCGATGATCGCTTCTTCAGGCAGCAACTCGCGCAGCGAGCGCCAGCGCAGGATCTGCCAGCCGTCGCGGCCGATTTCCAGCAAGTGGCCGTGCTCGCCGACGACGTGCAAGTGCTCACCCTCGCGGTACACCTCTTGGAGCAGCCGGCCCATAGGTTCTGGGGTGCGCAGCGAGACCCGGTCGGACACGGTTCGGGTGGTGAGGTCGATGGCGTGGATGAACAGCCAGTGGTCCCAGGCTTCGACCAGCACCAGCTCGCGGCCTTCGTCGTCGAGCCAGAATGGCGGCGACTCGTAGGGGACGCCTCGAGGGTGGAGATCGTATGGATCGTCGAGCGAAAGGGGGGCGATCGTCTCTTCGAGTTGCCACTCGCGGCGCAGACGGTTTCTGAGATCCTGGACGGCACTCTGCCAACGCATCTGCCCTTCGGCTCCGTCGGCTTGCTCGCGCAGCTGCCGTGCGCGGTCGAGGGCGCCCATGGGATCATTCGCCGCCAGGTGCCGCTGATATTCCCGCTCGAGCAGTCGTCGCTCCTGGGCGTGAAGCAGTTGCTGGCGCAGACGCTGTGCTCGTGCTCGGTCGCGGCTCGAGAGATGTTCGCCGGCGAGCCGGTCGAGCAGCTGTTCCGCGCGCTCGAGGTCGGTGGCTTGATACGCGCCGCGCGCCTCGTCGAGCATCTGCTCCGCCTTCGCCCGGCGCGCTTCGGCCAGGCGGGAGTGAATGTCTCGGAGCCAGCTTCGTGCTGCCGCCACGCCGTTCAGCAACTCTTGATGTGGTTCGAGGGCGTCGAGGATCGCTGGGTCGTCGACGCTACGGCGCCTTTGCCTCATGTTTTTGAATTCCAGGACCGCGGCCACTGCCTCCTTCGCTCGGGTCTTCGAACTTGTCGGCCCGATCTCTTCGAGCCAATCGATCTCCGGCCGCTCGACCCGCTGCCGGACGCGGTCGCGTAGATTCCGGGGCAATGCCAGGTAGGCCAGCAGCGCGGCTTTCGTTGCTCCTTGCTCAAACTTCTCGATCACGGCATCGACGCGTCCCTGCCGCTGCCGCTGACGCTCCAGCTCTCTGGTGTGCTCGATCATCTCGGGCAGATCCGCCCGTTTGCTTCCGGCGTCCAGAGCCGCCTGGAATTGAATGGTGGCGTCGTGAAATCTCTCCTCGGCCAGGGCGCCTTCGGCGAGCTCGAGATGACGCTTGATCTCGCTCCGTCGGCGCCGTGCGGCGGCCTCGCGTAGCACCCGGCGCGCGATCTCGCTGTCGGGCCACTGAGCGAGCAGTGAGCGGGCCTGATCCTCGACCGCCAGGGGGCCTGACTCCAGGAGCCGTTGCTCGAGGGCGTGCTCCGCTGGCCGCGAGACTTCGGCCAGTAGCTCGTTGATTTCCTGCTCCAGGCTCGCGAATCGCGGGTAGGTGGGATCGCATCGGCTGGCGCGGTCGAGGTGCTTCCTGGCCGCCTCTGGCCGGCGGTCGTGGATCGCTCCTGAGGCCAGGGCGGCATAGACCTCGGCCGCCTGGGGAATCTCGATACCGCCGGCCAACCGTTGAGCATGCTCGGAGTCGCCGAGTCGGGCGGCGGCCAGGGCGAGTGAGATTCGCACCTCGGGATCCGTCGTCGCCGAGGTCGCCAATCGCGGCTCGAGCTCGATCGCCTGTCGGTCCATACCCATGACGCCGACCAACAACTCGAGCAGCGGCGCGGCAGCCTCGACGCTGCCGCGGCTCTTCTCGAACGCCAGCCGCAGGTGGCGCTCGGCGGCCGGGTAGTCGAACTCATCGAGCTCCCGACGGGCGATGGCCAGCAGCTCTGACTCTTCGGCGTCCGCCAAGTCGTCATCGAGTCCCAGTCGATCATCGCCCGCTTGGTGAACCTCGCGTCGAGGTTCGCGGTCACCGTCGTCGACCGCGGGGCCGGGCACCACGCCGGTATCGAGCTGGCGCCGGGCCCATGCCCGAGCATCAGCATCGAGCTCGTCGAGCACCGCGTGGCAGGCATCCCTGGTGCCGGAGTCGTGCTCGAGGCTGACGATGCCCTCACGCTCGTCCTCTTTCACCGTCAGCTGATCGCCGAAGCGTCGGATCAGCAGGCTCTGGAGCCCGGACTTTTGCGAGTAGAGCCGAGCCGCGTCCCGCGCTGGCAGCTCTTGGCCGGTGGGATTGACCCAGTGGATCAGCTCGAAGAGCTTCCGGATTCCGACGTCAACTCGCCCGGCGAGCACGGCTGCCGGGTCCGGAGGCGTGTGCTTTTTCTTCCTGTAACGTCGTCGCCGAGTCACACTCCGCATGCTATCGCGGCGAGTTGGTTTCGCACCACCCCTGACACTGCAAAATGTAGAAGAAGCTCCCTTTTACCGTACTCGTCTTGGACTTCGTTGCACTTCAAGCGGCTTTGCCAAACCTCTCGCTCGCGTTGGCAATGACGCTACTCGTGGGCGTCGTCGTCCGCCAGGATCGGATCTCCGTGTCGTGCCGCAAGCCGTGTACATCCGTGACGTATGAGGGATCCTCGTATA
>JAAUXY010100598.1_pt1 | contig 11350 bp, 9 predicted proteins | sample 7278121 | NCBI WGS metagenome assembly JAAUXY01 (sample SAMN14350117, study PRJNA611818) | marine sediment metagenome | isolation source: surface marine sediment (1.8m) | place: French Polynesia: Moorea | collected 2018-08
AGCGGTTTGGACTCCACTTCATCCGCATGGCCGCACGACGAACATAGCAGGTACTGGCTTTCGTGCGCGTGCTCGGGGTGATCGCAGGGCAGGTAGGAATGCGTTGATTCCAACCGGTGCACGAGACCAACGCGTGTCAGGAAGTCGAGATGCCGGTAAACCGTCAGCGGAGCGATCTTCCGCTGTTGACGATCCTCCATGAGCGCAATGAGTTCGTAGGCAGAGACCGGTCGTTTGCTCGCCAACAGCTCCGCGTAGGCGGCAAGCCTTGCCGGCGTCAATCGCTCGTTCGCCGCAGCGCACCGCGCTTCGGCGAGTTTGCGCCACTTCGCGGCGAGTTTTGGCGCCGTGATTGTACTTCTAGCCACATCAGAATCCTTCGTCGCTGACTTACCCATTTTAACCCGCCTGCGGTTTTTTCGACTTCATTTCTCGACGACACGCGCATCGTCGAGGCGATATACGGCGCCTTCACTTTCCTCGAGGGCAGCGAACTCTCCCTCGACTATGATCGGGTCCCAGGAGTATTCGATACCCTCCTCGGAAAAGACTTCTACCGCGCCGGAAGGACCTCCGGGTGTATGAAAGAAGCAGCCCGGCGGATGCGCGGTCAGAAGGAACCGGTGCTGCTTCATGCCCGCCTCCAGGGGCATCATGAAACCGGAGATCTTGACCTTCTCGCCGGCCCGCTCAGTGACCGCCGCGGGAAAGTCCGCGTACAGCTTCATGTCCCCAAATCGAACACGCGCCTGCATCAGGTCGTCCCACGGCAGATGGCCTTCGCCGACCTCGGGCATCGAATACATCGTCGCTTCCAGGCTGATCACGTTGACGAGGATCTCGGTACTCGCCTCGCCGTACTCAACCCCGATTTGATCGAGGCCCATCATTCCGGCAACCACCGCAAACTCGACGACGCCATACTCGTTGCTCGTTGACGGCATCGAGACTTCCTCCGGCTTGAGCAAACGGCTCGTGCCCTCGATGGAGAAAACGGGTTCCGCCCCCTCCACAGGCCGACCATCCGGCGTTTCTATCTCGATCGTAATGTACGTGTAGTCCTGCTCCATCAGGTCGATGACGTAGCGCCCGTTCTCGTCGAAGTAACCGTCATTTCCGTCTGCGGGTCCAATCCTGACCTCAGGGGCATCGGCCGCGGCGACGGGTTCGATTACTGGTTCGGCGGGTTTCTCCGGGAACTCCTCGGGTGGCTCGAGGGCAAGCTCTTCGGCCGTCAGCCCGTCGAGCGCCTCCGCTTGTCCGGATTCCTGGGCGATGACCGACGCAAACGCGACCGTCGCAAACATCCCTGTCATAAATGCAACACCTCGATGGGCCCTCAACATCCTCATCCCTCCGCCAGGGTCCTGGCAACGTCCGTTCGATAAGCCTGTGCAGCGGGTATCGCTGCGGCTATCGCACCAACACCGAACAGGCTGAAGAGTAGCAGCGTCTGCGCTGGTATCCACGTCCAGCCGGTCAGGGCGACACCGCGCGATTCCTCTAGCCAGCCCCCGAGCATTTCCATTGCGCCATGGCCCGCGAGGAAGCCGAGCGCGACGCCGACCAGCGTCAACAACAACCCCTCGAGAAGCAATGCGACCAATAGCTCCCAGCGTGTCGCCCCCAGGCAACGCAGGATGGCGAGATCGCCCCGCCTCGCTCGCAATGAACCGTAGAGTGCCGCGAATACGGACAACGCCGCGGTCAGGATCAGCATCCACGCGAAGGCGCTGAGCCCGTCCAGACCGATGCCGACCAGCTGCAGGATGCGCGCGACTTCCATGGCGGGCGCGGCCGCCTGCAGGGTTCCGGCAGCGTTGATCTCGCGCGGCAGCGTCATGGCCGCCATGGGCGAACCGTAGCGAAGCAGCATCGCGGTGATCTCGCGATCCGGGTCCTGGTCGTGCTCTCCTGCGTGATCGTGATCGGCGTCGTGTTCGCCATGATCATGGTCGTGGCCTTGGTCATGTTCGTGGCCATGCTCGTGATCGCCGCCGGCTTCGTGCGCATGCGATGCTGCCGGCGCATGGACATCCCAGACGCTCTCGAGCGACGTGAGAATCAGGCGATCGACGACCGTGCCGGTCGGCTCGAGCACTCCCACAACCTGGTACGGATGCGCCTCGTGACCATGGCCGCCGTCTCCGAATCCGTGCGTGCCGGCGAAACTGGATCCGGGAGCCAGCCCTGCAGACTGTGCTACCGCCGAACCCACCACGGCTTCCAGTGGTGCGTCCCAGGCACGACCGGTCGCCAGACCGGCGCCAAAGAGCTCGGCGAACTCCGCCGTGGTGCCAACGATGCGGAAGCCGCGATGACTGTCTCCGAGTGAAATTGGAACAGCCGCTTCGACACGGGGATCGTCGGCCCAGCGCTGTGCCTCCTCAAGCTTGATGTTCCCCGGCGGCATATCGGCGTGATAGACCGCGGACAGCACGAGCTGAACCGGGCTGCCCGTCGGGCCCAGCACCAGGTCGATGCCGCGGGCATCGCGGGACATCGTGTCCGAGAGCTGGGATCCGGCCAGGAGCAGCAGCACGATGCTGGCTGTGCCGAGAGACATCAACAGCACGTTGACGGCCGAGGTCAGCGGCGACAGGCCAAGGTTTGCAACCGCGAGGCGTAGCCAGGTCATGCGGGCACCCGCAGCTCGAGTTCACTATCGAGGCTGCCACGCACGCGTTGATCATGGGTAACAACGAGCAACGCCGCGCCGACGCGTCGAGCAGACGAATGCAACAGCGCAAGCGCCTGTGCCGCGTGCTCGTCGTCCAGCGCCGACGTCGGTTCGTCTGCCATGATGAGCGCTGGGCTGTGCACCAATGCGCGAGCGATGGCGACCCGCTGCGCCTGGCCCTGGCTCAGCATCGACGGCTTGCGATGCTCGAGGCCGCCCAGGTCCAGCTGTTCCAGCAGCGTCGCCACTCGAGTCGCGTCAACCCGGCCTCCACTCAGGCGCTGCGCGAGCAGCACGTTCTCAGTGACACTCAGCGCCGGCAGTAGATGCAGGCGCTGGAATACCAGGCCGATGTTCCGCCCGCGAAACCGGTCGAGCCGCGTTCCCTGCAGCTCGTCGAGGTCCTGCCCGAGTACGCGAATCGTTCCCGTAACAGGTCGGATTAATCCTGCCAGCAGGTGTAGAAACGTCGTCTTGCCACAGCCGGACGGCCCGATGACCGCCATGCTGCGGCCCCGCTGTAGCTCGCAGCGCGCCATGTTCAACACCGTGGTGTCGCCGTAGCTGAAACCGAGATTGGTCACATCGACGGCAAGTGGCTCGGAACCGGACGGCAATCCCGTTGGCTGAGGTTTCAGTACGTCAGTCGTGATCGCAGGGGCCTGCATCAATTCCACTACGGGGCTACTCGGGAGGGTTCAAATGATATGTTATAACGTTCGCCAGCGAAGTCTAGGGCGACGAGGACGACAGCCATGAGACACACACAAAAACCAGTATCTCTTAGCCTGGCGGCGACAGCCATCGTCAGCCTGTTGTCGTGGACAGGGTCGAGCGAGGCGCACCAGCAGTGGCTCTCACCCAACTTCTTCATGCAGTCGGGCGACAGCGCCTGGCTCAGCTTCGATCACACCTTCGGAGACCGGCGCTATCTGCCCAGCTCCGGGCCGGGCAGCTACTACAGCTGGTGGGTGGTCGGCCCGGATGGACTCAAAAAGAACGTGCCACACCTGTTTCTTGGCAAGACGCGTACCGTCGGTGAGATCGAACTCACCGATGCCGGCACGTATCGAATCGAGGCAGTGGAAGACGTGATGCCGTGGACCATGATCAAGGTTGACGGCGAAGACAGGTGGCAGCCGGGCACTCGTGCCGATTTTGACGGCGCTGAGATCGTGCGATCGCGCGAGTATTTCACCAAGGCGGTTTCCTACGTGACGCTGGACTCCATGAGCCAGTCGGCGGTGGCTGGTAAGGGCGATCCGATTGAAATCCTGTTCGACGATCACCCGAACGACCTGCGAGCCGGGCAGGAGTTTCAGCTGCGGGTGCTCGCTTCTGGCGAACCGATGGCGGACCAGGAGGTGCGCCTGTTCTCGGAGTTCAGCGAGGGCCACGATGCAACCGAGACCTGCCAGACGGACAGCCGCGGTATCTGCGAGTTTGCCGTGTCGACGCCGGGTCGATACCTGCTGGCGAGCAACACCCAGGGCGAAAACCCGGACGATTCGGCGACGGACGGGTTCAGCCACAGCTACTCCGTGCTGGTCGAAGTCAGGGCGGCCGACGACTAATTTCAGGGATGACGAACGTGGGCAAAGGCAGAATAAGGGCGATTGCAGATTGGCTTGGAATAGCGGCCTCAACGGCGTGTGCGATGCACTGCATCCTCGTGCCGACCCTGCTCGTCACCGGGACCGTACTGCCTGCGTCAATATTGGGCGGGGAGTTTTTCCACCTGGCGATGATCTGGATGATACTGCCGGCGGCGATCATCGCATTCGGGATCGGCTGTTGGCAGCATAAAGATCGATGGGTGCTCGGGCTCGGCATCATCGGACTGACCGGCATAGTGTTGTCGGCGACGGTGCTTCACGACGTCATCGGTGAGGTCGGTGAGATTGCAGGCACGCTGCTGTCTGCGTCAATCCTTGTCTTTGCGCACTACCGCAACTTTCGACTCTGTCGAGCGTCCGCATGCGCGCACGAGGAGAGCGAGTTCGTTGGTAGCGCTCCGAGGCAGAGTTGACAGTACGACGCGCGCCGGCGTCGGTTCGGGCGTACAAACAGCCGCTACGCTAGTGGTTCGTGTTAAAGCCCCAACGTACTCCCAGTATTACCTGGTCGTCTTCTTCGGTACCGTCTTCAGTGCGGCCGGAGCTAATGCGGGATTCGAGATAGATCATTCTCGAAAACCCATCGAACAGGTAGCGTGCACCCAGCACACCGTACTCGAGCCGATACTGGCCAGCCTGCAACTGGTCTGAATCCGGTTCCAATTTGTTCATCCCGGCGAGCAGCCAGACGTCTTTGGCGATCTGGTACTGACCGTAGAATTCAAATGCCTCACCGTCAAAATAGGTCAATGCATCCGTCGTGTGCAGGTTCGAGGTCCTTGACCAGGTTGCACCCAGGTACCAGTCGTCGTTATACCAGCGGGCACCAATCAGCCACGCCGACAGATCGCCATCAAGGCCGTTGCGATTCTCGACCGGTATTCGCGCAATATCGATTTCGCTACTGTTGTAGGCGAGTCCTATGTCGATGTCACTCGCGAGCCCCAGGATCGAGCTGATGCCATAGCCCCGTTCATACTCGAAGCCCGCCAGTCCCGGGATTTCCTGGCTCGCCTGTACCTGCAGGTTGACCTCGAGCGGCAGGCGATTGCCCGGATCACCCAATACCCCGAGCTTTAGTCGACCCTGCAGTACGCCGTCTGCCCGACCGGTGCCCGATGCACCGCCGTCAGTCTGCGCATTGAAGGCACCACTCGCCTGACCACCGACCGAGTCGAGACGGTCGGTGAAAGCGGCTACCTGGTAGTAGGTCGACCAGTTCTTTCCGACGGCCAATACGTTCTCGCCAAACTGCATCCCCACGTATGCCAAACGTGTGAATGCCGTATCACCAAGCTCCTGGTCGGGACGCGACGGGAGGGAATCAACCTCCAGTTCCTCCAGAAGGTTGAACCCCGCCTCATATCGGGCAAACAACCACCGCTGTGGCGCTGTCTCGTACCACGCGTCCGCGCCGACCCGGGACCCGAAGTCTTCCCAAACGTCGTCCGAGCGTGTTCGTCGATTTCGAATACGAATGCTGCCGTTTATCTCGAAGTGCGACGTGGCCTCAGCCGCGGACAAAACCGCCTGCCTTTTCCGGGTCAGCGGGTCTTCATTGGCTTCCAGTTCTCGCTCGTCACTTGTTCTGGCCTCTGAATCCGACGCCCGACTTTCACCATGCGACGGCGCCGGGAGGCAAAGACACGCGAGAACCGCAATACAGGATAGTCTTGTCGCGTGTTCCTTTGTCATATTGCTCCTGGTGTTCTATTCGGCTAGAAGCGGGCGCTCAGCGTCAGCTGCGGCCCTCGATACTCGAATCGATACTCGCCGAAGAACGAGGGATCGCCCGTGCTGATGTCCTGCCGGTAGTATTGCCAGCCCACGGCGGCGGATAGCGTCTGTGTGAAGCGATACCGTCCGCCGAATCGAAAATTCAGCATGTCTCCGCTGTGATCATTGAAGTCGAGCAGAAAAAAAGACAGGGCGGCTTCGAGGGACAAGCGATCGGTGAGACTGGCGTCGAATTCGACGCCCAGGGTTGGGAGAAGCTGTGTGGTATCGGCGGTCACGTCGCCGACGCTGCCGCTCGAGCGGTAGCGTACGTCGGCAACATTGACCCCGCCCCAGATCGTTAGCTCTTTTTGTGGGTCGCGCAGCAGCGAGAAACCATAGGCGAGGGAATAGAGCGTCGTATCGAAAGCGCTGAGCACGGTATCGCCGGCCGGAAACGTAAGCTCACCGACTTCCACATCGACGGTGATGTCAGTTTCGCCGGCCCGTTTGAGCTGTGCGTAGGAGAGCTTGAACTGGTGAAACCAGCCGATCCGCCAGACCAGCGACGCCGGGAAAGTCAGTTCGCTGTTATCGACGTCGAACTGGCTTTCGAGTTTCACGGGCGCCACTGCATCACCGGCGCGCAGGAACACCGTCGTTCCGGCATCCACGAGAAACACGCCGAGCGAGACCTCAATCTGCGGGTCGTCCGCGATCCGGTTTCCGCCATTGGCTGCTACCAGGGCGGCGGCGTCATAGGCGAGGCCAGCGCGGAATGTCACTCTCGTGTCTTGATCGACAATCGGGCTATTGCGGATCTCGTCCGGCAGGAACTCGACACCGGCATTCAGCGTGACGAACCAGCGCGGCAGCAAGCGCCAACCCCACTCGAGCGCTATCTGCGGCGTCGTCGCACCGCCGGGGACATACGCAGGACGGGTTGGCAGCGCCTCTTCGGGCCTGACACCGTAGTAGTGGTTGACGAGCCGGCTGCTCTGATGCCGGATCGCCACCTGTGGCACTACGTACTGGCGGCCGATGTCGAATTGCCTCGCGAACCTGAGCGTGTACTCCTGACCGTTGTGTTCGCCGAGCAGGTCTGTCTGCACGTCTGCGTCGACTTGCACGCCAAAGAGAGAGCGGCCCGCGATAAAGCCTCCCTGCAACGTCCAGTCGCGGCGCGCCATGCCAGCAAGAGCGGGACTCTCTCCCGAACCGTAGCCCGTCGTCTGAACACCTACCAAGACGCCGGCGTTCCAGCCGTCACCGAAGAACGTACGTAGCCCGACGTCCGTGTCCCGCACGAACAGGCTCTCTTCGTGGCCGATCGCATTGCGCCAGGTGGTTGGAATCGGAAACACGCCGTTGAAATCCTTGACGCCAGCGTAGGCGGACTCGGACGTTACGACAAATGCGCCGACTGCGTAGTTGTTGAGATCGAGCTCACGAATGGTATCGAGCAGGCTTTCGGCGCCGACCGGAGTAGCTGCGAGGGACGTCAGGAACGCAAAACACCTGATGCTGAGTCGATGCGATGCCACCTTGTCCTCGGTGTGCGGCTTCGCTAGTCCGGTTCACGCAGCAGGAGATCGTCCCGCATGATCTTGTCGCGCAGCCGCTCCACGTAGTCTGCTGGGATCTTCCAAAGGAACTCTTCCTCCGCCCTCGTCAATCCCCGTTCCTCCGGACTGAAGTCGCTGCGAATCGACAGGACTACGTCGGTACTAGCCCAGGGATGGTCGAACCAGTACCGATGGCCGACAATGTCGAAGCCCCTATCCTCCCAGTCGTGAGACATGTCGACGACCTCGAGGCGGTCGGCTCGACCGATGACGGCCAGCTGCTCGGCGGTCAGATCGTGCTCTCGCTGACCGATTCGTGCACCGCCGCCCATTATCGTCTGTGCAATGTTGAGCGCATCGTCTTTGGAGGATTCGGTAACGATAATCCGCGCGGCAAGTTCATCGATCGCCGGGACGGCATTGATGAACTCGACATCCGGGACGTCTGCGGCAGCGAAGTAGACGGTTCCGATGCGAAAGCGCTCCCGCAGGCTACTCCCACCCGCGGCATGCTGATCGTGCAGATGCTTCAGGGCCGACGTAACGACGCGTCCTCCGGCACTCCAGCAGACGATGTGAATTCGCCTTGCTACCGAACGTGCCGCAAGCTCATCGAGCAATGATGCCAGCGCCGGTGCCGTGCGATAAGCGCGCTCAACGTCAGCCCCGCTGGCGTAGGCGACAATGTTCTGTCGCGTGGGCCATGAGAACGCGATAGATGTCATGTCGCGTCCCATAAAGTGATCCAGTTGGGCTGCGAAGGCACTGGCGTTGTAAAAATTGACCTTCGCGCCATGCACATAGATCAGCAGATCCCGGTCTCTTGCTGACTCAATGGATGCGTTGAGGTCGGAAACGAACATCGACAACGCACCCGTGCTATCCGTAACCGCGCCCCCGTCCTCGTCCGGTGTGTAGGATCCGATCTCGACGAGACCGGCGATTGAAAGGTCGATGATGTCGGCCCTGTTAGATTGACGTGAATACTCGCTTAGATCCGACCACGACAGATCAGATCCCCCGAAGCCGATGAGCGTTAGGCCAAGACTGACCTCGTCGCTCTCGTTATTCCCGTAGTCTATGCGTTGAAGATCGTCGTCGCGCTGTCTAGTGGTCGCGTAATATACGCGGCGTGGCGTCCAACGTTCACTCTCAGGGATATGCTCCACGGGACTGAAGCCGAGCTCCGAGAACACCACCGGCGTCGGCATGAGAGGTTGCACCTGCGTGCCCGAACAGGCCGTGACCAGGGTGGCGCCCAGCGCCATGACGATTACAGCGTAGTGTCGACCGGCCGCGAGCATCAAGTGATTGCCTTGATTCTGCGTCCGCATCGCCGCCAATCAAACTGTCGACAAACTCTCGGAGTGAGTTTGTTTGCCTCCTCGGTTTCTGCTCTTTTTGTCATCCTCAGATTTCCTGCGCTGCATCCAGAATTGCCGGCACGGCCTCAAGGAACAGCATCGCATTCATGCGGTGAGTCTCGGTCTGCGGATAGCCGCCGTTCATCGCGATGACGATGCCGGACTCCTTCTCCATCACGAGTACCTGACCGTGAATCCCGATGAAGACCATTATTCTGTGCCCCTTGATATCGAGCACACGGATCTGGTCCTTGTACCAACCGTTCGGTGCCAGCGCCGCTTCCTTGCCGAGCTTCCAGGCCGCGCGTACCTTGTCGTTGCCTTGCCACACGCCGTCGATGAACGCTTTCGGAACGACCTGTTCACCAACGTAATTCTTGCCGTCATTGAGCATAAGGCGTCCGAAGCGTGCGAGATCGCGCGTGGCCATGTTGAGGCCGCCCGATGCAACGACGAATCCGGCCGGGTCCGCCATCCAGAAGGCATCGTTCTCCATGCCGACCTGCTTCCAGATCTTCTCCTGCAGATAGGCATGAAGACCCTCGCCAATCGCTGCCTCGGTCACCAGCCCGAGGATCTCGGTGTTCGGATCCTGATATTGATAGTGAGTACCGATGTCGTACTTGCGGTTCTCGATCGTACGCAAATACTCGGAGACCCCTTGCAGGCCGCTGTCGTTGGGCCCGTTCCATTCCTGAGCCTCGGTGAATTTCGGATCCCAGGACAGGAACGGCGGCGTCGGTATATCGAGCCCCGAGATCATGTCCGCAGCGTCCTGTACCGGTACGCCCTCGAAGGCCGTGCCCTTGAACTCCGGCAGATACGCCTCGATTGGTTTCGACATGTCCAGCTTTCCTTCGCTGGCGGCAATACCGGCGAGAATGGCCGTGAAGGACTTGGTAACCGACATGTCGAGGTGGGTGGAGTCCTGGTCCATACCGTTCCAGAAATGCTGGTGCAGCAGGCGGTCGCCTTTAAGCACGACCATCGCGTGGTTCTTCAAGCGATCGCGCAACAGGGTTTCGAGGTCCAGTCGGCCATCGGCATCGTTAGCGTACAGCGCACTCAGATCAAGCGCCGTCCCGTCACCTCGCCAAATCTCGGGCGCCAACACGTCCTCACCGCTGCCCAATAGTCCGCGACCGATGCGGTAGTGGCGGGTAAAGCGGTAGGCATTCGGAAACGTGACGGCGGCAAACTCCGGAGCGTCCCAGTGTTGCTGCGTGACGCCAATCGCGGCCGCCCGCTCGAGAAAAGCTTCGTCAGGTGGCAGCAACTCGCTGGCACTGGCCGCCTGAAATAGAATCACACCGATCAGTGAAAAAAAGACTCTATGAATCGAATAACGAACGCGGCTTATCACAGCAATCACAATAAGATCACTCCTATTCCGGATGACGGGTCTATTGAGGCTTCGCCTACCTCAGGGTCAATTCGACGAGACTGCGTCGAGGATTGCCGGTATGAATTGATGGAACTGCATGGCAGCGAAACGCGGTGTCTCTGCCATGGGATACGCACCGTTCAACGCGATCACGGTGTTGGTTTCCCTGTTCATGGCGCACATCTGGCCGTTGACACCGACCATCGCAAGTACCCGGTAGCCACCGACGTCAAGTACGCGAAACTGGTCCTTGTAGTAACCGTCGGCCAGTGCGGATTCCTTGCCCTTCAGCCAGGCGCTGCGCACCTTGTCGTTCCCCTCCCAAAGATCGGAAACGAACTCGGCCGGCAGCACCTGCTCGCCTTTCTCGTTCCTGCCCTCGTTCAGGAACAGCAAACCGACGCGAGCAAGATCCTTCGTCGCCATGTTCATGCCGGTGGACCCCATCGCCAGGCCTTTCTTGTCCGACATGAAGTGGGCATCAGCAGCGACACCGGCCTTCTGCAACAAGTCTTGCTCGAGAATTGTCGTGAAAGACTCACCGGTCGCACGGTCTACAATGAGACCCAACAGCTCGCTGTTGACGTCCTGATAGTCGTACTTCTCGCCCATGGCGTAGTCCTGGCGCTCCGTGATCAGCGGAAAGAAATCCATCGTGCCGTTGGGATAGGCTTCGGCTTTCTCCTGGCCGTAGTAGCCCTGCGCCTCGGACAGGCGCGTGTCCCAGTATTTCTCTGCGGTGCCCGCCGCCAGCACGACCGCGGTACGCATGTCAGAGACTTCCTGCACGGTTGCCGTTTCAAAGGCCGTGCCCTCAAGCTCGGGCACGTACTCGATAGCCTTGTTTTCCCACTCGAGTAAGCCTTTGCCGACAGCGATGGCCGCGGCCATTGCGGTGAAAGACTTGGAGACGGACATGTCGAGGTGCGTGGAGAACTCGTCCAGCCCGTTGCCATAGTGTTCGTGCACGATCTTGCCGTCCTTGATGATGACCGCATTGTGGTTCTGCATGCGGTTCATCAGGA
>JAAUXY010127957.1_pt1 | contig 11350 bp, 11 predicted proteins | sample 7278121 | NCBI WGS metagenome assembly JAAUXY01 (sample SAMN14350117, study PRJNA611818) | marine sediment metagenome | isolation source: surface marine sediment (1.8m) | place: French Polynesia: Moorea | collected 2018-08
CAGCTCCTTCCGGCCGGGATGGCCGACGCCCATGCGGACCCGCCAATAGTCCTTGCCGATATGCGAATCGATCGAGCGCAGGCCGTTGTGCCCGCCGTGCCCGCCGCTCTGCTTGACCCGCAGCTTGCCCGGCTCCAGGTCGATCTCGTCGTACAGCACGGCGATCTCTTCCGGCGCGAACTTGTAGAACCGCAACGCTTGGCCCACCGCCTCGCCGGACCGGTTCATGTAGGTGAGCGGCTTGAAGACGAGCACCTTGCGCCCATCGATGGTGCCTTCGGCCAGCAGACCCTGGAAGCGGGAGCGGAATCCCGAAAACGAATGGCGGCGGACCACTTCGTCCACCGCCATGAAACCGATATTGTGCCGGTTCTTCTCGTATTTCGGCCCCGGGTTTCCCAACCCGACCAGCAAGCGCATCAGCCGCTCAACCTTCCTCTTTGGCCTCTTCCTCGGCCGCCTCCGGCGCCTCCTCGCCCTCGGGCACTTCCTCGCCCTCGGCCGCTTCGGCCGCCGCCGCCTCGGCGGCTTCCTCAGCGACCACCGTCGGCGGGCTGATCGTGGCGATGGTGAAGTCGCGATCGGTGATCGTCGGGGTCACGCCCTCCGGCAGGTCCACGTCGCTGATGTGGACCGAATCGCCGATATCGAAGTTGGCCAGCGAGACCTCGAACTGCGGCGGGATCGAATCGGCGCTGCACGACACCTCGATGTCGTAGCGCACCACGGTCAGCACGCCGCCGCGTTTGAGGCCGGGGCATTCCTCGTCGTCGAGGAAGTTGACCGGCACGTTCACGGTGACCTGGGTGGCCGCGCTGACCCGCAGGAAATCGACGTGCCACGGCTCGTCGGAGACCGGATGGAACTGCACGTCACGCGGCAGCACGCGCTGCGTCTTGCCCTCGACCTTGAGGTCAAGCAGCGTGGAGAAGAACGCGGTGCGCGCCAAGCTGTGCTTCACGTCCTGCGCGTTCAGGGACACCTTGACCGGCTCCTGCTTGCCGCCATAGATCACAGCAGGCACCCGGCCCTCCCGCCGCGTGGCCCGGGCCGCCCCCTTACCGGATCCCGTGCGCAACTCGGCGCTCATGGTACCAACATCGCTCATCGAACTTTGCTCCTTCAGATGCGATTGGGCGGACCCGCTCCGATTGCCTTCGGCCCACCGCGGTGGATCGGCCGGCCTCCAGGGGTGCCGGCCGCAAACTAGATTGATCGTCAGTCAAACAGGCTGGAGACCGAACGCTCGTCGCTGATCCTCTGGATCGCTTCGGCCAGCAACGGCGCCACCGTCAGCTGCTTGATGTTCTCCGCTTCGTCCATCTCCTGCGTGGCCATGATGCTGTCGGTGCAGACCAGCGCCTCCAGCGGGCTCTCGGCAACCCGGTCGACCGCGCCGCCGGACAGCACGCCGTGGGTGACGTAGGCGGCGACGCCGGTCGCGCCCTTTTCCATCAGCGCGCCGGCGGCGTTGCACAGCGTGCCCGCGCTGTCAACGATGTCGTCCACCAGAATGCAGCGACGTCCGTCGATTTCGCCGATCACGTTCATCACTTCGGACATGCCGGCCCGCTCGCGCCGCTTATCGATGATGGCGAGATCGGCGTCCAGCCGTTTGGCGATTCCGCGCGCGCGCACCACCCCGCCCACATCCGGCGAGACGATCACCAGATCCTCGCTGTCGTAGCGCTCGCGGATGTCGTTGGCAAAGATCGGGGCGGCGAACAGGTTGTCGGTCGGGATATCGAAGAACCCCTGAATCTGGCCGGCGTGCAGGTCCATGGTGAGCACCCGGTCGGCCCCTGCCGTTTCGATCAGATTGGCCACCATCTTGGCCGAGATCGGCGTGCGCGGTCCGGTTTTGCGGTCCTGGCGCGCATAGCCGTAATAGGGAATGACGGCGGTGATCCGCTTGGCCGACCCGCGCTTCAGCGCGTCGATGGCGACCAGCAGCTCCATCAGGTGGTCGTTGGCCGGGTAGGACGTCGATTGCACGACGAACACATCCTCGCCGCGCACGTTCTCCAGGATCTCAACGAAGATCTCCATGTCGGCGAAGCGGCGGATCGCGGCATTGGTCAGCGAGACATCGAGATAGGCACCGATGTCTTCAGCCAACTTAAGATTGCTGTTGCAGGAAACGATCTTCATGGGTGGAACGACTACAGGCGTCCGTCCGTGCGGGAGTGGCGGCTACGGGCGTGGCGTTTCTCGGCGTTTTGCGGGCTTTGGTTTGGTCCGTCGCTGCGGCGGGCGCAATCTATCAACGCACATCGGTGCTTTCAACGGCATTACTGAAAGATGACGCCGGCGTCGCGGGCGTCCAGTTTCGCAGGTCGACCGGGCCATAGGCTGCGATCTCCGAAACCGCCAGGATGGAGCCTGGAAAATACAGCTCCAGGGCCGCTCGCGGCCCGATCTGCGGCAGCGGAATGTCCAGCACGAACCCGCCGTCGTGGAACGCGCTTGCGATCTCTCGCTTGGTCCGGCTCTCCCGCACCACCACACGATTATCCTCGGCAAGCAGCAGGCCGTACAGCAGCACGTGGCGAACCACCACCGGCATCCCGAACGTCAGATCCGCCACCGCGCCACGTCCCGGTGCCAGCGACAGGGCGTTGCTCATCACTCCGTCCGAAAAGCCGGCGAAGGCAAGGCCCGGCGGTGTCAGCCGAATCGAACGGGCGCGGGTGAGCGGCGGCGGGCTGGCCCCGCTGGTGCGCACCGGCGGCGAAGCGGCGGTACACAGGTACTTCACGCCGTCCTTCTTGGCCCGCGTGGCCGCCACTGCACGGATCTCCCAGTCCAGCTCCTGCATCCACAGGCGTGGAATACCGGGATCGCCGGCCGCCACCCGAATCGGCACCCCGGGGCCGTTGGCGGCATCCACCTGCCACTCGATGCGCTTCCCGCACAGCTTGACCCGGCCGGGAACCTCGACCATGGCGCTGCGGTCGTCCAGCGTGAGAACCGGCAGTTCGGCTGGCAGCATCAGGTCGGGAAGCGTGTCGGGCAGTCTCTCGCTGCCCGGAAATTGAACCGCCGAGCGACCGCCGGATTGCGGGGCGGTCGCCTGCACTTCGATCTGCTGCGCATCGCCCGCCGCACTGGCGAACACCGCCGGCCCGGCCGTGAGCTGATAGCGGCCATCGCCGTCAGACACCACTTGCTGAACCGCTTGGCGGCCGCCGCTGGCATCCGCGACCTGCAAGGCAACCACCGCGCCGGCCACCGGTGATCCGCTGGCGCTCACCACCCGGCCCGCGAACTCCGCCTGCGCGCCGCGTCCCGACTTGCCGACTGATCCGCCTCCGCAGCCCGACAGCCCCAGCCCGGCAACGGCGATCCACAGCACAGCGAGGGTGCCCGGCCGAAGCTGTCTCATCGCTGGGCGGAGGACACCGCGCCGGTCTGCGCGCGTTTGAAGAGAGAGTTGATCCCAGGGGCGGCGCTTTGCGCGATCACGTAGGACAACTGCCCCCACTTGCCTGCCGTTGTGCCGGCCGGAAGCGTGTTCGCTTGCTTGACGCTGCCGACCTTCGCGCCTGACGGCGTCAACAGCTTCCAATCGATCTCAATCCGTTCCTGGGTCGGGCTGAGCGGTGTCACCGCCACCTCGCCGGCAAGCTGAAAGGTGTTCTCCGTCACTTCGGTCGCCGCGACCAGTGGCAGCTCGGTCTTTTTGCGCAGGGTGAACGAGATCGCCGTGGTCAGCGAGAGATTGCCGTCTCCCGGGGCCCCGGTCACCGGGACGATCAGGACACTCGCGTCCACCGCAACGGCCATGGTGCCATCCGGTTCCTGGATGAATGCGGCCAGGCGGGGTGCAGCGTTGGTGGCGATGTCGTCCGCCAGCTTCTGGTTGCCGCTGATCCAGCTCCCGAGCGCCGCGCTGGCCGGCTGGTCGAAGGTCCCGATGATCCGCCCACTGGCGTCATCCAGCCGCCAGGTGATGACCAGGTTCTCGGCCTGGCCGTCCTGCTCCCAACCAGTCAGTTCGCCGGACAGCCGGTAGCCGACCGTCTGTCCGTCATCAGGCAGTGCCGCCAAGTTGACCGCTTCCAACTGCGTCACCATGGATTGGGCCAGCAAGGCCGGCTGGGCCGCCTGCGCTCCGCCCTCGATCCGGACCAGCACCGGGCTGGTATCGTCGAGCTGCAGCAATTCCATCGGAACCTGGCCGGTCGTGCGGTGCGCGAACGGCCGGGGCGAGTCGACGCAAGCGACCAGCAGGACGACGCAGCACAGCATGCTGAGCGCACGACTCGGCATCGGCTCAGAACACCAGCACGATCACAAGGCCAAGCAAAGTCATGATCATGAGCATCCAGATGTAGGGCATAACCGTCTCCGATAGGCTCATGTCCGACGCGCCCGCAGGCGTCCCCGCGCCGAAGAACATTCCTATCAGTTCACCACGAGATCTGTCGATGCACGACTGAGTGGAACCGACCCCGAGTCGGTGACCTGCACGGTCTGGCCCAAGGTCATGGCGCGGGCGCTGTCTGAGTCCATGATGATGATATGGATGAAAAACACCATTCCGGGTGTGGCGAGCACCGGGTTGCCATGGAAGAACATCGGCCAATCCATCCAGTTCGGCGCGAAGGTCGTCCCCAGCGCATAACCGCACGCGTTCAGCCGGTGCTCCCGGTAGCCGGCCGCGTCGAGCACCCGGGCGTGGGCGTCGAACACCTCGCCGATTGGGCGATCCGGCAGCAGCGCCTCGCGCGCGGCCTGGAGCGCGTCGGCGCTGGCCTTGTGCATGTCGCGGTGCTCCGGATCCGGCGTGCCGGTCAGCACCGTGCGCATCAGGCAGGCATGGTAGTGCCGGTACACCCCGGCGAACTCGACCGTGAGCTGATCGTTGTCGGTCAGCCGCCGCCGCCCGCTGTAATACCGGCACATGAGCGCACCGGGGCCGGACCCGATGATCTGCTCGTTGGCCGGATCATCGCCGTCGCCGCGATAGATCGCCGCCTGCATCGCGGCCAGGATGTCGCCTTCGAATGCGCCGGGCACCGCCAGCCGGTTAATCTCATCCAGCGCCGCATCGGCCAGCTCGGCGGCCCGCTGCGCATAGGCGAGCTCGGCCGGGCTTTTGACCAGGCGCAACCGGCTGACCAGGCGCGATGCGTCGGTGGCCGTGCAGAACCCGTCCAGCGCCGCGTCCAGCATCTTGCCGTTGGCCGCGGTCAGCCCGTAAGCGTCGTACTCAACCCCCAGCCGTCGGCCGCGGCAGCCATACTCGTCCAGGATCACGCGCAGTTGCTCGGCCGGATTGGCCTCAGGCAGATCGACCCAGATCCGGACGTCTTCCACCACCGAGGTAAACCGGGCCTGGCGCAGGTCCGGCGCCCGGGTCAGCAGCATGAAGCGCCCATCGGCGCCCAGATACAGGCACTGGAAGAACACATAGCCGAAGGTGTCGTAGCCGGTCAGGTAGTACATGCTCTCCTGGCGGAACATCAGCAGGCCATCCAGACCGGCTTCCGCCATCGCCGCGGTCGCGGCGTCGCGTCTGGCCGCGAACTCTTCGCGGCTGAAATGCAGGGTCATCGGGTCGCCTCTAGGCTGAAACTGGAAAGGCTCACGTGGTCAACGTGATGGCGGACAGGCACCGGCCATAATCACGCTCGCCGCGCAAACACGAGCGGCGGTAACTGAAGAACCGGTCATCCTCCATCAACGTGTCGTTCTCGCAGCGGTAAACGCCGAGCACGTTCACCAGGGCAAGACGGTGGCCGAGATAGCCCGCGAGGTCAAAATAGGATTGCCCGGACCCGTCGATGGAGCGGAAGAACGCGGCGTTATCCCGGTCCTGGGCAATGAACGGCTCCGGAAACTCGGGTCCAACCTCGTACGAGCTGGCGCCGATGCAGGGGCCGATACCGACGGTCAGCCGCCGCCGGTCGGCGCCCAACTCCTCCATCGCGGTCACCGTCGCCTCGGCGATCCCGTTCAACGCTCCGCGCCATCCGGCATGGCAGGCCCCGATCACCCGGGCCTCGTGATCGGCCATCAGCAGCGGCGCGCAGTCCGCGGTCAGCACGCCCAGCGCAATGCCGGGGCGATCGGTGACCATGCCGTCGGCCACCGGGGAGTCCTCGGGCACCCAGGCATCTCTCACTTTCATGACGCCGGTGCCGTGCACCTGGTAGCAGGTGACCAGGGCCTCCGGCGGCAAGCCGAACAGCTGCATGGCAAGCGCCCGGTTGCGCCTGACGTTGTCGCTATTGTCGTCGGAGCCGAAGCCGCAGTTCATTGAGGCGTAGAGGCCGGTGGAAACGCCGTTCGAGCGGGTGAAGAACCCATGGCGCAGGTCGTCTCGACCGCACAGTGGCTGCAAAGTGATCATGCACGCTCCCATTCCGCGCCGAACTACTGCAGGGACGGCCGCACAGAGAGGGCCGCCGCCCGCGCATCCTCGGGCGCGTTACGGGACCGCCACCTCAAATCCGCCAAGCGCCGGGGCATCGCGATGATGCGCACCGAGCACTTTGAACAGTGTGCCCATCTGCTCGGCGTCAATCAATCGAGCCATCGCGCGTTCGATCGACATGGCCTGATCCGCCGTGGCATTCGCCTTGAGACGCTCGGCCCGGGCTGCGATACCCAGCGCGCCGAGAAAAGCCCCTTGCGGGACGGGCCCCTGAACCGCGGCTCCGGCCGCTCGACAGGTCTGCGACAGGGACGAGAAATCCACGTGCGCGGTCAGGTCCACCCAGCCGGGCGCAGCCAGCGGCGACACGGGCCGGTGCCGGCGGAGCGCCTGCAGGGTGTCGCCGGTGGACCAGGACTCGGGCCGGCCGGCATAGCCGTAGTCGATCAGCAGCGCCGCACTCATCGGCTGCTCGGCGATCCGTTCGGCGATGTCGCGTGCCGCGCTGACCGCCATCGGACTCTGCTCCACGATCGTGCCGGCCGGCACCTCGTCCAGCGGGGCGCCGCGCAGCGCCGGATCGATCAGGGCGGCCGACGGCGAAACGGCCGGATCTTGGGTGAAGGCCAACGCGCCCCTCTCCGCATCCCAACCGACCAGCCGCTCCGACCAGCCCCCGTCGGGGCGGCGCATGAACTGGCGCATCGGCAGCGCGTCAAAGAACTCGTTGGCCACCACCAACAGCGGCCCGCGCCGGGGCGCCGCGGTCAGTTCGGAGTGCCAGGTCACGGCATGGCCCTCGAGGCATTGCCGCTGCACCGCCTGCAGGGCCGGACTGATCTCGACCAGATGGACCTGCAGCGCGTCGCCGAACCCGGGCACGCCCGCCGCCGCGCGCAGCAGATCGGCCATCAGCGTGCCGCGTCCCGGCCCAAGCTCGATCAGATCGATTGCCGACGGGCGTCCGGCGCGCAGCCAGAAATCAGCCAGGCAGAGGCCGATCAACTCGCCGAACATCTGGCTGATCTCCGGCGCGGTCACGAAGTCGCCCTGCGCGCCGATTGGACCGGCCTCGTGTTCGCCGCCGCTCATATAGTAGCCGTGGCGCGGATGGTAGAGCGCGTGCGCCATGAACTCCGAGACCGGCATCGGGCCGCGGGCGGCGATCTCGGCGCCAAGGATGGCTAGGAGCGGCGACCGATCCGCCGCCGCGGCATCCGGATCAGGCGCGCCCACTTTTGCGACCCACGGCCGGCGCCGCCGGCGTCCCGTGCGCGCTCAGCGGCGGGCGCCGGAGCGCGTACAGGATCAGGCCGGCCCCAAACGCGATCATCGGCAATGACAGCAATTGGCCCATGCTCAGGCCGGCAGCCAGCGTCCCGAGATGGGCGTCGGGCTCGCGCGCGAATTCGACCACGAACCGGGCGGTTCCATAGCCGGCCATGAATATGCCGCTGAGCAGACCGCGATAGCGCTGCCCGCCGCGCGCCCACACCATATGAAGAATCAGAAGCAGCAGCAGGCCTTCCAGGGCGGCCTCGTAAAGCTGGCTCGGATGTCGCGGCAGCGGCCCGCCATGGGGGAACACCATCGCCCACGGCACGTCGGTGACCCGGCCGAACAGCTCGCCGTTGATGAAGTTGGCGAGCCGCCCGAACATCAGCCCCCAGGGCACGACCATGCCGATGATGTCCGCCACCTGAAAGAAGGTGTAGCCGTGACGCCGGGCGAACAGCCAGACGCCGACGAACACGCCGAGCATCCCGCCGTGATAGGACATCCCGCCTTGCCAAATCATCAGCGCTTCCAGCGGGTGCTGCAGAAAGTAGGCGGGGTTGTAGAACAGCACGTAGCCGAGCCGTCCGCCCAGCACGATGCCGAGCGTGATGGTGAGCACGATGTCGTCGATCGCTTCGGGCGGCAGGAACTCCGGGCGCCGCCGGCACAGCCACACCCCGTACCGCCAGCCGAGCAAGATGCCGGCGACATAGGCCAGGGCGTACCAGCGCACCACGATCGGGCCGACTTCGATGGCGACCGGGTCGATGACCGGGAACGGAATGGCGTACATGGCGGGCTCGGTGCCTCGTGACGCGACGGTATCAGGCGTAGGGGTCGGGCATGGCTAGGTAGTCGCAAATGTAGCGGCGCACGCCGTCCTCCAGCTTGGTGAATTCGGGTTCATAGCCGGCCGCGCGCAGCCGCTCGACCCGCGCGCAGGTATGGTACTGGTAGCGGTCGGCCAGGTCTTCGGGCATCTCGATATATTCGATGCGCGGCTCCAGCTCTTGCGCCGCGAACACCGCAAGCGCCAGATCCTCGAAGCTGCGCGCGCGCCCGGTGCCGAGATTGAACAGCCCGCTCACCTGCGGCGTCCGGTGCAGCCAGAGCATCACGTCGGCGCAATCGCCGACCCAGATGAAATCGCGCTGCTGGCCGCCGTCCGCATAGTCCGGGTGGTTCGATTTGAACAGCCGCGCCGGCCCTCCATCGCGGGTCTGCTCGAACAGTTGCACCGCGACCGAGCGCTGGCCGCCCTTGTGATACTCGTTGGGCCCGTAGACGTTGAAGAACTTCAGACCGGCCCATTGCGGCGGGGTTGGGCCGTTGCCGGCCACGATCCTGGCCACCCGCCGGTCAAAGGCGTGTTTTGACCAGCCATAGGGGTTTAAGGGCCGCAGCGCGGCCAAAGCCTGGGGTGAGCAATTGTCGTCAAAGCCGACCGCACCGTCCCCATAGGTAGCCGCCGAGGACGCGTAGACCAGGCGCACCGCGTGCGCCGCGCACCACTCCCAAAGCCTGAGCGAGAGCCGGAAGTTTTCAGCGACGATGCGATCCGCGTCGCGTTCCACGGTGGAGGACACCGCGCCGAGGTGGAACACCGTCTCCACATCGCCGGCACGGTCATTCAGGAACTCGAACAGCGCCTCCGGCGGGACGATGTCCGCCAGCTCCCGTTTGGCGATGTTGCGCCATTTCTCGCCGTCGCCAAGGCGGTCGCACACGACCAGTTCGTCACCGAGCGCGCCTTCCAGCGCGGCCAGCAAGTTGGAGCCGATGAAACCGGCAGCACCGGTGATAACGATCATGAATTCGAGACCAAGCAGGTTGTGCTTTTGCGATGCACACAAGAATCAGCGTTATAGGCGGCGCAGTAAGTCTTTCGCAACCAAGCTAACAAAATTGCCCATATTCGCGAACTGTTAACCATTTGCTCCATAATTCGCAGTTCTAGTGTGGTCAAACCACCAGATGGGACTCGATCTCATGCAGACCAACAGTCGATTGCTTGACGACCTCGCCCGCGTCGCCACTGGCGCCGTAGGCACCATTACCGAGATGCGTCGCGACCTCGAAACGCGGCTGCGTCAGGAGTTCGAGCGAGTCCTGTCGAATTCGAGCATCGTGCATCGCGAAGATTTCGAAGCGATGCAAGACATGGCCGTCAAGGCCCGCAAGCAAATCGACGCGTTGGAAAAACGGATCGCCGCGCTGGAGAAGGCTGTCGGCAAAATGCCAGCCACCAGGGCGACGCGCCAGCCGGCCAAGAAAGCCGGCACTACCACCAAGCGCACCGGAAGCACCTCCAAGCGCGCCCGTTCAACAACTAAGCGAGCCAGTATGTCTGTCAGAACCAGTAGCACTTCCGCCCGGACCGCCAAACCGGCGGCCAAGCGGACCCGCGCCGCGAAGTCGGCTAAGAAGCCGGTCAAGCGGACCAGTTCAACTGCCCGTAAGTCGACCGCTCGCAAGAGCACGGCCCGGAAGACCACCGCGCGGAAGACCACCGCTCGGAAGCCGGCCGCCCGTAAGTCGACCGCCCGTAAGTCGACGGCCCGGAAGACCACCGCGCGGAAGACCACCGCTCGGAAGTCGACCGCCCGGAAGACCACGGCCCGGAAGACCACGGCTCGTAAGTCGACCGCTCGCAAGAGCCCGGCTCGGAAGACGACCGCTCGGAAGTCGACCGCCCGGAAGACCACGGCCCGTAAGTCGACCGCTCGCAAGAGCCCGGCTCGGAAGACGACCGCTCGTAAGTCGACTGCTCGTAAGTCGACCGCTCGGAAGTCGACCGCCCGGAAGACCACGGCCCGTAAGTCGACCGCTCGGAAGTCGGTGAGGAAGGCCGTCCGCAAGCCGGTCAAGAAGGCCGTCCGCAAGACCGTTCGCAAGGCTGCCAAGAAGCCGGTCCGGAAGGTCGCCAAGAAGGCCGTCCGCAAGACCGTCCGCAAGGTCGCCAAGAAGCCGGTCCGGAAGGTCGCTAAGAAGGCCGTCCGCAAGACCGTTCGCAAGGTCGCCAAGAAGCCGGTCAGGAAGGCTATCAAGCGGACCAGCACGGCGCGCCGTGCCAAGGCGCCCGCTCGCAAGGCGGTCCGCCGGACCAGCACCGCGGCCAAGCGTTCGACCGCGCGGCGTTCCAACGGTGCGGCCAAGCGGATCTCGACGATGGCCAAGCGGCGCACTGCTGCCAAGCGCACCACGACCGCCATCCGTCGGTCGAGCATGGCCAAGCGTTCCATCGCGGCCAAGCGTTCCTTCCGGATCGCGGGCCGGGCCTAAAAATCCGTCTGAGGCCTTCGGGCCAAAACCGAATCGGCGGCGGCTGATCCACGGATCGGCCGCCGCCAATTGGTTTTTTTTCCGCTCACCGCGACTCACGCGATTCCTCGCGAGTCGCGGTTTTATTATGCTTTGAGTCGGTCGGCGGAGCCGGAACAAAAACCGCTGGACAGGATTCCAAGCATCAGGCACGGTCCCATTTAGTGCCCGGCCCCGGCCTCACTACAAAATACAGTAGAGGACACAACCAGTGGGGGTCGCGTCGCATAGTGCATCAACGGCTTCCCTCGGAAGCCGGCCGGACTCGAGGAGGGCGACGGTCATGGCTACGCCGTTCAGCGACATCATCGAAGCGCCGGCCAATCCTCTGGACCTGATCGAAGAAATCGTCGGCGCCAATGATTGGCC
>JAAUXY010015067.1_pt1 | contig 11347 bp, 9 predicted proteins | sample 7278121 | NCBI WGS metagenome assembly JAAUXY01 (sample SAMN14350117, study PRJNA611818) | marine sediment metagenome | isolation source: surface marine sediment (1.8m) | place: French Polynesia: Moorea | collected 2018-08
ACTCCAAATTGACGCCATGCGCAAGGCGGGATTTCCTGAAGGATCTTAGTTCAGCATTAATTTGCTGCATAGAAAGGTGGCCAGATGACTACTGAGCAAAAAGTCACCCGAAAACTCAGAGCCACTATGAGTGCTGATGTTAAAGGCTACAGTCTGCTGATGTTAAATAGGGGGACGCCCATTAAATTATAAGTTTCTTCCTGAGACTTTATACGACATATAAAAAAACACAGCCCACCAAGCCCGCCTAGATGACCACTGCTGGTTATTGTTCGCGGTAATAAAATTTTTTATTTATTTTCGTTACCAGAGCCCTTGACTATTAGAGACGAAATCCCAATGTTTCTGACATATAGGCAGCTGATCTATTTCTGATTCTCCTATTCTGTCTGAGCTAAAGCCGTTTTCAAGTTGCAGATCCGAATCCGATTTCTCACCTGATTTTTGTGCTCCTGCGAATAACCCACACGCCGAGTTCATGAGGTTAAAGCCTTAATAAAGGGGGTGCCTTATGACAGATGAACGGGCCAAGCGGAAAATGAGCGCTATCTTGAGCGCTGATGTCAAAGGCTACAGCCGTCTAATGAGCGCCAACGAGGAAGGCACCGTCAAAGACCTGAATGCCTGCCGTGATATCATCGCCAAATGTGTTCATGATCACAGAGGCCGGATTGTGGATTCTCCCGGGGATAACGTGTTGGCCGAGTTTGCCAGTACGGTGGAAGCCGTCAATTGTGCGGTGCAGATACAGAAGGATCTCAAGGCCTGGAATGCCGACCGGCCTGAAGACAAGCGGATGGAATTTCGCATCGGCGTCAACCTGGGCGATGTCATCGAAGAGGAAGGCCGCATCTATGGCGACGGCGTGAACATTGCCGCTCGCCTGGAAGGACTGGCCGACACCGGGGGCATTTGTATATCCGGTACTGCTTTTGACCAGGTCAAGGGCAAGCTTTCATTGGGCTACCAGTTCGTAGGCGAGCAAACGGTCAAAAACATCCCCGATCCGGTTCGCGCCTATAGCGTGCTGATGGATGAAAGGGATGCCGGGAAAATCATCGGTGTTGAAAAAAAAGCGCCGAAAGGCAGGTGGCTCGAGGTGGCGGCCGTCATCTTTTTTGTCGTTATCGGCCTGATCATATATCAATTCTACGTGAGCAAGCAGACCCCTCCGGTTAGAGAAGCATTAGCTGAAAAACCTTCCATCGCTGTTTTACCCTTTGACAACATGAGCAATGACCCAAATCAGGAATATTTTGGCGATGGTATCAGCGAAGATTTGATCACCGATTTATCAAAGATCCCTGATCTATTGGTTATCTCTCGTCTTTCATCGTTCACCTACAAAGGAAAGTCCGTTAAAACCCAGCAGATCGGAGAGGAACTGGGGGCGCGCTACTTGCTTGAAGGGAGTGTCCGCCGGGCAAATGGGAATATCCGAATCAACGCCCAGCTCATCGATGCCGCCACCGGACATCACCTCTGGGCTGAACGCTATGATGGCAATATGAGCGACATCTTTGCCTTGCAGGACAAGATCACCCGCAAGATCACTGCATCTCTGTCTGTTAAATTGACCGAAGATGACAAAAACCGCCTTGTTCAGAAAGATACGGACAATATGGAAGCCTACGAGGCGTTTTTAAAGGGTTTGGCCATTGCAAATAGCTTGCGCAATGACCCTGGAAAGTTCGCTGAGTCGCTGAAATGGTTTGAGAGGGCCGTCGAGCTTGATCCCGAATACAGTCAGGCCTATGCAGCGCTTGCTGAAACCTACATATTTGGATCTTTGTTTAGGATTCAAAACAAATTGGGCATTTCCAAGCGACTGGTTTACTTAAGGGGCATTCATTATCTTCGGATGGCCATGAAAAATCCAACATACATTGCTTATCGAACGGCAGGTCGGGTCTATTTATATCGGCGTCAGCACGAAAAGGCAATTGACTACGGAAAGCGGGCTATTGAGCTAGGTCCAAATGAATATAGAAGCAACGCCTTTATGGCTACATTTTTGATTTGTGCCGGTAGACCGGATGAAGCGGTTGCCTTCACGGAAAGAATGCGTAAGGCGGATCCCGCCTGCCTGTGGTGATATCCATGGATGCGCGGCTTCGGCGAAGCTGCCAGTGGAAGATGGGAAGAGGCGATCCCTTTCGTAGAAAGATTCCTGAAGTACAATCCTAATTCCGGTCTGGGTCATCTATACCTAGCAATGCTCTATGGGCAGGCCGGTCGCGAGCAGGAAGCCCGGGCCATGCTCGACAAAGGCACTAAAGGAATGCCGGCCGCTATCAAAACCGTTCGGTTCATTATGTCACTCTGGCCTTTCAAGGATCTTCAAGTTATGGAGCGTGACGCCGAGGGATTCACTAAGGCGGGTTTGCCGGGAGACCCCTCGAAATTTTATAGAATCTCCGCGGAGAACAGAATGACCGGAGATGAAATTAAGAAACTGTTCTTTGGACGGAAGGTCTCCGGATCTAATATGGTATCTAAGAAGCCATGGTGGATCGAACGCAGCCAGGACGGGAAAGCGACCATTCGTGATGATGACGAATCCGACACTGGCAAAAGCTGGGTCGAAGAAGATATGCTTTGCGATCAGTGGGACAATTTTTATGAGGGCTTAAAAGACTGCTGGGTTGTTTACCGCAATCCGGAAGTGAGCCCAGATAAGAATGACGCCTACCTCGGCGCCCCTGGATATGGGATATATCCTTTCTCTATTGTAGAATAAATCAAATTAACCCGTTTATCTCCTCTACCGCTTTCCACATTTAAAATAGGGGGACGCCCATTAAATTATAAGTTTCTCTTGTCCCATAGATTAATCTTCATGCAAGGCTTCAACCTGGACGCGGCATGTGTTACTCGGAAAAGAACCGGCGGGGGACATGGTATCTTCTGTGAGGACGTTTACACAGCCACCGTTGTCGACCCCATCCACATCCGGCTGATACCAGGCGCCCGCATCCAGGCTGACGATCCCGGGCATAATGCGATCGGTGACTTTCGCACGGGTTCGTAGGCGACCACACTGATTGTAAACCAGGACCGGATATCCGGTCGCAATCCCGCGCGCAGCAGCATCGACATCATTTAGCCAGATGCGATCGTCGGCTTTTTCTTTCAGGCAGGCAATGTTGTCGAATTGGGAATTGACCCGGGTTTTGGCGTGCGGGCTGACCAGTTGCAGCGGAAATTCGGATAAACTGTCAACGGCTGGTTCTGCCAAATACTGAGGGATCACCGGAATCTGGGAATTATTCATTTGGGCAATTTTGTGGCTGTAGATTTCAATCTTGCCGCTGGGGGTTTCAAAGGGGTAGCGTTTAGGATCTTCAATCTGTTTTTTAAAGGCCACGCGGGGTTCTTCGAGTGCCACGCGGTAAACGCCTTTTTGCCGAAACTCTTCCGGGTTAGGAAAATGCGGCGTTGCTGCCAAAAATGAATCCAGCCATTGCCGGTCGGAACGATCATTATAGCCTTTGATGCCCAGGCGATCTGCCAGCTCGGTAAAAACCGCCAGATCCGATCGCGTCTCCCCTCTGGGCTCAACTACCTTGTTCATATAGATACAGTAGGGGCCACCCAGCCAGGGCTGGCCGATATCTTCTTGCTCCATATAATGTGTGATGGGTAGCACGATGTCGGCAAAGCGGGCGGTGGCTGTTAAAAACAGCTCATGCACGACCATAAACTCCAGACCCTCAAGGGCTTTAGTGCCTTTGTTGATGTTTTGGAACTGGTTTAACATGTTGCAGCCGACAACATAAAGCAGCTTAATGTCCGCCGGACAACCGCCGGCGCGTCCCCTTAAAATGGTGTCGTAGATTTCACTGACATGCACCGCTGGGTTTTCTTTTTGCGGTACAGGCAATGAGCCGGCCAGGTCGCCTAGATCCATACGGTCGGTACCACCGGCGACATGGCCACCGATATTACCGATATTGGCGGTCATGGCGGCCAGGGCAATGGCGGCACGATGGAACTGTTCACCGAACGCACTGCGGCCCGGCGCCCAGCCGGTACACAGCGCCGCGGGGCTCAGGCCGGCATAATCCCGCGCCAGGTTGATGATGTCGTCCACCGGCACGTCGCTGATCTGTGACGCCCACTGCGGGGTTTTAGCAATCCCGTCGTCCTTTCCCATGACATAGGATTTAAATTCATCAAATCCATAAGTGTATGTCTCGATGAAGCTTTGGTCGTAGACGCCCTGATCGATCATGACATGGGCCATGGCCATCATCACCGCCGTATCGGTACCCGGTTTGATCGAGATCCAGCGTTCAGCCAGTTTTTCCCCTGATAGGGTCAAGCGCGGATCCACCGCAATGATTTTAGCGCCTTTTTTCTTGGCCTGCCGAAGATAGGCCGCAGTGTACGGACGAAAACGAGAAACCAGCGGATCCCAGCCCCACAAAATAATATATTTGGAGTGCAGCAGATTGTCGCGGCTGTTGGCGGTAAATCGGGAGCCGAAGGTGGTTTCACTGGCAAATTTGGCGCCTTCCATGGAGGTGCTGCCCCAGACGGTGGTGCACCCGCCAAACAGGTTAAAAAAACGCTGGGCCGTTTTCAGGCTGTTGTTCAAAGCACCCTCGTTAGCGAAATAATTCATCAGCAAGGTGGCATGAGGGCTGTAGGTCTCTTTTACCTGTTTTAACTTATGAGCAACGGTGGTAAGGGCTTCGTCCCAGGAGATGGGCTCAAATTGTCCCCGTCCGCGGGGGCCAGTTCTTTTAAGCGGTCGCGTAAGGCGATCCGGCGCATAAACCACATCCTTCTGGGATAATCCCCGGACGCAGGCGGTTAAAGCTCGATCGCGTTGGCTTTCGGTACGGATGCGGGTGATCTTGCCATCGGTAATATGCACTTTGAGCAAACAGCGCGCCCCGCAGTCAAAAGAGCAGGTGGTGGTGATTACTTTTTCATTCATGAGGGTAGTTTGGGCTGTATTATTTTTACCACGAAGAACAGGAATGACACGAAGTACTCTAAGAATTTATAAAAACTTTTTATACGTTATTTTGCAGCCTCGTTGATCTTCGTGGTTATATACACAATCTAAGAAAAAGGTGCCACCTGAAATTTTAAAATCGAGGGACGCCCATTAAATTATAAGTTTCTATGATACACTACAGTAATTTTTGCCTTGATTGGCAATTGTATCACTCTTTTTTCTACCGCACGCGAATGGCTGGTTGGGAGCGATGGATATGATGTGGAACTAACACACCGACATTGCAAAAGGCACTTAACAAATCGCCAGATGTTAGATATAACGTTTCCGATCAATATGATTATTTAGTATAGCATGTTTTCCAATACTGCAAACTATCTTGCGCGATGCCGCGGATTGGGAGCATCTATGCTAGTTTACGAGGCATGATTATTAGGTATCGTAATTTTAAAAGAATAGAAACTTTAAATTTAATGGGCGTCCCCCTACTTAAAACGTGGCAAATAAATGAGTATTTTAGAGCGCTATTATTCGATTGTTGATGACGCAAAAGCATTTGCGGCGGCTGCCAGCCGACCCCAGCCGCTGTTTGCCTGGACCCATACCCTGAGGACCACATCCCGCCAACTAATCGATGTCCTCACGCCGGACGGCTATGAGCTGACCCCACTGGATTGGCATCCGCAGGCCTATCGGGTGCGCTGTCGAAATGGAGACGAGCGCTTGGGGCGCCACTGGGCCTATCAGGCCGGCTGGTTTCATATCCAGGAAGCCAGCTCGATGATCCCGGCCCTCATCCTAAACCCCCAACCGGGCGAGCGTGTTCTGGACCTGTGCGCAGCACCCGGCAACAAGACCGCCCTGATGGCCCAAGCCTTGGGAAACCGCGGCACGGTGGTGGCCAACGATGTTTTCTGGGAACGTATCCGACCGCTACGGTCCGCCATTGATCGGCTGGGATTGCTCAATGTCAGTGTGACCTGCCACGACGGCACCGCTTATCCGCGAGCAGCAGGGGAATTTGACTGTGTTCTGGTGGATGTGCCCTGTAGCTGTGAAGGCACCAGCCGACGTTTTCCGGGCATATTGAACCGGGCACCCTTCCAACCGAAACCGAAACGCTTCCATAAGCAACAGCTGCTGCTGGAAGCAGCCATCCGCCGCTGTCGGGCCGGTGGTCGGATTTTATACAGTACCTGCACCTATGCCCCGGAGGAAAATGAAGCCATTGTTGATGCCGTATTGCGGAAAATGCCTGGAAAGGTTCGTATTTTACCGATCAGCCTTCCGGGATTAAAAACTGCCCCCGGTTTGACGACCTGGGCAGGCGAAACCTATGAAGATGATCTTCGAAACACCCTTCGAATCTGGCCGCATTTAAACGATACCGGCGGGTTTTATATCGCTCTTTTGGAAAAGATCGACGGTGTTTCTCAAGAAGCGGTTGAGCCACCTGAAATGGCGCACCCGGATTTTCAAACCGACTCGGACAGCACTCAGCAGCGGCTGGACAATGCCGCCCGCATGTTTAACCTTCTTGCCGAGCGCTTCGGCATCCAGCGCGTCGCCTTTGAGGGTTTGCGATTGCTGGAAAAAAGCCGGCGGGATATCTATGCTGTGGCCGAAGATCACCGACCGCCGCAGATGACCAAATGCATCAGCGGTATGCCGCTGTTTCATATGCATTTTAAATATCCCAAGCCGACGACATCATGCGCAACCACCTTCGGCCGGGAGGCCGACCGCAATGTCGTTAATATGTCTTACGACCAGCTGCAAGCTTACTTAGCCCGCAAGCCATTTACCCTCCAAAAGGACCAGATCCAGTCCTGCAACGGCAGCGGTTATGTTTTGGTACGCTACCAAAATGCCGTTCTGGGCGTTGGATTCTATGAGCAAAATCAAAGTGTTGTAGCCAGTTTGTTCCCTAAAAGCCGAACCACTTTGTAAGCTATCTCACCGATCGAATCGAAAACCAAAAAATTTAAACATTGCAGAATGTTACGCTTATTATTCTCACGCAAACCCGCCCGCCTCGCCTTGCTCGCATGGCGGGCGTGGAACGCTAAGACGCCAAGATATTTTAGTTTTAAGATTTTTCCCTTTGCGACTTTGCTGCTTTGCGAGAGGACAAACCTTAGCTCATTCCAAACATATACAGTTTGCATTGTAAGGGCCCTGCCACCTGTTACGACTAAGGCATCAAAAATCTGACTTTTACTTAATTAATGCTTATATTTTTGCAGTTTAGTCTAAAACGCATCTTTTTTGAACGGAGATCATTATGATGAAATCAATCATTACGATCAGCGCTATATTTCTGATAGGCATCGTCCTATTCGGATTTCAAAAAACAAATGATAAACAAGCAAAAAAAGAAGAAAAGAGTACCCTTATGAAAACAGAATCCAAAGGCTATAAAACCGCAACTTTTGCCGGTGGTTGTTTTTGGTGTGTTGAATCGGACTTTGAAAAAGTTGATGGTGTCATCGAGGCTGTATCCGGGTATACCGGGGGTGATGAGCCCAACCCGACATACAAGCAGGTATCAGCCGGTGGCACCGGTCATACCGAAGCGGTTCAGATAACATACGATCCGGAGAAAATCACTTACAAAGAACTGCTGGATGTGCTTTGGCGGCATATGGATCCCACCGATGCCGGCGGGCAATTCGTCGATCGCGGCTCTCAGTATCGACCGGCGATTTTTTACCACGACGAAGAGCAGAAGCGCATTGCGGAAGAATCCAGAGCAGAGCTTGAAAAATCCGGCCGATTTTCCAAGCCGATCGCTACGGAAATTGTTCCCTTGACCAAGTTTTATACAGCTGAGGAATATCACCAGGATTACTACAGCAAGAATCCGTTACGGTATAAAATGTACCGTTACGGCTCCGGCCGGGATCAATTTCTTAAAAGCAAGTGGGGCGATGAGGCCAAACCGGCCGCCAAAGAGATGAAATCCAGCGAAAATTCAAAGTATTCAAAGCCTGATGATGCAGAGCTCAAAAAGCGGTTGACACCCATGCAATACAAGGTCACCCAGAAAGACGGCACCGAGCCGCCCTTCAATAACGAATTTCATGACAATAAAAAAGAAGGGATCTATGTGGATATCGTTTCCGGTGAACCGTTGTTTTCTTCGACAGACAAGTTTGATTCCGGCACCGGTTGGCCCAGTTTTACGCAACCTCTGGTGGCTGAAAACATTGTCGAACATGAGGACCGCAAGTTTTTCATGGTGCGGACCGAAGTGCGCAGCAAGTATGCGGATTCACATCTAGGACATGTGTTTCCGGATGGCCCGGCGCCCACCGGATTGCGCTACTGCATCAACTCGGCCGCCTTGAAATTTATTCCCAGGGAAGACCTGCAAAAAGAAGGGTATGGTGAATATACCAAGCTATTTGAATCTGAATCCGCTCAAACTGTCAATTAATCTCATCAAGGGGAATCAGAATCAGTCGGATCTGATTCCCCTTTCTATACTATCAAAAGCCATTCATGTGCCCTTTAAAGAAGTCCGGCGCGGACACAAAGTAACCATCGAATAACCTGTCAGAAATGTTCTGAAGCGAATTTGAAGATCGCCAAACAGTTTAGTGTTTGGCGATTTCATTATCAAAATCGCCCAATTGATGCAATTTTTAGGGTTGACGCCCACCATCTTTAAAGACTTCGTCCAGTTCCACCTGAAAGCCGTTGACTATGGCGTTGGTCTGATTGGCCATGCCCACCACCGCCATCAATTCAGCCAGCATGTCATCTGTCATGCCTTTTTTGCGGGCAGCCGCGGTATGGCTGTTAATGCAATAGCTGCAGCCGTTGGTGACGCTGACCGCGACATACAGCATTTCTTTGACCAGTGGATCGAGGGCGCCGGGCGCTGTCACCGCTTTGACGCCTTCCCAGGTGCGCCGCAACAGCGCCGGCTGCACTGCCAGAGCTTTCCAAAAATTGTTGACCCAGTCGATTTGGCGCGTGGCCATGATGTCATCATAGACCGCTTTTACTTCCGGGCCGGCCTCTTCATATTCGATAAGTTTTACGGTTGCCATAATGTGTCCTCCACTATTCAATGATTCTCGATTTGCTTTCAAAAATACACGGCAAAGGTGCTAGAGCGCCATGAATGCCTAAAATGCCTAAAATGCCTAAAGTGACTAAAGTTAATGAATTCTATCCTTTTTATAAAAGATGGAGCGCAGCGACACCTGAACTTTAGTCACTCCCAACTTTAGTTCACTATAGTCACTTCTTATTAACCGGGTTTCATTGTGATATGGGATCTGGCCTTAATTATTATGAGCTAATGATCTCCCTAATTTTTCGTATCAGGAGCTTGATATCATCCAAACGGGTATCAGGATGGTTAAACACCATGCGCAAATATCGGCGGCCGCTAAATTCGGTGGTCGACAGATAAAAGGCACCCTGTGCGATTAATTTATCTCTGATTTCCAATTGGAGCGCATCGCTGCCATTAATGCGAAAACAGAGTATGTTGCTTTGTGGTGCTGCAGCACATGTAAACTCCGGTTGCGCTTCTATATAATCATAGGCTTGCCGGGCCCGATCATATTGATCGTCGACATGCTGTGCCATCCCCTGTTCACCAAGTGCTGCCAGGACGAAAAACCATTTTAATCCCAGCCCCGCTTTGGTGCATTCAACCGTACGGTGGATGAAATCAAAACCAGGCTGATCTTTTTCATGAAAAATATAACTGGCCTTTTGCTGGAAGGCCTGATCGATGTTGCGGGCGTCTTTAACCAGCACAGCCGTACATAAAGACGGTGTGCGCATTAATTTATGGGCATCCCAGATCAGGGAATCCGCCAGTTTGGCGCCGTCAAGCTGGATTTTATGCTTTTTTGAGAGCAGCGCACCGGCCCCGTGGGCCCCGTCGATATGGAACCATACCTGCTGGGCGTTGCAGAATTCGCCGATTTCGCGGATGGGATCATAAAGTCCGGCGGCGGTGCTGCACCCGTTGGCAACGACCGCCAAGACGGTGTTACCATCATCTATTAAGCGTGCATATATCTTGGGCAATTTATCGGGAATAACCACTCCCTTTTCATCCACCGCCATAGGATATACGGCATCTGTACCCAGCCCCATGATACCGACCGCCCGGGAGATCGAGTAGTGGCTCTCAGCGGGTACCAGCAGGACCAGACCGTCGGGATTGCCCTGCTGCCAGGCCTGTGGCGCCACACGGCTGCGCGCTGCCTGTAAAGCGGTCAAATTGGCCAGCGAGCCGCCGTGGGTTAAGACCCCACCGCCGAAAATCTGATCTGTTTTTTGAGATGGCCTGAGTGGTTGTGGTTGCCAGCCCACTTTTTCCAGCAACCAGTTGATGATAAACCATTCAATGGCAGCAGCGCCCGGGCCCATTTCATAAATGGCCATGGGATTGTTGGTAAATCCATCGATCAGCGAGGCCAGGGCACCGGCATAATGGGATGTTCCCACCTGGTGGGCCAGATAGGCCGGGTGTAACAGGCGGGTGGTGGATTCCAGATATTTGACTAAAAATTGCGCCAGACGCTCACCGCTCAAACGACCTTCTGTGATATGGGTATTTAAATCCAGTTCGGAAATCAAGGTTTTCAACGGGGGTTGGTGTATGACGGGTTTTTGTTTGGAAATCGACTCCTGATGGTATTTTTCCAATGCGGTGATTACAATTTCAGCATCCGATAAAAATGGCATTTAGACAGAGTCTCCTTTTGCATTATTGACGATTACGATGAGCAAATCCCTGAGGTCTCACGCAAAGACGCAAAGGCGCAAAGAAAAAAGAATTAAAATATTAAAATGTTTGATGACTTTGCATGAGACCCAACAACTCATTTCCGTTTGCCGGTCTTTTTCTTATAAAACCGGCTGGCTTTGGCGCGGTTACCGCAATCGCGCATGTCGCACCAACGCCGGCTGCGATTACGGCTGGTATCCAGAAAAAGCCAGCCGCAAGTCGGGTCCGCACATTTATTTACCCGTTTGAATTCCTTTGAGACCATCAGGTCGGCAGCAGAACAAATAACCGGGTATAGCATCCAGCTCAAATTCTTTTTATTGCCTGATATCTGCATAGAAAAGCCGTCATTTTTTATGACGATGGCAGACTGCTTAAGCGCTCCAGCCAGATAATCATTAAACACCGCTAAATCCTCTTGAGTCGCAGCCCTGCCCTCCAGGGTCGTCGTAAAGATGTGATAGATGGTTTCTCGCAGTTCAATGGCGCGTCTGTGCACTGTTTTGGCGTCAGCAGGCTGCCGGATAGCCTTGTGGGAGAGTGTTTTGGACTCTTTTGCGCTTATCGTACCCACGTGCCGACTCCATGCCACCAGATCTGTATATGTGTTTAAATAT
>JAAUXY010150322.1_pt1 | contig 11346 bp, 10 predicted proteins | sample 7278121 | NCBI WGS metagenome assembly JAAUXY01 (sample SAMN14350117, study PRJNA611818) | marine sediment metagenome | isolation source: surface marine sediment (1.8m) | place: French Polynesia: Moorea | collected 2018-08
ACGGATATTCTTTTTCATCTCCGGCAATAAACGGTTCCTCATAATGCGGCACAAACGCAATTTCCCCCCGCGCCAGGTAGTTGCAGACCTCCAGAACATTGTCGACGGTGGTGTTGTGCTTTTCAGCATGCTTTCCAAGCACATCTTTGAGGGTCTCACTGTAGAATTCAAACTTTTTGGTTTTGGTCTTCATATTGCTCCACTTTTTACGATACGGATAAGGATCGGAGTTCCAGACGCCGGCTTTGATGAGATCTTCCCAGCCGTTGAATTTGTCACCGCCTTTGTGTTTGGCCGGATCCCACAGATTCTGGGTGGCATATTTAAGGGCATAGAGCGCAAATTCTTTTTCGTTGGTCGGTGCCTTGCCGGTTTCCGGATCCTTGTAGGCTTTGTAGTGATCGAGCAGATTGCTAAACCCTTTCTCGGCCAGTTTTTCGGCGATCAGCCAGGGAATTTCGGTCTCATCGATTTTGAAATCCCCCACCGGCTCGATAAGCGGCTGCATAAGGGTCACATGCCGGTATCCGTTCCCGATTGCTTTGACATACCCCCACTTTTCAAACATGTGATGGGTATCGGGCAGCACGATATCGGCAAACCAGGAATACTCGGAAGCGTTGGTGGTGATGTGCACCAGAAACGGTATCTTGGCCAGGGCACGCTCCCAGCGTTCCGGCTGCGGGCACGAGAAGGCAAAGTTGTTCATGTATCCAATGGCCACCTTGATTTCATTGGGGTCCGCGTTTAGAATGCCATCGGCGGCATTATTGGTGACCACGCCGCCGCCAGGCTTTTTTTTCAGCGAGGGAAATTCCAGCCGGCCGCGCTGGTCGATTTTTTTATGCTTTTTACCCTTTTTGGCGACTTCATCCATCCAATCGTCGGGTTTCGGAAACTTCGAGGTGTATTCTTTATTGCTCTGTAGGGTACCGCCGACATTGTTTGACGACCCGAGGATTCCGTTTAAGGCGTGCACGGCCATGGCGGCATATCCGCCTCTGACCTGCATGCAGGGCCCGCCGCCGAGCCATGAGATTGAATGCGGGGCGGCCCGCCCCATTTCACGGGCGTGTTCTCTGATCTGCTCAGCCGGCAGGCCGGTTATTTTGGCAGCCCACTCCGGTGTTTTGTCTTTCAGCTCCAGATTCCACCATTTGACAATGCCGTGGGTGTGTATTTCTTCAAACCACATCTCATCGACATATTCACCGGCCACAAAGCGGTTTTCGCCGTCAATAAAATCGCCCACAAACTCTTTGTACCAGAGCCCTTCGGTGAGCAGGACATGCGCGAAGGCCACTGCCAGCGCGCCGTCAGTACCGGGTTTGAGAGGCAGCCATTCATCCGCTTTGGCCGCAGTCGCCGACAACCGAGGTTCAACAACGGCGATGTGTGCACGGTCGATCGCGTCACTCCAGGCGCTTGAATAATAAGACACCTGCCGGTTGGCGGCCAGGGGATCGGCGCCCCAAATAGTGATGCATCTGGCATTTACCACATCGTATTGCCGATAGCCCCAGTACCCTTCTGTGTAGTAAGGGCCGAATTTTTCTGCCTCAGCGCAGATGGCACTGTGGGAGATGTTGTTGGGCGAGCCGATGATATTGGTCATGCGATCATAAAGCACATCTCGCATGTACGAATAACGACCGCGCATGAGCATGTACTTGTGGGTTTCGTTGTTGTTTCTGAGCTCCATGATCTTATCGGCGATGGTGCCTAGGGCCTCGTCCCAGGAAATGGGCACAAATTTCGGATCCTCGTTGCGCCCTTTTTGGGGATTGGTGCGTTTCATCGGCACTTTGATTCGATCCGGGTCATATACCTGTTGAAGGGCTAAATGCTTGCGCGGACACCCCGCCTTGCCATTGACCTTTGAGTGCGGATTTCCCTGGACCTTCACCGCCCTCCCGTCGACAACATACACTTGACTTGAGCACCAGGACGTACATCCCTGACAGGTGGACGCTTTCCATTCCCCGGTGGCAGTGGTGCCGGTCTCGCTGGCTTCTGCCAGAGCCCGCAACGTGGGCTTGACGGTTGCACCGAGGGCAATCGCACCGCCGGTGGCGGCTGAGGCTCTTTTCATGAAAGATCTTCGCGACATTTTGAAATCATTTAGAAAATCTTTCATCAGGCCTTCCTTTTTGCTTTGTTTCACTTCCATATTACCTCCCTTCCTGTTAACCTCCTTAAATTTTATTGATCGTTACTAAGCTGATTCGTTGTGGGTTTAGCGGAATTTGATTTGTTTTCTTCAATCGAACGTAACCAGAAAAAAAGTTCGTCCGCATCAATCGGGCGGTTGAGACAGGCATAAATATGCTGGCTAATGGCATCCTTTAATTCTGGGTGAAGGGCCTGCCTGGACAGGCAAAAAAAATAGACATCCGGGAATTTTTTTGTGAAAATTCTTACGGTGCGATTGTCTGCCGGAACCGTGTCGATATCCCAAAAAATTGCCTTGCATCCGGTGTCTTTGATGCGTTGTTCTAAATGTTGCGTCGAATTCAGCCCAATGGTTTTAAATTGGCTCTCCTCCAAAAGATCGCAGAGCTTGCGACATTGTTCTTTATTGGCATCGAGCACCATAATTGATTTTTTCATTCGTTCGCGGTCTCCATGAACGAATTTGGCAGGATATTAGGGAAAAAATGACAGATATCAGTACCACAACGTAGCAATCGCTATGCCAAAACCGACGCTGAAACTGACAGATGCCTGATAAGGGGCCAGCCCTTCATCAAGAATGAATTTAAGATATTGGAATTGATACTAAAATTAGGTTTGAAAAAAGGGTGAGAGTTGGAAATGGTTTTCTAAACGGATGTCAAATGCGGGCGTGATATTTTTGAGTTTGACCGATTTGCAGACAGGAAAACCGGGCTTATGAAGAATTCTTATTAATATCAATTTGTTAGCTGTGTACGAAATCCGGACACATATTTTGGCCGCATACACATATTCGGGTGGTAAACGGTGGGGCCATGGGGAAAGGAACTTGAAATTACAATATCGAACTAAAAACCTGACATGTTCGACAGATCTTCATTTTTTCTTGCCAGTTTTTTTGAACCATACCCTCACAAACGGTTCCATTTATGAGCCAGCAAAGATCCCCTGATCTAAACTCCCAGGCCGGGCATTGACGTCTTTGTTCAGGGGTGCATTTTTTTATTGTCCAGCATGGCTTTATGCCTTTGGTTTTTTGTTCTGATCTGAAAAGCAGAAAATAGAGCTGCCGCTCGACATGGACCGGTACCGTTCGCCAACCCTGCTCGTAGCTGTGAATGGCCTTCAGCGATGTGCCCAGAAGTTCGGACATCTGTTTTTGGGTTTTCCCCAGTCGCTTGCGGTATTTTTTAAAATCGTTTTTATTCATAACTCACCTAATGAATTGTGGGTTTGTGAATCTGATATTTTTTGATTTTTTCATAAAGCGTGCTGCGGCTGATCCCCAGCTGTAAAGCCGCCTTTTTTTTGTTCCAGTCGCACTCTTCCAGAACCTCTAGCAACAATCGCTTCTCATTATCAAAGATCGTCCCTGAAGTTTCTGATAAAACGGGCGGAGCGGTATCGCGAACTGCAGAGGGCAGGTCTGATATGTCAACCCTGTTCCGTTTGGCTAAAACGGCTGTATGCTCGATGCTATTTTCCAGTTCGCGCACATTTCCCGGCCAGGGGTAATCCAGTAGCAGCCGCATGGCCTCCGAGCTGAAATCTTGAATCTCTTTATTCTGCTCAACGGCAAAACGGCGTAAAAAATGACGCGCCAGCAGCGGAATATCGTTACGGCGTTTTCTCAAAGGGGGCAAGTGAATCGGAATGACATTGAGGCGATAAAAAAGATCTTCTCTGAAGGTGCCGCTTGTCACCTCCTTTATGAGGTCCTTATTGGTAGCAGCCAAAATTCTGACATTTACGTTTATGGTTTCTTCGCCGCCGATACGCTCAAATTTCTGGCTTTGCAGAACCCGCAATAATTTAATCTGTGCCGAAGGGGTGATTTCGCCAATTTCATCTAAAAATACCGTACCACCATTAGCCTGCTCGAAACGTCCTGATTTTTGCCGGATAGCACCGGTAAATGCCCCTTTTTCATGACCGAAAAGTTCACTTTCCAGCAATGTCGCCGGATAGGCCGAACAGTTGATAACGACAAACGGTTTCTGCTTGCGTGGGCTCTGTTGATGAATGGCCCGGGCGACTAGCTCCTTGCCGGTTCCGCTCTCACCCTGGATCAGAACCGTTGCATCTGTGGGTGCGATATCTTCAATCAAGCGATAGATGTTTTGCATCTGGGGGTCTTTGCCGATGATCCCACTGAATTCGGCGCTATGTTCGATACGGGTCCGCAGCTCACGAATTTCTTCTTCCTGGATCACCGAGCGCCGTATTGCCCCTGCCGTCTGGTTTAATATCAGATCGATAATATCCAGTTCTTTGATAACGCAGGCGCAGTTTCCGGGGCAGGCGATCAGCATGGCGCCCTGCAGTTGCTCTTCATGAAAGAGCGGGAAGCTGACCAACTGTTTTACGGTCTGAAAAGGTTCCGGCAGAAAAAAGGTGAGGGACGGATCTGCTGCCAGAAATTTCATTTTTTTCGTTTTGGACAAAAGCTCGGCAGCTTTTTGAGAGTCGGCCTTATCCAGGGTTAAGGATACCGTTTCAGATTGCAGAAAAATGTTTTTTCGGTTGCTGCTGAAAATCAAAAGGCACATATCTTTGCACGTTACGATGCCCTGTAGTTCTTTGATCAGATAGCGGCACACATCCTGCAGATGGGTCAGTGCGCCGATCTCCTGGGCGATGGTAAATGATGTGCGCGTTTGCCGGTGGGCGCGGTCCAGTTCGGTGGTTTTTTCTTGAAGCCGCTGGGTGTAGTCTTTGATTCCAGATACCATGTGATTAAAGGCTGCGGTCAATTTACCGACTTCATCCTGGCTGTGCGATTCAACCTTAACATCTAGATTACCCGCATCGATTTTTTCCGCTGCCTTGGCCAGGACCGCCAGCGGTCCGGTGATTCGCTTGATAAACAAAAGACTGCCACCCAAAGCCAGCAAAAGAATGGCCAGCGTAAGCCCGCTCATCTGCAACCACAATTGAAATACCTGGTCCCGATAAAATTTCTCGGTAACCCCAAGGCGCAGCAATCCGGCCTTGCCTGAAAATATGGGCCAGGCGATGTCCAGATAATTCTCTCCTTCGGTTGAAACGATTTCCTGGAAATTGCCGTAATTATCGAGGACAGCATCATTGGCATCCAGTAGCTCCAAGGGAATACCCTGACTGAAGGTATGCGCCAAAACCTTATTGTCGCGAATGATAAACAAATAGGCAACCATCGGATTGCTGCGCATCTTGTAATCCAGCATTTTCTGGAGAGCGACCAGGTCGTTGGTCAAAATTTTGTCGGTGGCATCGAGTTCAATTGTATGGGCCAGATTCTCAGCCTGGGCGGACAACGACTGGAACAGACTGCTGCTGTAGCGCTGGGAGACGAGTATTGAGATGAGCAATCCGCTGCCGATGACCAATAACGAGACCGCCAAAAGGAGTTTGCTTTTTAAGCTCAGCGGCTGCATAAGATTAATTCTCCAAAGAAGCGATTTTCAGCTCCATATTGCGGATACTGTCGTACCATTGGTCCCGGGTAGGGGTAAAACGATCGATCATCAATTCTCCCAGAATTTGTTGCCCGCGTGCATCCTGATGCATGGAAAAAAGGACCTGGCGAATGCGATTTTTTAATTCTGAAACCAAAAAGGGCGAGGCAACGATGGGCGGAATGCCATAAGGTTCTGATTTGCGGATGATACGGGTTTTGGAGGTGAAAACCGGGTTTTTTCGATGGTAATATTCCCATATCAGGCTGTCAACAGCAGCTCCGTCCACCAAAGATTTGGCCACGGCCAGGATCGAGTTGTCGTGACTGTAGGTATAGATCGTTTTACTGAAAAACGTTTCGGGGCGCTCACCCATCTGACTGATCCAATAGGTGGGCACCAGTTTACCGGTATTGGAGTCCGGATCGGTAAACGCGAAAACCTTTTCCCTGAGATCTTCAATACTGCGAAGGTGGCTAGTTTTATTAACGATCAGATAGGATTGATAAAAATGGCTCTTTTGAACTTCCGGGGTAGCCAATAATTCAAATCCAAATTTTTCCTTTCCGACGACATAAGGCCCTGAACAGATAAATGCTATATCTATCTGACCCTTACCCAATAATTCATTTATTTCACCGTAGGTTTTGCGTTGAATAAACTGCACGTCTCTACCCAGATTATTTCCAATATAGTCTAAAAGCTGCCGGTAATAGACAAACGTTTCCTTTGGTGAAATCATGGCCGCCACAGCAACTTTTAGATAATTATTTTTCGGTGACTGTGTTCCGGGTTTTTCGACCACCACGGTTTTGGAAAAATCAACGACCCGTATGTCGGTTTCCGAGCCGCAGGCATACAGCAAAGCCAGAGCGGCAAATATAGCGAGACTGAATATGAAAAGGTTATTTTTTAAAATGGAATTATATTTGATGGTGCCCATATACGCCCTCTTTAAAGAGGTGGTCATGTGGTCTTAGAAAGGCAGGAAGTCTTCGCAGATTTCGTTTTATCAGAGGCAGATGAAGCTCCACTGATTTTTTGCCACATTGTGGTATATCTTGTCAATAAAAATGTTGGCTAACTCAGTGTTAGGTAAGACTTACGGCTGAATTTATGCAACACCGGGGTGCCCATGCCATGGCGAACCGCTTTGATAATGTTATCACGATCAAGCGGAACCGTGCCGGCCAACATATGCACCGGTAGGTGTGCAAAAGCCTCTGCCACCATAGGCGTGCTGGGGCCTAGCAGAGCAGTCTTTGCCTTTTCATGCAGGTGACCTAAAATCTCTTCGGTGGTATTGTTGAGGATGGACGTAGATGTTAAGAGCAACACATCGGCCCACTTGGATAGCTTTTGATAAAAATCTTTTCGCTCACCCAGGCCGCGCGAGACATCCAGTATTTCAAGGGGGACCTTTCTTTCCTCCAGGCGCTTAACCAGCGGCCCGAAATAGCCCACCATCGCAACATTGGTGTCCGGCTCAAGGCGAAATTCCTTAAACAGGATGGTATTATCTTTATCCTCGGGCAGTTTAAGCGCATTTTCATGGTTAAGGGCATTGACCAGCGCCAGGGCCATGCTTCTTTCAAGCGAATGATCACTGCTAATTTTTTCCAGCAATTCTGTTGCCGGCCGGCCTTCATAATCCGGGGCCTCGTTTAAAGCCATGCAGGATTTTTTATCTTCAAAATAGGTGTAGGCCACCCCGATTCCACCATCTGTCGTCACCACCGCAGTATAACCCAGACCCAGACACAGCAAATCCACATTTGTTTTTTGGGCTTTGTCTATAAAATAGGTAAAAAACTTTTCGTTGAGGAGCATGGTTAACCTTTCTTGCCAAAGCGTGGTAACCACTTGCCCGTATTTAGCCGGAAGGCAATATAATCCTGCCCAAATGTTGCTTCCATCAGTTTTTCTTCGTAAGCGGCGATATAGTTGTAAAACAGAACGATCACCACCAGCAGAGCCAGACAAAATAGGGATGCCGTAGAAATGGTTAATCCAATGTAAACCAGAATACTTCCCAGATACAATGGGTGTCGCACATAACCGAAGGCACCGGTTGTAATTATCCTTGAGGGGCGCTGTTCTCCGATGACGGCTTCGTGGCCGGACTTGAAAAGTAAAAAAGCAATAACCAATGCAGTTGCCAGGAAAGCTAAACGAAGCACCAGCGGTATGCTGTTCACCAAAAAGGTGGAACGGCGCATGACAAATGAATCTAAGACCCATGTGATCAGAAACGCGCCGAACAACATCAGCTGGCCGGCATCACCCAAAGGATGCTCACCTTTTTTTTCTTGCATACTTACTTTCTCATCTGAGTGACGACTTCACGGGCCGCTTGGCCAAAAATCATCGTGTCAATTCCCACCGCGATCAGCGAGAAGCCTTGATCCAAAAAGGGTTTGGCCGCATCAACCGTGATGCCGAGGATGCCAATCGGCTTTTTACGTTTTATGCAGGCGTCGCGTACCCGATGGATATAGCCCTGAACTTCGGGATCATCTACTTCACCGGGTTTGCCGAGACTACCGGACAGATCATACGGGCCGATTAAAACCGCATCGACTCCTGCGATATCCACAATCTTATCGATGTCCTGGGCCCCTTTGAAATGTTCGATTTGGACAATAACAGCGATCTGTTCATTGGCGATATTCATATAACCGGCAAGATCCATTCCATATGCATGTGCGCGTGCCACCCCAATGCTTCTTTCCCCGAGCGGCGGGTATTTTACCCATTTGACCACCTGTTCGGCGATCTTAACTGAATCCACATGCGGTGCAATGATCGCGGGGGCGCCGATATCCAGTGCCTTTTTGAAATACACTTCGTTGCTCGTTGGGACGCGAACGACACAAGCACAACGATCTTCAACAGCCTGCAGAATGCCTTGAACCTCTCCCATTTCCATGGGGGAATGCTCCGCATCGATCCAGAGCCAGTCGAACCCGACTTCCGCCAAAATTTCGGCCAGGGCGGGACTCGGCTGGGTGACGATGGTGCCGATCAGTGTTTTACCGCTCAGCAGCTCTTTTCGAAACCTCAGATCCATAACACTCCTCATTTTACTCGCTTAAGCCGTGCTCACTTGGATGACCGATCATCCAGCTCAATTTTGCCCAATCTGACCAGCCGGGTGCGGATCGCACCCCTGGTGCGCTGGTGTTTAACGACCAAATCATTCAGAGAGGTCCCGCTATCAAAAGCCTTGATCAGGGCCTTGTCCTCCTGTTCACTCCAGGGCTTACCCACCCGTTTTGGCAAATCGCGCTGCCGTCTGATTTTCTTTTCCTCTGATACAAGAGCCTCAACTGCTGTGTTAAGCGCCCGGATCACATCGGGTTCGTTAATTACATGATTTTTGTCGAGCTGCTCGCCGGTCACCGGATGCATGCCGTCTGCCAGTAATTTTAAAATGTCGATGGCCTTTGATTTTTCCATAAGCGCAAGTCCTTCTGAAGACAGCACTTTACGGGTGGCGCTAAAGTTTGCGGCGATTTATCTTTTTGACAATCGTTTGCGAAGATCTTCCAAATGGAGTTCAACATGCTCATAGGCCCAGTGAATAAAGCGTTCGAGCTTGCCGTGGCCATGAAACGCATGCCGCCCTTCACGATCAAAATCAGCATCCGACATGGATTCAACGATTTCAATGGTTTCAGTACGGACCGATTTAAAATCAGCAATGAGCTCATCGATGGTTTTATCGTCATATTTTTTAGGCTGGCTACGGTTAAAACGCTCGACATCAAAGCCTTCCGGCGAGCCGGGGCCTCCGGCTAAGATGTTTTTAAACAGCCACTGCATCGAGCGCTCGATGGTGATAAAATGCGCCAGAACCTGTCGAACCGTCCATTGGGCCCCATCCTGATAAACCTGAAAGCGAAGTTCGGCCGGTGATAAATTTTCAAAAATGGAAACGGCATTTTCCAGGTTTTTTTCAAGCTCAGCAATGGTCGATGTGCGTCGGTCGTTCATTCATATTCTCCAGTCATAACAACTAAATCCACACCAGCATCTCCATAGGTATTTATCAACCAGCTGCTTGGTAAGCAAATCAAATTTACTGCGCAGCAGCCATCTGGGCACCTGTTAAAGCGTTTTTGACCGCCTGATCCGCATAGGTTTTGATCCTGGGGCGAATTTTATTAAGTTCGCTTTCGGGAATATTTCTAATGTTCGTCGGCCAGTTGAAGCTATCCATTCTTGCTCTGGTCATTGAAGGGCTGCCGGCGCCAATCCGAACGACCGGCTGGGTCGTTAAAACCACCACCCGGAGCTGGGCGTAAGGATGTACCCAGCTGTTTCTAATGCCGACGGTCCCCAGCATTGTCCGGCGTGTGAAAAGTCCATAACCTTCAAGTACGACCGGATCATCATGTATTTTCCAGCGACTATTGCCCCTAAAGCTTTGAGCGATGATGACCACATCCAGATCATGGGCTTTGGCCTGGTTTTCAATAAAGTCGATCAGTTCCTGTGGAACTCTTCTGTTGGTGGCGGCAGCGCCGATTTGAACCGATAGCTGCCTTAAGCGGGATTGGACCTGTGGGGAACGGATCGGAACAATCACAAAACGCCCGTCTTTTTTTAAAGCATCTGACAGCTGAGTATCTAAATAACCCGGTATATCCCAATCGACTTCAATTTGTTTCGTAAAACTATTGATACGGTCGATTGTAATATGGCGATGGGTAAGATAGGGTTCCACACTGTTGAAGATGCCGACCCGGGTGCCGTCTTGAAAGTCAGGTTTCGGTTGGGGCTCTGAGGCACATCCGAAAATAGAGAATACTACAACCAGGCTTACAATTACGTTTCGCATCATGAATCCTCCTTACCCTTTTCATCAATCTGCGTATGATTGACTCGATTCTATACGTTAAACTGCTAACGATAGTCAAAATCCGGATTTAAAAGTTGAATATCAATGATCTCGCCGGCAATCCATTCTTCCCAGCCTTCCGGGATGACAATTAAAGCGTCTTTGCGCGCCATGGAGATGAGCCGGCTTTTAAGTTTAGCCGGTTTCACGATAAGCTGATGCTGATCTGCTTCAAGGCGGGCGTGAATAAATTGGGTCCAGTCCTTATGGCCGTGAACGGTTTCAGCCAGTTGTGCACGGACAATTGGAAAAGAAAAGGCCACGTCGCCTTTCATTTTCATGATGGCCGGCAACGCCAGCTGTAAAAAGGCCATTTCATTGGACGGGGGACCTCCCGGTAATATAAAAAATGGTTTTTGTTCTAACAGCCCGAATCCAACCGGTTTGCCGGGGCCCATCCGCACCCGTCGATAAATGCCTTGCCAGCCCAACCTCTCTACCACGTCCAACATGAGATCATGTTCGCTGCCCCAGGCCCCACCGCTGGTGATAAAGACATCTGCTTCCGAAAGTCGGGAAGAAATGGTTGACTGAATTATTGAGGCGTCGTCACTCACAAGCTCAGCGGAATAGGAAATACCAAAAGAAGTCAGCCATGAACCCATCTCGACCATGTTGCTGGCATACAGTTTTCCGTCGCTCAATGGTTCTCCGGGTGCAACCACTTCATTGCCGCTGGCAATTACGGCCACCTTCGGCAACCGGTATACAGAGGCGCGATCCCATCCGGCAGACGCCAACAATCCAATCAGGGCCGGTGACAGTTTTTCACCTTTTGCGGCCACTTGTTCCCCCCGCCGAATGTCGGTGCCTCGCTTGAGCAGATTACGG
>JAAUXY010156797.1_pt1 | contig 11346 bp, 8 predicted proteins | sample 7278121 | NCBI WGS metagenome assembly JAAUXY01 (sample SAMN14350117, study PRJNA611818) | marine sediment metagenome | isolation source: surface marine sediment (1.8m) | place: French Polynesia: Moorea | collected 2018-08
ACATGCGCTCGAGCTCGCAAGAAAACGAGCCGATGTTTTACGGGATTATGTGCGCAGTTATTACTGGCTCGATCTGAAGCAGCTTAACGAAATTCACCGCTTTAAAACCGAGGAATTCGGACACGATGTAAAGAATCTATTGAACATCTTTCCTGAGAGCATACCGCAGTGGATCGAGAGCTGGTTGCCGGACGAAGGGGGTTACCTCGCGGGAAACATCGGGCCGGGTCGGCTGGATTTTCGGTTCTTCGCGCTGGGCAATCTTTTCGCCGTCATATTCAATCTGGCATCGCGAGAAGAATCGGCGAAACTCTTTGAGCTCTACGAGGCACGCTGGTCGGATTTGGTCGGTTTCATGCCCTTGAAGATCTGTTTTCCCGCACTCGAGGGGCCCGAATGGGAGTTGATTACGGGGTGTGATTCCAAGAATGTGCCGTGGTCGTATCACAATGCGGGCAACTGGCCCTGTCTGTTGTGGGCATTTACTGCCGCGGCGATACGGGCCGATAGGCAAGACCTTGCACAACGGGCGTTTGATATTGCCTTGCACCGTCTTCCTGGAGATGGTTGGCCGGAATACTACGACGGCAAGCGTGGCCGTCTCATAGGGCGGCGGGCCAGTTTTAACCAGGTGTGGTCGGCAAGTTCTCTCATTCTCTCCGACAAGTTTCTTGAAGACCCAGGCCGTATTTCCAAGGTATTCAACGAGGAGGATGAAAGCTGAACCCCTACTCAACGACTCAGACAAACGATCTATTCACTATCCACGTGCTCTACTCATGGGGGGATTTGCGGACTTATCCCTATTCTACTATGGAGGGACCTTCTGATGGGCCGGCATGATACTAGGCAACCCATACACAACACGCAACGCAACCTATTGTTTCAAAGAACGTATTAGAAGGCCCTAATGGAGCTGCATCTAGATTTCTCTCGCGCATTACCCACCACATCTTCGATGATGCGATTGTCGGTACGGCTCAAATTTGGATCAGTCAAGAAAGAGGTCGCGATTTACATGCGAATTTTCCCCACCGCAGCGTTGCTGTTACTGTGCGCGTCCGCAGGCGCGCAGAACGAATCGATACCACCGTTACCGCCACTCACCGATCCGGCAACCAATGAACACTTGCCGGGCAAAGTCGTCTGGGCCGATCTGTTCACTAACGATGCCAAGCGCGCCCGCCGCTTCTATGAACGGGTATTCGACTGGGATTGGCGCATCATCACGCGTAGCCCGCAACACTACGGGCTGCTCCACAACGATGGCGAGGCGATCGCCGGTATCGCCCACAGAGATGCCCCCGACGGACACAGCGAGTACGGGCGCTGGGTGTATTACGTATCGGCGGACGATATCAGAAAAACCGGCAGCGCCATTGTTGCCAAAGGCGGTGAGGAATTGCTCCCTTACGGCAACCATGCCAAGCGCGGTGAGTTTGCAATCTACGCCGGTCCCCATCAGGAGATCTTTGGCATCATACGCTCCTCATCGGGGGATCCCGGGGATTACCGGAGCCGCATCGGCGATTGGATCTGGTGGCAACTCTTTACCCGCGATGTGCATGGAGCAGCCACCTACTATAAGTCCTTGTTCGGTTACGACGCCTACGAAGAGCAAGAAAAACCCGAATTACCCGCCGTCCAACTGGCGGCGCACGGCCATGCGCGTGCCGCGATTGGACCGCTGCCGGATGATGCACAGTCGACCCCGACCTGGATCGGCTTCATCCGCGTGGGGGACATGACTCGGACGCTGGAAAATGTCGTCGCGGGCGGCGGCACAGTGCTTCTGGCACCGGACCCCGAGAAACTCCACAGCGACTTGGCCATCATTGCGGATCCGCTGGGTGCCCTGGTGGGTCTGCTGCGCTGGGACTATCCGGCGCATGGAGCGGAGATACAACCATGATCAGGTCGACGCTCACGCTCATGGCATGGGCCGCGCTGGCAGCACTCGTCCTCGGACTGGCTGGATGTAAATCGACCGGCTCCAGGCGCGTGGATAGCAGCTACGGCTATTATGGTGACCCCTACTGGCGCGACACGTATTATCGTCATGGCTGCTGCTATAACGAGAAGGGGATCGTGCGCCCTCCGCGTCAACAGGCACCTGGACGCCAGCCGACTGGACACCAGGCGACTGGACACCAACCGCTTCCGGCGTCCCCACCGCCACCTCCACCACCTCCCCCACCCTAAGGAATGCTACCGAAATAACTTCCCCATCTGGATAGCGCGGATCGACGATCCAGGTCAGCTGCGTCAGGTCGATGGCGCCCGGGGCATCATTGGAAGACAGGGATCGCTATTTGTTGAGGCCGCTCATTTAGCCTCACCTGGCGGGAACTGCGGCATGCATAATTCGAAAACCGGTGGCGCATTTTCCATCGAGGGTTCCGTCGCTGCGTGTGAGGTATCGCGCTCCCATTTCTTCGGCGCCGATGTCGGACAGGACCTCCAAGCCGCGCGCCTCGACGTATGCGGTGCCCTCCCCTTCGGAAATGCCGAAGATGAAAGGTTCACCCCGGTACCGCACCCAGAACGCCAACCCACGCATGTCCGCATACTCCTTGAAATCGCCCTGGATGATGGCAAGGGGCATGTAATCGTAAACAACCGAACTTCCCGGTGCCGACTGTGTGGCGATTAACTTCAATGTGCCATCCACAGCCTGTTCTGAAATATACATGGTCACGCCTTCCCAGATGAACAGGGTCTTCACGTCGGGATCATATCCTGCTTTTCTTAACTCCTTCGGAATGCTCTGTTTATTGAAATCGATGGGCACGAACCCTACGTGGTCGGGTGTATACCCCAGCACCTTTTCTAGCCGCCGCTTTTTCTCCACCACCATCTCCGGAAGGTCGATTTCGTAAAACTTCACATTGGGCATGGCTTTTCGGTACCGGTAGGCGCGGGTATCGTAACCGGCTCCCAGATTCACGACCTGACCGATGCCGTCGGCGGCGGCCTGCTTCAAAATGTTGTCGATGTGCTTGGTGCGTGCATTGATATAGAAGGGTGAAGTCCACTGGAAAGTCTTCATGATCTCATAGGCACCGTCAAAATCATCCGTCAGGCTCGAATAATGCCAGTAGGCCGGGTGCACCATTGCCATGGCCATGTGGTCGTCGTTGCGCACGTTGGCATCCGGGTGCATGTGGAAGATAGCCCGTACCGCGGTGGCGGCCTCGGCTGAAATGGACAGCGCAGCGGGCTCGACGGCCACAGCTGCGGGAGTACCGAGTGCCAACACCGGCATCAAAATGGCAAACGCTACCAGCCAGCGAGAGGTGCGCAACCGTATCGTTGTGGGACGTGTAGTCAACACATCCTCTTGAAATCGTTCAAATCAATTCCTCACAACGGCATGGATGATGCGGCAGTACGGTGTTGGTTTCCCATCCAGAGAGCCGTCGCTTTTTACCAGGTATTTAATGGCAAGCTCGTTGGCATCCAGATCGGAGATGACATGGAGCCCGCGCTTCGTGACGAACTCAGCCGTCTGTCCCTCGGCAATTCCGAATTTCCAGGGCTCCCCTTTGGCTCCAGACCGCACTACCTGGTACTTCGCCCCGCGGTACTTGCTGTAATCGCCGTTAACCACGGCGTCGAACACATAATCAAAGACCACTTCGCTGCCGGGACCCGATCGTGTGGCAATGGATCGCAGGGTATCGTCCACGATGTTTCGCTCCGTGAGCATGGTGGTCCCCTCCCAGATAAAGAGGGTTTTCAAGCGTTGATCGTAACCCGCACCCTTCAAGGCATCGAATACGGGTTTAGAACGATAATTGAACGGCACGTAGGTAACGTTGGCGGGCAGCTTTCCGAATATGGATCTCACTATGGTCTTCTTCTGCTTCAAAGTGGCAGGCAAATCCACCTCGTAAAACCGAACACCAAACATCTTACTGCCGAAACGATAGGGACGGCTGTCAAACCCGGCGCCGATATGGACCACCTGTTTCATGCCATTTTCGGCCATGTTCCGCAAAATACCGTCAATGTGCCATGTCATGGCGTTGGCCGTGTAATAAGCGCCGATTCGGTAGGCTTCTATGAACTTCTTTGTCTGGGTGTAGTGCTTGGTGAGAAGGCCGAAAAACCAGAACTCCGGGGACAGGAATTTCTCAGCCAGATAATCTGGGTTGCGCACCTTATCATCGGGATCCATTGCGGCTATAGCACGCCAGCCGGCGCGAATCTCCTGTGTCAGAGATACCTCCCCCAGTTTCAGGGCAAGGCTGGCCGGTGTATGCACGGTCAAGGCCAAGGCCAACAAAACGGTCCCGTAGCTCGAAATACGACGGGCAAGAAGCGAGCGATTCTTCCCCATCAACCGTCCCTCGTTTCTCGTCGGCGCGCCCAATCGGGACGCCAGTGATGAGAGCAGACAGATTGCATTGAGCCTATTGTGACAGCGGCAATTCCGGCGGCCACTGCAAGCGCTGAATTCCCTGCTGATCCCGGTCGGCGTCATCGAGTGCCACGTTCGCCAGATAGATGCCGCTAGGCGCGGGCACTGCGGAGGCTATGGAGGAAAGTTTAGGACCTTCGTAAAACGCGGAATACAGCGGTTTTGCGCCATCCGGACTCACGACGACAACCCCTGTTCGCTGCGTTTGGGACAGCAACAATGACGTGGGTAACCGCATCAATAGTGGTTTGATCCAGGCGTTCTCGTGTGCCCAGGTCAAGAGCGGGCCTCTGTCCACGAACATGGCGAGCCAGATTCGCCCCTTGGCATCCCGGTCCATGCCATCGGGGGTACCAGGCAACGAATTGATCACCACCTCGTGGCTACCTGCCCTATGGCCATTGATATAAAGCCGCGTCACTTGGAACAGCGACGTCTGGCTCACCAGGACCGATTGCTCACGAGCACGCCCCGGATGGAAGTCGTAAAGCACTCCATTGATGAAGTGGAAACCCTCCGCGATTAACCGCGTCGTACCACTGTCCAGATCGTAACGCCACAGGCGGCCATTGGGGGCGAGTGCGATGGCCTCGTCAATCGCGTCATCTACCGAGGCGTTCTTGTACGCAAAGGGCTCTGAAAAATAGATGCGACGTCCATCCTCGCTAAGCTCCAGGTTGTCACAGACCGCCAACGCCCTCGTGTGTCCAGCGTTGTTGTTATCGTCGACCCCATTTTCGGGGGCATCGGCGTTGTCTGCGTAAACCACGGGGGTCTGGTGATCGATTTTGGTGTCAGGGACTTCGAGCACCAGAGGTTCAACCTCACGGGTACGGAGATCGAGACGATACAGGCCAGCGACCTCGCCACTTGGTTGGTCATCATAAGCACCAGCGGAGCAGAAATAGATCTTAGTCGGGTCACCAGGGACTTCGTGAATACCCCATGCCATGAGGGGCACATCGACCACAGGCTCGGCGGTATTGGCGGCGATATCGACTCTCCAGATTTTCCCATCATGGGCGCTGACCAGCGCCGTTGCTCCACCATCGAGGAAAACAGCATCGTCATAGGGCGGGAGGTTCAATGTAAGCACCTCCAATGCCTGCGCAAAATCTCTGGATCGATCAACCACATCGGTATCTCTTACAGTAGCCGGGTCAAAGGCAATGGAATCGGCAATGCAGCAGCGGATTTCATCTCTGGGCGCCGCCGCGACCCACCAAGCCAGAGCGACCGCAAACAGTACCGTGATAATGAGCAATTTGCTCATTGTGTATTCCCCTAAGTTAACGGTATAAGACGCGGCAATACGTCAGCGGACATCACGCATCATTTCCTTTTGTCTGTGCTTTGTTATTCTGCAACCAGTGCAGGGTATCCTGGATGGATTCCCGTAGCGGTCGGGGTTCCCAGCCGAGGTCGGAACGTGCGCGGGCGGTGTCATACCAGGCGTAGCGACCCCACAGTTCGAGCAGTTTGGATGAGACCTTAGGGGGGGATCCTTTGAATTTACTCCCTAACCCCAATAGGGTGATCACTGGGCGTAGGTACCAGGCACTTAGAGGGATCAACCACTGCGCCGGCTCGATGTCTGCAACCCTCGTGACTTCCTGCAAGAGTTGATCCGAGTTCACGTTAGCGCCACTGAGAATGTAACGTTTACCGGGAGTTCCCCGTTCGGCGGCTAGCAATACGCCGTCTGCGTAGTCACGTACATCGAGCACGCCAAAACCAATCGGTGCGGTAAGCCGGAAGCCGGGTTTGCTCATCTTCTTCACCAGCCCATTGGCCGGTGCCCCGACCAGATCATCCGGACCCAGAGTGAAAGAGGGGTTAACGACGACAATTTCAGGAGGCTCGCTGGGTGAGTGGCTCAGCGCTTCTTGCTCCGCCTGTCGGCGAGACAAGGCATAAGGTAGATTGAAGGCGTGTCGATCCCAGTCCGCCTCCTCGTTCAGGGGTTGAGGCTCGTGGTTCAAACCCACCGTGAGCGAACTGCTGCTCACCACGACCCGTAACACGCCTTTATCGGCCGCGGCTTCCAGGATATTGCGAGTGCCAACAACATTGCCTTCGTGCAGAGACTGCTCTACCTGCTTGCCATCGCCTAATGCAATAGTAAATTTCAAATGGAAGACCACATCTACACCATCGCAGGCTGTTCGCAGGGAAGATGGATCGTCGACGTCGCCTTCTACTATGTCGATATTCAGATTCTTCATGGCTTTCAGCCCAGGCGATTCCGAATCGATGTCCGCAGGCAGTAGTACTCGTGGCTGATTACCCCGCACGTTCAGCAGCTTAGTAACGTGATAACCGAGAAATCCGCTAGATCCGGTAACGAGGAAGGTATTCATTGGTCTTTAAGAATTCGTGATGTCAATGAAGAAGTCGGGTTATTTCCACCAAGTATAATTTTTATCGATCCAGAAACTTACCAAAATCATTCTTCCCTTGGGATATCGGCAAATTCGCTCGCAGCACGAAGATGTCATAGCTTTGAGTCGTTAGAGGTTATTTAGTTCGTGTGCCTGGCGAATTACCAGTCATGCGATTATTGGGGTCTTAAACAATTCATGGCAGTGCCGATCCCAAGCGACATGATCGAGTTTAGCGCGGTTGGGCACTGAACCTTTGCGCATCGCCTGGTAAGATGGGCCGCTTCGTTGCTCAAACACTGCCCGAAGGGTCGTGCCTCAGAGGGCTCAGCCAAAGCAGTTATCGGGAGTGTCAACCGCTTTTAGAGCCAATGCCCGTGCGCTCGGCGCTGCGTATTGGCTTTACCACCTGGGCAGAGCACCACCTTGAACGTCGGCGCTCGAGCGGCCGAATCTGTTAAGGGTTGACGTCGTTCGCCCGCCTCCGATCACAGGCCATTTTGGGTCGGGTCCGGACCCTCAGCAGTCAGCGTGCCACTGAAGCGCCGCGACTGGCAGCAGCCGCCCAAAGCCATATACGGACATTCAATAGATTAACAATACCTTAATTTCAAAATGGAACCTGCGATTTAATTAGGCTCAGCTCCTGACCCGGCAAACCTCCATAGCCATTGCCTGTTCTATACTCCAACATTACTCACAACCCCCGACATACGGCCTGTTTCAAGTGATAAAATAGCTCGATGCCAGACCGATAACTCAAATGATTGACCACTCCGCGAACTTTCAGTACTTTGCCGATCCATAAAAAACAGGGTGTTTCTAGTACCTGTTCACCCGGAAACAGGTCGCGATTACCGACAAAAGGGCTCATGAAATCCGACAACGAAAAAGCAACACCCAGCGTGTTTCGTTCCGAACTCGCACTCTGGGTGGGCGCCCTGACCACCGTATTTTTTACCGTTTTCGGAGACGCCCTTTTCTCCGACCTTTCCAGCCCGTTGATGGGCAGTTTACTTTTCCTGTGGTTGTTTCCGGTCATGCTTTGGCTAGCGTTCGCTGTCGTGCGTCATGCCGATGGCTTGGCGGTCCTGCTCGGGGAACCCTACGGAACCCTCATTCTGACGGTCTCAGTTATCAGCATCGAGGTCATCATGATCTCGGCAATCATGATCACCGGCGAGAACAATCCGACCCTTGCGCGGGACACCCTGTTCTCAGTCCTGATGATCGTGCTGAACGGCATGGTAGGGTTGACGCTGATACTGGGCGGCCTGCGCCACGGGGAGCAGAGATACAACCTGAAAGGGGCTTCTGCGTACCTCGCCGTGATCATCCCCCTGGCTGGACTGGGTATCATTTTACCCCGCTACACGACATCCGCGCCGGGCGGAGAGCCATCGACTCTGATGGCGGTATTCCTGATCCTGATGTCGATCGGCCTGTGGGGCGTGTTTCTCGCCATCCAGACCCTGCGCCACCGTTCCTTTTTCCTGCAGCCAGACGCAACCGCCAACGGGAACGATGAAGCCGATCACGACCATGGCGATCTGGTGGTCAGGTCGGTGGGTTATCACGCCCTGTTGCTGCCACTCTCCATGCTCCCTATCGTACTGCTATCGAAGAAGATGGCGCTCCTCGTCGATCACGGGATCGCCAGCCTTGGCGCACCTCAGGCGTTGGGGGGGTTCCTGGTTGCCATCCTTGTTCTGTCACCGGAGGGTCTGGCCGCGGTCAGTGCGGCCCTGGCGAACAAACTGCAGCGGACCATGAACATCGCCCTCGGCTCCGCCCTCGCCACCATCGGACTCACCATACCCGCGGTGCTGGTGATTGGGTTTGTCACCGGAAAGACGGTCGAACTGGGGCTGGAATTAGCAGAGGTCCATCTATTACTGATCACGCTGCTGGTGTCCGTAGTGAATTTCAACGCTGAGCGCACCAATGTACTTCAGGGTTTCGTACACCTGATATTGTTCCTGACCTACGTAGTCCTGATCTTCGACTAATTCAGCACGCGCCCTCAAGGTATCATCAGTCGTGGAGAGCAAGAAAACAGGCGGATCGAACTCCAAACGAAACTTCATCAGCGGACTGCTGACGCTCATCCCGCTTGGGGTAACCTGGCTATTGACTGCTTGATAACACAAATGATTTTCAGCTCCGCGGACTTTCAGTACTTTGCCGGTCCATAAAAAAAGGCGGTTTATAATTCCTATTCACATTAGGCCGGGCGTTTGGGATCGGTGATTATCTAAAGGTGATTACTCAGTTATCGCCATCAAGCCTGGTATGGCAGATGTTTTAAACGAACGACAGAGGTCATAATGGCCTCTGTCGAGCGTACCTAAATGTGTTGCCAGTGTGTCTTGAAGAGAGTCTTCCGTACTAGGCTGAGCAGTTACGCTTTGTCTAAAAGACGTTAATAGATATTCCGGACTCTATGATACGGCTGGAAAAACGTTAATATGCTGGGCAGAATGTCTTGAAGAGAAGCTCCCTTAGAAAGCTGAGCAGTAACAATAATCCAGGCTGCCGATCCCATGACAGGTGATACCCTCTTCGTTTTTGGCCTACTCCTGGCCGCGATTTTTCTGTTTGTCAGCAACCGTGTACGGCTCGACGTCACCGCGTTGCTGGTGATCATAGCGTTCAGTCTCAGTGGTATATTGACCTTGCAGGAGGCGGTGGCGGGTTTTAGCGACCCGACGGTACTGTTAATCGCCGCGCTATTCGTGGTAGGCGAGGGTCTGGTGCGAACGGGCATCGCATATAGCGTGGGTGATTGGCTGATGCGCGTAGCGGGCAGCAGCGAGACACGATTGTTGATTCTGTTGATGATGGTCGTGGCGGGGCTCGGTGCCTTCATGAGCTCAACGGGCGTGGTGGCGATCTTCATCCCGGTGGTCTTGAATGTGGCCCGTAAACTCGGCGTGGCGCCGGGGCGGTTGATGATGCCCATGGCTTTTGCCGCCCTGATCAGCGGCATGCTGACCCTGATTGCTACGCCGCCCAATCTGGTCGTCAATGGTGAGCTGAGGCGGGAAGGGTTGGAGAGCTTTAACTTCTTCAGCTTTACCCCCATTGGGTTGCTGGTGTTGGTGGCGGGGATTGGCTATGTGCTGCTGGTAGGCCGACGACTGTTGCCAACCACCGAGAAAACTAGGACGGCCCAGAGAGGAAGGCGTCCTCTCGAGAATATTATCAGCGATTATGCGCTAGAGGGGCGGGGGCGTCGACTAGCCTTGAGGCCAGGTTCGCCGCTGATCGGACAAACCGTGGCCGAAGCCAGCCTGCGGAGCCGCTATGGTGTCAATATCATTGGCATAGAAACGCAACGGCGTCTAAAGGTTGTTGTGAAGCCGGCGCTGGCCGACACCGAGTTTCGGCCGGATGACGTTCTCCTTGTCGGGGTATCGGACCCGCAGGCAGACATAACAGACTTCTGCGATGCCGAGAGACTTGCTCCCCGAGAATTAGCTCAGTCACGCATCTCAAATTTAAAACAAGTAAGACACACCATGGGCTTGGCGGAAGTGATGCTGTCACCCGGTTCAGAGCTGATTGGTCGCACGCTGCGCACAGCGGCATTCCGGCGCCGCCATGGTCTGAATGTGGTGGCTATCCAGCGCAAAGGAGAGCCCCTGTCGGGCAGTCTCGTGGATGAAAAACTGGCCTTCGGCGATACGCTATTGGTAGCCGGCGGCTGGAAGCAAATTCGCTTACTGCAGACGGATCCAAAAGACTTTCTGGTTCTGAGTCTGCCCATGGAGATTGACGAGGTTGCGCCGTCCCACAGCCAGGCCCCCTTTGCGTTGCTTAGCGTGCTGGGGATGATCTTGCTAATGACCTTTAATTTGGTGCCCAACCTGGTGGCGGCGCTGCTGGCGGGACTGGCCATGGGACTGTTCCGTTGTGTAACCATGGAGAGCGCCTACAAATCCATCGACTGGCAGAGCGTGGTACTGATCGCCGGTATGTTGCCCTTCGCTGCGGCCCTACAAAAGACCGGCGGGATCGACCTGATCGTCGGCGTGCTCATGCACGGCCTCGGCGACGCCGGCCCCTACGCCATGATGACCGGCTTGTTTCTGCTAACCGCCGTCATCGGGCTGTTCGTCTCAAACACTGCGACCGCGGTGCTCATGGCGCCTATTGCCATAGGCGCCGCCGAGCAGATGGGTGTCGCGCCGTATCCATTCGCGATGACCGTGGCGATTGCCGCCTCAGCAGCTTTCATGACACCGGTATCGTCGCCCGTTAACACACTGGTTCTGGGACCTGGGAATTACCGGTTCGGTGATTTTCTTAAGTTGGGTGTCCCGATGGTAATACTGGTAATGGCGCTTACACTACTGGCGGTTCCGCTGCGTTTCCCCATCTGACAATGTAATTTTCCAGGCGTGCTTGCGAGTAAGCGGTACCTTTCACACCCTCACATTTCCCGCTGCATTCCCGAGATGCAATAACCTAATTAAGGCGGCCTAACCCGGTTTTCTCACCAGGTTTCGGGAATTTGGGTCAAGCTGGCAAGGCAGGTTC
>JAAUXY010016430.1_pt1 | contig 11339 bp, 7 predicted proteins | sample 7278121 | NCBI WGS metagenome assembly JAAUXY01 (sample SAMN14350117, study PRJNA611818) | marine sediment metagenome | isolation source: surface marine sediment (1.8m) | place: French Polynesia: Moorea | collected 2018-08
CTTGCGCTGTCCGGCTGCGAGTACCACGGACTGACGTGCTGGAATCGTTTGCAGATCCTATTCAACGAGTGGTCCGTGATGCTCGATGAGGCCGGCGAGATAGATGCGTCAGCACTCGCTGACGTGCGATCTCGAATAGCATCGAACGTCGAACAGTGCCGAGGCGGAGACTTCTACCGAGACTTTGGTTCCGTTGGACCGAGCGAGTATTACATCACGCTGTTCGATCTCGCCGTGATAGCGGACGAGGTTGACCTCGTGGCGGCGACGCACGAGAAGCAGTTGGAGTTTGAACACCTCGAGGGGGAACTCCGGCAAGGAGATTCCGCTCTGCTAACCGCTGTCTACGCGGAAGCGGACGATGTCATTCGCTGGCTGCTCGAGAACGGCTACGACGCGGACGAGATCGACGGCACTCCCCTTTTCTACTCAGGGACCAGAACCGAGGACGGCCTGAGGGCCACTCGCGACCTGGTCGCGAACGGCGCGAATCCGAACTTTGAGGGCCCCGATGGAATTACGCCGCTGAGGCTCGCGTGGCGGCAGGGCAACCTGCGCAAGGCGCAGTGCCTGATTTCTCTCGGGGCAGTGATTCCTGAGCCATTGCCGGAACTGGATGAACGGCTTTCAAGTTTCGTCGATCCATACTATGTCGATCGGGTTACGGCCTTCCTGACGGACTCCGATCGACAGATCCCCGATCGCATCGCCGAGATCTGCTCGATCGGACCGTGACAACGGCGTAACGGATCCCTCGGTCGAATCCATCGCACAGCTGCTGATCCCTGCATCGCGTGCGAGACCGCGCTCATCCTGCTCGCGTCCGTTTCTCCATGACAACGTTGGCGATCGTTACGACAAGACTCAAGGCACCGACCAGAATCAGTGCGTTCATGCGTCCGATTGTGGACATCGCGACCGTCAGGATTGCGATGACGGCCACGAGCACGAAGATCCCGAGCCAAAGCGACGATTTCTGACTGTCCGCCCGCCACTCTTCGGCGAAACGACGTAGCGCCACCATCACCGGTCGGCGCTGCCACAACATCAGCGCGCAGACGGCAGCGAACGGGATCCAGACATCGAACAGGTACAGCGTCGCCAATCCGTTGGTCAATGCGTGACCTACCATCGGTGGGATGAGCGATCCCGTGGTTTGAGCGATCCACGACCAGGACACGGAACTGACTACGAGCATGACCATGAAGACCGTCAGCAACGGATCGGTCGAAATGAATTTGCCGTGTGCGAGAGCGAATATCAGGCCGGCTAGAACCACACCGCCCATCACGCCGTAGCTCTCCACCAGACGCAGGCGCATATAGCCGCGCGCCATGATCTCCTCGATCAAAGGCGGAATTAGGATGCTCGTGGCGAGCAGATCGACGTAGAAGGCTGAGTTCCTCGGCGCTACGCGGACCTCGTCCCAGACGGCCAGACCCTCACCGAACGGTGCGACGGCGTGGATGGCGAACACCAGACCCGCCAGGAAGGACGAAAAGCCTCCGAGCAGCATGCCGACTCCGATGAGATGACCAAGCGGCTTGCCAGCGCGAGTCAAGCCGGCATCCCGTAGAGTCGTACCACGCCGGTAGCGCAACAGGGCGAGACCGAACGCCGCGATCAGCCCGATGCGCAGCAAAATCCGCAAGCCGCTGTACAGGCCCTCGACGACTTCGCTCGCCTCTCCTGCGCCTACCGATGCCGGAACGATAGCCCCGTAGAGCAAGGCACCGGCGATATTGCCCGCGGCGAGCACGAAGAGGATCTCGGCGAGAGCCGTCAGTTGCGCGATTCTCGAGATCGAACCGGGTCCTGACATGCCTGCCTCCCTCGCGGAACCCGTGCCGCTTTTTCCCCCCAACACTGGGTATAGGAGGATTGGGCGTAAATGGTTACATCGCTTGGGAGGGAGAATGTGTCCGCGTGTCCAAAACCCTTGAATTGCCTACAATCCGGGCAAGGGCAAACTCACAGGCGTCTTCTACGATGAAATTGAATCTTTCGATACCCGCGCTTCTCGGATTCGTGTTCCTGGTCCCGGGAGTGGCGGTTGCGGACACAGGCAAGTCGAAACAGGACCGCGTCCTGGAATACCTCGACTACATCGGCGTGATCGAATCGATCGAGCTGTCCACCGAGACCATGCGCATGGACTACAGAGAGTACTACGCGTTCGTGGCGGACAGTTTCTGGGAGGATCCGCGGGTCGAAGCCGCATTCGACAACTACAAGGTCTCGCTCCTGCGCGGCTACACCGAGGCTCTGACGGAGGAACTGTCTGACGAAGAACTCGATTTCCTCGTCGAGTTCTATGCCTCCGAGGAAGGGAAACGGGTTATCGCGATCGGGCGAAGGCTCGATCCGCTAATGGTTGCGGCCAACTCCGAGGCCGGCAGCGTCTTTGCAGATGAACTCAACTACCTGATGGAATACGGGGACGAATAGACGAAGGGACAGCAACCGCCGCGCCATCAGCGCGGTGAATATCGACCGGCGGCCAAGCCGTGATACTGTGCCGGCGGTATGGTCACCCGCCGTAACCTGCAACGTCACCTCCTCGTCCTCGGAATCCTCGTCCTGGTCGTAGGACTGGTCGCAGCCTCGGATTCTCTGCATAACCGAACGCAGGAGATCATCGTCTGGACGGAGGGGCTGATATCCCGAGCTCCGCTGCTCGGCATGCTGGTCTTCGTTCTGCTCGCGATGCTGTCGGCAATGCTGGCGTTCTTCTCCAGCGCGCTGCTCGCCCCGATTGCGATCTATGCGTGGGGAGAGGCTGCGTGCTTCGCACTCCTGTGGCTGGGCTGGTGTCTGGGCGGCATCGTGACGTTCTGCATCGGGCGATTCCTTGGCCGCTCAGCGGCTTCGATGATCATCGGCGACGAGACGGTCGACAGCTGGCAGAGTCACGTTCATAAGCGCACGAAGTTCATCCACGTTCTTGCGTTTCAGGCGGTCATCCCGTCCGAGATCCCCGGCTATCTGCTCGGCATACTGCACTATCCGTTCCTGCTGTACTTGCTCGCGCTGGGCATCACGGAGATCCCGTACGCGATCGCCGTTGTCTATCTGGGAGAAGCCTTTCTGGTCGGGCGAAGCGCTGTCTTCCTGCTGGTCGGCGTCGGGCTGATCGCCCTTGCCGCGTTCCTGCTCCACATCTATCGACGCTTGCCGGCCTTCAGGAAGCTGAGATAACCGCGAGGCCAACTCGTCTTCTGGCGTTGCCCTCGCACCAGAGGCTCAGACGCCGTCAATTATCCCGTTCAGCGTAGCGCTGGGACGCATCGCGGCCGAAGCCATCGCATCATCGGGCTGATAGTAGCCACCGATATCGACCGCACTGCCCTGCGCCGCGTTGAGCTCCTCGAGGATCGTCGCTTCGTTCTCGATCAGCGCTTTCGACACCGGCTCGAAGCGCTCGACCATGTCCGGGAAACCCGTCGTCTCGGTCATCGCCCTCGCCCAGTAGCGTGCGAGCCAGTAGTGGCTGCCGCGATTGTCGATCTGGTTGACCTTGCGTGACGGCGCGCGGTTCTCTTCGAGATAGCGTCCGTTGGCCTTGTTCAGCGCGTTGGCGACCGCCTTCGCCTTGCTGTTGCCGGTCTTCTCGGCGAGGTCCTCGATTGATACTGCGAGTGCGAGGAATTCGCCCAGCGAGTCCCAGCGCAGGTGCCCCTCTTCGACGAACTGCTGCACGTGCTTCGGCGCGGAGCCGCCGGCGCCGGTCTCGTACAGGCCGCCGCCGTTCAGGAGCGGCACGATCGACAGCATCTTGGCGCTGGTGCCGAGTTCGAGGATCGGGAACAGGTCAGTCAGGTAGTCGCGAAGCACGTTGCCGGTGACCGACACGGTGTCTTTTCCGGTTCGTACGCGCGAGAGCGTCTCGCGCATCGCCTCGACCGGCGCCATGATGCGGATGTCGAGGTCCGTCGTGTCGTGTTCGGGCAGGTACTGATTCACTTTTTCGATGAGATTGCGATCGTGAGCCCGGTTCTCGTCGAGCCAGAAGATCGCCGTTGTGCCGGTCTGCCTTGCGCGAAGGACGGCGAGCCGGACCCAGTCGCGGATCGGGATGTCCTTCGTCTGGCACATGCGCCAGATGTCGCCGGCCTCGACGTCGTGCTGCATCAGCACCGTGCCAGCCTCGTCGACCACGCGGACCTGCCCCGCCGCCGGAATCTCGAAGGTCTTGTCGTGCGATCCGTATTCCTGGGCCTTCTGCGCCATCAGTCCGACGTTGCAGACGTTGCCCATCGTGGCCACGTCGAACGCACCGCGGTGCTGGCACTCCTCGATCACAGCCTGATAGATACCCGCGTAACTGCGGTCGGGGATCAGCGCCTTGGTGTCGGCGAGCTTGCCGTCCGGGCCCCACATCTGGCCCGAGGAACGGATCGCTGCCGGCATCGAGGCGTCGATGATGACGTTGCTCGGCACGTGCAGATTCGTGATGCCGCGGTCCGAGTCGACCATCGCCATCGCCGGACGCGTCGCGTAGACGGCCTCGATGTCCGCCTCGATCGCCGCCCGCTGATCGTCGGGCAGCGACGCGATCTTCGCGTACACGTCACCGATGCCGTTGTTCGGCTCGACGCCGAGCTCGTCGAACAGCGTCTGATGCTTCTCGAAGACGTCGCGGTAGTAGACCGTGACGGCGTGTCCGAACATGATCGGGTCGGACACCTTCATCATCGTCGCCTTGAGGTGCAGGGACAGCAGCAGGTTCGACTGCTTCGCCGCATCGATCTCGAGTGCGAAGAACTCCCGCAGTGCACCGCAGTCCATGACCGAGGAGTCGACGACCTCACCGTCCAGCACGGGCACGGCCTCGCGCAGCACCGTGACGGCGCCGTCGCCGGCCTCGTGTTCGATGCGCAGATTGCCGGCCTTGGCGACGACAGCCGACTGTTCGCTGGAATAGAAGTCTCCGTCGTCCATGTGCGCGACGTGCGAGCGCGACACGGAACTCCACTCGCCCATCGAATGCGGATTCGCCTTCGCGTAGTTCTTGACGGCCAGGGCAACGCGACGGTCGGAGTTGCCTTCGCGCAGCACCGGATTCACGGCACTGCCGAGCACTCTCGCATAGCGCGTGTTGATCTCACGCTCGGCGTCGGTCGCGGGCTCTTCCGGATAATCGGGTACGTCGAACCCCTGCGCCTGAAGCTCGGCGATCGCGGCCTGAAGCTGTGGGATCGACGCCGAGATGTTCGGCAGCTTGATGATGTTGGCGTCGGGCGTCTTCGCCAGTTCGCCCAGCTCGGCCAAAGCGTCGCTCTGGCGCTGATCGTCAGTGAGATTCTCGGGGAAGTTGGCGATGATCCGGCCGGCGAGCGAGATGTCTCGCGTCTCGACGTCGATGCCGGCCGCGCCGGTGAAAGCCTTGATGATCGGCAGCAGCGAATACGTCGCCAATGCCGGTGCTTCGTCGGTTTTCGTGTAGATGATTCCAGCGGTGCTCATTCGCTTCCCTTTATTCGTCTTCTTCAGATTCGGCGCCCCGGGCGGCGCGCCATTATACGGCATGCGGGCGGGAAACGGCCTGAGGCCGCTGCGCCATCTAGTGTGCCGTTAGGTAGTTACCGCTGGCCGGCGTTACGGCAGATGTGTCCGCACCCTCGAAGCGCACCGGCACGGACTCGGCACGCATGCCGACGTTGCGGATGACGGCGAAGTGCAGGTGCGGTCCGCTGGAGAATCCGGTGTTCCCGGAGTCCGCGATGTACTCGCCGCGCTCAACGCGGTCGCCGGGCCGCACTCGGATCGAGTTCGTGTGGAGGTGCGCGTACACGGCGTAGGTGCCGTCATCATGCAGGATCTGCACGACGTTAGCGGACGGACCGTCACGTTGCGGATCGAGACCGCTGGTGAAGTTAGTGGCCGCGATCTTGAACACCGTGCCCTCACGCGCTGCGAAGATGTCCGTGCCGATCGGCATCGCGAAATCGACGGCATAGAAGGAATCCAGCGTGTTGTGCGTATTCACATCGGGATAGGCTTGCGTAATCCGATAGTCCGATGCGATCGCGAACGGCGCACGGTATGCGGTGTCGGGCCGATGTGCCGCGTTCGGATCGCCGATCACGTACTGATAGTCGTATTCAACCGCCGGCGGCCGTCCGTTGCTCGATATCGGGAGTTCGAGCAGTGTCTCGCTGCTCCTCGCCGGGACGACCCAGTTGAGTTCGAGATCGGGATGCGGCGGCTCGACGCCCGTGATCCGGGTGAAGCGCAGCTGGAGTTCGACCGGCGCATGCAGATCGTTGGTGGCGACGACGTGGAATGCCCGCCCCTGGGCCCGCACTTCCGTCGAGACGGTACCGTTGCCGCTGCTGCGCTTGAGCTCGCGGACTTCTTCGACCTGGCCGTCATCGGGCGGCCGGTCGGCATAGATCCACTCGCCGTCCTCGCCTTTATATCGATACAGGGTCTGTGCCGCCGCGGCAGCTGCGAGTGCAATCAGCAGAAAGGCGATTACCGCGGCACGCAAGAGCTCATCCCCCGATCGAGGAGCGTATCCAGCCCGCGTCGGTCCGCCGGATCTCGTACGCCGGCCAGTACTGGTTGTCGAGCTTGAGCGTGATGACGTCGACGGCACCGTTCCAGCTGACCGTCGTGACTCGAACGGACTCCTGATCTTCCTTGCTCGAGACAGCCTCGACGAAGGCTTCCAGGTTCGGGATGGGCGTCTCGTCGATTTGAACGACGCGTCGCCCGGCCCAGAGTCCGTAGCGGGTCGCCGGCGAGCCGTAGCTGAAAAAGGCAACGTAAACACCGGAGGGATCGATGCCTCGCTGCGCGGCCATCGGCCGGTGCGGATCGTGCAGCAGCGCGCCGCCCCAAGCGACGGCATGATTGATACCGCGGCCGTCCAATTCTGCGGTTTTCAGCGGAATTGCGATTGGCCTGTCGTCACGCCACACGGTCACGATGACCCAGGGCTTCTGCACCGCGGTCTCCAGCGCGCGGAATGACGTGACCACTTCGCCATCGATCGCCAGCACGATGTCGCCGTTCTGCAGCTTCTCGGCCGCTTCGGAACCCGCGACCAGACGTGTAATGGACAGTGCGCGCCGTCGACCGGGATCGGCCTCCTCGAGACGCTCGAGCCACTCCTCGTCGAGGCCGATATTGCGTGCCGCAAACAATGGCGCGTAGACGAACTCCGCTTCCAGCGAGTAGAACGGCCGGCCGTCTTGTACCGTGCTGACAAAGTCCTGCACGAGCTCACTCTGAATACCGCGATTGAATTGGGTCGACTCTCCGCCCGCCGATACCGCGAAACTGGACCATGTCGCGCTCACGCGGCCGCGGCGGTCGACGATGACGCCATCGAAATCGCTGGGCCCGTTGACCAGCGAAATGCCTTCGATGTTCGAATCCCTGAACCGGAGTGTCCTCGACAGCGGCAGCAGCAGCGGATCGACCGATGCGACCGTGCTGCCCTGATGCACGAGCTGGTGATCGGCCTTGATGCCGACGACCGTGACCTCGTCACCCGGGTTCAGCGGCTCGGTGTTGAACGTCACCTCGGTGACGGGCGTGTCGCCGATCAACTCCGGGTCGTACGCGATCATCGCGAGGTTGTGCAGCGGATGCAGCTGGACGATCTCGGCGTCGACCTCGAGCGACCCGGCGAAGGTCACGGTCACATCACCGATCGCCAGCGGTACCGTGTTCCGGTCGACGACGACGAAGCCTCTTTCCGCATCGACGATCATTCCTGTGCCGTAGTAGTGCCGATCGCCGACGCCGCTGAGCGTGTACGGCAGATCGAAGGTCACGACGACGAGAGACGACGCGACGACACGAACCTGGGGATCCGGATGCCGCGCGAACTGCGTGCTGCCCACGGCCGCCGGTAGTGGCTCCGGCCCGGCGCCGAGATCGCGGCAGGGCCAGACGCCGGTGGCATCGTCCCGCGTGCAGCGGCGCACCGGGAACCAGACCCGATCCATCTCGAACGGCCGAACGATGACGTTCTGCGGATTGTCGATCGTCACGTAGCGCAGCAGGGCCCGCGAGCCATCTGCCAGCGACTCGAGCGCCGCCTCGAAATCGTCGAGGTTACGGATTTCGTCGCTGCCGAACTGCGTGATGACGGCACCGCGCGACACACCGGATTTCGACAACAAGTAGCCGGGATTTGCGACGTAGACGCCCTCTACCGGCAGGTTGTAGTGGCGTGCCTGCTGATAGGAGAGCTCATTGACGATGCCATCGCCGACTTCGATATATTCCGACGGCGTGATCGCGTGCAGATCGGACACAGCAAGCGTCTCGGTCACGGCACGGCCGCCGCGCTCGAGATCGACGGTGATCTCATTGCCGACGTTGTCGTCGAGGATCGCCGCCAGCGGCACAAACTCGGTCACCAGCTCACCGTTGACGCGGACGAGAATGTCGCCCGGCTTTAAGAGCTCATCGGCAGGCGATCCGGGGATGACCCTGTCGACGGTCAGCATGCCCGTCTGCTCCGGGAACGCGGAACGCGCTGCACGCTCGGACTCCTCGGTCAGGCCAAGACGGTTGAGCTCGTCATAGGGCTTGACCTCGAAGGTCGTCTGCAGCGTGCCGCGGGTGACGTCTTCGCCATCCTGCAGCAGGCTGAGCACTCGCTCGATGCGATCGAGCGGCAGAAAGAAACTGGATGCGGCCGAATTGTTCGCGCCGGCGTTGAGCGCGACGACCTCACCTTCGATATTGACGACCGGCGAGCCCGACGAACCGCCCGAGGTACCCGATGCCGCCTGGAAGTAGAAGGTGTTGAAGTCGTTGTACTTGCCGCGGCCGTAGTCCGGCGCGCGGCGGTCGAGGCGCGCGATCGTGCCGGCCAGGATCGACAGCTGCTCACCGGCGTCGTTGCCGATGACGCGGATCTCGCGGCCGATGCCGGCGCCGTCCGGCCTGAGCGGCAACTCGGTGGGTTCGATGTAGCGGAGTTCGGCCGGATCGTAGCGGAAGAAGCCGAAATCGTGGACGGGGTCCCGGTAGACGGCCGTCAGGCGGACTTCTTCGTTGTTCCGGAACACGGCCTCGGCGACGACCGGTCCCGGCGTGACCACATGGCGGTTCGTCAGGATCAGTCCGCGCTCGGCGTCGACGACGAATCCGGTGGCCTGGCTCGAGGAGTTCCACTCAGTGTCGAAGGCACGCGTACTGTCGACTCGGATCGACACCACGCCGGAGGAGATCCGGTCGAGGGTGCTGGTCCAGGCGGTGTCCTCGGCGGCCTGCGCCGAAGCGAACAACAAGAGCGTGCCGAAGACGGCGAGGAGTCTGTCCTTTGCCATGAAAGTCCTGTGTCTTTAAGGGTTTAAGCGACGTAATACTAGACCATTAAAGACCGCACGGCGCGACACAGGTTCCATTTCAGCGAACTCCCGGCCGTCCGCCGGGCTGTCTTACTCCGCGGGCTGATACCGCACGTCGAGCTGACGCGCCGCCTTGACGTCGTCCAGGCGGCGTACCGGCATCGTATACGGCGCTTCCTTGAACGATTCGCCCTCCTTCGTGGCCGTGTTCAGGACATCGATCATCGCGTCCACGAAGCCGTCCAGCGTCTCCTTGCTCTCGGTCTCGGTGGGCTCGATGAGCAGGCATTCCGGCACCAGCAGCGGGAAATAGGTCGTCGGCGCGTGGTAGTTCCTGTCCAGGAGCGCCTTGGCGACGTCCATTGCCGTCAGCTCGTAGTCCTTCGCCGCGTGCTTCAGCGTGACCACGAACTCGTGGCTTGCGCGACGTTCCGGAAACGCCAGTTCGAAACCGGCGTCGCGCAGGCGCGCCTGCAGGTAGTTCGCGTTCAGCGTGGCGTACTCGGCGATGCGGCGCATGCCGTCGCGGCCGACCATGCGCATGTAGATGTAGGCGCGAAGCAGTACGCCGGCATTGCCCATAAAGCCCGACAGCCGGCCGATGCTCTGCGGCACGTCGTCCTCGGCCAGCCAGCGGTACACCGTCTCGCCGCCGACTTCCTCGCTGCCGACGATCGGGATCGGCAGGAACGGCTTCAGCCGATCGTTGACGCCGACCGCGCCGGAGCCCGGACCGCCGCCGCCGTGCGGCGTCGAGAAGGTCTTGTGCAGGTTCATGTGGATGACGTCGAAGCCCATGTCCGCCGGCATGACCTTGCCGAGGATGGCGTTCAGGTTGGCGCCGTCGTAGTACATCAGGCCGCCGGCGTTGTGCACGAGCTCGGACACCTCAAGGATGTGACGCTCGAACACGCCGAGCGTCGACGGGTTGGTCAGCATGATGCCGGCGGTATTGGGTCCGAGCGCCGCTTTCAGCGCTTCGACGTCGACGTCGCCGTCGCCGGTGACCGGAATCTCCTTGACCACGCAGCCGCACATCGTCGCGGTCGCAGGATTCGTACCGTGTGCCGCTTCCGGCACGATGATCTCGTTGCGATGGCTCTCGCCTCGCGCCTCGTGATAGGCCTGGATCATGGCCACGCCGGTCAGCTCGCCTTGAGCGCCGGCCATTGGCGTCAGCGAGACGCCGGTCATGCCGGTCACGCCCTTCAGCATCTCCTGCAGCTCGAACATGCACTTCAGGAAGCCCTGGCCGTGGCTCTCGGGTCCGAGCGGGTGCCGTCCGGTGAAGCCGGGCAGGAACGCCAGCGTGTTACAGGCGCGCGGGTTGTACTTCATCGTGCACGATCCCAGCGGATAGAACTGCGTATCGATCGAGAAGTTCTTCTGCGACAGGCGCGTGTAGTGGCGCACGACCTGCAGCTCCGACACTTCAGGAAGCCGCGGCCGATGCTCGCGCTTGAACTGCTCGGGGATATCGAGTTCCGCAGTGTCGACCGGCGCCTGAGCGAACGCCCGGCGACCTTCGCGCGACTTCTCGAAAATGAGTTTGTCCATGAACTTGTCCATGTGTCCTTAACCTTCAGCCTAATTTGTCTGCAACGTCGATCCCGAGCGCGCGGAATGCGGCTTCGTAATCGGGCTCGCTGCTGATGTCTTCAATGTGTTCGCGGTGCACGACGGTGTTGTTCTCGTCGATGACGACCACCGCGCGGGAGAACATGCCGGCGAGCGGCCCTTCCGAAATCTGCACACCGTAATTCTCGCCGAAACCGGCATGCCGGATGGCCGACAGGCCCTCGACGTTTTTAAGATCGTGTTCCTTCTTGAATCGGGCGTGTGCGAAGGGCAGATCGTAAGAGACCATTAGCAGCGCGAGGTCGTCCATGCCTTCGCCGAGCCGGTCGAATTCGATGACCGACTTCGCACAGATCGTCGTATCGATGCTGACGAAGATATTCATGATCTTGCGCTTGCCCTGCCAGTTGGCCAGCGAGACATTGTTCAGTTTGGTGTTGACCA
>JAAUXY010069117.1_pt1 | contig 11339 bp, 9 predicted proteins | sample 7278121 | NCBI WGS metagenome assembly JAAUXY01 (sample SAMN14350117, study PRJNA611818) | marine sediment metagenome | isolation source: surface marine sediment (1.8m) | place: French Polynesia: Moorea | collected 2018-08
CGCAACGGTTGCGCCGTCAATGCGCACGGTCAGCGCTCCCGCCGGCTCGGCGGAATGAGGAATGTCGGAGTTTCCGCGCCAGCCGACCCACTCTTCGCCATCGCTGAAAAATCCCGGTGTGTATACGAAGCGCGTGCCACCCTCGCGGGCGTAACGCTGCTGCCTTGCGCTGTAGTCGGCCTTGGCGAAACGGTCCGGCCAGCCAATGTAATCCCAATAGTCGACGTGAAACGCGATCGGTACGTAGTGCCGCCAGAGTCCCTCGTCGTTTTTGAGCTGGCTTAGCCAGCGGTCGGCTGGCGGGCAGCTGCTGCAGCCCTCCGATGTAAAGAGCTCGAGCAGCGTGACGCGTTGCTCGCCACTCGAAAACTGCGTGCCTTCGGTATCGGTCAATGGGGCCGCGTTTACCGCTGCCGACAGGACAACGATCAGGACGAACGATACGCTGCGCAAGACGGGTCTCCGTTGCTGGTGCCTTGATTGAATAGACCCGGGCGATACGGGGAATGTTACGGGTTGCCCGTTCGATGATCGGATGCGAGCTCGCCGAGCATCTGGTTGGACAGGTTGACGAACGCAAGCAGGCTCGCGTCTGCTGCGATGCGCTCTTCGACCAGTAGCTCGAGCACCTCGCGCTGCACGGCAAGCACCTCCTCGAAGCACTTGCTACGTGCACCGGCATCTCGCATGCGTTCGCGTATATCGAGTAACTGCGTGTAGTACTCGTCCACGCGATCCTTGCGCACCTGCTTTCGGTGCCGATACAGTGCGATGGCACCGGAAAGCACGGTAATGATGATCGTGAAGTACAGCGCCAGGACATCGACATAGCGTTCGATGAAACCCGGCGCGTCACGGTCGAGGTAGCGACGCGTGCCTTCATGCAGCGGCAGCATGAAATCGATCGCGTTGAGGCGCTCGTCGAGTTCGCGCGTAACGAGCGGATAGGTTTCCGAAATCTCCTGCGACTGGTGGAACAGCGTCGAGGCGATGTCGTAGGCGAGCTGCTGGTCGAAGTCCTCGCGGGCAGCCAGCACCGTGCGTATCGACAGCGTGACGACGGGCTCGTCGGTCAGCGTGTGATAGACGCCCTCAGGCAGCACGAAGGGGCGCAGGTGGTGGTGCTTCAGGACGATGCCGTCGGCGATCGAGCTGCCCGGCGGGTCGTCTGCGCGGCCGAAACTGAACAGCTCGTAGCCCGGGAACTGTGCAATCGAGCTCTCCGACAGCAGTCCGCCGATAATAAAGAATACGCTGGCCGACTCGGTCCACGGATTATCGAGCACACGATATTCGTCGTCGCTGACATTGAAGTCTCGAGCCAGTTCGGCGAGGAGGCGCTGTGCGGCGCCGCCGGCCGGTCCGGCGTAAACGGTAGCCCCGCGTAGCAGGGTCGCGAAGTCCGAGGCATCAGGTCGGTTGTGCAGAACGTGCAGTACGCCTGGATACAGTGGCGCAATCGTAACGAGGCCGGGCATTGGCCGGTCAGGCTCTTCGATAATGGCGAGATCGAGCGCTCCGCTCCTCAGGCCATCGAGGATATCGGTGCGTTGGATGACCGTTTCCTCGACGGTGATCGCGAGCCCGTTTGCGGCCATTGCCTTGACGACCGCCGCTGCAATGGTCGTAGCAGGGTCTTCCTCCGTTCGCGCGAGCGTCAGTTCCGGATTGGCCCTTTCACAGGCCGTCAGCACCGCGAGCAGCAGCAGGAAAGCGAAGCGTCCGCCGCTGTTCACTGTGCCCCTCGTCACTCTGTCTCGAGGATCAGCTTGAAATTATCGTCGGCCTGCTGGCGATAGCCAGCGGTGTCCGAATTCCATAGCGTGCGACCGTTCGTGAAACCGGTCACCTCGAACAGCAGCAGCTCGTCGTTCTCGATCTTGAAATTCGTGTACTCGGGGCAGGTCACGCGGCCCAGCGCGAGCGTTATGGCGCAAAAGCCCGAGTAGGCCGGCAGGTAGCGATCAGGATCGGCGAGGAAGGCACCGCGGTTATCGGCGTTCGCGAACAGGTAGGTCAGGCCGGCATGTTCGGCGGCGTGCTGTTCATCACCGCGAACCGGGCCGCCATCCTCGCGATAGCTGACGAGGTCATAGCCGCCGACCCCGATGCCGTCTTCGTGGCACATGTTCGGATCATGCTCGTCGAGCGCGACGCCCGACTGGCTCTTTACCATGACCGGCGCCTCGTCCTGGGCGGCGGCCGGAACTGCGGCAATCACCGCGGCCATTACCGCAAGGCTCGTGGCCAGAAAGGCGATAATCGTCTCGCTTGGCGACATCGCGTGTTTTCCTCGCATTGCTGATATTCTCGGACGACGCTCGATGATAGTTAGGATCATAAAGCGATTCCAGATGAACGCATCCCGATGAATAGCGGTGTCCGTCTATGCGCAGCAGCGCTCATGTCGCTGTCGCTTGCTGCGGCCTATGCCCACGATGACGCCACGGCCCGCTACCTGGCCAACGCAGGCGTGCTCGTCGCTCACGGTGACGCGAAGATCGTCTTCGATCCACTGTATCGTTCCAGCTACGATCGCTACGAGCTCGTTCCCGATGCTATTGAGCGAGCCCTGTTTGCCGGTGCCTCGCCCTATGACGACATCGACGCGGTATTCATCAGCCATTATCACGGGGACCATTTCACGGCGGACGTCATGCTGGAATTTCTTGACGCGCAGGACACCGTGCATCTGTACGCGCCGGCGCAGGCTGTCGCCGCGCTCGAGGCAGCGGGTGCCGGCGAGGAGTTGTTGTCGCGCGTCACCGCGGTGGATCTGCGCTATGGCGACGCGCCTGTCGTCCATGCGGACGGCGAGCTCGTGGTGGAGGCCGTGGGCATACCTCACTCCGGATGGCCCACACGTATGACCGACGTGCAGAACATCGCCTGGCGGGTAACGCTGGATGGCGCCGCGACGGTCGTGCACCTGGGTGATGCGGATACGAAGCCTGAACACTACGACCTGCATCCGACGTACTGGTCGTCCGCAAAGACCGACCTCGCGTTGCCACCCTACTGGTACTTCCTGTCGCCGAACGGCCGGCTTGTACTGGAGTCGCGAATTCGCGCGCGGCACGCGATCGGCGTTCACGTGCCGGGCGACATGCCCGACGACCGCGCCGCCCGACCGGCGGAGATACGCGAGTTCGACCTGTTCACAATACCCGGCGAGGAACGGGTATTCAGTCACGGCGAGGAAGACGCACGTTGAAAAAGATCCGCCTCGGACGCTCGGGATTCGAGTCTTCGCGGCTCGCCTACGGCTGTATGCGGATCGCCGGCGATGGCTCCGGCGAGGCGAGGGACCGCGGCAAGCGCGCGCTGCGCGCGGCGATCGACGCCGGCTATACGCTGTTCGATCATGCCGACATCTACGCGAGCGGTGAGTGTGAGGCGCTGTTCGGTGAGCTGCTGGCGGAGTCGCCCGGTCTGCGGGACCAGCTGGTCGTACTGACGAAGAGCGGCATTCGCTTTGCGGGCGATCCCGATCCGACATCGCCGGGTCGGTACGACTTCTCGAAGGACTATCTCAGGACCTGCGTCGAAGGCTCCCTGAAGCGACTGAACGTCGAGCAAATCGACGTGCTGCTTTTGCACCGGCCCGATTACCTGGCGGATTTTCACGCGGTGGTCGAGCTGTTCGACGAGTTGGCGGACAGCGGCAAGGTCGCGCACTTCGGCGTCAGCAACTTTTCGCCGTCGCAGGTTTCCCTGCTGCAGTCGCTCACTTCACGGCCGCTGATCGTCAACCAGGTCGAAATCAACCTTCACAACACTTCTGCGTTCTCGGACGGCACGCTCGACCAGTGCATCGAACGGCGCATGACGCCGCAGGCATGGTGCCCGATTGCGGTGCTTGCCTATCCGGCTTGGGGCAACACCTTCTCGGCGGATGATGAGGCGCGAATTCGCGCCGAGGTCGATCGGCAGGCCGGCATCTACGGTGTCGACGACTGGTTGGTAGCGCTCGCCTGGCTGCTGCGCCACCCGGCCGGTATCTCACCCATCGTCGGTTCGACAACGCCAGGGCGAATCGTCGCGGCCGTGCGTGCACTCGACATCGATTACAGCCGTGAGGACTGGTACCGGCTCCTCGAGGCGCGGAACGCCGCGCCGGTTCCCTGAGAGTCGCTAATCCTCGTCCGGTGCGTCGAAGGCCCGCGAGAAGAACAGCGCGTTCAGGAACAGCTTGTTGGTGCCGTACCAGTAGCCGCGGAAATTCGGGTTGTCCGCAAACAGGATGACGCTGCCTGCACCGGAGCGCTCGGCGATCAGTGCGGGCGTTCCTGCCAGCGCGTCGCGGTTGTTGGCGGATACGTAGCCGGACAGAACCGGATCATCCGCGTAGGCGATCACCGTCGCGTATGGGTTCCTGGTGTTCTCGAACGGTTCCTCGACGTTTTTGTGCAGGTGGATCCGACGATCGGCATAGCCGAAGCCCAGCGGATGCGAAACGTCCAGGTCCGCCGTGAAAATGGCGCCGCCGATAATGTCGACGGCTTCGCGGCTGTCCTTCTCACCATAGGCAAGGCGTTCGAACGGCTCGGGCTCTTCTTCTTCCTCGGCTGGCGCGGCCGCAAGGGCCATACCTTCTTCGCTGAGGGGGTCGATGTAATCGAGCGTCATGGCGCGAACCCACGGGGCGGCATCGCGCATGCCGATCAGGGTGCCGCCCTCGGCGACCCACTGGCGCATTCGATTGGCGAACTCGGGCTCGTACTCGTCGTAGTCCCCGCCCGGGAAAATGACGTGCGTGTACCGCGACCAGTCGATACCGTCGAGACGATCGCGCGAGCGCAGGGTAACCGGCATGTTCATGCGATAGTCGAGCAGGTGCCAGACCTCTCCCGCATCGTAGAGGTTGACGTCTCGCCCGACGACGAGCAGCGTGCGTGGCGCCGCAAGCGACTTGAACGACGGCCCGCCGACCTCGACGCCGCGGCTGCCGATTGCGCTGCTGCCGGACGACATCGAATGAACGGTGACGCCGTCCTGTTCGGCGATGGTAGCCATGAGCGTGTGAATGTCCGTGCGGTCCACCGCCTGTCGGTCGAACGGCACGACGATGCTGCCGCGGCCAAGTTTGACGACACCGGATGCGGTGGACACGGAGAACGGTTTCGTTGCGACGCGCGCCAGCGCACCGGTTTCGAGGATCCGCTGCAGGGCACGCGGTGCGTAATAGCCGGTCCATTCGAAGGCGTAGGCATACGTGGCCTCATCCGGCGACGTCGCAGCAGCGGAGGCGGGCCGCTCGTGCTGCGCGCCGAGCACACTCGCTCGAAACTCACGGCCGCCCAGCGCCGCGTACTCGAGGCCGAAGGCGGGTGGCAGGGTCCATGTCGAGACGTCGTAAAAGGTCGCGTCCTCGAACTCGCTGACGGTCTCGAAGATGCTCCGGATCAGGCGATGCTGCGTTTGCGCCGCCGGCACGACGAGTGCTTCGTTCGCCGAGAACGCCGTGCCGTCGACCGTAACGTCTCGCGCGAGGCGATAAACGTCGATGCGATGGAAGTTCAGCAGATCGACGAACAGGTCCAGGCGGGCAGGATCACCCGGTGCCTGGAATACCCAGGCCTTCACCGGGTGACGTGCGGCCGCATCTAGCGCGCCGCCGTAGAAATCCTGCTGGTAGCGCAGCAGGTCGAGCCGCAGCAGTGCGCCGGCTTCTATGCCGGCGATCGCCGTGCGGAAGTGTTTGCGTATGTTCTCGCGATAGGTCCGCAGCCCGCTGTCGGTTTCGATCTCGCGGCCGAGCGCTGCGCCGGCTTCGTAGAGCACGCCAACGCCGCCATTGACCAGCGGGAACGTCGAGCCCTTGCCGATGTAATAGTTGTCGAAGATCTCACCGCGAAAGTACAGGCGCCCCTCCGAATCCAGGAACGTCTCGGAGGTCCGCACGACCTCAGCCATCAGCCGTTCGGCCTCGTCCGGTACCAGCGGGTTGGTCCGCGTCGCGACGCCAGGATGAAAATAGTAGGTGCTGTTCGAGCCCATCTCGTGATAGTCGACGGTCAGGTTCGGCCGCCATTCGTGCCACTTCTTCATCCACGCGCGCGGCTCGGGCTGCGTCAGCAGCAGCCACTGACGGTTGAGATCGAACCAGTAGTGGTTGGTGCGTGCGAACTGCCAGTTGAAGTCGTGTTCGATGTGCGCCGGGTCGGCAATGTGGCGACGGCCGCCATAGGCGTCGAACCAGGCGATGCGCTGGTTGTGACCGTCCGGATTGAAGATCGCTGTTACAAGAACCACGCTCTCGTCGAGGATTCGGTCTATTTCGTCGCCCTCTGCGGCTGCCAGGTAATAGACGAACGGCAGCGCAGCATCCATGCCGCTCGACTCGGCGCCGTGCACGCCAAAGTTGAGCCAGCTGACAACCGGCATGTCGTCGCCGATGGACTGGTCGCTGCCGGCCTCACTAAGCGCGACGTGCCTGCGCTTGATGTCATCGAGACGGTCCCGGTTGTCGGGCGAGGTCGCGACAACGAACAGGATAGGACGACGCTCGTGCGAGTAGCCGATGACTTCGACCGACAGGCGGTCGCTCTGCTCAGCCACGGCCGTTATGTACTCCACCAGCTTGTGATACCTGACCGGCTCGTGGCCCAGCTCGTGACCGAGCACGCTCTCAGGGGTCGGGATCGTAGAATCGAAGTTGACGTCCCCGGGGTACATTTCGACGTCGGCTTCGCGAACATCAACGGGGCCTTTTTCGAGGCCGACAGTCGGCCCGGTGCCGGGAGCATCGACCTGGGCGCTTGCGAGCGCCGGAGATAGTGCGAACGCTGCTATCGTCAGGATAGTCGCAAGACGGCGTACTGGCATTGGGGACTCCTCGATAACAGCGGCTCACGATAGCTCATTCGGCGTAGCGCTGCCCGCAAAAAAAGCCCCGCTTCAGGGCGGGGCAATGCGCTTCACAAAAAAAAACGGCCCCGCTTTCGCGGGGCCGTTTGGCGGCCGAAACAGGGAGCAGGGCCGCCGGGGGTGCCTGGTTACTTGGCCGGCGCCGGCACGGCGTCGTCGTCCGCGCCTTCGGCCTTGTCGGCCTGCGCCTGTTCCCACTGGTAGACAGCGGCTTTCAGCGCGTCGAGGCGGTTGTCATAGCGTCGGTTCGCCGGCAGGCAATGGTCTGCGTTGAGGCCGCTCAGTACGCGATTCACCTCTTCGTTCATACCCGTGACGTAGACCATGCGGCCTGCGTGGCGCGCGTCGCAGATGATCGTCTCGACCGCGCGGGCGGCAGAAACGTCGAAGAACGGTACGCGGTGGAAGTCGAGGATGATCGAATCGCCCTTTTCTTTCGTGCGCTCACGAACCTGAACGCCCAGGTCGGCAGCAGCGCCGAAGGACAAGGGACCGCCGAAGTCGAACATCAGCACGTGGCCGTCAGCCCGGTCGAGCAGCTCGCGCTCCTCGGGGGTGGTAGACGTAGCCTCGCCGGCGCGGAATGCCTTCAGCTGCTCTTCCGCGAGCTGCTTGACGAAGGCCAGTGCAGCGAGGACGACGCCGGCCGCGACCGCCGTAATCAGGTCGACAAATACCGTCAGGCCGAGTACCAGGGCCATGAGCGCGAGGTCCCAACGCGGGCCTTTGTGTGCGTTCTTCAGGTAGCTGACGTCGATGATGTCCCAGCCAACCTTGATCAGGATGCCCGCGAGTACGGCGTGCGGGATCTGCGATGCAAGCGGCGCGAGACTGATCACGACGGCGAGCAGCACCAGTGCGTGCAGGATACCCGCGATCTTGGTCAGGCCACCCGTGCGGATATTGACGACGGTACGCATCGTTGCGCCTGCGCCCGGAATCGCGCCGAAGAAGCCGGCAACCGTGTTGCCGATGCCCTGGCCGATCAGTTCCTTGTCGGAGTCATGCCGCGTACGCGTCATGTTGTCCGCGACGAGCGAGGTCAGCAGGCTGTCGATAGCGCCCAGCAGCGCGAGGATAAGAGCGGCCTCGGCAACGAGCAGGAAGGTCGACTGCGAGAACTCCGGCATGATGAACGACGGGAAGCCGGTCGGGATATCGCCGAGAATCGGCGCACCACCGACGAAAAGGCTCAGGACCGTGCCGATGACCAGCGCAGCGAGCGCACCCGGAATGAACTTGCCGAGCTTCTTGGGCCAGAAGAAGATCGTTGCCAGCGTGACGCCGCCAACGAGCAGGGCCGCCATGTTCGGATTTGCCACGGCTGCCGGGATCGCCGACAGCGCCGGGATCGTACCGCCGCCGGCCGGCTCATGTCCGAACAGGCGAGCGACCTGCAGGGCGATGATGATACAGCCGATGCCGCTCATGAACCCGGAGACGACAGGGTAGGGGACAAGCCGGATGTAGTTGCCGAGGCGCATGACGCCGAACAGGATCTGCAGCAGACCGGCCAGCACGACGGCGGCGAAGATCAGCGAGATATTGCCGGACAGGGACGCGAATACGCCGGCAAAGACGACGACCATCGGGCCGGTCGGACCGGAGACGTTCGCGCCCGTACCGCCGAACAGCGACGCGAAAAAGCCGACGATGATCGCGCCCCAGAGACCGGCGATCGGGCCGGCACCGGACGCTTCACCGAAGGCGAGCGCAAGCGGCAGAGCGACGATGCCGGCCGTGAGGCCGCCGTAGATGTCGCCGCGCATGTTGGAAAAATCGAAAAACTTCATGGGACTCCCTCCAGAAGCAAACGGATTGACTAGCCGTCAGCCACCGACCACAGTCTTTTCGCGGTCTTGATGGCGGACTTGCTGATACCGGTCATGCGACCTTCAATAAAGTCGAGACCTTCTACGATCCAGTCCGCTATCTCGGGCTGGATCAGGTGGTAGAAGTGATGACGACCCTCGCGACGTTCCTCGACGATGCGATGGGCGCGCAGCAGGCTCAGGTGCTGTGACACACGCGGACCGGGCAAATCCAGGATTTTCACCAGCGTGTTGACGTCTTTTTCGCCCGCACGAAGTTCCTCGATCAGCCGCACCCGGTCCGGGTGGGCAATAATCTTGAAGACCTCGGCGAGTTCCTTGGCGACAAGTTGACGGCTTGGCATGAGCTTTCCCCGTTTCTCAATCCCGAAAGGGATTGTCCCCGAACAACATCTGCATGTCATCAAATGTTCATATCTTCAAATCTTTGAAGATAACGAGACTTGCATTCGATCAATACGACCCTCGAAAGTCAAGGAAATGTTTCGCGTCTGACCTGTAACAATTTGTGTCCGCAGGCGTCGTTATTGAAAAATCAGCGCCGTGGGCGCGCAGGAAACCGAGTAAATGCAGGCAGTTAGCGACGAACAGCTGATCGAATGGGTCGCCAGGGGCGACGCATCGTGCCTCGGCACGCTGTTCGAGCGCCATCACCGGGCGCTCTACCAGTACTGCCTGCAGCTCACCCGGCATCGAGCGACGAGCGAGGACCTGGTCCAGGATACTTTCATGAAGATCCTGAAAAAAGCCGGCAGTTTTCGCGGAGATGGCAGCTTTAAGGCCTGGTTGTTCCACATTGCCCGCAACGAGGCCTTCAACCACCTGCGCAAGGCGAAGCGCCGCAAGACGTCGACCGCCACCGAGGACGACATGCGCGACCAGCTGATCGACAGCCGTTCCGCCGAGCAGGCGGCGGCGGGGCACCAGGACATGGATATTGTCAGGCGCGCGCTCGATTCGCTGCCTGAAGCCGCTCGCGAGGTGATCTGGCTGGGTCGCTTCGAGTTCGACGGCTACGAGGACTTAGGAGCTGCGCTCGGCTGCACGGCGGCAACGGCCCGCGTGCGCATGCACCGGGCAATGAAACAACTCGACAAGATCCTGATCGGGATCTCGGGAGATATACGACATGCATGACGAGACCAAAGGCGGCGTGCCTTTCGAGGCAGACGAGGCTCGCGAGGCCGAACTCTGGGCGTCGCTGACCGATCTGCCGCGCGAAGAGCCCGGCCCGGGCCTCAGGCAGGGCTTCTACCACGCTCTCGAGCGCGCGGCCCGACCGCCCTGGTGGCACCGCCTGTCCGAGTGGCTCGGCTTTCGCAATGCGGCAGGCTGGCTGACCGCGACTGCCTGCGTGCTGGTCGGCGTCGCGTCCGGCTACCTGCTGTCTGCCCCGGGTGGCGACGCCGATCGGCTGCTTGCGCTGGAGCAGAACGTCGCCACGCTCAATCGCAGCCTGATTCTCGACCGGATCGAAAACACGTCCGCATCGAAACGGCTGCGAGGCGTCATCGACGCGGTCGACGTCGTGCAAGCGGACCCGGTCGTGGCCCGCGCGCTGCTCGACGTGGCGTCCGGCGATCGCGTATTCGCGGTGCGCTCTGCGGCAATCGATGCGCTGGCACCGGAACTCGCGAACCCCGAGGTCGGCGAGCAGCTCATGGCCATGCTCGAGGCGAGCCCGTCGCCGCTCGTGCAGCTTGCGCTGGTCGATCTCGTTCTGAGGAACGGCAGCAACGCACAGCTCGAACACCTGGTCGAGCTCGCCCGGGAGGGCCGTCTGCACCCGGAGCTCAACGAGCATGTGCTCGGCTCGGCCCCGGACGTCCATGGGGAGGAGACGATATGAAAACGCGGATCGCACTGGTCCTGTTGTCCGGCTTCGCCACGTCGGTTGTGGCCGCGGAGCGCCTGACGGAGCAACGCGACTGGACCGAAACTTTCACCGTGACCTCCGCATCACCGACGCTGACGGTGAGCAACATCTGGGGGCCGGTTTTCATACGAGCGGGCCGCGACGGCGAAATAGCGGTCAGCGTCAAGGGTGCGGTATCCGCGCCGGACGCAGAGCGCCTCGAACGCGCGCTGGAAATCTTCGCGATCGACATCGAGGCGGACGACCAAGGCGTTGCGCTGCTCGTCGGCGAGCCCCGCTGGGAGTGGCAGAGACGCGATCCCTGCAAACGCTGTCGCGCAGAGTACGCCTTCGAGATCAGCGTCCCGGCCGGCGCGATCGTCGACGCGTCGACCGTCAACGACGGACGCGTAGACATCCTTGACGTCAGCGGTGCCGTAACGGCCAGCAATGTCAATGGGCCAATCGGCATCGAGAACGTCGGCGACTGCAATCGCATCGACAACATCAACGGCAGGATCGAGCTGAGCTTCTCGGCACGTCCGCAGGCGGACTGCGACATCGAGACGATCAATGGCGATGTCGCAGTCAGCATTCCCGGGGGCGCCGGGCTGGACCTGGCGTTGAACCTCTACAACGGCCGTATCGTTTCCGAATTCGACGTCGAGCCGCTGCCGGTGCCGGCACGGGTCGAGGCGACCACCGACGATGAGGGCAAACGCTACCGAATCGAGCAGTCCGCCGGTGTCCGTATCGGCCGCGGCGGACCACGTTTCACGATC
>JAAUXY010136291.1_pt1 | contig 11333 bp, 7 predicted proteins | sample 7278121 | NCBI WGS metagenome assembly JAAUXY01 (sample SAMN14350117, study PRJNA611818) | marine sediment metagenome | isolation source: surface marine sediment (1.8m) | place: French Polynesia: Moorea | collected 2018-08
GGAGAAGCAGCATAATTAGGTTCAGGGTTCAAGGGTTCAGGGTTGCGAGTTCAAAACACGGCGACTCGCTTCTGGCCGCTGGCTTCTGGCAACTAACTGAGTGTCGGTTTTATATCACTGGCTCTAAGCCAGTCGCCAGTAGCCAGAAGCGAGTCGCCGTGTTTTGAACTCGCAACCCTGAACCCTTGAACCCTGAACCTAATTATGCTGCTTCTCCTTCTGTTTCCTTTGCTCGCGGATGTGCCGGGGTTTTTTTAACCAAGTCCGGGTCATAGCACGTTAGACAGCAGGATAGGCAACGATTGCTTTCACCCGAGGCGGCTTCTTCTGTCAGTACCTGATCGACTTCGATAAAAGAGTGTATCCGCTCTGCGACCGGCAACTCCGGCATGGGCGCTCTGGCATTTTTGTCGATACCGTCCACTTGATCAAATATGGTTTCAGGAATCAGATCACTGTTTAATTCATTTTTTTGGGCCGTTACTTCCTGCCCCATAATAAACTGATGAATGGAGCGGGCAGCCCGGCGTCCCCCGCCAATCGCTGATACCACCAGCGACGGGCCCGTGGCGGCATCGCCGGCGGCAAACAAATACGGAATATTGGATTGCAGAGTGTCTGGATCGACTTCTATGGTATTCCAACGGGTGGTATGCAGATCTGCCAGGCGTTTCTGGGTGCGTTCGGTGAATGACACATCGGGGGATTGACCGATGGCGGTGATGACCATATCGGTTTGCAGCAGGGTTTCGGAGCCTTCGATGGGCACCGGCCGGCGCCTACCGCTGGCGTCGGGTTCGCCCAGCTCCATTTTCAAATATTCAAGATGGGTGGCGTGTCCGTCATCATCACCGACGACTTTCACCGGCGCTGCCAGAAACACAAATTCGACGCCTTCGTGTTCGGCCGCATCGATTTCAACTTCGTTGGCGGGCATCTCGCCGCGGGTGCGGCGATAGACAATATATACCTTTTTAGCCCCTAAACGAATAAGATTGCGGGTACAGTCGATGGCCGTATTACCCCCGCCAATAATGGCGGCCGTCTCGCCGATGGGAAGCTTTTCTCCGCTGGCCAGGCGTGCCAGGAAATCAATTCCGGTATAGCAGCCTTTGAGATCTTCGCCGTCTACCCGCAAGCTGGCATCTTTCCAGGCACCGATACCCATAAAGATGGCATCAAAACCGGAAGCGACCAATGAGCTTAAGTCAAAATCATAGCCAAATTTCACATTGGTGTGAAAATCAACCCCCAGATCCAGGATGCTTTCGATTTCCCAATCTAAAACTTGTTTCGGAAGACGATACTCCGGGATACCATAGCGCAGCATGCCGCCTAGTTTTGGCATGGCCTCAAAAATATTGACCTGATGGCCCAATCGCCTGAGGAAATACGCGCAGGTTAGTCCGGCCGGACCACCGCCGATGACTGCGACGCGTTTGCGCGTCTCAGGTGCTGTCGGGATGGGCAGACGCTCATCGGAGGTCATCTCATAATCAGCGGCAAAGCGCTTCAATTGATTAATGGACACCGGTTCATCTTCGATTCCCCGACGGCAATTCTCTTCACAGGGATGGGGGCACACCCGACCGCAGGACAACAGAAACGGATTTCGTTCCCGGATGGTATTGACAGCGCCTTCGTAATCGCCCTCGCGAATCTGGGCAATATATTGGGGGATATCGATTTCAGCAGGACAGGTCTGGCGACAGGGAGCGAGCCGATCGCTGCTGCGATTAAAATGCATCAGGCGCTCAGACATGGTTTTGACCTTCATGACGTATTTAGGGCAAACCGTTTCGCAGGCACCACAACCGACACAATTTTCTTCCACCACCACCGGATATCCCTGGGGTCCTATTTTCAAAGCATTGAATTGACAGGCATCGATGCAGTCGCCCAGTCCGATACAGCCGACGGCACAGACCCGCTGACCACCGGATAAGGCTGCCTGGGCCCGGCAGGTATTGACGCCGAGATAAACAAATTTATCGGAAGCTCGCTTGCCGCCGCTGCAGGGATTATAGGATTTAGGCGGTTCTGCCAGGCCGACCTCCACTCCCATAACTTCAGCGGTGTTGGTAGCCGATTCCGGGCCGCCGACGATACAAACACTGGGGTCCGCTTCACCGGCTACGACTGCAACTGCAGCAGCAGAACAGCCGGCATAACCGCATCCGCCGCAATTGGCGCCTGCAAAACAGGCTTCCACACGGGCAATTCGCGGATCCTCGTATACATAAAAAATGCGGGATGCCGCCGTTAATATGGCGGCGCAAACCATTCCCAACCCCAACATGAAAAAAATACTCGCAATCATCGCATCTCCTTGCCAATTTGCTGGCTATATAAAGTCGTTCAACAGTCGACTGGTATGTTTAAAATGTTGTGTCAGATAACGCTCAAAAAAGGCTCTTAATTATCATTTTAGGGCTATATTTTCAAGGCTAAAATAGTGTTTCAGGTGTCCCGCCTTCGTTTGAAAAGCTACGGCGCGGCAAGCCTGGTTTCAGGTGTCCAGCCTTCGCTCTGAAAGCTACGGCCTGGCAGGCAGGTGTCAGGGTTGATCAGAAAAGCTGACAACTAATTAAATTAATAAAGAAAACAAATGTTTATGGCAACTGACATGAAGAAGGCGATTTGGGTTAGAAGACGAGATGGCAGATCGATTGAATTATCGAGGACGAGTACGAGAACGAGCACGATAAGGGCACCTATAAACTTCGCCCTCGTCGTCGTCCTCGTCCTCGTCCTCGGTAGTTTTCAGTATTGCAACCTTTCAGCTCTGCAAACAGCCAGATTCTGACCTCTGTCATCTGTCGCCTGATTCTTGATTACAGACACCGCAAATGTTGCAGGTATCGACACGGCAAGACGGAGAGGGTAGGGCGTTGATGGCGCGCTTGAATTCCTGTTGCAAATAGGCCTTTTCAAATCCCTGATCAATAAAATCCCAGGGCAGGGATTCATCGAGGTTCCGTTCCCGCAGGACATAAAAATCCGGATTGATGGAGACTTCCTTAAGGGTACGGGCCCAGTTGCCTTTATGGATATGGGCCAGCGCGAGGATATCGGCGACCTTGCGATCACCTCTGGAAAAAAGCGCCTGAATATAAGCCCAACGCGCTATGTCTGAGTGGACGCGCACATTGGGGACTTTTTTGAGTTCATTTTTTATTTTGGCGCCCTTTTTTTTCAAATCAGCAGTGTCGGCCATGGCCACCCATTGAAAGGGGGTAAAGGGTTTGGGCACAAAACAATTTAAACTAATGGTAATATCGCCAATGCGCTTTTGGGATCGGCTGGCTTTTAAAAAGCGGTGTTTGATGTGTTTGGTTAAACGAATGATGGCTTCGACATCATCGTTGGTTTCGGTTGGCAGACCGATCATAAAGTACAATTTCAAATTCGGGATGCCGTTGGCCACCAGGGCATCGGCAGCCGCTAGAATGGCATCCTGGTTTAGGCCTTTGTTGATGACCTTGCGCATGCGTTCAGAGCCGGCATCCGGCGCAATTGTTGCGGTTTTTGCGTTACTGTGTTTAAGCACCGACAATAATTCGGGCGACAACCCGTCAGCCCGCAACGAGCTGAACGATATGCGAATGTCCTTATCAAGGTATTGACCGCACAGATCACCCACTCCCGGCAGATCGGAAACCGCTGCCCCCACCAAACCGATGCGGTCCGTTTGTGAGACGCCCTGGTCGATATCTTTGGCCAGCGCTGAAATCGGCCGAAAGCGCGGTGGGCGATATACAAAACCAGCTGCGCAGAAACGACAGCCGTGGGGACAGCCCCGGGCAACCTCAACCAGGTGGGTGCGCTCAAAGGCTGTATCAGGAGTTAAGATGGCACTGCAGGTGGCTGAATGAGACAGATCTTTGAGATAAGCACGTTTGATGTTGGCAGGGACCGCCTCCCGGGGAGTAAATGCAGCGATGATTCCATCGCGCTGATATTCGACATCGTAAAATGCCGGTACATAAGCACCTGGGACATCGGCGGCAATTTGTTTAAGCATGCTGCGTCGTTTGTTGCCGGGTTCATATATTTCCAAAAAGCGGGGCATGATCGCTTCGGCTTCTCCGATGAGAACGCAGTCAAAAAAAGCGGCAATCGGTTCCGGATTTAAAAAACAGGCGACACCGCCGGCGATTACTAGCGGATGCCGATCATCCCTCTGGTCGGCTCTAAGGGGCAGGCCGATATTTTCAAGAATAGACAGGATATGCGCGTAATCGTTTTCAAAGGACAGCGAAAATGCGATCACATCGACATCTGAAAGGCGCTTACCGGATTCAAGGGTTTTGATGACGGATGGTTGCTTGGAAGATGGTTCCGGCAGGAAGGCGCGTTCACAAACAACATGGTCAACCGCATTTAACAGGCGATAGACGTTCTGAAAGCCCAGGTTGGACATACCCACATGATATCGATTCGGATAGACCAGCGCAAAGCGGATGCGCCCGCGCCAGGATTTTCGAATGGTGCCGATTTCAGCATCATGGGGATGCTGGGTGGATTTTAGAGGCTTTGCTGCCATGGGTTTGACCGTTGTCCGTCTCCGGTGACGTGTGACCTAAAATGATCGTGATTTAAGCAAACCTTTCGTGGGCTTTACCCCACCCCGGGAGCTGCTGTCGCGACCTATGTGGACCATATGCTTAACATGCGGCATTTTGGCAAACAGTCAACGTTTCGTCTGTTGTCTTTAAAAAAGGTCATCGATTGCCGCATAAGAGCCGATTGCCGGGCGGTGCAACGGCTCGATTTAAGCTACCATCAGCTCCCGCTCAAATCAACGGGGAACAGGTTTCTGCCACCCTCGACGGACAACGGACAACATCAATCCGCTTTGCGCCTCAAAAAAGTCGGTACGTCCAATTCGGTATCATCTACACCCATACCCTGGGGGCCGCGGTAAAGGGCGCCGCTGTGCTCCCCTACGGCCTTTTGCTGGCGGATAAATGTGGGCTCTTCGTAATCAACGATGTCTCTTTCCAGATCATCCGGTGTAATATCCCGTACTTTTCCTCTTAACGGCAGTTCGACCGCGTTGTCCGGCATCTTTTCTATATCCGCTTCAACACCGATGCCGGTTGCAATAACGGTCACGCGCATTTCATCGCCGAGGCCGTCATCGATGGAGGTGCCCCAGAAAATGTCGGCATCATCACCGACTTCGTCGTGAATACGCTCGGAGGCTTCGGCCACTTCTTCAAATTCCATATCGCTGGTGCTGGTGATATTCATCAGCACGCCTTTGGCTCCGGCAATGGGGAGGTCTTCGAGTAAGGGATGCGACATGGCTCTTTCGGCGGCTTCCACGGCACGATTTTCACCAGAGGAAATCCCGATACCCATAATGGCCAATCCGGCTTTGGACATGGTGGTTCTGACATCGGCAAAATCCAAATTGACCAGTCCGGGCATCATAATCAGATCAGTGATACCTTTGACCGAATGTAAAAGAATCTCGTCGGCCTTTAAAAACATATCCATCAGTTTTGCTTTTTTGGGAGCCAGGCCTCTGAGCCGATCGTTGGGTATGCTGATGGCTGTATCGACCACCCTTTTGAGGTTGTCGATTCCCTCTTCAGCCAACTTGGTTCGTTTTTTACCCTCAAAAGCAAATGGCTTGGTCACCACGGCGACCGTCAGGGCATTTAGATCTTTGCAGATTTCAGCGATCACCGGGGCAGCGCCGGTTCCGGTGCCGCCCCCGAATCCGGCAGTGATAAATACCATGTGGCTGTCGGCCAGCGCAGCGCGCAGGGCCTCTTCACTTTCAAGGGCCGCATCGCGACCGATCTGAGGATTTGCACCGGCCCCCAGCCCTTCGGTGAGTTGTTCGCCCATCTGAATTTTGATGGGTGCCATGGACATTTCCAGGGCCTGACTGTCGGTATTGGCGGCGATGAATTTAACGCCCTGCAAATGGGATGCGATCATATTGTTGATGGCGTTACCGCCCGCACCGCCGACGCCGATTACCTTGATTTTGGCTGATTTTTCTTGGTCCACATAGGTAAACATTTTTTGCCTCCTACTAAAATTCGGTTTAGTTAAATTTTCAATGAGTTATGTAAAAGCCGGAACGTACCGGGCTGTGAATAAATTTTATAATCTGTAATCCGAATTTTAAACGACATCATTAAACCAGCGTTTCATACGCGTCATGACGCGGTTAAAAATATTTTTATCCCGAATTCTAAATTTGCGTGAATCCTGGTTGCGCGCTCCGTAAAGTACCAGTCCCACTCCAGTGGCGTACATGGGATTGTTGACGACATCCACCAACCCGGTAATGGCGCGTGGTTTGCCGATCCGGCAGGGCAGATTGAAAATGGATTCGGCAATTTCATTGACGCCCTCTAAAAGCGCGGTCCCGCCGGTAATGACCACCCCGGATGGAATCATGTTTTCCATGCCGGAACGCACAATTTCCCGCTGGACCAGCTGGAAAATTTCCTCCATGCGGGGCTCCAGAATCTCACCCAGAATTTGGCGAGATAATTTACGGGGCTCTCGGCCGCCCATGCCGGGCACTTCGATGGTTTCCTCGGTATTGATGTTTTGCGCCACGCAGCTGCCGTATTTCTTTTTTATTTTTTCAGCTTCAGCGTGGGGTGCGCGCAACCCGATGGCGATGTCATTGGTTAAATTATTTCCACCCAGCGCCAGAACGAAGGTGTGTTTGATGTTGTTCTGGGCAAAGATCGCCAGATCCGTTGTCCCACCGCCCAGGTCCAAGAGGGCAACACCGAGTTCTTTTTCTTCATCGGTCAAAACAGCTTCACCGGAGGCCAGCGACTCCAGAACAATATCGCAAACGTCCAGGCCGGATCGGTTGGCGCATTTAACGATATTATGGGCCGATGCCACGGCGCCGGTGACAATATGAATTTTGGCCTCCAAGCGCACGCCGGACATCCCCACCGGATTTTGAATGCCACGCTCATCATCCACCATATATTCTTGCGGCAGAACATGGATCACCTCGCGGTCCATGGGTATGGCCACTGCCCGGGCGGCATCGATAACCCGATCCACATCTTGCTCACCGATTTCATTGCCTTTGACCGCTACGATGCCGCGGCTGTTGAAGCCGGTGATGTGACCGCCGGCAATGCCGGCGTAAACAGCAGAGATTTCGCAGCCTGCCATCAGTTCTGCTTCCTCCACCGCTTTTTTGATGGATTCGACGGTCGATTCGATATTGACCACGACCCCTTTGCGCAAACCGATCGAGGGGTTGGTACCGATGCCGATGATGTTGGCTGAGTCTCCGGATACTTCGCCGACGACTGAACAGATTTTGGTGGTTCCGATAGCAAGACCGACTATAACGTCTCCCTGCATTTCATACCTCCTTGTGGTCTCCGCTTGGGATCTGCATCACAGGATTGACCACGATGCGGTTAACATTGTTGAGATCTATGCGATTGAAATCCGGAAAACTCCGCCGTTTCTTTCCATAGGCCAAAATATTGGTGAACATGCGGAATTTAAGCGGGTAGTTATGATAGCCCAGCACGACGGTTTTCATCTGTTTAAATACCTTGAGGGTAAGCCCGATTTCCCGATCTACGAGTATTTGTTTGATCTGACGATTTAAAAGAACGCCGCGCGCCTGTTTGCCCATGAGCAGCACTTGCATCACAGCCTCAAAGGGTCGGTTGTGCGATCCTTGCGATTGGGCATAGCCTTGTGAAACGGTCGGTTGCTGCGTGGCAACGGGTCCTGATTTTTGGATTTTGCGGATATCGCTGAATTCCAAACCACTGACCAGCGGTAAATTGGCAGGATCCGCTGCGCTCCATTCTTTAAAAACCTGGCCTTTTGCGTTTATCAGGTATTTACGATCCAATTCGACGATGGCCAATGGCTTGTGCTCGTGAACTCTGATATGAAGCCCGGCGGGGATCTCGCGTCGGACTTCGGCTTCCATAATCCAGGGATGTGCCAGCAGCTGTTTACGAACCATTGCCAGATTGACCGACAGAATATTGACCCCTGGTCTTACCCGGGCGGCCGCAATGATTTGTTCCTGTTTCAGACGCTGCCCACCTTCAATTGTCAAACGAGTGGTTCTGAAATAGTCACATTGGGTGATAACATCATGAACGAGCACAAATAGACAACTGGTCGCCAACAGTGCGGCCACACCGGCGACGACATAGAAACCGATGGCCAGCCGGCGCAAAAACGCAAATGGGCGTCTTTTCTTGGCGCCTTTACGGCGGTTTTTGCGTGGCTTTTTTCGTCGTCCCACGAATCACCTCATCAGATCAGGGGCTTCGCCCCTTCAGAATGGTGGAATACTGGAATACTGGAAGAATGCGTCTTGCGATACTGCCATGTTGAATAATTGGTCAAGTCAGTGACGATAAAGTTTAAAATCGACGATGTCCTGAAATTACCCATCATTCCAATATTCCATCATTCCGACTATTATTTGTTGAGAAACTTTTCACCGACTTTGTAAACATCGCCTGCACCTAAAGTCAGCAGCACATCTCCCGGCTGCAGGGTTTGCTTTAAACAGGAAAGGGTCGCTTTAAACCCATCGGCATATAGGACTTCTTTGTGGCCGTGGGCTTTAATTTCCTCGCACAGATTTTGGGCGCTGACCCCCTCGATTCTTTTTTCGCTGGCGGCGTAGATCGGCATCACCACCAGAACATCGGACTGATAAAATGCCCGGCTGAATTCATCGAAAAGGGCCTGGGTCCGGCTGTACCGATGGGGTTGAAACACGACCACCTTGCGTCGATCCGGCCAGTTTTCTTCAATGGCCTCCAAAGTGACTTTAATCTCTGTTGGATGGTGCCCGTAGTCATCGATGATAGTGACACCCTTGATCTCGCCTTTAACCTCCAAGCGGCGCTGGACGCCCTCAACGGTTTCCAGAGCAGCTTTAATCTGATCAAAGGCGACATCGAGCTCGACGCCGACTGCGATACTGGCCGTCGCATTATAGACATTATGTATTCCCGGCAGGTTCAGATCGATCCTGCCCATTTTTTGACCACGGTTGTACACCGTAAAGCGGCTTTTTTGCCGGATGAATTCTACATCCCGGATCTGAAAATCTGCCTGGGAGCTCATGCCGTAGGTGGTATAGCGTTTTTTCAACTTTGGGATCAGCTCTTGTATGGGCTCATTATCCAGACATAATACCGCTAAACCATAAAACGGAATGCGATCTAAGAAATTTAAAAATACGGTTTTAATCGCTTCCAGATCCGCATAAAAATCCAGGTGCTCTTTGTCGATATTGGTAACCACGGCAATGGTAGGCGAAAATTTCAAAAAAGAGCCGTCGCTTTCATCAGCCTCGGCCACAATAAAATCGCCTTCACCCAGCACGGCGTTGGAACCAATACTTTTCAATTTGCCACCAATCACCACCGTGGGATCTAGTTCGCCCTGGGCTAGCACCGAGGCAACGATCGAAGTGGTGGATGTTTTTCCGTGAGCGCCGGCAATGGCGATGCTGTATTTTAACCGCATGAGTTCGGCCAGCATTTCTGCGCGCGGGATAACCGGAATCGATGCCTGCGCGGCTGATTGGACCTCCGGGTTGTCTGCATCAATGGCTGAGGAGACCACTACCACATCGGCTTTTTTGATATTATCAGCTGCGTGCCCCTTATAAATGGTACCCCCGAGCTCTTTTAAACGGGCTGTAATGTCGGAACTTTGCAGGTCCGAGCCCGATACTTCATAGCCCAGGTTCAGCAGCAATTCTGCGATACCGCTCATGCCGATACCGCCGATGCCGACAAAATGAATATGGTATTTCTTCAAATACACAGGTTGTCCAATCTAAGCCTTTTCATTCACAGCACGGTTTCGCTACAATTTAAAGAGTTAAGGCACCCATGGTGCCAGGTGTCAGGTTTCAGGTGTCAGGATTGATCGCGCTGACACCTGACACCTGAACACTGAAACCTTTTAAGCCACATAATTTAATTGACCTGTATGTGATTTTTAACCTCAACGTTTAATCACCCGTAATTAATTGATAGCAATCATCCACGATGCGCTTGGCGGCATCGGGATGGCCCAGTCGGCCGGCTTTTAGGGCCATTGCCTCAAGGGCTTGCGGGTGCGATGCATAATATTCGATCTTTTGCGCCAAAATGCCGGCGGTGATATCTTTTTCAGGAATCATTTCTGCGGCACCCTCGCTCGCCAGTGTAGCGGCATTTAAGGTTTGATGGTCATCAGCCGCAAACGGAAAGGGAATAAAAATCACCGCCTTTCCCATGGCTGTTACCTCGGCGACGGTCGTGGCGCCAGCCCGACATATAATCAGGTCCGCCTGTCTATAAAGGGGGCCCATTTGTGTGAAAAATGACTGAACCTTGGCTGCGACGTTTGCGCGCCGATAAGCCTCACTGACCATCTGTTCGTCGGCCGCGCCGGTCTGATGAATGAAGAACAGCCCTTCTTTATGAGTAAAATGGCCGAGGGCCTCCACAAGGGTTGTATTGATGCTGTGGGCGCCCTGACTCCCGCCAATAATCAAGACACAAAACTTATGCGGCTTAACAGGTACCGCATTGCCGTTGTGATTATTTAGCAGTTCTTTGCGTACCGGATTGCCCGTCAGCCGTATTTTATGCGGCGTAAATCGTGCCTTGGTGTCATCAAATGACACGTATATGCGATCGGCAAAATGCGCTAAAATTCGGTTGGTGATACCCGGCAATATGTTTTGTTCATGCAACACAATTTTGGTCCGCAGCAGCCATGCGCTCACCACCACGGGCCCAGCCGAATAGCTGCCAAGCCCCACCGTGAGATCCGGTCTGTAGTCTCTTAAAATGCGCAATGCCTGGATAATCCCTTTGGGTATTTTCAGGGCCGATTTGGCCTGATTCCATAGGCCGCGGCCTTTGATGCCTTCGGCCGTGACGGATTCCAGCCTAAAATTCGTCTGGCCTAACACTGAGTGCTCCAGCGGATTGCCGGTGCTGACGAACACAACGGTATTGCCTTTGTTGCGTGCCATAAATTCTTGGGCGATGGCCAGCCCCGGAAACAGATGGCCGCCGGTGCCCCCACCGGCAATCACAATTCGAAGGGCTTTACTTTCGGAACCTGTTGATCCTGTATTGCCCATCTCCTAAGCCCTTCGAATGTTATTCGTTATTTGTTATTAGTTATTAGAGCCTGGCCTAATGAATGTTCGCCATGTATGTCGTCCGAATTTCAAAATCAACCAATAACCAATAACAAATAACCTATAACTTGCTGGCTGCACTAATATTCATCAAAATGCCGATGGCGGCCATATTCAACAGCAAAGATGTGCCCCC
>JAAUXY010025272.1_pt1 | contig 11332 bp, 8 predicted proteins | sample 7278121 | NCBI WGS metagenome assembly JAAUXY01 (sample SAMN14350117, study PRJNA611818) | marine sediment metagenome | isolation source: surface marine sediment (1.8m) | place: French Polynesia: Moorea | collected 2018-08
CTGCCCACCAGAGTACCTGGCGCGCACCTGGGCCAACGATATGGGCTGGTACGGCCCGGCGGGCATCGGTGCCACCATGACCATCCGTCGCTACCAGCACCAGCACCAGTACCCCTACCGCGAGGGGGTGCAGGACAAGGTCTTCAACGGCCACCTGTGCCGGTTGGCGGAGGGCATGTACGGCGGCTTCTTCGGCTGGCCCAACCTCACTCATAACCCGGTGGGCGGGTTGATGGGGCTGCCGGGTGCCGACAAGCCCGTCGATATGCGAGTGGTCGATATCTATCGGCGTGAGGGCGACAAGCTCGCCGAGAACTGGATCATCATCGACATCCCCTGGTGGCTGAAGCAGCAGGGTCTGGACGTGTTTGCGCGCCTTGAAAGCCTCAGATCAGGGCATCGAAACTGAACAGGAACACCAGGCAGGCCACGAAGAACGCCAGCAGCCAGTAGCTGGTGCCGTCGACCTTGCCGGGAACCCGGTACCAGCCGCCGTCCATCGCTTCCATCTTGCCTTCCCTGAACTGCTTGAGCTGGCCGTACACGGTGTAGGGTGAGTACTCCGCCTGCTTGCCGTCCAGTACCAGGCTCGCCACCCAGCTCACGCTGATGTTCACGCCGGCGCCGATGGCGCAGTACCAGGGCCAGGCGATGTCGGTGTAATTGGCCACGTAGCCGATGGCGAAAAAGCCCACAGCAACGCCCACCAGCAGGCCGCGTTCGGTGGTGTGCTTGGAGAAGAAGCCCAGTCCGTACATCGCCAGCTTGGCACCCACGAAATAGCTGCCCACCTTGCTCAGCACCTCCAGGATCGAGCCCTCGCTGGTAGAGAAGCCGATCGCCGGCACGATGATGATTGCGGCCCACAGCACCGTGAACACCCGTGACATCTTCAGGCACTCGTCACTGTCGGCCTCGGGGCGATAGAACTTCTTGTAGAAGTCGACAATCGACACCGTGGCCATGGAGTTGAAGGCGGAGTCCAGGCTCGACATCGAAGCGGCCAGCACCGCCGCCGCGATGATGCCCATCAGGCCCGGCAGCCCGTAGTTGGCGGCGAACTCGAGGATGATGGTGTTGCCATTCTCAAACTCGCGGCCGCCGTAGTAGCTGTAGAACAGGATGCCCAGGAACACGAACAGGAAGTAGATGAAGAAAGCGCCAAAGCCCATGAACATGAAGGACTTCTTGGCGTCACCGATGTTCTTGGCCGCCAGCGTGCGCTGCACCATCATCTGGTTGGTGCCATACACTGTGATATGGAACAGGGTCATGGCGATCACGCCGGACCAGATGGTGGTGACCTGGGTGAAATCGGTACTGAAATCCAGCGCCTGGGTCAGCCCCTTGGCCTTGAGCGCATCGAGGGTCTCGCCTAGTGGCATGGGCATCTCAGTGAGCAGGGCATAAGTGATGATCATGCCGCCCACCAGCAGGATGCTGGCCTGGATAACGTCGGTCCAGATGACCGCGGTAATGCCGCCCATGGCGGTATAGATCAGCGCGATCACTGTGACGATGACAATGGCCCACTCCACCTGTACGCCGGTGATGAATTCCAACACAAGGGCGGTAGCGTAGAGCACCGCCGCCGAGGTCAGCGCCTGGGACACCAGGAAGATTGACGAGATCACCGTGCGCGACGTGGTGCCGAAGCGCCGCTCCTGGTACTCGTAGATGGAGGCCACGCCGCTGTTGAAAAAGAATGGCAGGAAGAAGGTCGTCACCGCGAAAATCACCAGCGGGTAATTGAGGTGGATGGCAATGACTGACAGGCCGTCGGTGTAGGCCCAGGCCGGCGCGCCCAGGAAGGTTAGCGCACTGACATAGGTGCCCAGTACCGAGATGCCGATGGCCCACCAGGGCGTTGACCGGTCGCCGAGGAAGAAGTCATCGGCGGAGTCGACCTTCTTGCCCAGCAGGTAACCGATATACAGGTTGGCGGCGATGTATACCAGCAGGATGGACCAGTTCAGGGTGCCGAATTCAGCCATTGTTGTTATATCCTCGACGGGTGACCCGCAGGCAAAAAAAAGCGGCAGGGTGGTGACACCCTACCGCAGTCCCTCATCGCAATCGAGCGATGCTATAGCTCACATCAGAAGCTGTAGGTGAACTTCACGCCGTAGTTGCGCGGATACAGGTAGCTGGTCTGCACCAGGTCGAAGCCGCCGACGTTGGTTCGGGCCAGCACTTCTTCGTCCTCGATGTTCTCTACGAAGGCCTCGGCTTCCATGTTCTGGTTGTTGTTCGTCCAGATCAGGCGGAAGTCGGTCTTGGTATAGGAATCCTGCTCCTGTGTGCTGTAGGTGACTACGTCGTCCGTGTTGTACTCATCGGAGTAGTAGAACTGCAGGAACGGCGTTACGCGGCCCATGTCACCCAGGTCGAAGTCGTAGCCAACGCTCAGGCTCAGGGTCAGGTCGGGAGCCCAGGGCGGGGTGTCGTCTTCAAGGTCGATGAAGACGGCATCGACGCCATTGGCCTGCACGAAGGGGTTGGCCACACCGAATTCACCGAACTCGTTGTCCATGATGCTTAAGCCCGCGGTGATGATCCACTGGTCGTCCGGAATCCAGGTGATGTCCGCCTCGAGGCCAGTGGTCTCGATCTCACCGCCGTTCACGGTACGGGTCTGGAATACGCCGCCGCCCACGTCGACCAGTTCCTGGGTTGTCAGGTCGGTGTACTCGTTGTAGTAAATCGCAACGTTGGCCTGCAGGGTATTGTCAAAGAAGCGGCTCTTCATGCCCGCCTCGTAGGCGTCGGATTCCTGCTGTTCGAAGGCGCTGCCATCCGCGTTCACGCCGCCAGACAGGAAGCCCGTCGAGTAGTTGGCATAGAACATGATGTCGTCACTGAAATCCCATTCCACGCCGGCGCGGTAGGTGGTTTCGTCAAACTGCTGGCTGGCGGAACGCTCCGGACGGAGTTCGTAGCGATAAATATCAATCGCGCGACCGTTGAGGCCGTCGGGGTTCACACCCGGCAGCGGGTTGCCGTCTACATCGGTAGAGAAGCCGGAGAAGGTATCCGTATCCTTGTCTTCATCGTTGTAGCGCACGCCGGCAATCAGGCGAAGCTGATCGGTAACCGCGTACTCGCCCTGGAAGAACACACCGTAGGTGACGGTCTCGATTTCCTGGTAGTCGGCAAAGTCACTGAAATCAAAGGGCGCGGTGCGGTACTGGGAGAAGCCGAACTCGATCTCGTCCTCGGAGTAGTAGCCGCCAACGGTGGCCTTGAAGCTGTCGCCTTCATAGAGGAACTGCAGTTCGCTGGTCACAGATTCGGTCTGCTCGTCCCAGAAGTAGAGGTAGCCCTCCTGGCTGGACCAGTCGCCGTCCCAGTCAAACTCGCTGTCCCAGTCCGTGTAGGAGGTAATGTAGCGCGCCGAGATGGTATCCGTGAGGTCGGCCTTGATATCCAGCGTGACGTTGTGCTCTTCATTATCACGATCCGCGTCGACGTCCGTGTTCACTTCCCAGGGTTCATCGAAGCGCGAGTCAGGGGCGGCGAAGGGGTAGGGGTTTTCGCAATTCTTCAACTTGCCGAATGCGTCAGTGATGCCATTTTCGTTGACCGGTTGGCATATGCCTTCCGCAGAGAAGATGCCGTCGGCAATACCTTCCTGGCTTACGTAGGAATAGCGCAGCACGACTTCCACGTCGTCGTTGCGCCACAGGCCCGACAGTCGCGCATTGCGAGCTTCATCCTGGCCCAGGTCCTCCCCGGGACCGTTGTTGTCGATGTAGCCATCGCTGTCCTTGGTGTTGATGGCCAGGCGAACCGCGGCGTCATCACCAAGGGGTACATTGATGAAGCCCTCGGTAGTGTAGCGACTGAAGCGCTCCAGGGTGCCGCGGAGGCTGCCGCTTAGGGCCTCGGGGTCGGGCTTGAAGGTGTACACGTTGATCGCGCCCGCAAAAGTGTTCCGTCCGTACAAGGTGCCCTGCGGACCCTTCAGGACCTCGACGCGCTCGACGTCAAAATAGGCCTGCGATTGCTGCGATGCGCGCGGGCGATAAACGCCATCCAGGAAAAAACCGGCGATGGACGAGTTATCGGCAAAGGTGTTGTTGGAGTTCGCACCGCGCATGGCCACCTTGGCGTCGGAGCCGATGAAGCCATAGCTCATGCCGGGGGTGACCAGTTCGAGGCGGGAGATGTCGGTAATGCCTGCGCGCTGCATGGCGCGCTGGTCCAGGGCGGTCACCGAAACACCCACATCCTGCAGGTTCTGCTCGCGCTTCTGCGCGGTCACGATGACCTCTTCGAGGGCGAATCCCCCTTGCGCCAGCACGGTGCCGGGCAGGGAGCCTGCCAGCGCCAGTGCGCCAATCTGTGTTGCAAGAATCTTCCGGGTGGGTGTCTTCATGATGTGTCTCCGCATCGTGTACAGGGTGTCCGTGGACGGGTTGTGTTTTTAATAAATTACCTGGTACTTGACTGCCCCGTGGCGGCGCTCTGTGGCGTCGTCCCGGGTGCCCGCAACATTCACTGACCACCTCAGCAAATGTACGTCGAATGCAATTTCACTCGAATGTACTTCGTATGCAACCCGGTTTCAACAGTCAATTTTGACTAAATTTGCGCTTTCCTTACCGATCCACGTCCCCAGGGCAGGGTATTAAGCAGGCCTAATCTCGCAGTATCCCGGGTTTACACCTATTGATTGGCGGGCTATTGCCCAAGCCGAGATCTGGGGCTAGACTTGCTTGCATTCGAATTCAAAACGGCGACACGATCGGCGCTGCAATAACCGCCGTCGTGCCCTGCGAAGGCCGCAAAGGCGCGCAGACAGTGAGGAATCAGCCCATGACCCAGGCATCTATGGCGCAACGCGTGGTGCGCAGCTCCGAGTACATTCCCTGTGAGGAAGCCTTTGTCGACACCCGCCTGCCGGGCCGCGAGGGCAAGATGAACTACTGCATCATCGGTCCCGGTGTCGCGGAGAACGAGAAGCAGGTCGTGCATATTGCCGAGCCTCACGGTTTCAACGTCGGCGGCGTTTCGCTGCCTACTGGCAAGATCAACTCGCTGCACTCCCATATCACCGCTGAGGTATTCCTGATCTGCCGCGGCGAGTGGCGCTTTTTCTGGGGTTATGACGGCAATGATGGCGATGCGGTGCTCAAGCCTGGTGACGTAATCAGCATTCCCACCGGCACCTTCCGCGCCTTCGAGAGTGTCGGATCTGATGACAATTTCATGCTGTCCTGGCTGGGTGAAGACGACCCCGGCCACGTGACCTGGGCCAACGACGTGATCGAGGGCGCGGCCGAATTCGGGTTTTACCTGCGCAAGGACTCGAGCCTGGTGGACGTCAACGCCGGTGATGAAATGCCGGCTGCCGAAGAGCTGCTGCAGCCCCTCAGTGAGGCGGAGCTGCTGCGCTACAACCGCACCAGTCCAGCCGAGATGGCAGCGCGCGTGTACAACGTCGCCAGTTTTACCGGCATCGCGGATGCCTTTGCCGACTGTGCATTGCCGGGCGGCGCCAAGCAGTACCACCCGATCATCGGTGAGGGCTGCCACGAGCGCGGCGAGGCCAAGGCGCATGTGCTCAACCCGCACAGTTTCAGCCTGGCGGGGATCGAGGCCGAACCGGGCAATGGCTTCCTGGCGCACCGTTTCAGCGTCAAGCAGGTACTGACGATAGGCAGCGGCGAGTGGGAGCTTATGCTCGGCGACGACAAGTTCACGGTAGGGCCGGAAGACACGATATCTAGTCCGGCCGATATCTGGCGCAGCTTCCGCAACACTGGCACTGAGCCCGGTGTTGTCTACCTGGCCACTTCCGGCGATATGCACGCCGGCATCGAGTGGGCCCCTGACGTCCAGCAGCAGTTGGGCTAAACACTTTTTCTGAGCATTGACCGGGCCGCACTCGGCGCCGGGGGAGAGACATCATGGCAACCTATCTGAAGACCGGCATCTCGCAGGAGCAGGCCGCAGAAAACAGCGCCCAGGTGCGCGACACAGTCGAGGGCATCCTGGCCGACATTCAGGCTCGCGGCGATGCCGCGGTGCGCGAGCTGTCGGAGAAGTTCGACAAGTGGTCGCCGGAGAGCTTCCGTCTCAGCGATGAGCAGATCCAGGCCTGCATCGACAGCCTGCCGGAAGCTACTCTCAACGACATCAAGTTTGCCCAGGAACAGGTGAAGAACTTTGCGCGTATTCAGCGCGAGTCCATGCTAGACGTGGAAGTGGAGACTCGCCCGGGCGTGACGCTGGGTCACAAGCACCTGCCGGTCAACAGCGTCGGTTGCTACATCCCCGGCGGCAAGTACCCGCTGGTGGCGTCTGCCCATATGAGTGTGGCTACCGCCAAGGTTGCGGGCGTGCCGCGGGTGATTGCCTGCGCACCTCCCTTCAACGGTGAGCCCAGCGCGGCGATCGTTGCCACCATGGCGCTGGCAGGCGCCGATGAGATTTACTGCTTTGGCGGCGTGCAGGCGGTGGGCGCCATGGCGCTGGGCACCGATACTATTGCGCCGGTCGATATGATCGTCGGCCCGGGCAACGCTTTCGTGGCCGAGGCCAAGCGCCAGCTGTTCGGCCGGGTCGGCATCGACCTGCTGGCCGGCCCCACTGAAACCCTGGTGATCTGCGACGAGCACGGTTGTGACGGCGAAATGGCGGCCACCGACCTGCTGGGGCAGGCCGAGCACGGCCCCAACTCGCCGGCCATTCTGCTGACCAATTCCGAAAAGCTGGCGCAGGACACTCTGGCCGAGATCGAGAAGCAGCTGCAGACCCTGGAGACCGCAGACATCGCCGGTCGCGCCTGGGAAGACTACGGCCAGGTCATCGTCTGCGATTCCTATGAAGAAATGGTGCAGGTAGCGGACGAGATCGCCTCCGAGCACGTGCAAGTCATGACTCAGGATCCCGACTACTTCCTCAACAACATGACCAATTACGGCGCCCTGTTCCTGGGCCCGGAGACCAACGTTTCCTACGGCGACAAGGTTATCGGCACCAATCACACCCTGCCGACCAACAAGGCGGCCCGCTACACCGGCGGCCTGTGGGTGGGCAAATTCATCAAGACCTGCACCTACCAGAAGGTCTCGCCCGAGGCGACAGTGGAGATCGGTGAATACTGCTCGCGCCTGTGTGCGCTGGAAGGGTTTGCCGGCCACAAGGCCCAGGCCGACCTGCGCGTGGCGCGCTATGGGAAAGCCAAAGTCGCCTGAGCCATGAGCGGCAAGATCCACGACACCCCCCACGAAAAGAACCGGGAGTTTATCGGGCGCTTTCGCAGCGCCCTGTACGACCTCGACCCGGAGCGCCTGCGCGGGCAGCTCGAGGAGCTGTTCGCTCCAGATGCGTTCATACAGCTCGCATACCCGATGGGCACCATGACCGGCCCCGCCGAGCTATACGGGCAGGCTTATGCGCCGCTGCTGCGGGCGATGCCGGACCTGGAGCGCCGTGACTATATCGTTATGGCCGGTCCCCAGGACGACGAGTGTTGGGTCGGCTGTGGCGGCTACTACACCGGCGTGTTCGAACAGCCGTGGCTGGATATTCCCGCCACCCGACACCTCGCCACCATGCGCTACTGTGAATTCTTCCGGATCGAAGACGAGAAAATTGTGGCCATGCACGGTCTCTGGGATATCCCCGAGCTGATGATCCAGGCCCGCGCCTGGCCGGTCAGCCCCAGCCTGGGCCGGGAGATGCTTGTGCCCGGTCCGGCCACCCAGGACGGCATCATCACCGGGCCCTACGATGAAAAGCGCGCCGCAGCCAGCCTGGAGATGGTGGAGAGCATGTTGCACGGCCTGGGCGATTACGCCGCGGGGCGCATCGAGGCGCTCGATCCCGGCCCCTACTGGCATCCGAAAATGAACTGGTATGGTCCGGCGGGCATCGGCTCCAACCGCCGTATCACGGGGTTCCGGAACTGGCATCAGTCGCCGTTCCGCAGTGGCCTGCCGGATACCGACAGCGACCGCGGCAAGCCCTACACCCAGTGCTATTTCGGCGACGGTGACTACGTCGCCTTCTGCGGCTTCGATGCCATGCATATGACCGTAGACGGTGATGGCTGGCTGGGCATTGCCCCACCCGGCAAGCGCATCAGGATGACCAGCCTGGACTTCTGGCGCTGCGAGAACGGCAAGATTCGCGAGAACTGGGTACTGGTCGACCTGCTGGACGTTTACCAGAAGCTGGGTGTCGATGTGCTGCGCCGCATGCGCGAATTGACCGTCGACCGCCAGGCCAATCCCCCCGCTCTTTAATTCCACGACTCACTGGAGCTTTGCCATGAAGGGTTCACGCCCCCTGCAGGCCGAATTGACGGCCGACAATGACCTCAGCAAGACCGATGAAACCCTCGCTACGGTGGACGCCATGGTGGACGGCCTGAACGACCACGACATCGAGGGCATGAATCGCTTCTTCAGCGACGACTTTCGCTGGATGGGCAACGCCGGCTGCGGCTTCAAGCAGGGCCTCCGCGAGTTTCAGCAAAACTGGCAGCGCCCGTTCCAGGCGGCGTTTTCCGACAAGGTCTGCATCGATGAGGCGCGCATCACCCAGGGTGAGTGGTGTGCGGCCTTCGGTCGCCAGGAGGCGGTGCACAGCGGCGAATTCATGGGCATTCCCCCCACCGGCAAACGGGTTGAGATTCGCTACATGGATTTCTGGAAAGTGGTCGACGGCAAGATCGTTGATAACTGGGTCAATGTCGATTTCCCCTACATCATGCGCCAGCTTGGCGTAGACCCGTTCAATGGTGAAGGCTGGGAGAAGTGGGATAGCGGGGCCATGCCGGTGCAGAATGGTGAGTAGCCGCCTACACTGAAACGACTCGAGAAACCGCCATCTGGCAAGGGGAGACAAAATGAGTGCAATGCAGAATGCCGAAGCCTTTTTTCACGCCTGTGAAGGCCTCGAAGGCTGGGAAGGTTGCAAAGCTTATGTCGCCGACAACGCGAGCTTCGAGGCGCAGAGTGAGCCGCTGGTCGATATCGATACGGTAGAGGGCTACTGCGAATGGATGGCAGGATTGGGCAAGGGCCCCCTCGAGGGCTGTAGCTACAACATCCACAGCAGTGCCTGGGACGATGGCAGCCGCAGTGCCATCTTCTTTGCCACCTTCAATGGCCAGCACGTCGGCGAAGGCGGCCCGGTGCCGCCCACCGGACAGGCAACGGCCAGCCACTATGTCTACGTCCTGCAGATGGATGACAGCGACAAGGTCGCCCGCCTGACCAAGGTCTGGAATGCGCCCTGGGCACTGAGCGAGCTGGGCTGGACCTAGGGCGTCGCAGCGACCGGGCTCTGTCCCATAAAGGCCTGGATCAGCGGTTTGTAGACCCGGCCAAAGGTGCCGAAAGTGTCGGTCTTGGTGTTGGTGCAGAAGGCCATGGATATCTCGTAGTCCGGGAATACCAGTAGCCAGCACTGTGATCCTCGCGCGACACCGCCGTGGTTGGCATTGCGGACAATACCGATGCCTTCAATATCCCACTCGCGCCAGCGCCAGCCGATGGCGTAGTCCTGTTCATTGACACTGCCGTCTGCCAGGCGCTGGGGCGTCCAGAAGATCTCCCGTGTGGCGGCAGAGATATAGTTCTGGTCAAGTACCTTTACGCCCATCCGAGCGAGATCGCTGGGTGAGGAGATGTACCCCCCGCCGGGCAGACGATGGCTCAGGTCAACATGGCGCCAGGGCCGGAAGCGCTCGCCGTGGGTGTAGTACAGAGTGGCGAGCCGATCGCTGCGCGCATCCTTGTCGCCGTCCGCGAAGGTGCTTTTCATGCCTGCTGGCTCAAGCACCGTCCTACTGATGAGCTCGCGATAGGGTAGTCCTGTGATTTCGCTCATGGCGGCGCCCAGCAGTACCGTACCCAGTGAGGAGTAGTGGAAGCGGGTTCCCGGCTCAAACAGTAGTGGGCTGCCATCGAATACGGCCAGGGCATCGCGGACGTCACCATAGTGCTTCTGCAGTGCAATGCTGTGGTAGAGCCCCACCCAGTCGCCGTTTTCCCGGTAGTGAGGGATGCCCGCCGAATGAGAGGCGAGCTGGCGATGGGTAATGTTCGCCCAGGCCGGGTTCGGCAGGTTTGGCATTGAGACTGACAGGGGGGTATCAAGCTTTATCTCGTCGCGCTGGGCCAATCTGGCGAATGCGGTGGCCGTGATGGCTTTGGACGTACTGCCGATTCGGAACAAGGTGTCCGAAGTCATCGCACGTCCCTCGGCGATATCTGCAAAACCCACGGTGCCGGTCCAAACAAGACTGTACCTCTGGGCAACTGCGACGGATAGGCCGGGTAAATTGTGCTCTCGCCGGTACTCGCGAATGGCGTTCAATGCCTGCTGCCCTTGCGCGGTAAAGCGCCTATTCAACACCTCCTGGCTTTCCGGCACCTCGCCCCTGATCTCCTGCCAGCCGAAGGGCGGCAGGGGCGCCTCGCCACGGTGGGCGTAGAATTGGTAGACCGGCTCCAGCAACCACAAGAGCGCAACGAGCACGAGAGCGGTTAGTGCCAACAGGGTCTTTTTCATCGTTGCAGGGGCCTTGTCCAAATGGATTTCGCGGCGCCGATGAAATCCGATGCCGCAAGCCCCGTCAAGTGTGAGCAGCTTATCTATACTTCAGAGGTTATCCATTCAGCAAGGAGGGTTTCCCCATGCAATACGCCATGCCTGGCAGCGACGGTGCGCTGCACACCTTCAAGGATCGTTACGAGAATTTTGTCGGGGGTGAGTGGGTCGCCCCACTGGAAGGTAATTACTTTCCCAATGTGAGTCCCGTCACCGGAGAAGCCTTCACGGACATGCCGCGCTCGACGGCCGCCGACCTGAAGATAGCGCTGGACGCGGCCCATGGCGCCGCTGATGCCTGGGGCAGGACTTCTGTGGCGGAGCGCTCCAACACCCTGCTGAAAATCGCCGACCGGCTGGAAGAGAACCTGGAGATCCTGGCCTGGGTGGAAACCTGGGAGAACGGCAAGAGCATTCGCGAAACCCTGAATGCGGATATCCCGCTGCTGGTGGACCACTTCCGCTACTTTGCAGGTTGTCTCCGTGCCCAGGAGGGTACCGCGGCGGAAATCGACGCCAACACGGTAGCCTACCACTTCCACGAGCCACTGGGGGTAGTGGGGCAGATCATCCCCTGGAACTTCCCGTTGCTGATGGCCGGCTGGAAGCTGGCGCCGGCGCTGGCCGCCGGCAACTGCGTGGTGCTGAAACCCGCAGAGCAGACGCCTACCTCGATACTGGTAATGCTGGAGATCATCGGCGACCTGCTACCGGCGGGTACGGTCAACGTTCTCAACGGCTTCGGCAACGAAATCGGCCAGGC
>JAAUXY010087236.1_pt1 | contig 11331 bp, 14 predicted proteins | sample 7278121 | NCBI WGS metagenome assembly JAAUXY01 (sample SAMN14350117, study PRJNA611818) | marine sediment metagenome | isolation source: surface marine sediment (1.8m) | place: French Polynesia: Moorea | collected 2018-08
AGGTGATCGCATGAGTAAGTCATTTTTTATCGATACCACCCTGTGTATGGCTTGCAGGGGCTGTCAGGTGGCCTGCAAGCAGTGGCATGATCTTCCGGCAGAAGATACCGACAACCGCGGGACTTACCAGAATCCGGCCGATCTCTCCTTTGATACCTACAAACTGGTAAGGATGCAGGAAGCGGTCATCGGGGGGCAATTGAAGTGGCTGTTTTTCCCGGACCAGTGCCGCCACTGCATCGAGGCGCCCTGTCTGGAAACCGCCGGAGATCCGACCGCGATCTATTATGATGAGCCCTCCGGGGCGGTGATTTATACCGCCGCGACCAAAGGATTGGATGCGGCTGAAATCATCGATTCCTGCCCGTACAACATCCCGCGCAAAGGAGCCGACGGCACCCTGGCCAAGTGCGATATGTGTTTTGATCGTGTGGGGGCCGGACTACAGCCCGCCTGTGTCAAGACCTGCCCGACGGGCGCCATGAACTTTGGGGAACGCGCTGAAATGCTCAACTTGGCTCAAAAACGACTGGCGATGATCAAAGGGACTCACCCCGAGGCCCAGCTGCTGGATCCGGATGACATTCGGGTCATTTTTATGGTCAGTTATGACCCCGGGCTCTATCATGAAAATGCCGTGGCTTCGAATACGGCCTATGGTATTTCAAGGCAGGCGGCGCTAAGAAGAATGCTACGGCCGCTTAAAAATCTGGTCTCGCATCTGGCATAGCAATCGTCATTGTCAGCATGTGCAACTGCGGGGAGCCGGTTTTACCGACTCCCCTTTTTTCTTGTCAAAAGGTATGATAATCTAAATTTAGGATATATATTATCTCAATGCGAACAGACCTCATTTCGGGATAACCCCACAAAAGGAGAACCATATGACCGTAAATGTGGCCATCACCTCACCACAGATTAAACAGGCGGCGGCGGCCCTGAAGAAACTGAGGCCTGCTTACGGAGAACTTTTGGATTTTTATGAGAAAATTTTTGTGGCCCAGGAAGATTCCAAAAGTGATATAAAGCTGCAAGCCCTTAAGATCAGCAAAAAAATGCTGGCCGTAAAGAAAAAAGAAAAATTTCCGCTGATTGACGTATCCGAATTTAAAGTCGACGCGAGCGCAGCGATCGCTCTTTTACAACGCATCTGCCGAATCGTCGAGGCCGCCAACAAAGACATGGCGGACTCCGCCCGCATCATCCGAAAGGCAGTGGCCTCCGAAACACTGGATCCACAGAGCCTGTTTTCCGGTCTTTTAAAAACAGATGATGCCTATTTTAATAAGCTCGGACAGGATCTGGGCATCGACAAGAAAACCCTGGCCTTTGTGGCTTACATCAGTATAAAGCCCTCTGTGGTCCACTGCGCCGAGCAGCTTGCATCCTATCTTGATTCAGATCATCCATGGGATAAAGGGATCTGTCCCCTTTGCGGCAGTGCCCCCGGTTTTTCACTGTTTGAAGATGAAGGACAGCGCGTGTTATTTTGCGGTTTCTGCTGGCATCGATGGACGGCCCAGCGAATCTATTGCCCGTTTTGTGAAAACAAGGACAGCAGCACCCTGCATTACTATTTCAGTGAGGAAGAGAAGAATTACCGCATTGATTCCTGTGACAGTTGTAAAACATATCTTAAAGCCATTGATCAGAGAAATACGGACCGCCTTATTTACCCGCCGCTGGAATTTGTGGCCACATTGCATCTGGATATCAAGGCTCAGGAAATGGGTTTTAAAAGCGGGATTCAACTCGAACTTCAATAAAACAGGTATCAGTCTCTGGCTCGAAGGACCTGCTGCTTGCCTTGAAATTTATGGAATAGAATCGGTGTCAAAGATATCTCTAGTTTTAATATGATCCGGCGTACCCTGACTCCTGACACCTGAAACCTTTAATTTAAGCGATGAAACGACGTATTCTCTCATATGCGCTCAGCCTGATTCTGATAGCCGTCCTGCCGTGCACGCCCAATGCACAGGTGCAAAAAGGGATCGGGAGCTTATCAGACGCGCCCACGGCAGATGTGGTCCGTCTGAAGACCGCCTGGTCGGTTGACCGCGCACGCCCTGGCGATCAGGTCGCACTCGCCATCATCTTCGATATTAAGGATAGTTTTCACATCAATGCCGATGCAAGCCAGGTCCGGCCGTTTGAAGACTTTAAGCCCTATCCCACCAAAGTCCAGGTGCTGTCCGCCACCGAAGGCGTCACCATAGAGACCGCTCGATTCCCGCCGGCAACACCGATTAAAGTCGACTATGCCAGCGGAGCGCTGATGTCATTTGAAGGCCGCACCATCATCTATCTGTTGATGAAACTGGATGAACACGTAGCGCCGGAGTCATTCGGGCTGGAGATAAAAATAGAATATCAGGCGTGTTCGGACAGATACTGCCTGTTTCCAGAAAAAAAAGTGTTGAAAGAGTCGCTTTCAGTGGTTGAATCAGGAGCAGGCATATCGAAAATCAATCAGGAACTGTTTGCAGATCTTGCGACCGGCGCATTGATGCCCACTTCAGGAACGGTTAACTTTAACCTTTTTGGCTGGGCGTTTTCCATTAATACATCATCGGGATTGGGATGGATCGTGCTGCTTCTTACCGCCGCTTTTGGGGGCTTGCTGCTTAATTTTACTCCCTGCGTGCTGCCCCTGATTCCCATCAAGATCATCAGTCTGTCGCATGCGGCCCAGAATCGAAAAAGATGTTTTTTTCTCGGATTGACCATGTCGCTGGGGGTGCTGGTCTTTTGGATGGGCCTTGGCATTTTGATTGCACTGGTCAGTGATTTTACGGCCACCAATCAATTGTTCCAATACCCGCTGTTTACGATTTCGGTCGGTGTCATCATTGGAATCATGGCATTCGGCATGTTTGGCTTTTTTTCCATGCGTCTGCCCCAGTTTATTTACATGATCAACCCCCAGCAAGACAGCGCCCGGGGATCTTTCGCGCTGGGCATACTGGCGGCTGTATTATCCACTCCCTGTACGGCACCTTTTATGGGCGCTGCCGCCGCCTGGGCGGCGACGCAAACCCCGCTGACCACTTTGACAACATTTGCGGCGATCGGCGGCGGCATGGCCCTGCCTTACCTGGTACTGGCGGCGGCTCCCAACCTGGTCAACCGCATGCCCAAAGCAGGACCGCCCAGTGTATTGATCAAGCAGGTGATGGGCTTTTTTATGTTTGCAGCCGCGGCCTATTTTTTGGGTGTCGGCCTCAGTGCCCTCGCGAGTACACCCCCGAATCCCCCTAGCAAAATTTACTGGTGGCCCGTAATGGGCCTGGTTGCCATCGGCGGCTATTGGATGGCCTATCGCACCCTGCGCATTGCCAGTCGTAAAATGCTTAAAATCGTTTTCGTCTGCCTGGGCATTATTTTGATTGCCCTGCCGATCTGGGGAGCCGTGCGGCTTTCCGGACAGGGACCGATTGACTGGGTTTATTATACGCCCCAGCGCTTTGAAACCGCTCTCATGCAAAGAAAAATTGTAGTAATGGATTTTACGGCGGAATGGTGCTTGAACTGCAAAGCGCTTGAAGAGAGTGTTCTACACGATCAAAAAATGACTGAATTGCTGGCCAAAGAGGATATCGTGCCGATGAAAGTCGACATCACCGGCCACAATCCGGCTGGAAAAGCAAAGCTCAAAGAAGTCGGCAGTCTGACTGTCCCGTTGCTGGTCGTATTCACGCCGGACGGCACGCCGGTCTTTAAAAGCGACTTTTACACGGTCAGTCAGATTTTGGGTGCTGTGGAGAGAGCGCGCAGCAGTAAGGTCACGGTGAAGTGAAATTAGCTGGTCGATCTTTATTGATGGTGTTGCGTGCCGCGTGTTGCCGGTTCCGATTTACGGATGCATCCAGATTAGCCTTTTCTGTCATTTCACGCCCTAACGCGTAATCCGAAATTCACAACTCGCAACATTTACTCACTTAAAAATTCAAGAATCTTTTTGTTCAGTTCCTTCTCCGGTCGCCGGCCCGGTAATTTTTCAATAACCTGACCGTCTTTCACCAAGAAAATCATCGGTATGGCAAACAAAGAAAATTTCTGAACGGCGGCCTCACCATACCAGTAAACCGGAAAACGAACCCGTAATTTATCGATGATGGGCTGCATGGCCCGGGGTCCTTCCAGATCGATGCTGATGCCGATGAGTGTCAGGCCCCGGGACTTATACTTTTGATATAATTTGTTCAAGTAGGGCAATTCATCAATACAGGGCCCGCACCAGGCCGCCATAAAGGTGACCGCCATTTTAGTGTTCTTGGCGTTAATCATTTCATCGAGAGCCGATTCCGAGATCTTTTCGACAGTGACACCAGTGCTGGCATCAAGGTTGGCGCTAAAAGAAAATAGCAATAGCAGGACGACTGTCGTTAGGCATAAAGGCTTAATCAGCTTCATCATTTTGGCAGATTCAGGTTACGGCTTATTCATTTTTTCAAGGGTCGTCGCACACTGAGCCAGATCCGGTCTGACATTGATATCCGAAACTTGAATATCCTGTATAATTCCCTTTTTATCAACAAATATCAATGCCCGCTCGGTAACACCACTGGAACGCAGCACGCCATATTTTTCAGCCACCGCGCCGTGGGGCCAGAAATCTGAAAGTACCGGAAACCAGAGTTCCCCCATCTGGTTGGTCCAGGCATATAGCGTTGGGATATTGTCCACGGTAATACCGAGTAAAATTGCATCGTTTTCGTCAAACATTTGTTTGACAATATTATAGCCCGGCCACTGGTCCGAACAAACCGGTGTCCAGGCGGCCGGCACGAAAGAAATGACAACGTGCTTCTTACCACGGTACTGGCTCAATGAAATTTTCTCGCCGGAAACAGAAGGCAGTGTAAAGTCTGGTGCGCGGTCTCCAATTTTGACTTTTAAGGTGCTATCAATCGGTTTGAGTTGTCCCGGATTATAGATATTACCCTTGAATGCCTCTGAAGCGCCCCACAGGTTGGAAGCAAATAGTAGTAATATGGAACCGCAAACGGTATTTAAAATTATATTTTTATTCATCTCGCATCTCCTTATAGTAATCCCGAATCCTGAAGAAGCATTTTGATGAGTTGATCGGCATCTTTGGCACCGCCGACTTTGGAATAAAAGATCTTGTGGCTGCCGTCATCCATTATTCGAATACAGATAAAAAATGGGGTTCGAACTTCTCCAATCTTTTTGTGAATGCTAAAATTACCATCCGGAAACAGGGGAAATGGAATGTTATAGGTCTTTTTAAAATACCCGACCTCAAAAGCAGAGTTTCCGACACCGATGCCCACCAGTTTGACTCTCCCTTTAAATCGTTTATCGCTTTCAATAATACGGTACATTTCGTTGATAGAAGGAGCCTCCCTCTGGCAAAAGGGTCAGTACATACTGAAAATCTCTATGATGACAACTTCGGCCTTTATTTCCGGAATGGAGAAGGCCTCTTTGCCGCCGACCCCCAAGTAGTTCTGGTGGTCATCATTTTGAGGTACCGAAAGCGTAAATTCGGGTAAGACCCCCCCCACAACAGGCGGTTGAGAGCCGGCCCAAGAAAAACCAGCGCAGACTGCCAGAATTCCAAGGAAAACAACAAACAATCTGAAAATCGCTCCCATTTTCAATGCCCTCCATAAACGTTCGGGTAAAAGGATTTGATGGGAATAGAGATGAAGAACTGGAATCGGATTTTATTCCTCAATATTTTTACAGATGATCTCAGCGGCCTGCTCCACTGAATTTTTGCCCATGTCAATAATCAAGTCATACAGATGCGCGTCATTCCAATCCTCATCAAAATAATGCTTGATGTATGCGCTTGAGTCTTTCTCTTCTCTTTCAATCATTTTTTTGGCAGCCTGACGATTTATACGATAGTCATTCATAATTTTTTCAATTTTCAAATTCTCATCTTTTGTCAGGCGAACATGCAGTGTGTTCGTCTTGCCACGCAATAGACACTGGCCGCCCCATCCTAAAATAATCATATTATCCGCTTCGTATAGATTTAGCACCAGCTTCTTTGTCGTCTCATAATAATTGGCGTCATCCAGGCAGCCGTGTTCGCGATCAACGACCTTCTGCACCAGGGAGCAGGTATATCGATCCATGAAGCGAATAATACGTGATAGAGATGCCTGCTTGAGGGTTTTGACTTCGGCTTCCGACAGGTGAAGATCCTTGGCAATTTCGGCGGCCAGTTTTTTACCGATGTATTCATAGCCCAGCTTTTTTGCCGCGATAGATGCTACTTTTTCAGGTTCAGTGCCAGATTCCTTGCTGATGGTGATGACCGCCATTATAGACTCCTTTCGAGATTACGTATTTATCAATCGGACAATTAATAAGGTCCAAATTATATATTGATTATAGGAACATACCATTGGCTGTCAAGGTTGGTTTTGCACCATTTGAACTGAGGGAAAATGCTTGCAAGGATACTGTGAATGTGCCAAGCGGAAACGTTTTAAGCAGGTTCCTGGGGTTACTCACAGACAATGGTTTTTAATTAAAAAAAAATCGAGCCTTGGCCAAAAGCCTGTCGATCGTAATGCAAATCGATCTGACAATGGAAGCCTTTAAACAGTCGCAATAAAGATATGTCACCCGCGCCTTAACCTTATCTGTCATTGTCGGGCTTTGTTCATCCTGGTGAGCCAAAAAGCGGTCGGTAAAGGACTGATGATCGGAACGATCTTCAGCGTGCTCGATTTTATATTAATGGGTCAATCTATTGCGTGGAAATTGGGCCGATCAAAGGCAAGAACCATTTCGCTTGCGACAAAAAGACAGACTGTCACAAAAAGCTAGAATATAAGAAAGGATTTCATTTGCTAGAATTTCCATTTAGTTTTGCAAAAAGAAAATATCTCGGTGGGAGAAATAGGCCGTTTATTTATGAAGGATGCCGGTCAGGTATTGATCAATAAATTTTTGGTTATCTGCGCTCGTTATTTCTGCGGGAAGCTTTTTAACAGCCAGAGAAACCGCCATATCCACCATTTCTGCCCGAATGGCTTTATGGGCCTGGAGAATCTGATCATCGATCCTCCGTTTGGCCTCCTCCAGCATTATCTGGCTTTCTAAAAGGGCGTTATCAATAATCTCCTGTTTTCGTCTTTCCCCCTGCAGGATGATCCGTTCTTTCAGTTTTTGCATGCGCAATTTGTTTTCATCAAGCGTATCGATGGCAACCCTGACTTCAGCCGATATTTTTTCTTTTTTTTCTTCGATACGATTTATGTTCAGGTCAACTTTTTCTTTTTGCCCTTTTAAGAAATTAATAAGGGGCTTGCGGGAATACTTAACGATGATAAAAGCAAAAATCCCAAAATTCACCCACATCATAACAAGATCGAAAACGGGACGCCAATTGCTTGCATTGTCAGCAGCGAGCACGTCTGTTGCCGTCAGAATAAAGCTTAAGGAAAATACGATGGCCAACCACAATTGCCGAACTATCTCGCAGGTTCTTTTCATTGAGTTGGCCTCCGATCGAGTATCTTTTCCATGATATTCATCGCCAGGGATTTCGATTCTCTTTCTAAATGGTCTCTTGCTTCAGATATTTGATAATCGATTTGTCTGGTGGTGTTTTGCTTCAAGCCGGCAATCTCTTCCCTGGCAGAGGTAATTATGTCGGTCGCCTCCTGGTTTCCTGACGCCTCGAGTTTGTCATTTAGCTCGAACGCCTCAAGTTTCACTGCCGACTCATGGGCCTCAATCCGTTGGGCGATTGTTTCCAACTCATCTTTGGCATCCGTGATCTCATTGTTTATCTTTTTGAGATAAGCCTCTCTTTCATCCATTGCGCTGCGCAGGGGTCGAAACATAATACGATTGATAATGAACAAAAAGATCAAAAAAGAGAGCACCTGAATAACCAGCGTCTCATTTATGCTTAAAAGCGCTATATTGCTGATAATCTGCATGGGCTGTCTCTTCCATCAGGGCTTTTTGCTTTAAAATGGACAGAATACATTCACTTGCCAATCGTAACAACACAGGAGCAACAAATAGGTTGAAATCCTTAAATACTTCCGCAGTCGGAGCGCCAATCAATTGTCCCGTTTTGATTGCCCGCCAACAACGGAACCAGGTTAGTTTCTAACGGAGGCCATCAAACCACGAATAGAAGCAATAAAGCGATAACCAGCGAATATATCCCGGTAGACTCTGAAACCGCCTGTCCCACAAGCATTGTTCGGGTCAGCAGCCCGGCTTCTTTAGGGTTCCTGCCGATCGCTTCGCATGCCTTTGCTCCAACCATGCCTTCGCCCACTCCCGGGCCAATGGCGCCGAGTCCCATCGCCAGACCTGCGCCGAGAAATGCCGCCGCTTTCACGATATCTGCACCTTCAATCGCCATTTTGTCTCCTTTCCAGTTAAATTAAACTACAAAGATAAGCACCAAACTCACGACCATGGCATAAATAGCCGTGGATTGAGAAACAGCCTGTGCCACGAGCATCGTTCGCACCAGGTCACCGGCGTGTTCCATGTTGCGCGCCACCCATCGCACGGCACTATCGGCAACCATGCCGTTGCCTATTCCCGGGCCGATACCGCCAAAGCCCATACTGACGCCGGCGCCCACCAGCGCCATAGAGGCACTTAAAGCGGTGGACTCCGGAAACACCTTAAACATCAGGATAAAGCTGACCAACAGTCCAAAAATAGCGGGCGTCTGAGATACCGCCTGACCCACCAGCATGGTCGTGGTAACAGTCCCTACGGTTTCCGGTTGTCTGGCGATTCCCTCGCAGCTGCCGCCGGCAGTCAACCCTCCACCGATTCCCGAACCGATCGCCGCTAAACCGGTACTGATGCCGGCACCCAAAAATGCTGCCCATTTGGGATAAAGCGGTGCACCGCTAAAATCCATGAACAACAGTATCAGGGCTACCACCATGGCAAATATGGCCGGTGTCTGACATACGGCCGATCCGATGAGCATGTTGGTGGTTAATCCAACCGACATCCCCGGTTGTCTGGCGATCCCCAGACAGGCTTCGCCGCCGGGATATCCAGAGCCGATACCCGATCCGATCGCCCCCAAGCCCATAGCGAGGCCGGCGCTGCCCAGAGCCGCAATTTTCAGGGGATCGCTGCCAAAATCGATGAACATCAGCATCAACGCTATAATCATCGCTAAAATCGCAGGGGTTTGGCATACGGCTGATCCGATGAGCATATTCATTGTCAGGCGGCCGCTCAGCTCGGGTTTGGTAGCTACCCCCAGGCAGGCCTTACCGCCGGGCATCCCGGACCCGATGCCTGATCCGATGGCCCCCAGCCCCATACTTAGGCTTGCCCCGGCAAGGGCGGCCGCCTTGGCAAGGCTGGGGTTGGGAACTTTTAAAAAAAGCAGCAAGATAGCAACTACCAGGGCAAAGATAGCAGCGGACTCCGCCACGGCCTGCCCCACCAGCATTGTTTTTATTATATCACCGGAAGATCCAGGATTTCGCGACAGAGCCATGTTGGCCTGGCCAGCCGTATATCCTTCTCCAATCGCGGCGCCCAGGGCACCGAAGCCCATCGCAGCACCCCCGCCAAAAAAAGCCGCGAAATTTACCCAGGTTGGAATGTCAATCGTCATCATTTATTTTATCTGCACTGAAATGTAAACCAGTGTAAGCATGGTAAATACGAACGCCTGAATGGTACCCACGAAAAGCCCAAAAAACGCATTCAACAGGGGCGGAAGCACAATACTATAAGTCAGATACGATACGACCAGTATGATGATCGACCCTCCCATGATATTGCCGAATAGCCGAAAGGAAATTGAAACCACTTTGGAAAGTTCACCGATCACATTAAGCGGCATCATGAAAAAAATCGGCTCCAAGTATGCCTTAAGGTAAATCTTCCAACCTTTGGTTTTTATTCCGGCATAATGGGCGATAAGAAATCCCATGAGTCCGAGACTCAATGGGGTGTTCAGATCCCTTGTGGGTTCCTGCAGGTGAGGTATGATGCCCAGCCAGTTCGATAGCAACAGGAACATGAACAGCGCGCTTACCAGGGGTGCGTAGGTTTTGGCCATTTCCCTGCCCAGCGCATCTTCGGTGAGCTGGTAAAAGGCTGATACAAACAGCTCGCCCGCCACCTGCAGCGGCCGGGGGCGTATCCCCTTTTTGCGACAGGTAAATATGCCGAATATGATCAACAGGACAATTACAATCCACGTCATTGCGATGGCCTCAAGGTTAAATACCAGTTCATGTCCCATGAAAGAAATGATCAACTGATGTATTTTGCCCAGCTCTTGCATGCCCGAACCGCCTTATACCTGTTATCCCCGAGTCGACACATTCATGCTGAAAAAATGATCGGCGATGATCACCATCTGGACCGTAAAGATCCCGAAAATTACAGATAACAGACTAAATTGATCGAACTTAACGGCCAGTATCAGCGGCACCGCCATTACCCCAAATCTGAAAAAAATTGAAGCCAGAGCAACTAAAAATGTTTTGCCCCTGGTTTTACCGAGTCTGAAGGGAAGCGTTTCTCCGATTATAATAAAATTTATGACGCTGAAAATGGTACCCAGAATAAATCCTTTGCCAACAGGCTGTTGGCCAATCAGAATCAGAAAGCCGCCCAGTGCAACGGCAGCGCCCATGGCTCTGTAACAATACTTCTTCTGGATTTGTCTAATCGCTTCCATGATTTAAATTATTTTTGTCTTTTTTATCGCCCGCGGCGACCTCTAGGATTTGACGATAAGCGACAATCCCGCCACCAATAACGCCTAGAACGGTAAAGATTCCTATCAATATACCTTTGGTACCTAGCCATCTGTCAAGATAAAGTCCGATAAAAAAACAAAAGCAGATGCAGCCTGCCATGGTGAGACCCAGTTGCATCACAATTGAAAGATTTTCGGCCCAGGCACGGTTTTTCTTATAGTTAAAAGCCGGTTTCATTGTCCGGTACCGCCGGTGGTTATAGTCGCGAGAGTTGTTGTAGTTGTGAAATGTGAAAAGTAAATCTTCCCATTACCACACCTATGATAATTTGCAACTATAATTTTTTATCGTGGCGGCTTGCAGTCGCAAAAAAAATTGCTGCTTTGATTTTTACAGCCAAAACAAATACCTGACTTTGTTCATTCACCGTATAAATGTGATCATATTGACCATTATGAAAAAAACATTGATGGTTGATAGGGAATATGGTATCGGATAGCCATCAGCGGTCAGGCGTGAATCATTTATCCGGGAATTTAAGGAGGCATTCATGGCCGTTCTTACCATATCAAGGCAATTCGGGGCTGGCGGCATAACTTTGGGCAAAATGGTTTCTGAAAAATTG
>JAAUXY010073943.1_pt1 | contig 11328 bp, 14 predicted proteins | sample 7278121 | NCBI WGS metagenome assembly JAAUXY01 (sample SAMN14350117, study PRJNA611818) | marine sediment metagenome | isolation source: surface marine sediment (1.8m) | place: French Polynesia: Moorea | collected 2018-08
AGCTCCATGTTCACGGCGATCATGGTGACGCGGCTGATGGTCGTCGTTTGGCTTCGCCGCCAGCGCCCGTCTGCGTTGCCGATCTAGAGGCGCGTTATGAAGCCGCTCTCGATCATACCGCCCAACACGAAGATCGACTTCGTTGGGAAACGCAAAGTTGCTTTCGTGTTTTCAGGCCTCCTGATTGCGATCTCGATCGTCACCTTTCTTATCCAAGGCCTGAATCTCGGCATCGATTTCCGCGGCGGCATATTGATCGAGGTCCAGACCAAGGAAGCGGCGGACATTCCGAGGCTGCGCAGCACCATGGGAGAGCTGAACCTCGGCGAGGTGCAAATCCAGGAGTTCGGCGCACCGAACGACGTCCTTATCCGCATACAGCGGCAGGAGGGCGACGAAGCAGAACAACTCGCCGCCATCCAACAGGTCCGGGATATCCTTGGCGACACGGTTGCCGAGTACCGCCGCACCGAGTTTGTCGGCCCGACAGTGGGCCGGGAACTTATCGAAGCAGCGACCCTCGCGGTGGTTCTCGCGCTCGGCGCGATACTCATCTACATCTGGTTTCGCTTCGAGTGGCACTTCGGGGTCGGCGCCGTCATCGCGCTGACCCATGACGTCCTCACGACGATCGGCCTGTTTGCGGTTACGCAGCTCGAGTTCAACTTGGCCACGGTCGCCGCAATCCTGACGATTGCGGGCTATTCGATTAACGACACGGTGGTGATCTACGACCGCGTCCGCGAGACCCTCCGCAAGTACAAGAAGCTATCCATCCCCGACCTCCTGAACCTGGCAACGAATGCGACTCTGGCTCGCACCTTCGTCACCAGTTTGACCACGTTGCTGGCCCTTCTGTCCCTCGTCATTCTCGGCGGACCGATCATTCGCGACTTCGCCTTGGCCATGATCTGGGGCGTCATCATCGGGACCTATTCATCCATCTTCATCGCCGTACCCGCGTTGCTCTTCCTGCGCCTGCGTCCCCGCGATGCCGGTGCCACGCCAGACGCTGCAGAACGCGAAACCGACGAGGCGGCTGGAGGTAAGGCGCCTGACCCCGCCTGACCGGCCGGCCGGTGCGCGTCTACCGATCCAATCCTACGGCGGCGGGGGCTTCCGCATTGGCGATAGCCGTTACACCGGGTCGGTGCTCGTCGTCACGGGCCGAGTCGAGCCTTGGCCAGTCGCGCGTTTCGCCGAGGTCACCTACGAAACGCTTGCGCCAATCGCCGCAGCCGCCGACGAGCTTGAACTACTGCTGATCGGCGCCGGCCCGCGCTTCGCCCGTGTCGACCCGGGCTTGCAGTCGGCTTTCCAGGCGCACGGCGTTGCGGTCGAAGCGATGGATACTGGCGCCGCCTGCCGAACGTACAACGTGTTGCTCGGCGAAGGCCGCGCGGTCGCGGCGGCGCTGATCGCCATCGACTGAAACAGAAAAGAGGCCGCCACCGGCGGCCCCTCCTTACGTGATGCGAGTCCTGTCAGCCAACAGCTGAAGCAAACAAGAAACCGCCATTCTGCGCGCTGACCATCGCGAAGAGCATGGGAATGGACAGCATCGTATTGGTCCGCGACGCCATGAGAGCCGTCCGCGCGGCCTTCTTTTTCTCTTCGTCCGATGCTTGCTCGATGCCCAGAACCTTCTTCTGGTTTGGCCAAATGAGGAACCAGACATTGAACGCCATGATCGTCCCCAGCCACATGCCAAAGCCGATCATCGACTCGGTTGGGACGCCTGACGCGAGGCCGAGGATCAGCGCACTGCCGAAGTAACCGTTCATCCAGGCCAGGATCAGGCCCCAGATCAACGTAGACAGGGCGGCCCACCGGAACCAGAACAGGGCCTTCGGGGCGATCACCTTGGTGATTGCCGGTTTCTGTTCATCCGGAATGCTCGGCATGCTCGGGACCTGCACGAAGTTGAAGTACCACAGCAACCCGATCCACATGATGCCGCTGAGCACATGGAACCAGCGAACGATGAAAAGCCAGAAATCAGCGTTGAATTCCATCATATCCCCCCACCTCGGCTCAGGTGAACGCCGTAACGAGCAAGACCATGATAATGGTCAGCACGACGCCGGCGACGATTGTCAGCGGCAGTGACTCGAGAATTTTTCCCATTGATTGTCCCCCAATCCCTAACTCTCTAGTGCAAGTATACCAGATGTCGCGACTCCTGCGTATAAGGCAACCCGCCTAGTTGCATGGCGGCGAAGGAACTCTCCTACTGTGGCAATCAGGTTCGCCGTCTGGATCGCGATCGTTACCTGACTGCCCTGTTCATTCCGCGCGGTGCCCGGGAACATGTCTTTGCTCTGTACGCGTTCAACAGCGAAATCGCCCATGCCCGCGATGTCGTGAGCGAGCCCCATCTCGCGGCGATACGTCTGCAATGGTGGCGCGAGGCCATTGCGGAGATCTACGGCGCCGAACATGCGCGCGCCCAGCCTATCGTCGAAGCCTTGAGCACCGCCATCCGCGGCTGTCGCTTGTCCCAAAGCCACTTCCAAAAGCTGATAACCGCGCGCGAGGCTGATCTGGAACCCAAGCAACCCGCGACCCTCACGTTGCTCGAGCAACACGCGCGCAACACCGGGGCGCCCTTGTCGTCGTTGGTGCTTGAGGTACTAGGCGCCGGCGAGGGGCCGGCCCAAGCCGCCGCGCAGTCGGCGGGGACGGCATGGGCACTCGCGGGTCTGCTCCGCGCGGTACCGTTCCACGCCCGTGCGAAGCGTCTGTATCTGCCCGAAGACATCATGGACGAGTACGGGGTCAGTCGGCGTGATCTGTTCGAACTGCGCCCGTCCGGGGGCCTTGCCGATGTCGCGCGACTGGTTGCGGATCGTGCCCAAGCACACGTAGCCGCCGCTCGGAAACACCGTCCGGACGTACCGGGCCAGCTCCGCGTGGGGCTACTGACAGCGACCGCTGCGAGCTTCTATCTGAGGGCACTACGCCGCACGGACTACGACGTGTTCCGGTTGCCCCGTTCGCTGCCCGGATTGGCGCCAAGGTTGGCCTGGGCTCGGTTACGCGGGCGGTACTAGGTAGCTGTACAAGTACCCGCCGGCGCGGCCGGCGGCGAAAAGCCGCGCTTCTCGCGCCCAACGGTTGTATCAACCGGCGCCAAGGTACCTATATTGTCCAGCGAGGGCAGCTGAGCGGCCCCCGGCTTTCCGGTGTTCGGCGAGGAGAAAGACAAATGAGCGACGACATTCCAAGCATTCTCTCACATGTCTCCATCGGCGTGAGCGACTTCGCGAAATCCGCCGCGTTCTACGATGCCGTTTTGCCGACCCTCGGCTGCCGCCGCATCATGGAACATGGCGAGGCGGTCGCCTACGGTAAGATGTTCCCGGAATTCTGGGTGCAGACCCCGATCGACGGCCAGCCTAGTTCGGTGGGCAACGGCACGCACGTCGCTTTCCTCGCACCATCCAAAGAGGCCGTCGACGCCTTCTATGAGGCTGCCGTCAAGGCCGGCGCCGAGGACGATGGCGCCGCCGGGCCCCGGCCGCAATATGGCGAGCCTTACTACGGCTGCTTCGTGCGCGACCCCGACGGCCACAAGATCGAAGCGATGTATTGGGACATGGAGCTGGCAGAGCAGCAGGGTGCCTAACCAGAATACATGACGCGCGTCATCGCGAGGGGCGCGTCACGCCCCGTGGCGATCCAGCAGCTGGCCGCGCCGGCTCTCCGGATTGCTTCGCTCCGCTCGCAATGACGAGAAACAGACGGAGGTCACATGACGATCGGCAATGAGTATGAGCTGTCGAAGCTCCGCGAAATAGGCGAAATCGTTGCCGAGACCCTCCGGCGCATGGGCGATGCCTTAGAGCCAGGCATGACTACGGCGGAACTCGACGCGGTCGGCGCCGCCGCGATGGCGGCCCGCGGCGCCACACCCGCGCCAGCAAAGACCTACGGTTTTCCCGGCGCCACCTGCATTAGCATCAACCCAGCCGTCGCCCATGGCATTCCCGGCGATCGTGCGGTCCGGGCCGGTGATCTCGTCAATATTGATGTGTCGGCGGAAAAGGATGGCTTTTGGGCCGACACCGGTGCATCGCTCATCGTGCCGCCCGCCACCGCCGCCAAGCAAGCCTTGTGCCGAACGACCCGCAAGGCGCTCAAACGCGCAGCCGCCGCGGTGCGCGCCGGCCGGCCCATGAACGTAATCGGCCAGGCAATCGAGCAGGTCGCCCGGCGGGCCGGCTACTCGATCATCCGCAATCTGCAGAGCCACGGTGTCGGCGGCGCCCTGCACGAGGCGCCGGCGCAAATCGCCTCCTACTACGATCCCGATGACCAACGCGTCCTGCGTGAGGGCATGGTCTTCACCATCGAGCCCTTCCTTTCAACTGGCGCCGAATGGGCGGACGAGGAAGACGATGGTTGGACACTATCAACGCCACCCCAATATCTGACAGCCCAATACGAGCACAGCTTGGTGGTCACCAAAGGCGCGCCGATCGTTCTGACGGCCGCTTGATCGCCGCAGGTGAGCTTAAGTACCGCCGATAACGAAGCCGCCGCCGGACACATCGAGGCAGGCGCCGGCCACGAACGAGGCCTCCGGAGACAACAGCCATAGGATCGCCTGTGCGATCTCGTCCGCTTCTGCGATGCGCCCCATCGGGATCGTCCCCGCGAAAGCGCGCTCAATGTCCGGGTCACGGAGGCGGTCTGCTGTCATATCCGTGCGTGTCATGCCGGGTCGCACGACGTTGACGCGGATACCAGCCCCGGCCACCTCGCGCGCGAAGCCGACCGTAAAGGCGTCCACCGCCGCCTTTGACGCGGCGTAGTGACTGCTGCCGGGGCGGCCGCCGATCGTGGCGGCCATCGAGGACACGTTGACGATGGCCCCGCCCGCGCCGCCACGCTTGGTTGACATCCGGCGCGCGGCCTCCCGGCAACACAGCATGGTACCGATCACGTTGATTTGGAACAGCAGCTGCAAGTCTGTAGCGACAAAATCCGCCACGTCGCTGCTCGCGGTGCCGACCCCGGCGCTATTCACGAGCGCGGTGATAGGTCCGAGCGAGTCCTCGACTTGGGTGAACATCCTTTGCACAGCAGGCTCATCCGACACATCGCCCTGAACAGCCAGCGCTGTTGCCCCGGCCTTGCGCAGGTCTTCGGCAACGGCCTCCGCCGCTTGCGCATCGACCCGGTAGTTGACCGCGATTGCGGCTCCCTTATTCGCGGCCAGCCTCGCCGTCGCCGCGCCAATCCCTCTGGACCCGCCGGTAATGAGGAGCACGTCTTCCACGGCAGCTATTCCGCCGCAGCCCGCGTCCCGAGCCACGCATCGAGCGCGGCCAAGCCGCGGCGGCTCTGCGCCGCCTTCCGGTCACGGCCCTTCGGCAGCTTGCCGCGCGCGTCTCTGTCAGGCGGTGGCAACAGCCCGAAATTGATGTTCATCGGCTGGAACGTGTCCGCCGCGGCACCGCCACTGATATGGTTCAGAAGTGCGCCAAGGGCTGTCGTCTCCGGCGGTGCCATGAACGGCTGGCCCAACCGCTCCGCCGCCGCAAAGCGCCCGGCCAACAAACCGATCGCCGCGCTCTCGACATAGCCTTCAACGCCCGTGATCTGCCCGGCGAAGCGCAAACGAGGCTGCGCCCGCAGCCGCAACCTGCTGTCCAGCAGCTTCGGGCTGTTGATGAAAGTGTTGCGGTGAATACCGCCAAGCCGCGCAAACCGCGCGTGTTTCAAACCCGGGATCATCCGGAAGACGTCCGTCTGTGCGCCGTATTTCAGCTTCGTCTGGAAGCCGACCATGTTGTAGAGCGTGCCGAGCGCATTGTCCTGCCGCAGCTGCACCACAGCATGAGGACGGCGGCCGGTTCGCGGATCGGTCAGGCCGACCGGCTTCATCGGCCCAAACCGCAGCGTTTCTCGGCCCCGCGCGACCATGACCTCGATCGGCAGACACCCCTCGAAATAGGGCGTGCTCCTTTCCCAATCCTTGAAGTCGGTCTTCTCGGCGGCCAGCAACGCGTCGAGGAACGCACTGTACTGTGCCTCATCCAGCGGGCAGTTGATGTAGTCCTTGCCCGTGCCGCCGGGCCCGACCTTGTCGTAGCGCGATTGGTACCAGGCCGTGTCGAGGTCGATGCTATCGGTGTAGACGATTGGGGCGATGGCGTCGAAGAAGGCGAGGCTGTCTTCGCCGGTCAAATCCCGGATTGCCGCCGCCAGGGCCGGGGAGGTGAGGGGACCGGTCGCGATAATGACGCTGTCCCACTCGGTCGGCGGCAACCCGGCCACCTCCCTGCGGTCGACCGTGATCAGCGCGTGCGCGGCCAGCCGCGCCGTCACGGAATCGGCGAAACCGTCCCGATCGACCGCCAGGGCGCTGCCCGCCGGCACCTTGTTCTGATCCGCCGCGACCATGACCAGTGAGTCGCAGCGCCGCATTTCCTCGTGCAGCAACCCGACGGCGTTGTGCATCGCATCATCAGATCGGAACGAGTTGGAGCACACCAGCTCCGCCAGCCTGTCGGTCTTGTGCGCATCTGTCCCACGGACCGGACGCATTTCATGGAGGATCACCGGCACATCCGACCCGGCGATCTGCCAAGCCGCCTCACTACCGGCCAGCCCACCGCCGATGACATGGACCGCTGTTGTTTCAGGATCAGCCATGACGGTCAGTTAGCTTGTCCGCCGCCCGGCAGCAAGTCCGCCGGTATGCGGTCGCCGTCAGAGTTCAAGCGCCTCGGCGAAAGCGCGTGCCTTGTCCCGATACGTGTCGGCCTTTAGTTCTTTCTCGGTAACCACTAGCGATGCGATTGGCTTCGTCTGACAGAGCGCCGCCATATCGCGAAACACTCGCTCGGCACCGGCGCCCCCCTCCGTGCAGAAGAAGGCGACGCGTGGAAACCTGGCCCGGTGCGTCGAAATATAGGTCCGCATCGGCGATGCGAGATTCCCCGCCCAAACCGGTGTGCCAAGTGCGACAGTGTCGAAGTTTGCCGGATCTTCCCCCACCTCTTGTATAGGTGCGAGGCTCTTCCTGAAGGCCTCCCGCCCTGAGCGGAGGTAACCGAAGACACCGGAGCGGCTCTTTAGGTCCCGCACCGCCTCGGTCTTCGCATCACACATGGCCGCCACTTCTTCGGCGACACGAGCCGTGTTGCCTGTCCGGGAATAGTAGACGATCAAGATCCGACCCATGCGCTAATATCGCACCGGCCAAAGACCTCGCAATTGACCCAAAACAAAGTCGAAAACTCCGCCGCACGGCAGCTTGCAACAGTCAATGTTCCCAGGGGTCGATGACATGAAGAAAGACTACGAGATCGTCGAGGTAGAGCCGCAGCCCTTCCTGTACGTACACCGCAAGAGCTCACCCGCGCCGCAGGCTATTGGCGCCGCCATGGGCGAAGCGTTTGGCATGCTCGGGCCGTTCATTGAAGCAAAAAAGATCGAGCCGGCCGGCGCGCCTCTCGCCGTCTACCACTCCTACACCGAAGAAGAGACGGTTTTCGATGTCGGCCTGCCGGTAACAGCGCGCGATCTCGAACGGGCGGAAGGTACCATTCAAGCCGGAGAAACGCCGTCCGGCCGCGCCCTGAAAGCCGTCCACAAAGGCGCCTACACCGACCTCAAGTCGACGTACGACGCGATTATGAAGTACATGGCGGAGCAGAGGCTCGAGCCGAAGGGTGTGTGTTGGGAGGTCTATTTGAGTGATCCCGATAAGACGCCGGAGGAAGACCTGCTGACGGAGATCTACTTCAACCTCGGCTAGACCGAACGCGTGCGGCAGGGCGACATGACGTCGGCCCAACTTAGGCGGTACCGCGCCGTCGCGACGATCAGCCCTCGACCAAGCGGGGAAACGCCCTACAGTACATAAGCAGGTTTTCGATTGCGCGTTGGCGCGTTGTCTGGAAGCCGATAAGCAAAAGGGGAGTAGGCTGTGCCGACGCGCATAATTCATCTCATAAATCCGAAGACAAAGTCGTTCACGACGCGGCCGATGTATTTCAACCGGGCGCTGTACTCGCCGCTGGCCGGTTTGCTGGCGGTCGCCGCGACCATCCCCCGGGACAAGTATGAGGTCATCCTGACCGATGAGAATATCGAGGAGATCGACTTCGACCTGAAGGTTGACATGGTCGGCATCTCGGCGATGACCAGCTACGTGAAGCGCGGCTATGAGATCGCCGGCGAATTCCGCCGGCGGGGCGTGCCCGTCGTGATGGGCGGGGTCCATCCGAGCTTCATGACCGATGAGGCGCTGCAGCACTGCGACGCCGTGGTCGTCGGCGAAGCAGAGATGGTCATGGGCAAGGTATTGGACGACCTGCAAGACGGTACTTTGCGGGGGATCTACAAAGCGGACAAGCTGCACCCGATGGTCAATATGGCCATGCCGCGCTACGACCTCGTCAAGAAGAACCGCTACGTCAACCGGACCTTCGTCCAAACGTCGCGCGGCTGCCATCATGGTTGCAGCTTCTGTTCCGAGCACATGATGAACGGCTTGAAGTTCCGCTACCGCCCGGTCGACGAAGTGATCCGGGAGATCGAGAACTGCGGCCAGAACTTCATTTCGCTCAACGACGCCGATTTCTTCGGGACGCCGGAACGCCCGAAGGAAGTCATGCGGGCGCTCAAGGGCCGCGGCATCAAGTGGCAGGCCGGCGTGACCAGCAAGCTCGCTCTCAATGATGAACTACTGGAGCTGGCGGCGGAGAGCGGGTGTTTTATGCTCTCGATCGGCTTTGAGTCGATCTCACGCAAGACGCTGACCAGCGTCCACAAGCACGTCAACCGGCCGGAGAACTTTGCGAGACTAGTCGAGAAGATCCATGGCCACGGGATTCTGGTGTTCGGCCTCTTCATCTTTGGCTTCCCGACCGATGACCAATCCGTGTTCGACGAAACCGTGAACTTCAACATCGATGCCAACTACGATATGTGCGCGTACTCGGTGCTGACGCCCTATCCAGGCACGCTGCTCTGGTATCAAATGAAGCCGGACGTTGTGTCGTTCGACTGGGACAAATATGACCAGGGCCACATCGTCTATAAGCCGGAGGGCCTAACGCCGGAGCAGTTGCGCGAGGGTCACATGCACGCCTACCAGCGGTTCTATTCGCTGCCGTCGATCGCGCGGCGCATGCCCAGGCCCGGCGGCCGCAGCCTGGCCCAGTGGGGCATCTACAACACCTTCTTCCGCAAGGGCGAGGTAACCGGACGCAACATCGAGAACGCCATAGCAGATGCGACCCCCGAGCCCACTTACACGCCGCGTCCGCCGCTTATGCCGATCAAGCGTGAATGGCGCGAAGTGGTGGAGAAGGGTATCGCGCTGTCACGTTCCGCGTAAGACAAACGTGCTGCTCCGTCTCCGGATTTTTCGTCCGGCGGGGACGGCTGCTATTATCGGCGCCGTCTTAACAGCGGAGCGCCCGCATTGCTGTACGTTGTGCGCCACGGACAGACGGAATGGAACCTGCAGCAGCGCTACCAGGGGCACCAGGATTCCCCGCTTACCGGCTTGGGCCGACGTCAGGCACAAGCAGTCGCGCGGCGTCTGAAGAACATTCCCTTTGACCGGATTCACGCGAGCCCCATCGGCCGCGCCTGGATCACAGCCGGTTTTGTTGCTGAGGAAACCGGCCTGCAACCGAACGCAGACGACAGGTTGAAGGAATGCGGTTACGGCGAGTGCGAGGGCCTCACCATCGAAGAGATCGATGCTAAGTTCCCGGGCAAGTTCGCGTGGCGCGAAGTCGACAAATGGACCCGCCGCCTGCCGGGCGCTGAGTGCTACGATGACTTGCGCATCCGCGCCCGGTCTTTCGCGACGGAACATTTGACTGGCGTGATGCAGGCAGACGGCCCGACGGTCGGCATCGTCGCCCATGATGCGATCAATCGGTCATTGTGCGGCTATCTCCACGACTGGAGCCGTGAGGAGATCATGTTCTCGCGCCAGGCCAATAACGACATCTTCGTGCTCGACGACGACGGCTTTCACAGCATTGATGTGAATGTCGACTAATCACAAGCGTGTGTTTTGACCGTCCGTTCCACACTCTGTAACAATTTGTGACAGGAACGAAGGATGCCCTGGGAAAAGCAATTCAATATCGACGAGGCCCTGGGGAAGGCGATGGAAGCCTTCTGGGCGCGCGGTTACGAAGCGACCTCGATGCAAGACCTCGTCGACTGCATGGGTATCAACCGCGGCAGCATCTACGCCACATTCGGTGACAAACGGGGTCTCTTTGTTCAGGCCCTCCAGCGCTACGACGCTATCCATCGGCACGACTGGGCCGAGGCGATTAGCCTGACGCGATCGCCGCGCGAGGCCATCGTCGGCATCTTCGAGGACGCGATCGAAGTCGTCTTGAACAGTGGCGTGCGCATGGGATGCCTCCTGGTGAACACCGCGCTGGAGTTGTCGCCTCACGATGCGGAGATTTCGCGGATCGTCGAACACAGTTTCTCCGAGATGGAGGCCTTCTTCGCCCGGAAGATCGAAGAAGGGAAAGTGACAGGTGAGATCCCCGATACTGTCGATCCAACGGAAACCGCCCGCGCCTTACTCAGTCTCTTCATCGGCCTGCGCGTCCTGGCCCGCAGCCGTCCCGATGAGAGCGTGCTGCGCTCCATCGCTCATCAGGCTGAGGCGATGATCGAATGACCCCTTTTTTTGCTGAGTTTGGAATGAACAGTCAAAACAACAGAATCCACAACCTAAGGAGGAACGGATGAGCGTACAGATGGGTGTCTCCTACGTGGAGCGTGAACAGGCCAACGCCGAGACCAATGCCTTCTATGACAAGGCTGAGGATCGCTTTAAGGCGCTCCTGAACATCTTCAAGGTGTTCGGCCACCAGCCGGAATACGGCAACGTCTTCACCGACCTTATCATGGCGATCCTCAAGGACGGCGAGCTCGACTGGCTGACTAAGGAGCTGCTGATCCTCAAGGCGACACAAGGCAACGACTGCCAGTATTGCGTCATCCAGCATGAGCGCCTGTGCGGCATGCTCGGCATGGCCGAGGAGAAGATCCGCGACATCGACGGCGTCAAGTATCGCACCAGCCCGCACTTCACCGAGGGCGAGAAAGCGCTGCTCGACTTCTGCATCCAGATCGGCGAGGACGCCAACCGCATCTCGAAGGACGTGTGGGAGCGGCTGCACGCCCACTGGACCGAGCCGCAGATCGTCGACGCCGCTTTTGTCGTCACGACCTACATCATGGTCTCCAAGTTCGGCGACTGCCTTGGGGTCGAGCTCGAGCCGATGTTCGACGGCGTCAAACCGATGCTGACGATCCAGCATC
>JAAUXY010189557.1_pt1 | contig 11327 bp, 8 predicted proteins | sample 7278121 | NCBI WGS metagenome assembly JAAUXY01 (sample SAMN14350117, study PRJNA611818) | marine sediment metagenome | isolation source: surface marine sediment (1.8m) | place: French Polynesia: Moorea | collected 2018-08
TGCCGCATTGAGCGGCCCGCTCACCAACTCATGAAAAAGCAGCGGATCGCCGTCGCCGTCGACGTCCGTGTGGTAACGCAGGCTGGTGGCGTAATGCACGTCGGTGGCCACAAAAACCACGTTGCGTATATTTCGGGCGTCGAGAGTCTCGAGCAGCTGCTGCAGTTCGGCTTCGAAACCGGTGCGGGTACTAAAAGACGGCGCCTCCCAAGGATAGTCACCGTCGGCGAAGGCGTCTCGACCATAAAGGTCGGCGCCCGAGCCGGTGGGAATCGACAGCGGTACGTCCGAGCTGACGATCTTCCACGTTGCCTCGGAGCTTGAGAGGCCCGCGAGCAACCACTTCAGCTGAGCCTCACCGAGCAGCGTCTTGGGATCACCCGGTCGATCCGGACGATCGTTGTAGCCGCGGTAGGAGCGTGCGTCGATCACGAACAGTTCGACGTCACGCCCCCAGCGGAATGAACGGTAGATGCGCTCGGGCTCCTCCGGATGGCGACCGATCGGATTCCAGGCGAAGAATGCATCGCGGCCCGCGTCCACCAGCGTGGGATATCCGGCGCGTGCCGGCTGCCAGGCCCAGCTCTCCCAATCGGCGCCGAAATCGTTGATCACCTCGTGGTCGTCCCACTGCACATACATCGGCACCCGACGCAGGAAGTCCTGATGGTGATGATCCGCGCGGTTATAGCGCCAATGAGCCCGGAAGATCTCGCTCACCTGTTCGCGGTCCTGCCAGTCGACGTGTGGGTCGTCGACCGACGGAAAGTCACCGAAGACGTTGGGCCAGCCGGCAGGACCGTCCGCGGGGCAGGGATCGTCGGCATAAATCATGTCGCCGTTGGCGATGAAGAAGTCGGGCTCGAGCGCTGCCATCGAGCGAAAGATGTCGTAGCCCCGCTCGCGGTGACGGCAGTAGGCCTGACCGCCGAGATCGCCGCTGATGACAAAACGTACCGGTACGGCGTCGCCGGCAGCGGGAGCGGTCGTAAAGCTGCCGATTTCCTCACCCGTCCCCCCAGCGACGGTGACTCGAAAGCGATAGGTCGTCTTCGGCTTCAGACCCTCAGCCGTCACCTGAGCGGTGAAGTCGTTGCCCGCGGCGCTGACAGCCGTCAAGCGATGGTCGGGGGCACCGGCTTTGCCGCGCTCGGAGGAGTCAGAGGAGATCTCGAAAATCACCTCCGCCGGAGCGCTAGTTCGGGTCCACAGCACTGCTGAGGTGGCCGTGACGTCGCCGCTGGCAATACCATGGGTGAAACCTGGCGGGGCCTCGTCAGCCGCCAAAGAACCGGCGATCCAAGACAATAAGATCCAGTGAAACTTGACGCGCATGTCTCTATGCCTCAGGACCATGAAGGTTATCAAATGCTGCTACCCGGTGGATCTTCAGCCCCGGGGCTACTTACACGATACGGGTTTTGCCGTCTGAGGCAAAGCCTCGTTACTTGCCTGTGGAATCCGAACACTTGGCTTCCCAAGGCAAGCTGTTTGGGTTTAACAGCCACCGATACGGGCTTTGCCGTCTGAGGCAAAGCCTCGTTAGAATAGCCCAATGGCCAAAAACAAAGCTCCGTCAGCAGTCCTCGGTATCGATATCGGCGGCAGCGGCATCAAAGGCGCGCCGGTAGACGTCGAGCGTGGAGTGCTGCTCACCGAGCACTTGAGAATTCCGACCCCCACCCCGGCCAAACCCAAGGCTGTGGCCGGGGTCATCGGGGAATTGGTCGAGCACTTTCAGTGGCAAGGCGCTATCGGCTGCGCCTTTCCCGCGGTGGTCAAGGGCGGCGTGGTCTGCACCGCGGCCAACGTTGACAAGAGCTGGATCGGCACCGACGGTCGCACGCTTTTTGAAAAGCGAACGGGCTGCTCCGTGACCCTGCTCAACGACGCCGACGCCGCGGGCATTGCAGAGATCAAGTTCGGTGCCGGGCGTAAGCGATCCGGCCTGGTGATCATGCTTACCCTGGGCACCGGCATCGGCAGTGCGCTGTTCATGGACGGCCACCTGGTACCCAATACCGAGCTCGGGCACCTCATCATCCGCGGTAAGGGCGCTGAAACCCGGGCTTCGAGCCGCGCTCGCGTCAAACACAAGCTCAGCTGGAAACGCTGGGCAGCAAATCTTGACGAATACCTGCGCTACGTCGAAGACCTGCTGAGCCCGGAGCTCTTCATCCTCGGCGGTGGAATCAGCAAGAAGCACGCAAAGTTCATGAGTCATCTCACCGCTGACACTCCGATCGTGCCAGCGGAGATGCGCAATGACGCCGGAATCGTGGGCGCGGCCCTGGCCGTCCCATGAAGCTGCCCGATCCGTCCCAACTCGAAGCCGCGGAGCGCACGGTGCACGCGGTGTGATCGCCGGCCGCCGAATCGCCGTCGTGCTCCGGCGGCAACGTCGACCGTGACCTGTTCGCCGAGGTGTTGTCGACAGCATGACCGTCCCACCCCACCGGGTGGATGATGCATCGCTCATCGCTGCTAGCCTCAGGTGACACGACGGTATCTGAGGGCCGGAGGTTCTACTCTCTGAGGAGAAGGCGATGTCTGAAACGACCGATCAGTCCGATGCAACAGCGCAGGTCCTGCCACCGCGGAGGGTCGCGGTCACCGGCGGCGCAGGACATTTCGGGTCGAGTGTTATCGAGTTGCTGCTCGACGAACCCACCGTCGAACAGGTGATCTGCCTCGATGTCATCGAGCCGCGGATCACCCACGACAAGCTGGTATTCGCCCGGGCGGACGTACGCGACGAAGCCGGCTTGCTGCGCTTGTTCGAGGGCGCCGATACGGTCGTGCATCTGGCTTTTCTGATCAGCCGCTATCGTCCCAAGGAGCTCTACGAGGGGATCAATGTCGAAGGTTCGAAGAACGTCTTCCGGGCAGCGGTGGCGGCGGGCGTCCGGCAGATCGTCTATGCCTCATCGGTGGCGGTCTACGGCCTGGTTCGCAGCCATCCGGTCCCGATCGTCGAGGACAGCCCGCGGGTGCATCAGCCCGACTTTTCGTACAACGACGCCAAATGGCGCGTCGAAGCCTTTTTGGACGACTTCGAGCCCCAGCACCCGGAACTGATCGTGTCCCGTCTGCGCATGGTCACCGCTCTCGGCCCGGGGCAGAAGAGCGCCATCGGCAGCCTCCTGGCCAAGGGCTACATTCCGTCGACCAGCGACGTACCGTGGTCGGTGGTATGGGGTGACGATGTCGCTGACGCCGTCGTCCTGGCGATCAAGAAACGCGCCCACGGCGCCTTCAACCTCTCCACCGACGAGCCGATGAGCGCCAAAGAAATGGCCCGAGCCACCGGTATGCGCTCGCTGAAATTCCCCCGATGGCTCGGCGTCGCGGCTGCCCACCTGTCTTCGCTGGCCGAAAAACTCGGGCTGGGCAACGCCGTCGATCCGGCTTGGATGAAATATTCCGACGCGATCCTGGTCCTGTCCAGCGACAAGGCGATCCGCGAGCTCGGCTGGCAACGGCGCTGCAATACCGCACTCGAAGTCATCCAGCGGGTTGCCGCTGCGGCCGAGAGACGCTGAGGTAGAATCTCAGGGCTCGATTCTTCGAGCACTGACTGCATTCTCTTCAGCTCGCCTCGCCTCCGCCGGGGCTCCAAAGCCACGACATTGACGCTACCACCGATCCCTGGAGCACTGTCTATGAGACTCTCGTACCGATCTCTGTGCCTCGTCCTACTCGTCAGCCTGGCAGGCCTGCCCGCCGCTGCTGAAGACCTGACCATCGTCTCGTCGGTCACCACCGGCAAGGGCGCACCGATGACCGCCACCCAATACCTTGCCACCGACAAGATGCGCACCTCTGACGGCCATACCGACACCATCCTGGACGTTGCCTCCGGGCGGATGGTGCAGATCGACCACAAGAAAAAGACCTACTGGGAGAGCACGCTCGAGGAGATGCGCCAGCAGTTCGTCGAGCTCGAGCAGATGCTCGACGAAAACCCGATGATGGCGGGCATGCTGGGCGGTATGACGACCGTCGAGGTCACCAAAGGCTCCGGCGCCCGCGAGGTCGCCGGTTACACCTGTGACCAGTACCATCTGACTCTCGGCAAGAAATTCCAGTTCGAGATCTGGGCCGCCCGTGGCTTGAAGGCCCCGACTCAGTACTACGACGCCAAGAAGATGGTCTACGCCACCATGGGTCCGATGGCCAGCCGGTTCGACAAGATGTACGAAGAGATGAAGAAGATAAATGGATTTCCCCTCTACACCAAGGTCGACACCCGCATGATCGGCATGAAGATCCAGAGCGTCAGTGAGGCCACCGAGGTGCGCCAGGGACCGATCCCCGCCGACGTCTTCGAACCGCCCGCCGGGTACAAGAAGAAGAAGTCGCCTTATGAGAAGAAAAAGAAGTAGCCCATGAAACGAGTCTTTTCCGGCATTCAGCCGTCCGGCAACCTGCATCTCGGCAATTACCTGGGCGCCATCCGGCGCTGGGTCGACGGTCAGAACGACAAGGAGAACTTCATCTGCGTGGTCGACCTGCACGCGGTGACCGTCTTCCAGGATCCTGTGGAGCTGCGCGACCAGACCCGCAAGCTGATGGCGTTCCTCTTGGCCTCGGGTATCGATCCCGAGGGCGGCACGACGCTGTTCGTCCAGAGCCACGTGCGCGCCCATTCCGAGGGCGCGTGGTTGCTCAACTGCGTCACCCCGGTCGGCTGGCTCGAGCGCATGACCCAGTACAAGATGAAGGCTCAGCAGCAGGAAAGCGTGCTCACCGGGCTGATGACCTATCCCGTGCTGCAGGCTGCCGACATCCTGCTCTACAGCGCCCATGAGGTACCTGTCGGCGAGGACCAGAAGCAGCACATCGAGCTGGCGCGCGACATTGCCCAACGCTTCAACCACCTCTACGGTGACACCCTGGTGGTGCCGGAACCCAAGATCGCCGAGGCCGGCGCCCGGATCATGGCCCTCGACGACCCGACGGCAAAGATGTCGAAGAGCTCCGCTTTCTCTCGCGGGCACGCCGTGGGCATGGACGACGAGGACAAAGAGATCCGCCACGTGATCAAGCGGGCGGTCACCGACTCGGGCCGCGAGATCGTATTCTCCGACGACCCCGAGAAAGCCGGGGTCAATAACCTCTTGACCATCTATCAGGTCCTGACCCGTCAAAGTCGTGAGCAGGTCGAGGCCGACTTCGCCACGGCACGTGGCTACGGCGATCTCAAGAACGCCGTCGCCGACGTGGTGATCGAAGCGCTGGCCCCGATCCGCGAACGCTACCGCGAGCTCATGGGCGACCCGGCGGAGCTTGACCGGCTGATGGCGATCGGTGCCGAGCGGGCGCACGCGGTGGCTGAGCCCAAGGTGACGGAGATGAAGGAGAAGATGGGCTTCATCGTGCCGGGTGGAAGTTCGGATTGAGATTCGGGATATCCAAGGGGGAAGACCGAATTCTGAGCCTGATCGCTCTGCTTTCGGTTCTTCTCCTGAGCGGCGCCTGCGCACGTGCACCCGTCCCCTCCGCCCCGCCTGCCACCGAGACCGAGGCGGCCGAAGTCACCCGCGAGACCGCCCTCGAGCAGCTGGAGTTCGAGGACCTGCCGCTGCTGATCGACGACGGCGACTGGCAAAGCCTGGACCAGGCGATCGGACGCAGCGTCGGCTGGCTGAGGCGGCGGCCGGCCGGCACCAGCCTCATCTTCGGGCCGCGGGAGGTCACGGCCCGCGATCTCGCCACCGCCCTGGAGCGCGTCCGCGGCTGGCTAGCTGAGGATCCAACGCCCGAGACCCTCGCGGCTCGCATCGCCCAGGCCTTCGACGTGCTCGAGAGCGTTGGGGACGACGGCGAAATGTTGATCACTGGCTACTACGAGCCGTTGATCGCCGGCAGCCTGCGCCGCACTCGGGAATACAACGTGCCGGTCTACGGCCCACCCGGCGACCTGATCCGAGTCGACCTCGGACAATTCTCCGACCGCTGGAAAGGTCAACGCACCGCCGGCCGTCTGCGCGGCAATCGACTCGTTCCCTACCCCGACCGACGCGAAATCCGCACTTCGGGACTGTCCGGGGCTCCGATCATCGCCTGGGCGAAGGACCGCGTCGACCTTTTCTTCATCGAGGTTCAGGGGTCCGGAGCCCTGCAGCTGCCGAACGGCGGCGAGTTTCGAATCGGTTACGCCGGCGCTAACGGCCGCGGTTACAAGTCGATCGGCAAGATGCTGATCGACGACGGCAAGATCGAGCGCGCCAAGGTCTCGATGCAGTCGATCCGCGCCTACCTGGCGGCCCATCCGGAAGAGATCGATCGGGTGCTCGACTACAACCCGTCGGTGGTCTTCTTTCGCCGGCTCGACGGCCCTCCCCTGGGCAGCCTTGGAGTCCCGGTGACGCCACGGCGCTCGATCGCCACCGACCATAAGCTATTCCCACGCGGCGCCCTCGGCTTCCTGATCACCGATCTGCCGGCCCTGGGCGAGGACGGCCGCACCGTGGCCGAGGGGCCGCTGACCCGCTTCGTGGTCAACCAGGACCGCGGCGGCGCCATCCGCGGCGCCGGCCGCGTCGACTTCTTCTGGGGCCGGGGTGCGGAGGCTACCGAGCGCGCCGGGGTGATGAAGCAGCCCGGGCGCCTACTGTTCCTGGTGCCCAAGCAGGCGGCTGAATGAAGAGGAAGGCGTCGAAGTGATCCAGCGGGTTGCCGCTGCGAACTGGCGACGCTGAGATAGAATCCCGACGCGCGGTCCTTCGAGCTTTGTTTGACACCACGCCCCGATCCCTGGAGCAGTTCGATGAATCTCTCGTACCGATCCCTATGCCTCATCTTGCTCCTCAGCCTGACGACTCTGCCGGCCACCGCTGAAGACTTGACTGTTGTCTCGTCGGTGACCACCGGTAGGGGCGCGCCGATGACGGCCACCCAGTACCTCGCCAACAACAAGATGCGCACTTCTGACGGCCGCACTGACACCATCTTGGACGTTGCATCCGGGCGGATGGTGCAGATCGACCACAAGAAGAAAACCTATTGGGAAAGCTCGCTGGCGGAGATGCGGCAGCACCTCGCCGGGCTCCCGATGATGGCGGGCATGCTGGGCGGTATGCATTCCCTTCATTCGTGCGGGGTCGACCACCCTCACCCTGGTGGGTTTCAACAACGAGGCGTGGTCACAAGCCCTGCTCTAGCGCTGGCGACCGTCGAAGTCACCAAGGACTCCGGCTCCCGAGAAGTCGCCGGCTATACCTGTGACCAGTATCATCTGACTCTCGGCAGGAGATTCCAGTTCGAGCTCTGGGCCGCCCGCGATCTGAAGGCGCCGACCCAGTACTACGACGCCAAGAAGATGATCTACGCCACCATGGGTCCGATGGCCAGCCGCTTCGACAAGATGTACGAAGAGATGAAGAAGATCGATGGATTCCCCCTCTACACCAAGATCGAAACCAGAATGCTGGGCATGAAGACCCAGAGCGTCAGCGAGGCCACCGAGGTACGCAAGGGGCCGATCCCCGCCGACGTCTTCGAACCGCCCGCGGGATATAAGAAGAAGAAGTCGCCCTACGAGAAGAGAACGAAGTAGCCATGAGACGGGTCTTTTCCGGCCTTCAGCCCTCCGGCAATCTGCAACTCGGCAACTAACTGGGCACACAGAGCGCTGGGCAAAAGGAGGCGAGCCTTACAAGTGCGCAAGGGGGATGCCGCGGGCCTCGGAGCAAGGATACTCCTGACGGCTCTGCTGGCTGCTGGCTGCCAGAGCGTCGGCGTCCGATCAATCCCGCCTGGTAAAGGCTATCCGCAAGCCCAGATCGGGGGCCTCGACGCCAAGCGGCTCAGTGAACAGTCTCGCCAGGTCTTGCGTCGACTCGACTTGGACCTCCGCGAGGATCAGGCGATCGCCGCCGGACTTGCTGCCGAGATCGAAGCACGGTCACCGAGCGCTGAGCGAGACGCCTTACTCTTTGCTGGCGCGGAATGGGCACTGCACCGGGCGAGCCGAGCTCGAAGCGAAACCGAAACCCAGCGACAAGCTCATCTCCTCGCCGCGGCCTACGCCTACGAGCTGCTGGAGCGGCCCTCGAGCTCCGTCCATGCAGACGCTGCAAAGAACATCTATCGGCGCGCCACCGGCGAGATCGCGCGCCAGGGACGGGCCGCGGACCTCGAGGTGATGCACGGAGAGGGCCTCTTGGATCCCGAAGACTTCGACCAGCTCTTGCCGGCGGATACCTTCGAAACCCAGGGGCTGCGTCACCGCCACCGTGCCTCCGGCATGGGGGCTCCCCTGATCGCGGTACGTGAGAACCGCCAGGCGCGGCCGATCGAACGCTTCATGCCTCCTGAAGGAATCCTCAATCCGGCGACCGCGATGCTCTTCTTCGACGACGGCGACCCGAGCAAGGCTCAACTCGCCCTCTACGACCCCCGAGAGGTCCAGACCGTCACTCGGGAGGGCCGTTCGTGGCCGCTGGCCTACGATCTCACCGCCCCATACGCCTATCTTCTCGAACGTGCGCGGCTCGGCAGGATCGCCAAGCTAGGTCTCTTCCACGCCCAGAAGGTCCAGTATCGCCAAGGGATCTATCTGCTTGAGCCCTATGATCCGGAGCAGATTCCAGTTCTCATGGTGCATGGCCTGGTTTCCAGCCCTCTGACCTGGATGGAGCTGACCAACGAGATCTTCGGCGATCCGCGGCTACGTGACGCCTATCAGGTCTGGCACTACATCTACCCGACCGGCTTGCCCTACCTCTACTCGACGTATCAGCTGAAGACGGCTATCGCCGACCTAAAGCAGATCCTGGATCCGGAGCGGGACGATCCGGCCATGCGGTCGATGGTGGTCATCGCTCACAGCATGGGCGGCTTGCTCACCAAGACGCTGGTATCCAGCAGTGGGGAGGCGGTTTGGAACACCGCTTTTGAAGTGCCGCCGGATGAGCTCGAGGTCTCGACCGAGGATCTCGCCGAGTTGCGCGAGATCTTCGTCTTCGAGCCACAACCCTATATCGATCGGGTGCTTTTTCTCGCCACTCCACATCGCGGCAGCCGCCTCGCCCGCAGCTGGCTCGGCCGCCTCGGCTCACGCCTGGTCAACCTGCCGAATCAGTTCCGCCACCTCTTTCTCCGAGTCGCGCGTGAGAATCCGGAGTCGGTGAGCCCTTCGATGCAGCGGATGCTCTCGCAGCGCGGCGTCACCAGTATCCGGGCACTGCGCCCCGACCATCCCATCATCCGGGTGACCGGCGAGATCCCGGTGGACGCGGCGGTACCTTTCCATACGATCCTGGGCGATCGCGGCAAGGAAGACGGCGAGGAGGGCTCCGACGGGATCGTCACCTATCGTAGCGCCCACCTCGCGGGTGCGACCTCGGAGCTCGTCGTGCCCGCCGGCCACAAACTCACCGGTCATCCGCAGACTCTCGCCGAGGTTTCCCGGATCCTCAAACAGCACCTCGAGACCACGTCAGGCTCCGGGCCGGTCAAGGATTAGAGCGACGTTCGGTGGAACCGAGTGACGCCCGATGACGTTCCCGTGCGCCGGAAACCGGGATGCGCGAGGCCGGATGACGTTTCCGGGCGTCGGGAACAGGGATGCACGAGGCCGGATGACGTTTCCGGGCGTCGGGAACAGGGATGCGCGACGGCCGATCCCGTTTCCGGGCGCGTTCCAGGCGCCAAAGGTTCTCTTCTCGAGCGGGCGCTTCACACCGAACACAGTCCACCGCCCTCGGCGCACGCGGTCTCGTAAGCGGGGGGCGCGCCCCCGCGATGAGAGTCGGCGTAACCGAGATGCCGACGGCCGTCCACGATGCCATGAATAGGCGCGTCGGTGCGAACGTAGTACGTCGACAAGATCGTTGTCGTCCGGAATCCCAGCCGCCGTGGGTGAGGGTGCTCTACCGGAGATTCGAAACGCATGAAGGATCCCCACGAAGACCTCGAGGCTAGCCTGCGCTGCGAGCTTGCCCGGCGGTTCAATACTCCGCCGGCGTCGATTTCCGTCAAGGGCGAAGATGTCAATTGGCGATGCACGGCAACTCTCGGAAACTCAGTGGGTACGATCGCCTTTTTCGATTCATTCGGCCCCCACTATCACATCGATTTCGAACGCGATGGCGCGAAGATCGCGGAGGCGCGAACAACGTCGCGGGATCAGACGATCGATGTGGTGGCGGATTGGCTGTCTGGGTTCGACTTGCCTACGTTGTACGAAAAGTATGCCTTTGTCGACAAGGCCAGGCGTACACTCTTGCAGCTTCGTGACGACGTGCTAGCGGCGACGCCGGAGCTGGGACGCCGCGCGCAGCATGAGCTTCGGTATCAGATGTATAGTTACCATTACCTTCTTTTTACGTCCGGGGATCGCGCGTGTGAGATATCCCTACGAGCCCACAACGAGTTACCCGACGCGGAGTTCTTGTGGGACGAATGCCCGTTGTTCGGTTTTCAACCGATCGAGACCTCGCAATTCGCCGCTGTCCTGAAGCGATGGCTCTGCGACCGCTCACCGCCCTCGGCGATACGAGAGGCGTTCCCGTGGATCAAAATCGGAGAGTTGGCCGACTACTACGAGACGGGTCGTCCGATCGAGGGTGAGTTCATCCAGAGCTGGAATTCCGTCGAGGAATACTATGCTCAAGACTGGTGTACGTACTCAGATGCTGTGCTGGGCATGATCCACACCCTACGCGAGGCCGGCTACGATCGCGTGCTTCGTGCCGGTCAATCTTTCACGTCATTTGTTCTTTCGCGGTCGCGGCGCCACGGGCTTCGCATCGGCCAGGCCTCCGTCTATTTCGAGTTTCGCGAACCTGTGATGGATGTTCACGCGAACTTTATGGGCGAGGTCCTGAAGGCTCAGCCAATAGGGTTTTCCAAGGATCTGCAGCGCCTGGTCGACGCGTTGGTCGAACTCGATGTCGATTGACAGGCCGCCGCTGATTCAAGCGCCTCCACTTTCGACGACAGCCCGTCACACAGAACACAACCCGCCGCCCTCAGCGCACGCGGCCTCGTAAGCGCGGGCGAGGGTGCGTAGGGCGATCTCACCGGCCTCCTCGGCGCTGCGACCGAACGCAACGATGCCGTCCTCGTGGCCTCCCATCGCCAGGATCCCCAGATCCGGCAACGGCGAGCCGCGCCACAGGCGCTCGACCTCACGCGCCATCTCGGGAGTGCCGTAGGCTACATCGGCGTCGGTGGTCGGGATGCGCAGGGCCGCGGCTCGACGCCAGATGGTCGGCGAGTGGGCATGAAACACGTAGCGCAGATGGCTGCCCAGATCGTAGATCGCGCCGTGGGTCAGGGATTCGGACGACGGCAGTACCGAGCCGTAGGACTCGACC
>JAAUXY010038283.1_pt1 | contig 11326 bp, 10 predicted proteins | sample 7278121 | NCBI WGS metagenome assembly JAAUXY01 (sample SAMN14350117, study PRJNA611818) | marine sediment metagenome | isolation source: surface marine sediment (1.8m) | place: French Polynesia: Moorea | collected 2018-08
TAACCTGACAGAACCTTCTGTATGCCAGATGCCGCCGACGCAGCTTCGTCGCTTGGGTCGTTGGCCCCCCGGCAAACGCCTATGTAGTTCGACCCGATGCCGAAGCCTTCGCCCTCGTAGCCGTTGGCGCGGGCGAACGCTTTCCAGCTCTCGTTGACTGCCACGATGGTCCCGCGCCCATCGATCAAAGCCACCGTCGCCGGGATCGAGTCGATCACCGCCTTTTGCAGCTCGACGGCGTTCCGGAGATAGTCCACCCCGCCAACCGCCATCTGAGCGATCAGGGCGCTGGGTTTGGGCTCAAGCCCCCGGGCCTCCGCCAGTGGGTAGCTGCCGCTGGGGAGCTCTGCCATACAGTCCGCTCGCCTAGCCATAATTCCGGTCCATAGGTGACGCCCCAGCTATGAATATGGACGGAGCGGCTAGACATAAGGCGGCCGGCTTAAGGAACGATTTACGTAACCATCAGGGGGGCGGTGCCAGACACGCCTTGCGGCCCAATGGGCTAGCCGGCTACCGCTTCAGAACGCGATCCGGCGGCAACAGGATTGACGCCGTGGTGCCGGTGCCCAGCTCGCTTGCCAGGACAAATCGGCCGCCATGGGCTTCGACCAGCTGGCGGGCCATGGGCAGCCCAAGCCCGGCGCCTTCCTGGTCACGGCAGATCTTGCGGCGCGATCGCAGGAAAGGCTGCAATACGGCTTCGATCTCGTCCGCCGCGATACCCCACCCGGTGTCGGTGACGTCGATACAGAGCCAGCCGTCTTCGCCGAGCTGGGCGCTGACCGCAATCGATCCCTCGGGCGGCGTGAACTTGACCGCATTCGACAGCACGTTGATCAGTACTTGGCGCATGCGGCGCTCGTCACCTTGCAGCCAGAGCCCGTCCGTCCGACCCTGTCTGGCGATGGTCAACGCCCGGTCCCGTGCCCTCGGCGCCAGCATTCGCAGGCAGTCGCAGAGCAGGTCCTCGATGCAGATCTCGCCGTCGTCGATATCGAGGACGCCGACCTCCGCCTTTGAGAGGTCGATCAGATCATTGATCAGGTCCAGGAGGTGTTGGCCCGAGTTGCGAATGTCGCCTGCGTATTCCGCCTGTTTCGGCTCCAGCGCGGCGACCAACCCCATGTGGAGCATCTCGGCATAGCCGATCACGGCGTTCAGGGGCGTTCTGAGCTCGTGGCTGAGATTGGCCAGGAACTCGGATTTGAGGCGACTGGCCCGTTCGGCTTCCCGGCACGCCCGTTCGGCCGCTTGCTCGGCGAGGATCCGCTCGGTGATGTCGACATGCATCACCACGGCGCCCTGCACAGCGCCCGCGGACAGGGGCGAGGCCATGAGCCGGAACCAGCGCAGACGATCCGGCCCATGGCAGGCATATTCCATCGAAAAGCTCGCACGGGTTCCCGAAAGAACGGCGCGGATGCCGTCCCCTGGCGATGGGCCCGGGTCGCCACTGGGACTCGTGCAGGCGCTCAGGTAATTGGTCGCCACGCCGCAATGCTCGTCGGGGAATCCGTTGTCCCTGGCGAAGGCGCGCCACGCGGCATTGACCGCCAGGATGAGGCCATCCCGATCAAGGATGGCGACATGCGCGGTCATGGCGTCGAGCACCGCGTTCTGAAGCGCGACGGCACGCTCCATGGTGCTGTCCAACCCGCCCACGGCGAGCTGGGTGAGCAGCCGCTCGTTGTGCGCCTGGGTCGCCGATCCGATGGGTCTCGCCGGGCGGTCGTGCGATTCCATGCCGGCCTCGGCCTGATCGGTCTTTCGTTGTGGGATGGTCATCGAGCCCGTGGTGTAGACGGTTTTCGAGAAAAGATCGGGTACAAGAACCAAGCAAATGAATATGGCATGAGCACAATTAATCCTTGGCTAATGACGCAAACACTCATCTACAAACCAAAGATATAATCCGTGTATAATAAATAATACATTTGTTTGTTGTTCTGAGGATTGCATTTTTATGCACAATCAAGTTTGTCATACTTTGGTATTCACGCTGTTTCGTGGAGCCGGGTCGCAGTCCCGCCTGCGGCGGTCGATCGGACAACGCTCGGGCCTTGCCGAATCCACCGTCGTGCCTATCTGGCATGAGATCGGTGTTGCTATACTGGTTCGGTATGCGAGTGCTGAGCGGGCTCCTTCTCTTCGTCGGTCTCTTGTTGATCGGACCGCTGGTCACGCTGGCCAGCGGCCAAGTGCGCTTTGACAACGACTGGCGGACCGCGTCCCATCACGTCGCCGGTATCGCGCCCGATCCGGCCGAGCGGCGCGAGGCGATCATCCAGGTCTACGCGGCGCGTGCCTTCAACTGGCGGGCCGCCTTCGGCGTGCACACCTGGATTGCGGTCAAGCCCGAGAACGCCCCAGCCTTCACCGTGTACGAGGTGGTCGGCTGGAACGCCTACCGGGGCGGCGATGCGGTGGTGGCCAGCGTCAAGCCCCCCGACACGCACTGGTACGACGCCCCGCCCGAGGTCATTGGCGAGCTGCGCGGGCCCGAGGCCGCGGCGGCCATTCCGCGCGTCCTCGCGGCGGTCAAGAGCTATCCCTATCGCCGGCTCTACCGCGCCTGGCCCGGCCCCAACAGCAACACCTTCGTCGCCCATATCGCGCGGCACGTGCCAGAGCTGCGCCTCGATCTGCCGCCGACAGCGATCGGCAAGGACTACATTCCCGGTGGCGGCGTCTTCGCCAAGGCGCCCAGCGGGACCGGATACCAGGTCTCGCTGTTCGGCATCCTCGGCGTGCTCGCCGCGGTCGAGGAGGGGCTGGAGGTGAACATCCTGGCGCTCACCGCGGGCATCGACCCGCTGGACCTGGCCCTCAAGATCCCGGGCATCGGCCGGGTCGGTTTCGGCACCGGCACCGCGGGGTAGCCTCGGTCCGGTCAAGGCGCCCGCGGATGCCCGGCGTCAGCGCCTGCCGCGGATCGCGCCTGACCCGCCCAAGTATACCCACAAGTGAATACCCTTGACGCGCCGGGCAGCGTAGCGTGCGGGCCTGCCGAACTGCATCGGGAAAGGGTCCGACATGTCAGAACCGCTCACCATCCGGGAGGTCCGGGCGCGCGCCGTGAATGCTCCTTTGGACCGGCCAGTCCGAACAGCGTCCGGGGAGATCCCGACTGCGCCGCTCCTGCTCATCGACGTCGCGACCGACCAAAGTGTGACCGGCCATGCCTATGTGTTCGGCTACACGCCGCTCACACTGCGTCCGATGCAGGAGCTCGTCGAAAACCTGCAGGACACGCTGATCGGCAAGGCCGTCGCTCCGGTCGAGCGCATGCGGGACTTCGAGCGTGCCTTCCGGCTGCTCGGCCGGCAGGGTCTGCTCGGGATGGTGATCTGCGGCCTGGACATGGCGTTCTGGGATGCCTTGGGCCGGGCGCATGACCTGTCGGTCGCCTGCCTCTTGGGCGGGGCGGAAACGCCGATCCCGGCCTACGACAGCTATGGGCTCGTCGATCCCGTCGCCGACCGGGACGCTCTCGCGCAATCGGTTGAGCGGGGCTTCAAGGCGATCAAGATCAAGCTCGGAGAGGGCGATCTGCGGTTGGACGTCGAGACGGTCGCCGCAGTGAAAGAGATCATCGGAGACGAGATCCGCCTGATGGTGGACTACAACCAGTCACTCACGGTTCCCGAAGCGGTGCGGCGGATCCGGCGGCTTGCGGAGTTCGACCCGCACTGGGTGGAGGAGCCGGTGCCTGCCGAGGACCTGACCGGGCATGCGGAGATCCGCGCCTCGAGCCCGGTGCCGATCCAGACCGGTGAGAACTGGTGGTTCCCGCAGGACATGGCCCGGGCGATCGCTGCCAGGGCGTCCGATCTGGCGATGCCGGACATCATGAAGATCGGCGGCGTCACCGGCTGGCTGCGTGCGGCCGGCCAGGCCGCGGCGGCCTCCCTGCCGGTCTCGAGCCATACCTTCGTAGAGCCCAGCGCCCATGTCCTGGCGGTAACCCCGACCTGCCACTGGCTCGAGTATCTCGATATCGCGGGCGCGGTCCTCGAGCGCCGCGCCGACCTTGCCGACGGTGCCGTGGCGCCGCGCGGACCGGGGTTCGGCATCGCCTGGGACGAGGAGGCAGTCGGCCGCTACGCCGTCTAGGCGCGCGAGAACGCCCCGCAGCCTGCCCCGGCAGCTTTCCGGCAGGGGCGTCCCACCGGTCTAAGGCGTCGATATTTCCGCCAAACCGGCGCCATGACCGGGACGCTTTGGGACCGGCGTGGTCCCAAAGCAGATGTCCGCAGTGCAGACAAACCGGCACCGGTGGGAAGCTGTGAGGGGGCGCGCCTAGACCGCTTCGGTCCCCACCGATCGGGCCTCGACCCGCTGGCGCAGGCGCTCGAGCCATTGGTTGAGCATGGTTGTGCTGTCGCCGACGACCTCTTCCATGACGGTGAACTGGGTCGGCCAGATGAGCTCGATATCGCCTTCTACCATGCCGTGCCGGTAGGCCAGGTTGCCGTCGAACTTCTGCACGATCTTGCGCATCTTGATGTTGTCGGCCAGGCAGATGGCATGGATCTTCTGGATCGAACGGTTGCGGGCGACCACGAGGATCCGGCGGACCAGCTCGGTGCCGATGCCGCGGCCCTGGTGACCCACTTCGACCGTAACGGCAAGCTCCGCCTCGGGCGGCCAGCCGGTGTCCAACCCTGCGATCTCGGCGGCGCCGCGCAGCTCGCCCGCCTCGAAATGGCCGAGCACCAGCGTGCGCGCCGGGTCGAGCCCAGCCACGTACTCGCGGATGAACCCTTCGCCGACGCCGGCGGCGAATCGCATGGCCCGGTCTTCCGAGGTCAGACGCAGGAGATGCGCCTCATAGAGGTCGTATTCTGTGGTCAGCAGCTTGCGAATGTTGGTCATGGAGGCCTCCATCGCTCTCGCCTATCGAATAGGGGACCGGCCGTGGCCGATCCTGGACTCCTCCCCCTTCAGACGCTAGGAAATGTGCATCGCAAAACATAAATCAAGTTTTATTTTCAGGTATTTTTGTGACAAAATTGTGCACTGCAAAAGGCATACCACCAGGCGCTGCATCAAGGCCCGCTTGCCGTTCGGCGCCGCAAACGGCTAAGAACCCGTGCCATGAGCATCTGGGGCAAACTGATCGGCGGGGCGGCCGGACTCGCCCTCGGCGGCCCGCTTGGCGGGCTGTTGGGCGCGCTGGCCGGACATGCCGTCGACCGCATGCGCGGCCGTGCGGTGGAATTTGGCGGCGCCGAGCAGAGGCAGCTTGCCTTCACGGTCGCGGTCATCACCCTGGGCGCCAAGATGGCCAAGGCCGACGGGGTGGTTACCCGGGAGGAGGTGGACGCCTTCAAGCAGGTCTTTCAGGTGCCGCCGCACGAGTTCAAGACCGTGGCCCGGGTGTTCGATGAGGCGCGCCGCGAGCCCACCGGATACGAGCCCTATGCCCGCCAGATCGCCGAGATGTTCGCGCATCAGCCGGCGGTGCTGGAAGAGCTTCTGAACGCCCTCTTCCACATCGCCCGGGCGGACGGCGTCTATCATCCGGCCGAGCGCGAGATTCTGCGCAGCTGCGCCGCCATCTTCGGCTTCAGCCCGCAGGATTTCGAGCGCATGGAGGCGGAGCAGATGGGGCCGGACAAGGCCGATCCCTATACCATCCTGGGGGTTGATCGGCAGGCGTCGGAGGCCGAGATCAAGTCCGCCTACCGCAAGTTCATTCGCGAGAACCACCCGGACAAGTTGACCGCCGAGGGAATGCCTGAGGAGTTCATCCAGCTCGCCAACGAGCGGCTCGCCACCATCAACGCCGCCTACGACCGCATCCGCAAAGAGCGTGGGCTGAACTAAGAGGATGGCGGAGCCGCCTCTCCTGTCATTGCGCGGCGTGCGCGTGGGCTTTGGCGCCGCGCCGCTGTTTGCCGATGTCGACCTGCAGCTCAGCCGCCGCGACCGCGCCTGCCTGGTCGGCCGCAACGGCAGCGGCAAGTCGACCCTGTTGAAGCTGATCGCGGGCGAGATCGAAGCGGACGACGGCGAACGCTTCGTCCAGCCGGGCATTCGGATCGCGCACCTGCATCAGGATCCGGTGTTCGATCCCGACGAGAGCGTCGCCGCCTTTGTCGCCGCCGGGCGCCATCCCAGGCACGCGGTCGACGCCATGCTGGCGGCGGTCACGCTGGACGGCGGGCGGCGCATGGGCAGCCTCTCGGGCGGGGAGGGACGTCGCGCCGCCATCGCCCGCGCGCTGGTCGGCGAGCCGGACGTGCTGCTGCTGGACGAGCCCACAAATCATCTGGATCTGGCGGCGATCGAATGGCTGGAGCGGCGGCTCAGGGCCGAGACCGCGGCCGTGCTCACGGTCAGCCACGACCGCACCTTCCTGGCCAACAGCACGGGTCGGATTTGCTGGCTGGACCGGAGCCGCCTGCGCCAGCACGAGCGGGGCTTTGCCGCGTTCGAGGCGTGGTCCGAGGCCGTGCTGGAGGCCGAGGCCAAGGAACTCGAGCGGCTCAATGTCAAGATCGCCGAGGAGACCCGTTGGCTGCTGCGGGGCATCACCGCCCGACGCCGGCGCAATCAGGGGCGGCTCCGCAAGCTCGCCGAGATGCGCGCCAGCCGCGCCGCGCTGCTGGCCGAGCGGGGTGCCGTGGGCAAGCTCGAGGCGGAAGACGGCAAGGTCAAGAGCCGGCTTGTGATCGAGGCCCAGTCGCTGTCCAAGGCGTTCGCCCAGGGGGACGATGGCGAGCTGGCGATCGTGCGCGACTTCTCGACCCGCATCCTGCGCGGCGACCGGATCGGGGTCATCGGCCCCAACGGGGCCGGCAAGACCACGCTGTTGCGGCTGCTGGTGGGCGAGCTCAAGCCCGATGCGGGCAAGGTGCGCGTCGGCAAGGCGCTTCGGGTGGCCTATTTCGACCAGCGCCGCGAGCAGCTCGACCCCAAGGAAACGCCCTGGCGCACGCTCTGTCCGCAGGGCGGCGACTCGGTCATGGTCCAGGGGCGGCAGCGCCATGTGGTCGGCTATCTCAAGGACTTTCTGTTCACCGCCGAGCAGGCCAAGAGTCCGATCGCGACCCTGTCCGGTGGCGAGCGCAACCGGCTGCTCTTGGCCATGATCCTGGCCCAGCCGGCCGACCTCTTGGTCCTGGACGAGCCGACCAACGATCTCGACATGGACACTCTCGACCTCTTGCAGGAGATGCTTGCGGACTATGGCGGCACCCTGCTGATCGTGAGCCACGACCGGGACTTCCTCGACCGCACCGTCAGCAGCACCATCGCGGTCGAGGGCGGCGGCGAGGTGGTCGAGTATGCCGGCGGCTACCAGGACTATCTGGCACAACGCAAGACCGCCGCCCGCCCGGCCGCGGCGCCGGCGAAAAGGGAAGGGGAGAGGCGGCCCACTGCGGCGCGGCGGCGGGCCGCGACCAAGCTGGGCTACAAGGATCAGCGCGAACTGGACGCGCTGCCGGAGCGCATGGCCGCGCTGTCGGGCGAGATCGACCGGCTCGAGGCGACCCTCGCCGACCCCGAGCTGTATCGGCGTACGCCTGAGACCTTCGAGCGCAACGCCGCCGCGCTACAGGAGAAGCGGCACGCCCTGGCCGAGGCCGAGGAGCGCTGGCTCGAGCTCGAGGAGAAACGCGAGGCCCTGGCCGACGGGACGCGAGGGTCGTGACGCCGGCCCATATGCTTCTGGCCGTGTTCATCATGGCGATCTGGGGCTTCAACTTCGCGGTCGCCAAGTCGGGCGTGGAAGAGATGCCGCCCTTGTTCCTGACGGCGTTGCGCTTTGCCCTGGTGGCCTTTCTGATGGTCTGGTTCGTGCGCCCGCCGCGGGGCTATCTGCGCGCGGTGATGGCCCTGTCCGTGACCATGGGCAGCCTGCATTTCGGTCTGATGTTCACCGGCCTGACCCGGGTCGACGCCTCGGTCGCCGCCATCGCCATCCAGCTTCAGGTGCCGTTCGCCGCGATTCTCGCCGCGGCCCTGTTCAAGGACCGGCTCGGCTGGCGCCGGGCCGCCGGCATGGCGGTCGCCTTTGCCGGCATCCTGCTGATCGTAGGCGAGCCGCGGGTCCGGACCGAACTGGTCTATCTGCTCTGCGTGATCGGCGCGTCTTTCGTCTGGGCCACCGCCAACGTCCAGATCAAGGCGCTCGATGAGATCGACGGCATGACCTTGAACGCCTGGATCTCCCTGTTTGCCGCGCCGCAGCTCCTGGTGCTGTCGCTGCTGTTCGAGGACGGCCAACTCGAGGCTGCGGCCGCCGCGACCTGGGTCGGCTGGGGTTCGATCGTCTACATGGCGGTGGTGACCACCATGTTCGCCTACGGGCTGTGGTACGGTCTGATCGGCCGCTATCCCACCAACCAGACCATGCCGTTTACGCTGCTGGTGCCGGTGTTCGGTGTGCTGTCGGGCGTGCTGGTGCGCGGCGAGCCGTTTGGCTGGCTGACGGCCGCGGGCGGTATCTTGACGCTCGCGGGCGTCGGCGTGATCGTGCTGCGCCGGCCGAAGCTCGCGAGCCCCGAGGGCTAGCACCGATCCGAGGCGCAACCGGACGCGGGCTCTTGGCGCATCCGCTCTTTCCACCGACAGCAAAGCGACTAAACTAGGATCAGGACGCAAACCGGAACCGGGTTGCGTGGCCCTGCCAGGTCCGGAGTGAGGACAGGTCGTGTTGAACTTGACGACCACGGTCGCGAAGGCGCTGGGCAAGCGGCTCGCCAAGACGTATCTGCATTATTACGGCGGCGAACAGCCGAGCTACGCCAATGTGATCGACGCCGGCGCGCGCCTGCTGATCGAACGGATCGGCACCAGCGACGCCCTCTATCACGACATTGATCACACCATCATGGTCACCCTGGTCGGCCAGGATATCCTCCGGGGCAGGCTGTTGTGCGCGCCTGTCCGCCCGGCCGACTGGCTGCACTACACCTTCGCCCTGTTGTGTCACGACATCGGCTATGTGCGCGGCGTGTGCAGCGGTGACACGCGGGACAGCTTCGTCATCAACGAAGCGGGCGAGCGCATCACGCTGCCGCGGGGCGCCTCGGACGCGGCCCTCACCGACTATCACATCGAGCGCGGCAAGATCTTCGTGAAGGAGCGCTGCGCGGAGGCGCCGGAGCTCGACGGCGAGCGGCTCGCGCGCGCGGTCGAGCTGACCCGCTTTCCGGTGCCGGCGGACGACGATCATGCCGAGACTGGCACCGAGGCGGGCTTGGTGCGGGCCGCCGACCTGATCGGCCAGCTTGCCGATCCGCACTATCTGCGCAAGCTCAACGCGCTCTACCAGGAGTTTGTGGAAACGGGCAAGGCGAAGGAGCTCGATCTGAACAGTCCGGCGGACCTCCTAGATCTCTATCCCAAGTTCTTTTGGGAGTCGGTCGAACCCTACATTGCCGACGCACTCCGCTATCTGGAACTGACCTCGGAGGGTCGGCAGTGGGTCGCCAACCTGTACAGCCACGTCTTCGCCATCGAGCATCAGAGGCCGCGCATGGGACCGTTCCTGGGAGCCGACGAGCGTTGATCGGCCATCCTGGATAGCAGGCTCGGAGTCCGCGGCGACCGTGCGCATGCCATGACCATGATCGATCGGCCCTCGCCCAACCACAACGAACGCCGCGCGGACGACGTTCGCATGCTGGTGCTGCACTACACCGGCATGCGCTCGGCCGAGGAGGCGCTCCGGCGCATGTGCGATCCCCAGTCCCAGGTCAGCGCCCACTACATGGTCGACGAGGACGGCTCGGTTTACCGGCTGGTGCCTGAGGAGCGGCGGGCCTGGCACGCGGGCGATTCGTCCTGGGGGGATCGGTCCGACGTCAACAGCCGGTCGGTCGGCATCGAGCTGGTGAACCCGGGGCACGAGTTCGGCTATCGCAACTTCACCGAGCCGCAGATGGAGGCGCTGGTGCCGCTGGCGCAGGACATCGTCGGGCGCCACGGCATCGCGCCGCGAGATGTCCTGGGCCATTCCGACGTGGCGCCGCAGCGCAAGCTGGACCCCGGCGAGCGCTTCCATTGGGCCCGGCTGGCCAAGGCCGGGGTCGGCCTCTGGCCTTTCGACGCCGCCGCCATCGGCCTGCCGGTGGGGCCGACCCTGGCGCGGGGCGCCGCGGGCAAGGAGGTCGCCGCGGCACAGGACCTCCTGGCCCAGATCGGCTATGCGGTGCCGCGGACCGGCGTGCTGGACGACGAGACCGCCAACGTCATCCGCGCCTTTCAGCGTCACTTCCGGCCCGCCGGGGTCAGCGGCAACCTGGACGTGGAAACGGTCGGCCGGCTGGTCACGCTGGTCGAGCATCTCGGGTTGGTCTGACGGCGTGCGCAACGGACAGGCGCTGGAAATCCGCTACACGCGTCTGCGGCCGGCCTTCGGCGCGGCGCTGCATTTCGCCGTGGCCGTCGCCTTCCGGCTCGGCCCCGAGGCCGGCATTCCGTGGCCATTCCCGGACTGGCTGGCGTTGACCCTCATACTCATCATCGCGCTGCAGGGCGTGCGGCTCAGCGTCATCGCGCTCGCTCCAGGCGGGCCGGCCCTCACCATCGGCGCCGAGGGCATCGAGATCGGCAAGCCCGCGATCGGCTTCGTCCCCTGGGCGCGTATCGAGAGCATCCAGCTCGTCGGCCGCATGTTCCGGCGCAAGCAACTGGTGATCCGCTTTCGCGAGCCGCACCCGCGGTTTCCGCAGGATGGCCTGATCTACCTGCCGGTCACGCCCGCGCTGATGCGCGACATGTCTTCGCTCGAGGTGAACCTGTACTTCATTGACCGGAGCCTCGCCGAGATCACCGGCGCTCTGGCGCGGTTCTGGCCGGCCTTCGAGCCCGAGCTACCGCCCCCGGCTTGACGCGGTGGCGCCGACCCCCTAGGTGAAAAGGGCCAGACGGCCGGATGGCCGCGCCTCGCCAACGGGGAAACCCGGCGGGGTGAGGAAAGTCCGGGCTCCACGGAAACGACGGTGCCGGGTAACGCCCGGCGGGGGCGACCCCAGGGAAAGTGCCACAGAAAGCAAACCGCCCGCCTGAGCCCTTCGGGGCCCGCGGGTAAGGGTGAAAGGGTGCGGTAAGAGCGCACCGCGGTCCCGGTGACGGGGCTGGCAGGGTAAACCCCACCGGGAGCAAGACCGAGTAGGGGCGGCAGGTCGCAAGACAGGCGGGTTTCCGCGCCGCCGCCCGGGTGGGTCGCGCGAGGCGTCCGGCGACGGGCGTCCCAGACGAATGGCCATCCCCTGCGCAGGCAGGGACAGAACCCGGCTTACAGGCCGTCTGGCCTCTTTCCCGAACGGACTCCAAGAGAGCGCGGGCGGCAGCGCGAGCCGCCGGA
>JAAUXY010144675.1_pt1 | contig 11323 bp, 14 predicted proteins | sample 7278121 | NCBI WGS metagenome assembly JAAUXY01 (sample SAMN14350117, study PRJNA611818) | marine sediment metagenome | isolation source: surface marine sediment (1.8m) | place: French Polynesia: Moorea | collected 2018-08
CGCAACTGCGGAAACTACCTACCATCACGTCAGCGACCGCGACAGCCCGATCGCCGCCTCGGCATGGTTGCCTCTACGCTGGCGGTACCAGGGCCGATACGTTAAGATGCGCCGCCCCGCAGGGTTTGGTCGAAAAACCGGTGGGGTATTGGGCGAAAAATATTTCGTCAAATCAACCTGTTACAAACAGCATACTGGAGAGAGTCATGAGTGACGATTTCGATCTGGTTGCGGATTACCGGGAAGACACAGGGAAAGGTTCGAGCCGCCGCCTGCGTCGTCAGGGTAAAGTCCCCGCAATCATCTACGGTGCCGGCCGCCCGCCGCGGGCACTCACGTTTGACCATAATAAGGTCATCAAGCAGCTCGAGAACGAGTCGTTCTATTCGAGCGTCCTCAACGTCAAGGTCGGCGAGAAAAGCCAGGCAGCCATCCTGAAGGATCTGCAGCGGCATCCCGCGCGTCGCCTGATCATGCACATCGACCTGCAGCGCATCGTCGCGGACCAGGAAATCAAGATGAGTGTGCCGATCCACTTCCTCAACGAGGAAGTGGCCGTTGGCGTAAAGCAGGGCGGCGGCAAGGTATCGCGTCTCATGACCGAGGTCGAAGTCGTCTGCCTGCCGAAGCACCTGCCCGAGTACCTCGACGTCGACATTGCCGAGCTGGAGCTCGACGCCATGCTGATGCTGTCGGACATCGCTCTGCCGGAAGGCGTCAAGATCCCGGCGCTGTTGCAGGATCCGCCGGCGGACCAGCCGATCGTCAACATCCACGTGATCAAGGAAGTGGTCATCGAGGAAGAGGTCGAAGCCATCGAAGCGGTCGAAGGCGAAGAGCCTTCCGCAGAGGTACCGACCGTTGGGGAAGAGCCGGAGGCCGAGGAGCCGGGCGAAGAGTAATCGCACTCCTGATACCAGACGAAAAGACCGCCTCCCGGCGGTCTTTTTCTATACCATCTGTGCGCCATGTCGACATCACTACGCATTATCGCCGGCCTCGGTAATCCCGGCGACAAGTACGAGCGGACGCTGCACAACGTCGGATTCTGGTTCGTGGATGCACTTGCCCGCAAGTACGGTGGCAGCTTTCGCTTTGAGAAGAAGTTCGACGCGGATTACTGCCGCATCAACCTGCACGGCGAAGACGTATGGCTCGTCAAGCCGCAAAGCTACATGAACGAAAGCGGGCGGCCGGTTCGCGGCATTCTCGACTACTATCGCCTGCGTCCGGCCGAGTTGCTCGTCGCGCACGACGAGATCGACCTCCCGCCCGGCACCGTGCGCCTCAAGAAAGGCGGCGGCCACGGCGGCCACAACGGGCTGCGTGACATCATTCGTCATTGTGGCGCGGAGTTTCTGCGGCTCCGGATTGGCGTCGGGCACCCGGGCCACAAGGACAAGGTGACGGGCCACGTCCTCAAGCGCGGTTCGACCGATACCGAGATCGCCGTCGAACGAAACATCGATGACGCGATGGCCGCGATGCCGGTTCTCCTTGATGACGGCCTCAACGCCGCAATGAAAAAGCTCCACACGAAAGATACGGACTAGTTATCCATGGCAATTACCTGCGGCATCGTCGGACTCCCCAATGTCGGCAAGTCCACACTGTTCAACGCCCTGACGGCGGCCGAGATCGCGGCCGAGAACTACCCCTTCTGTACGATTGATCCGAACGTGGGCGTTGTCCCCGTGCCCGATCCGCGCCTGCAGGTCATTGCCGATATCGTCAAACCGCAGAAGATCATTCCGACGACGATGGAATTCGTTGATATTGCGGGACTCGTGGCCGGCGCGTCGAAGGGCGAGGGCCTCGGCAACAAGTTCCTCGCAAATATCCGTGAGACGAATGCGATTGCGCACGTTGTGCGCTGTTTCGAAAACGATGACGTCACGCACGTAACGGGCCGCATTGACCCGCTCGATGACATCGAGACGATTAACACCGAGCTGGCGCTGGCCGACCTGGAGTCGGTGGAGCGCCAGTACGACAGGGCAGAACGTGCCGCCAAGACGGCGAAGAAAGAAGACGTTTTCGTCAGAGACACGCTGGCCAAAGTCAAGGCGCATCTCGAGGAAGGCAAACCGGTGCGCACGCTGGAACTCAACGATCCCGAAAAGCCGATCGTCAGGAACCTGCACATGATCACGGCGAAGCCGGTTATGTACGTCGCCAATGTCGATGAGGACGGTTTCATCGACAATCCGTACTTGCAAGCCGTAGAGGAATACGCAGAAAAAGACAACGCCGAGGTCGTGGCGATCTGTGCGGCGATGGAGGCCGAGATTGCGGTTCTCGACGAGGAAGACCGGGCCGAGTTCCTCGCCGATTTCGGCGCCAAGGAACCAGGCCTCAATCGAGTTATCCGCCACGGCTATCACCTGCTGGGTTTACAGACGTTCTTCACCCAGGGTCCCAAGGAAGCGCGGGCATGGACGACGAAGGTCGGCGCGACCGCGCCGCAGGCCGCTGGCGAGATTCACACGGATTTCGAGAAAGGCTTCATCCGCGCCGAGGTCACGAGTTACGACGACTTCGTGAAGTACAACGGCGAGCACGGCGCCAAGGAAGCCGGCCGCTTGCGCCTCGAAGGCAAGGAGTACGTCGTCCAGGAAGGGGACGTGATGCACTTCCGATTCAACGTGTAGGAGCGCCGCTCGAGGCGCGATTGTGGGAGCGGCGTCCCGCCGCGAATCGGGCCGAGACGGCCCTCCCACAAGTGCGATCAATCCCTTGCCCCGAAGCTGGGCAGCGACCAATCGTAAAGAATCCCCAGCGCCCTCACGGCGAACCCTGCGACCACCGCAATCGCGAGCGCCACGTTGTCGACGAGTCCTAGCTTGTCCGCACCCACGTAGGCTGCTCCCGCGACAAACGCCGCCGTTGCATAGATCTCCCGCGACAGCACGAGCGGAATCTCGTTGCAGATGATGTCGCGAATCATCCCGCCGGTTACGGCCGTCGTTACGCCGAGCATGATCGCAACGAGTGGGCCCGTGTTGAATGCCAGGCTGATCTCGGTGCCGAGCGCCGCGAACAGCGCGAGACCGATTGCGTCCGCCCACACCAACAAGCGTCTCCGCGACCCCGGTTTGTGCGGCATGAAGAACACGACCAGTGCCACGACAATTGCCACGACGACGTAGCGCGTGTCGCTGATCCAGAAGACGGGAACGCGGTCGAGGATGACGTCGCGGACCGTGCCGCCGCCGACGGCCGGCATGAGAGCGAGGACGAAGAAGCCGAAGATGTCCATGTTCTTGCGCGACGCGGCCAGCGCGCCGGAAACCGCAAAGGCCGCGGTACCCAGGAGTTCCAGGAAGTAGAGCAGACTCCAGTCCATGCGCCGACTTTACCGCATGGCAGCTGCAGCAGACATCGGGTAACGTCGGGACATGGCAAGGACGGGGACAATAATGCGTAGAAGAAGCTGGATAATACCGCTCGCGCTGCTGATGCTTTCCCTGTGCACCGGCACCCAGGCATCGGATCGCACAAAGGTCGTCTTACTCGGCACTGGCACACCGAACGCTTATCCGGAGCGTTCCGGTCCCGCAGTCGCAATCGTTGTCGATGACCAGAGCTACATCGTTGACGCAGGACCGGGCGTCGTTCGCCGCGCTGCAGCGCTGTCCCCGCAATACGGCGACGGCGACATCGAAGCGCTCGATCCGAAGAACCTCAGGCGCGTATTCCTCACTCACCTGCATTCGGATCATACGGTCGGGCTTCCTGACCTTATCCTCACCGCGTGGACGCTCGAACGCGACGTGCCGCTTGAGCTGTTCGGACCAAAGGGAACAGCGGACATGGCGAAGTACCTGCTCAAGGCGTACGACGCCGATATCAAGTACCGGCTCTACGGCCTCGAGCCGGCCAACAAGGACGGCTGGCGCGTCAACGCGCACGAAATCGGGGAAGGTGTGGTGTACGAGGACGACCTCGTGACGGTGGAAGCGATTCCCGTAACGCACGGCACGTGGCCCGAAGCCTTCGGCTACCGCTTCACGACACCCGACAGGGTTGTCGTCATTTCCGGTGACGCCGCACCGAGCGAGGCGCTGGAGGCCTACGCCAGGGGCGCTGACATCCTGGTGCACGAGGTGTACTCGGTCGAGGGCTTCAAGCGCCGCGATCCCTACTGGCAGCGCTACCACAGCACGAATCACACCTCAGCGCATGAACTGGGCGAACTCGCCGAACGTACGAAGCCGCAACTCCTTGTTCTGTATCATGTTCTCTTCTGGGGAGCGTCGGAGGAAACGCTGCTTGAGGAGGTCCGGGAGAAGTACTCGGGCGAGGTCGTGTTAGCCAGCGACCTGGACATTTTTTGAGCAGTGGCACGGCTTGACAGTCATGGCCCGCGCACGGACAATCTGCCACCCTCCGGGGCCATGCCCCGCCAGAATATGGTGATGTAGCTCAGATGGTTAGAGCGGCGGACTCATAACCCGCAGGTCGGTGGTTCAATTCCACCCATCACCACCAAACGAACAAAGGCCACCCCGCAAGGGGATGGCTTTTTTCGTTTGCGGATGGGCGGAGTTGTTACCGACGGTGCATTCGGTCGCGCTTGACGGCAGCCCCGAAAGAGCAGGGTGGCCTTTCGGTTCAGGGGCTACATCCTCAGAGATCGATTCTGGCGAGGTCTGACGCTTTGCCTTTCTACCGGACTCGGTTCAATTCCACCCATCACCACCAGAAAAGAGAAAAGGCTCCCGGCGGGAGCCTTTTCTTTCGGCGAAAAATGGAATCTTGAACCAGCAATAGTGATTCGCGCACGACCTTTCAGCTCGGTGTCGCCTCTGGTGCATATTGCTCAAGGAATTCGGCTGAGGGTGGTATTGGTGTAATGACATCAATCAAAACCCCATTTGGATCTTGGAAAATTGCGTGACGTTGACCAAAAGCCTCACTGACGAGCGGCTTTAGTTGTGGCACGCCTTCCGAACGTAACCGGGCGTCGACAGCGTCGACATCGTCAACCTCGAAATTCAGGATCACGCCCTTGGATGCCCCGCGGGCCGATTCGGGAATCGTCTCATGGTCCGCTTTGACAATGGCCAGGTTAACCGCCGGATCTGTTTCGCTCTGTAAGTGAACATACCAATCCGCTTCGAACATCGTGCGGAAGCAGAAGTGATTTCGATAGAAATCGGCGGTGCCCACGACTTCTTCCGATTGGATGACCGGGTAGTACTGAGTGATGCGCATAGGAATACCTCGCTAATTTACATACACGGTGTATGTATCATGCTTTGCATTTACATGCAATATGTATTTAAGTAGGCGGGTTCAGTGGAGGTACGTTTGTGAGCAGCGCCAAACCGATTCGCCGAAGCCAGGCCGAACGCCGTGCGGAGACGCGTGCAAAGCTTGTCGGCGCGGCTCGCAAGCTGTTTGTTTCTAACGGATTTGCAGCGACCGCGACGCCCGACATCGTGCGCCTGGCCAGCGTCACGCGCGGAGCGCTCTATCATCACTTTGATGACAAGAAAGACCTGTTCCGAGCCGTTGCATTTGGCGAAGCAGATGCTGTGTCGGATCACATAGAAAAACGCACGCGAGGAATTTCGGATCCGCAGAAAGCGCTGGCAGAGGGCGCTGATGCTTACTTCGACGCGATGGCTGTGCCTGGAAGAGTCAAAATCTTGCTGGAAGACGCGCCTGCTGTTCTCGGCCATGCTGTTGCCAAGGAACTTACGCAGACTAACGGTACTGAGGAATTGCGAGAGGGATTGAAGAATGCACTTCCGAGGGCCCGAAAATCGGAGATCAATGCTCTAACCAACTTATTGTCTGCCGCCTTCGATCGAGCGGCACAAGATATCGCCCATGGCGCAGATGTTGCGCCATACCGTGCCGGCATGATGCGGTTGTTGAAAAGAGTCATTGCGCGCGACTCGAGTTAGTGCCTCAAAATGAGTTTAAACGTCAGTGGGCGCGAATTAGACATTGCGATGATATCCCGAGGTATTGCTGAAGAAACCGACAGCCGTTGCACGATCAACTCGTGACATTCGTTATTCTGATGTGGGAGGCCTCACTTTCGGCTGCCGTGATATAACACTTGCAAGGAGCCCACAGATGCTATCAAGACGATGTCTTCTCGCATTCCTGGTGAGTACATTTCTTGTGTTCGCCGGATGTGCGACCACAACACCTGAGCCGAAATCAATCATCGAAGACCACATCGTCTCCTTCGACAGGATTGACGCTGCCATCACAGCCCTGAATGAGAAGTATGCTGCCAGGAATGTTCTGGTCGTTCTTGACATCGACAACACTATCCTCACCAGTACAGTCGACCTGGGTGGCGACATTTGGTACCAGTGGCAAAGAGGCAAACTGAACATTCAGCCCGAGCCAGATCAGAGGGTGGACTGTCTGTTCGAGGATGCAATTGGGCTTCTCTATGAACTGGGCCCGATGAGGCTCACAGAGGAATCGCTTCCCGACAGAATAAGGTCCTGGCAGGGCCGCGGAAATACGGTGTTTGCACTAACGTCACGATCGCCGAAGTACCGAGCAGCGACCGAACGGGAGTTGACAAGGGTGGGAATTGACTTTGCGCGCGCGCCACTGGCCCCCAAAGGTATGACGGTCCCGGTTTACCGTGAAGTAGCCGAACGAGAATGGAGTTACATGCAAGGAGTAATGATGACGACGGGCATGAACAAGGGAACGATGCTCAAGACTCTGCTGGCGCGGACTGGCCGAACATTCTCTGCAATTCTGTTTGTTGATGATACGAGAAAGCACGTCGACGACGTGTTCGCCGCCTTCCGGGCCTCGGATCGAACGGAAGCCCAGATATTTCACTTCACGAAAGTCGAAGCAGAGAGGCAGGCCGCATTCGGTGATGTGTTGACGGCGCAACAAGCGGAGAAAATGGACTCCGACTGGCGCAGTTTGAACGCCGTGTTGAACGAGATCTTCCCTGCCCGCACTTTGGCGGAGGGCTGCCTCGGCGCTCCATAATCAAGCGTTATTGCGCGGATATGCTCTTTCGGCCATACGATGATGTGGGATTGCACCACCGAAGGTGGTTCATCCGAGATCAGGCGTGAGTGCTGTCCAATGCGGTGTGTGCGCTCGCACGGTGTTCCTGTGGACTGATTCCGCGCACGCGTTTGAAGGCCGCACTAAAAGCATACGGGGTCGAGTAGCCCACCTTATGTGCCACCGTTGATACTGATTCGTCTGGCTGGCACAACAAATCCGCCGCCAAAGCCATACGCCAGTTCTTCAGAAACGTCATTGGCGGTTCGCCAACGACATCATTGAAGCGCCGGGCCAGCGATGCTCTTGATGTACCTGCTTCGGACGAAAGTGAATCCAGCGTCCAACTGCGCGCGGGGTCATCGTGCATGGCTCGAAGTGTTCGTTCAACAACTCGGTCGGCCTGGTGTCGCCACCATTCAGGCGTATTCGATTCTTGTTGCGCAAACCATGCTTTCAGGACTGCTGTTACTAACAGATCGATAAGTCTATCCAATACAGCCGCCTGTCCGGGTTCGTCTTTGGTCACTTCCTCGCACAACAGCGGCACCAGTGGCGATTCCCACTTGTCACGAGACAGCGAGAGGACCGGAGGCAAGGCCTTCAGCAGACGATCGCTGATATCGCTCAGGTGCTCGTAGGCGCCGACCAAGAACACCGTGGAACCGTTTGGATCTGTTCCCCAAGTGCGAACGTCGTGCGTCAGTTCTTCAAGCAACGACTCGCCCTCAGCGTTACGACAGTCCTGGCCGGGATGAACAAAGATATTGGGCGGAGCGTTCGGCGACTCCGCGACGTTGTAGTGGGCCGGCGCCCGAGTAATCGCGATGTCGCCAGGACCCACGTAGACCGCTTCCCCTTCATCCGGGCTGACCCACACGTCACCGGTAATGCCTGCGATTACGGTCAACGGTGATTCGGCCAGAATGCGAAGCGACCATGGCGAGCTCATTGTGCACCGCAATGAGAAGGCACCACGCGCCCGCGGCGCATCCAACAATCCACCAAGTGTGTCCATGGGCCCATTCTAGACGAACGCGTATGCATTTGATCACCCTGAGCATGGGCCATTCCGGTGCCGCCTCGTAGGCTGTCCACTACACACAAACAGCCGGGAGGCGATCATGAGTAACAAAACTGAAATACTGCAAAGCGCTGAAGGACCCACGCTGGTACTGGGCGGATCCGGGAAGACAGGGCGGAGAATTGTCCAGCGTCTGAAGTCACGTGGCGTGCCGACACGTGTTGGCTCGAGGTCAAGCAGCCCTTCGTTCGACTGGAACAAACCGGAAGAGTGGGATGCAGTTCTCAATGGCGTAACTTCGGTCTATATCTCCTACTCGCCCGATCTGGCGATACCGGGCGCGACAGACTCGATTCAGCAGTTCGTTGACAAAGCCGTCGAGCATGGCGTTACCCGCCTCGTACTGTTGTCGGGGCGTGGCGAGGAGGAAGCCCAGGCCTGCGAGAAAATCGTGCAGGCAGCTGACGTCGAATGGACGGTCGTTCGTGCGAGTTGGTTCATGCAGAACTTCTCCGAAGGCGAGTTTCTCCAGATGGTTCTGGGTGGCACGATCGCACTTCCTGCCGCAGATGTTCCGGAGCCTTTCATTGACGTAAACGACATCGCCGATGTTGCTACTGCTGCACTGACCGAAGCGGGCCACGCCTACGAGGTTTATGAAGTCACCGGGCCGCGCCTTCTGACATTCTCGGAACTAGCCAATGAAATATCTGAAGCTGCAAACCGCGACATACGTTTTGCGAAGATACCGGCTGAGGCATTCGCGCAAGGCATCGCGGAGTCTGGCATTCCGGAAGACATCGCGTGGCTCTTGAATTATCTGTTCGATTCGGTGTTGGATGGCCGCAACGCCTACGTCGGAGATGGCGTCAAGCGTGCGCTTGGACGTGAGCCTGCCGATTTTTCAGCGTTTGCCCGGCGGATTTCCGCACGTGGGACCTGGCAGCCTGGCGATAGCGAGGTGGCAGCATGAGCACCTTGTCAACAATCGCCACTATCACCGCCATCGTCGGCAGTGCGCTGATCGGCGGCATATTCTTCGCCTTTTCCAACTTCATCATGAAGGCGCTGGAACGCGTGCCATCCTCTGAAGGAATGCTGGCGATGCAGACCATCAATGTCACGGTGCTGAATCGCTGGTTCCTCGGTGCCTTCATGGGCACAGCCTTGATCAGTTTGATTCTTGCGTTTATCGCCATTTTCGGGTGGGAATTGACACCGTCGCCCTTCTTGCTTGGCGGGGCGGTCGCGTACGTTGGGGGAACTTGGTTCGTAACGGTCCTGGGCAATGTTCCATTGAACGACAAATTGGCCAGCATGAAGCCGGGCAGCCCTGAAGCATCTGAAGTCTGGGAGCACTATCTCAAGCGTTGGACAAAGCTGAACTCTCAGCGCGCGGGCGCAGCTTTGCTCGCTGCAGTACTGTTCAGCATCGGGTTGCTCTACGCATGAAAGTGTACTCGAGCCGAAGAATGCAATTATAGGCTGCAACGCCTCGGCACATCCCGAAGATGACTAGAAACCGATTAAAAACAGACAGTTGGGCGCGAATTAGTCAATACGAGGATATCCCGAGCTACTGCCAGAGCGCTTCAATTCCACCCATCACCACCAAATACGATCCCGGCCCCTCTCTCGATGGGGCCGAGTCGTATTTGGCAGCGATACGCAATTCGCCACATTAGGAAGAAAGCGCTTCGCTTGAATTCCCTTGGTTTTACGATCCCGCTTATATATAATCGGTTGTTCAAATGTTCATTTGAACAAATGGTGAATCATTTATGGCTTCGCCTTCCAGAGGTGCTACAGCGAGCCGGGCTCGCACTACCCGAGCGGTCATCGAGCGAGCAGCCGGTATGCTCCGTGCCGGGGGCGATCCCGCTCGCCTTCGAATTCTCGAGCTGCTCCTTTCCGGGGAGCATCAGGTCTCGCAGATCGCGGAGCTTACGAACGCGGAGATGTCCACCACTTCACAACGCTTGAGGGTCCTTTTGAAGGAGGACCTCGTCGCGCGCCGGCGCAACGGACGGGACATGTTCTACCGGCTGACGGACGCCCATGTGGAGACGCTCATCCGAAACGTCCTCGACCACGCCGACCCGGACGCATCCATTCATACCTGATGATGGGAGAATCAAATCATGACCCACGCCATCCACGAAAACCACGACCACAAGCACGGCCCGAACTGCGGTCACGTAGCTGTGAAGCACGGGGACCATGTGGGATACCTGCACGACGGGCACCTGCACTGCGCCCATGAAGGCCACTATGACGAGCATGTCATAGCGGTCTCCGACACCAACCCCGACGGGTGCGTCGCCCACGATTGCAAGGGCCACGACAAAGACCACGTTCATGGCCCGGACTGTGGGCATCCTGCCGTACCTCACGGCGACCACGTCGACTACCTGGTGGACGGACACCTGCATCATCCCCACGGTGATCATTGCGACAACCACGGCCCACTGAACCTGGCCTGACGTCCCCTGCAGGTGCGAGCGCGCGCCTGATGTTGCGTCACACGTAACAGTCGGATATAAGCACAGGAGTAGGTTGAGGAAACCCGTATCCGCAATAACGTGATCGTCAGCGCGCGCAATATCGCTTCAGAAGCCTCGGCTCTAAAGTGGCTGATCCTGATCGGTCTGCTGTGGGCACAGGTTGCGTACGCCAGCCACCAGCTGACGCACGATGTTGACGAGCTCGGCGAAACCTGCCGAATTTGCACGGGTTACCACCATTTCGAGAACGCGTTGAGCGACGCAGTGTGCGCGGCGCCGATGCCTGCGGTGTCGAGTGCCTTGCCGGCGTTATTCGCCATTCCAACGGCCCCTGAGCGGCCATACGTCTACGGCGCGCGCGCCCCGCCACCGTCACCCGACAGCACCATCTGACGGCGTCTGCCGTCGTAGCAGGAGGGCAACTCGATTTTCCTCCACCGCCTATTCGGGAGTACTTCCATGAACCCATGGATTGATGCGGGTTGCAGCGACCTTCGCATCGAAAACTGCTTGCACTACGGGTCCTCGAGATGAGCTGGGTCAGTTCTGTAGTCGATCTGCTCTGGCGAGTCGTCCTGGAGACCGCTTCAATATTCTACGAGAGCTCGGTTTTCATCCTGCTCGGCTTTACCCTGGCAGGCGTACTGCACGAGTTTGTGCCGCTGAAGCTGGTCTCTCGTCGCCTGGGCAAACCCGGATTCAAGAGTATCTTCTGGGCGACCGCCCTCGGTGCGCCATTGCCGCTATGTTCCTGCGGTGTTCTGCCCACCGCTGCAGCATTGAGACGCAA
>JAAUXY010131378.1_pt1 | contig 11320 bp, 9 predicted proteins | sample 7278121 | NCBI WGS metagenome assembly JAAUXY01 (sample SAMN14350117, study PRJNA611818) | marine sediment metagenome | isolation source: surface marine sediment (1.8m) | place: French Polynesia: Moorea | collected 2018-08
AACCCCGGGATGGCCTCGTAGAGGCCATGGTAGTCAGCCTTGAACCACACGAGCCAGACGACATTCACTGTGAAGCCGCCCAGAACACCGGACAGCACGCCGTACCAGGTGATGCGGCTGTAATAGAGAATGCCAATGACGGCAGGGCCAAACGCGGACCCGAGCCCGGACCACGACGCCAGCACGAAGTGGAAGATCACCCGGGGCTCCTGCACGCCGAGAACGACGGCAAGAACGCCGATGACTATGGTTATGAGCTTGCCGTAGTTGGACAGCCGTTCATCGCTTTCTTCACTGCCCATGATCTTCTGGTAGGTGTCGCGAACGGCTGAAGACGAGGCCAGCAGCAGCAGCGAATCAACGGTCGACATGATCGCCGACAGAACCACGACCAGCAGCATGCCGGCGATGATCGGCGGGAACAGATTGCTGGAGATAATCGGGAAGATTGCCTCGGGATCCTCGAGACCGGGATACAGTGCGCGCCCCGCAACACCTGCGGTTACGGCGCCGAACGTAAAGATGAACAGTACGATCATCGACATGATGCGCGCCTTGCGAATCTCGCCATCGTCCCGCGCCGACATGTAACGAATCAGTAGCTGCGGCACGCCAAGGAACGGCAGACCAATCGCGAGGAAGCTCGCGATGCCTATCCAGGCTGGCTTACTGCCAAATGCGAACATGTCGAGCAGCGCCGGGTCCTGCTGCGCGAGTGACGCGCGAACCTCGGCAAGGCCGCCAGACGCAACGATCGCCGCGATCGGAACAGCGATCAGGCCCAGCAACATCAACACACCCTGCACGACATCGGTATAGGACACGGCCTTGTAGCCACCGACGAAGGTATAGGCAATGATGAAGACCGCGCCGACGATAACGCCCGTTTCATATTCCCAACCCAGGAAGTTGTCGAACGCTTTGCCCGTCGCAACCATCTGTGCCGTCACGTACGTCGTCACCATCACAAGAATGATCAGTACCGCGACGCCGCGGATCAGGTGCCACTTGTCCTCGAATTTTGCCGACAGCACGTCGGGCACGGTAATGGAGTCGGTCTTGTCGCCGAACGCCTTGAGGCGCCGGGACACGATCCACCAGGACAATCCGATACCAACGATCTCACCCACGACGACCCAGTAGGCCTGGGTGCCGACGAGATAACCCATGCCGGACAATCCGAGCAAGAGCCAGCCGCTCTCGCCGGTCGCGTTGGTGCTGAACGCCACCACCCAGAACGGGAGCTTCTTGCCAGCAAGGTAATAGCCCGACAGCGTGTGCGTCTCGCGGCGACTCCAGATAGCGAGTCCGGCCAGGATGCCAAGATAAATAATGAGTACGGCTAAGGTCGTGTTCATGATGTCAGCCTAACGATAGGTTGATCCGATCGGCGAACCCGGCGGCACGGGCGTCGGGACAAGCGTCTTTATGGCCGCAGGCTCGTTTCGCAGTCGCTGAATCTCCTCGAACGCGAAACGGAAATGCACTCGCATGCTTTCATCACGTGGCGCACGCCTGCTGAGCCATTGCTCAAGCTCGGTGACCGCCGCAAGCGCCCGGGCGCGCACATCGACGTCCGCGTTCTCATTGAACGCCAGGCCGAGCAAGCCATACAACACCTGCATGTTGGTCTGCCGCTGTACGGCACCCGCGGCACGGTCGACCGGATCGGCGTACCAGCTCACCGCGAGAAGCCCGCGCGTGACGGCTTCAAAGCCTGGTGCGCCGGCACGCTCGAGCCTGGCGGCACGGGTCGGCTCGAGCAGTACTTGCAACGTCAATGCGACTGAACTATTGGCTGGCGCCAGCGAATCAAAGTTGATGCCGGTGGCGCCGCGAAACGACTCGCGGGTCTTTGGCGCGTAAGGGACGCGGGGCTCGATCGCGTCGACCACGGTTTCGGGAAGCGCAAGAAATCCTGGCTCCAGGGTCGCCAGAAGCGCGTCGATCGCCTGCTGCTGTCGCGCCACAGGAACAGCTTGTGCGGCAGATTGTGCGTCGCCGCGCAGCCGGTAATTGAAATACTCGCCGCCGATCAGCTTGCCAACCGCGTGCAGCTGAAAGCGATGTAGCAGATAGATGGGTACCAGTGCTTCTTCGATGGACGCAAGCGGACGCCCGGGCCGGATATTGCGCTCGGAGAATTGCTGGAGAGCGATGTCACGAACCCGCGTGAGGTGTTCCAGCTCGGCAATAGCATCGGCACCGTTGTCCCACAGGTTGCCGTCGGGGTGCGACGTTGCAGGCGAACGAGCGTCGGAGTCTGCGACGTATTTCCAGCCCTGGGCGATGGTCTCGTCCATGATTGCCCGGCGGGCCGCAGCTCGATCAACCCCATCCGGAAAGTCCTGGTAGGCATACAGCACGGTGCGTTTGTCCCATTCGCCGATACCAACATCGTAGGCATCGGACAGGTCGAGCTCCCCGTCTTCGGTGATGTCGATCTTCGGGAACGGATAGTCCATAACAGATGCGCGGTCTTGTGTGCTGGCCGCGAAGTTGTGCTCGAAGCCGAGCGTATGTCCGACCTCGTGCGCCGACAGCTGCCGGATACGCGCCAGCGACATTTCGAGCATCTCGGGGGGAACGTCATCGCCGTCGTAGGGCGCCAACAGCCCCTCCGCGATCAGGTAGTCCTGCCGCACGCGCAGCGAACCGAGTGAAACGTGGCCCTTGAGAATCTCGCCCGTGCGCGGGTCCCTGACGCCATAGCCGTAAGACCAGCCTCGCGTGGAGCGATGCACCCACTGAATAACGTTGTAGCGAACGTCCATCGGATCGGCGCCCTCCGGCATCAGTTCGACCCGGAACGCGTCCTTGTAACCTGCCGCCTCGAACGCCTCGGCCCACCAGCGGGCGCCATCGAGCAGCGCCGAGCGCACGGGTTCGGGTGCACCACGATCGAGGTAATAGACGATCGGTTCGACGGCCTCACTGACGTCCGCGGTCGGATCGACCTTTTCGAGTCGGTGCCGTGCCCCGAAATCGCGTATCAATGGCTCACCGACAGGCGTCGCGTAATCGAGGAAGCCACCCGTTTCCGCACCCATGCCGAACACGCCGCTGCGCGGGTCAAACGGGAGCGGCTCGTAATTGTCGTCGGGCAGCCGGATAAATGAATGGTGCACATGCACGGTCACGAAACGCGCATCAGGTGTCACCGTCGGCAGATGCCGGCCCGTCGGTTCACCGACCAGCGTGACCAGCGCTTCAACCTCGGTGTTATCGGGAAATGCTTTCGTGCGCGGCAGGTAAATGGCGGAGCGTCCGTCATCGACGCTGTAGTTGCCCTCACCCGTTGCCTTGAGGCGCTGCGCAACGCCATGTGCATCGCGCACAAAAAACGACGTGGCATCGATAACGGTCGAATCCGCGGCGGGGTCGATATCAGTGAAGCCCCAGATCACGGAGCGGGCAAAGGATTGCGCAACGGCCTGTCGCTCGTCGTCGTTGTCGCTGTTCGCACGGTACTGAAGATTGTCTTCGACCAGCAGCACCTTCGGACCGCTGCGCAGAAAGCGCACGACCCGAGTCGCACCGAGCTGGCCACGATCGATCCCGAGATCATTTGAACCGACACCGCGCGGTAGCGACGACTGGTACAGAAACGGCGAGTCAAACTCCTCGACGCGCACGAGCATGCGACCCGTCTCGTCGTCCCACCAGGCATCAATGAAGCCGTCGAAGGCACGGTATTTGTCGAGCGTTAACGGTGCGGGGTCTGCCGCTACCACTGGCCCTGCTGAGAACAGGCAAAACAATGCGAACAACAGACTATTGCGGAAAGACATTTTTCTCCCGGTGATGGATGAGGTGCTAACGATCGCGGGTAATGCGACCGGCGATGATGCCCGAGACCAACAGGAAGATACCGATGCCGAACAGGTATTCAGGATACGAACGTGTGATACCGCAGTAGTACACACCTGCCATGATGAGTCCTTGGAAGATATTCATCGCAAGGCTGTCGCGTTTGACGGCTTTGGGGAAGCGCAAGCGCGAAACCATGAGCAGCGCCAGCACGAACATGAGTACGGGCAGATACAGGTGCAAAGGCAGCGAAGCCGTGATGTCCGGATGATGGATCAGCACCAGCACGAACGATGACACGAGGCCACCGCCTGCCGCCGTGATGGGCACGCCCGTAAACCAACCCGTGCTGGGCTGATCGGAGACGAGATTGAAGCGTGCGAGACGCATTGCGCCACAGAGCGCGAACACAGCGATGGCGACGAGCAGAACCCAGAATTGCCCCGACTCGTACTCTATGCCGCCGAGCTGCATGCCGGCGTTCAGCACCAGCACGGCCGGCGCGACACCGAAGGACACGAGATCGGCCATCGAGTCGAATTCGGCACCGAAGTCGGATGTGGCTTTGAGCAAGCGCGCCGAGAGGCCGTCCATAACGTCCAGCAACCCGCACCAGACGATGATCCAGGCAGCCAGCTCGAGCTCGCCGAGCTGGGTCGTAACGATCGAGGAAATGCCGAGCAGCAGGCTCAAGGCCGTGAAGCCATTCGGTACCGTGTAGCGGATACGGATCAAGGGTCTTTTCCAACCTCTTGTTCTTGGTCAGCCCATTTTGCATCCAGCGGCGGTCATTATCCACCGCGGCGGGGTCACGACTTCAGCCGCCCCACCAATTCACGCCCCGAATCCGGGCGCCATTGCCGGTTATGCCGATCGGTCCGCGCGGCACGCTGAGCTGCATGCGCATGCCGTCGCGCTCGACTTCGATGACGACACTCTCGCCTGACGCGCCCTGCATGGCCTGACGCCGTAATTCGTATATCGAGTAGACCCGCTCCCCATCGTAGCTGACGAGGCGATCACCAGGCCGCAGGCCAGCCTCGCTGCCCGGAGAACCCGCATAGACCTGGCTAATGCCGATCGTCGTCGGCTGCCCCTGGGCCTTGAGATAGAGTTCGAACCCGTCATCGCCAAGCTCTCGTCGTAGCAGCGATAGCGGATCGTACTCCGGCGAGAATCGGTCGAACTGCTCGCCGTTGCGCTGTGCGTCCCACGACGATTGCAGTGCCGCGTACGCGACCTGCGATTCAAGTTCGAGCGCACGGCGCGCCTCGTCCTCGGTAAAACCACCCTCGACGAGCCGGGCGACTCGCCGTTCCTGGTAGCGCAAGAGCCATTCCGCATCATTGCGCCCGACGGCCTGTGATCGCGTCGTATCGCGAGCCTGCTGCGCTCTCTCTCGAGCCGATGCGGCCCGTTCGTCGGCGGCCTCCAGCTGCTCGAGATCGTCGAACAGCGTGGCGAGCGTGTCCTCCAGCGCCAGGCGCGCCTCGCGCTCCTGCAGAATGATCTGTTCGAGGTTGGCAATGCGTTCCTCGACGCTCGCATCGCTACCCAGCAACACAGGGCCAGATGCCATCACTGCAGGCGCTTCCTGTTCGCCACCGCCCAGCCACGCGCCGACCGCGAATCCAGCCAGCAGGCTGATGATGACGGCGGCGATAATTCTGGGCATGGGGTTCTCCTCGTCGCTACTCCACGACCTGTGCGGCGACAACCTGCGCAGGACAGTTTGAGCCTGCGGTGTACGGGCCGAGCCCTGTATTCACACTCGCGATCTGCCCTGGCGGTATTTGCCCGGCGATCGCGAAACGCTGTTGTTGCTGACGGCCATAAGAGTCGCCGTACGTGACGGCAACTTGAACGCCCGTGATCTGCACATTCGTATCGTTTCTGACCGCTACGACGAGGCGTGCGTTCCCATCCGCCGAACATCCGGTCGGAATATATGCCGACGGATTGGACGGTAAGTCGAGTCTGACGAGTTCCGCGCCTGCCGCCTTGCCGTAGTCACCACCAGATTGTGCAACGACCTTGAAGTGCTTTATCGCGGCTGCCATGTCGCCGCGGGACTTCGCAATATCGCCCAGCGCGTAGTGCGCCGGAGCTGTTGGCAGGAGCTGCAGACTGCGTTCGAGGTCGACAACGGCAGCATCCTGTTGCCCCAGTTCCTTGCGGGCGATTCCTCGTTGCAGGTGGTAGTAGAAGAAATCGTCGCGACGATCGATGGCGCGCGTGTAGTTAGTTACCGCCCAGTCGTAATTGTCCTGCACCAGCCGAATATCGCCGCGCAGTGCATGGAAGTGCGCCTCCTCGGTGTGCATCCTGATCGCCTCATTGACCTTGGCAAGCGCGGTATCGAGGTCTTTTTCGGCCAGGGCTTTGCGGCCCTCGTCGTAAACCTCGTAGGCAGGCTTGCTCTGCATGGTCTCGCGCATCACAGCCTGGTACTCGCGCTCACCGCGTATTCCGCCTCGCGGCAGCGTCGCCGCGGTCGCGATGTTCGCCTGAACGCGCTCGCGGGACGGCGGATGGCTCGCAAACAGGCCGCTGAGCCAGTCGGTGCGGCGCCCTTCGCTCAGGCGCACGAATGTCTCCTGCAGGTCTACAGCGCCCTGCGGATCGTAGCCAGCCTTTGACATGTACTGCATGCCGTAGGCATCCGACTCGAGCTCCGCCGTGCGGCCGTAACGCGCCAGCCCCGCCTGCGCGAGGAGGTTTGCGCTGCCAATGATCAGGCCGCCGTAGTCGCTGTCGCTCGCTGCAACGGCTGTGCCCAGGACACCGACCTGCATCAGCACCGCGCGCGTTTGCTGCTTCGCCGAATGGCGCGCGGCGGCGTGCACCGCCTCATGCCCCAGAACCGCTGCCAGCTCCGACTCCGATTCGAGTTCGTACAACAGTCCTCGGTTAATCGCGATCTTGCCGCCCGGCAGCGCCCAGGCGTTCGGGACCGAGTTGTTCAACACGACGAATTCATACGGCAGATCGACGCCGCTTTGTGCCGCGACGCTCTGGCCGACGCGCTGCACGTAATTGGTGAGCTCCGGATCGAGGTCATAGGTGCCGCCCTGCGACTGCTGCATCGGCACATAGTTTTGCCGGCCCATCTCGATTTCCTGCGCCGTGTTCATAAACACGACCTCGCGCTTGCCCGTCACGGGATTAACTGAGCAGCCCGCGGTGAACAGGAAACTGAGCAGCAGGAAAATACTAAGCTTGCGCATGACGACACCTCTCTGATGCGGCACGATAAATTATACCGCCTGTTACACTGGCCGGATAAATGAGAGACGCAGGGTGTGACCAAAAGGTCACCTGTAGCGTCCATACTCACACGAGCCGGCCATGGGCCGGCGACGACCCCCTATAACAACCATTGGGAGATAAGAATGGGACTGTTCGACTTTGTGAAAGACGTTGGCCGACAGATTTTCGACACAGACGCCGAAGCCGCGGACAACATCAAGCAACACCTGGAGATCAAAACGCACGGTCTCAGCAACCTCGAAGTGGCGTTCGATGACGGCACCGTGACACTGTGTGGCGACTGCGCCAGCCCTGCCGTGCGCGAACAGGCCATCCTGATCACCGGCAACATCCAGGGCGTCGAAAAGATCGTCGCCGATGACTTACGCGCTCCCGAGCCGAAGCCCGAAGAACCCGAAGAAAAGGCCGAGGTCTATGAAATCGTCAGCGGCGACACGCTGGGCGCAATTGCCAAGCGGTACTACGGCAAGGCGTCGATGTACACGAAGATCTTCGAGGCAAACCGCGACATCATCGAGGACCCGAACAAGATCTATCCGGGCCAGAAGATCCGCATTCCGCTCGACGACTGACCGGACGAGGGGAACATCATGAACTTAATGGACCTGCTCAAATCGAGCGGCGGCGGCGACAGTGTGGGCAAACTCGCGGATGCGGTTGGTCTTGGCTCGGGCGATACGGCCAAGCTCGTCGATGCGCTGGCCCCGGCCCTGATGGGCGGACTGAAGAAAAACACGGGCGATGACAGCGGGCTCGCGGGCCTGCGCAGTGCCCTCGAGACCGGCGGTCACGATCGCTATCTCGACGATCCGGGCTTGATGGGGTCAGACGACACGCGTGCCGACGGTAATCGCATCCTTGGTCACATCTTCGGCTCGAAAGACGTCAGTCGTAATGTCGCGGCTGCGGCGGCTGGCGAGACCGGCATCGACGCCGGCGTCATCAAGAAAGCCCTGCCTCTGCTGGCAACGCTCGCGATGGGCGCGCTGAACAAGAAGAGTTCGGCAGGCCAGGATCTCGGATCGTCCGCGCAGAGCGGCGGCCTGGGCCCGCTGGGCGACCTGCTCAACATGGGTGGCAAGTCCGGTCTCGACGATATCCTGGGCATGGCGAAGAAGCTCTTCTGAGCCAAGCGACCGAACAGACCCCGAACAGCGGGGTCTGTTCAACGGCTTGCGTGATGCGGGACTATCGTAGGGGATTCTCCCGATAGTCGCGTGGGCCCTACACGGCGACCATAGGGGCATGGATGTGGATGCAAGAGAACTTATGACGGAGTTGCGGGAGGACCACCGCAACATGTCAATCGTGCTCGACCTGCTCGAGAAACTTGTCGGCGAAATGGAAGCCGGCAAGGACCCTGATTTCGAGCTGTTCGACGAAATCATGCGTTATATGACCGTGTACCCTGATGCGGTCCACCACCCCAAGGAAGACGTGGTTTACGAGCAGCTGCAAGAGAAACGCCCGGACCTCTCCGAAGGCCTCGACGACGTGCCTGGTGATCATCGCGACATTGCGCGACTCGGTTCGCTTCTGCGGGATGAGGTCGAAGCGATCAATGCCGGTGCTGCTGTCCGCCGCGACAAGATGATCGAAGATACGGGTGCTTACATCCAGCGTCTGCGCGGCCACATGCAGTGGGAGGAAGAAGACTTGTTCCTGCGCATCGACAAGATGCTGGACGCGGAGCCTCACCAGGTCGATGTCTCTGAGTGGCAGCACATCAAGGACCCGGTATTCGAACTCGAGATCGAGGCCGGCTTCCGCAGACTAATGCAGAGCCTGCCACCAGCCGCTTAGAGCTGCGCTTCAGAAATACCAGGCGAACTGAACGAAGACGCTGCCGTCCCTCGACAGGTAGCGATCGGGCGGCCCTGCCTCGATGCCGCCAAACTCACTGCCATTTGGACCAAGCGGCACATTGATGCTGCCGAGCAGTGTCATTTCGTCGGACAGACTGTAGCCGGTGATGAGCTGGAACAGCGCGCTCGGGTCTTCGGCGTTTATGAACAGTGTCGGCGTCATCGTCCAGAGCGGGGTCATCTCTACGAGCACGTTCGCCGCGAGGTAGTGACGACCCAGCGTGAACAGCTCGCCGCGCGTTGCGCGCACGAGCAGGTCCGGCCGGTTGGCGAGACTCAACGGATCATAGCGACCACTGCCAATGCCAAAGCCATTGAAGTAGTACTCCAGGCTGCCGGTCATATTCTTGTCGCGCCAGACCCACGAATACGACAAGTTGGTCACGAGCTGCGCATAGGTGTCGAGATCCGTATCGGTGACGACGAGGTCCATGGTCCACACCGCCCCGCCGACATCGCGCCCGAGACCGAAGCCAATCACTGCATCACCGTAATGCTCGGCAACGAGAACGTCGTACTCGGTTGTGCCGGCGAAACCGTGATACTTGAACGCGACGGTCGACTGGTCGTGCTCAACGTCGCCAGTCAGCGGATCGCGACGCAGCACCCAGGCAACCTGCACATCGTTGCCACTGTCCTGCAGGTACTGGGCATAAAGCATGTCGTCGCCCGCTTTGTACTCGGTGTCGACCGATGCAGGGTCAAACGGATTAACGAGGTCCATCGGCGCATACGCGAGACCGTTACCCCAGGACAGGGCCTGTCGCCCGAATCGAACCACCGCCTTTTCGCTGGCGTAACCCACCCAGAGGCGGTCGAGGCGGTGCAGTAAGGCACTTTCTGAGCCATCGGTGATGACATCACTGAGGTCGAACAGTCGGCGGTCGTCGTCGGGAATACCGCTTATCCGGATCCCCTCGCCCTGCAGGCCGACGAGCTGCCAGGCCGAATCAAAGGTCCAGCGACCGGTGTCGAACTTCAGATTGAGCCGCAGGTCCGCCGCGAGATCGATCGTCTCGCCGCCAACCACGTCATGAAACACGCTGTTTGTGGGGTAACTCTCGCCGACCAGGCGAAACTTCGTGTGCCCGCCGAATTCCGTCTCTGCCTCGGCGCTTACCAGTGCCGGGATCGCCAGAATCAGGAGAAGCAGGCTACGCGGCATGCTGCACGGCGTCCTCGACAATCCGTCCGTCGCGCATGCGCACGATCCGCTTCGTGTATTTCATGACACTCTGGTCATGCGTCGCGATAACGAACGTCGTGTTGTGATGCTGGTTGAGTTCGACGAACAGCTCCATCAGCTCGGCAGCGGTCTTTGAATCAAGGTTGGCAGTGGGTTCGTCGGCAAGCACGAGTTCCGGACGCGAAACGATGGCGCGTGCGACGGCCACCCGCTGTTGCTGACCGCCCGACATTTCGGCCGGTCGCCGGGATTCCAGACCCTCGAGCCCTACCTCCTCGAGGATGGCGAGCGACTTCTTGCGCCGCTCTGCCGGGGACACGCCCTGCACCTGCATGACGAACTCGACGTTCTCCTGCGCAGTCAGCACCGGGATCAGGTTGTACGCCTGAAACACGAAACCGATATTGGCGAGGCGCAGGTCGGCGAGCTCGCCTTTGCTCATCTGGTCGACGCGCTGTTCGCCTACCCAGACCTCTCCGCTGTCCGGCAGGTCGAGTCCACCAATTGCGTTCAGCAAGGTCGTCTTGCCGCCGCCCGATGGCGACATCAGGCAGACAAAATCGCCCGGCTCGATCTGGATACTCAGATGATCGAGCGCCTTGATATCTTCATCGCCCTGGCGATAGGTCTTGCAGAGATCCACACAGCGTACGGCAGTCATAGTTACACCTTGGTAATCGCTTCGACAGGTTCGTAACGCGATGCGCGCCAGGCCGGCGACAGGCTCGCGAGGAAGCCCAGTATCAGAACGACGACGTTGGCGAGAACGACGTCTTGAAGGAGCAGTTTCGGATAGAGAACGCTCGATGCGCCCATCATTTCCATCCCTTCAGCCACGATCGAAATGTCGAGGCCATCCTTAATCGGCTGGATGCTCGCCCAGGCGAGCAGGTCCCCAATGGCAAGCCCTACAACCAGCAGTAGCATCGACTCGATAATGATCTGACCAAGTATCGCGGCCGGCTTCATGCCAAGCGCCATCATCAGACCAATCTCGCGCACGCGCTCGAACACCGCCATGACCAGCGTGTTGACGAGGCCAAACGACAGTGCTAGGAAGATCACGACAACCCAGACCAGCACGAAGCCATCCATGACTTCCAGCATCGTGCCGAGATAGGTGTCGACTTCGTACCAGCGCTTGACGTCGACCGAGCCATCGACCGCGGCGATCACCTGCTCATAAATT
>JAAUXY010007770.1_pt1 | contig 11319 bp, 9 predicted proteins | sample 7278121 | NCBI WGS metagenome assembly JAAUXY01 (sample SAMN14350117, study PRJNA611818) | marine sediment metagenome | isolation source: surface marine sediment (1.8m) | place: French Polynesia: Moorea | collected 2018-08
CCGACAGCGGCGAAGCGCTGCCCAAGCTGGCGGAACTCTCCAGCACAACATTCGATGCACAGCTCGAAGTGTCGGCGCTCGTCGCCGCCGAAAACCCGCATCTCTATTTCGAGATTCAGTCAGAAAACCCGCATGGCCTCGCGGCGCTGAAAGTGCTGCAGCAGGCGGTCGACAGGGTCGCTGCCGTGGTGGCGGCGAATGACGAGGACGCCTTCGTCAGTTTGATGACGAAGGGTCGAGAGTATTTCGCGCGGCGCCGCTGATATTCCGGCTCAGCAGGTACAGGAATAGCGGTACCCCGAGCATGGCGGTGATTGCACCGACCGGCAGTTGCCGGGGCGCCATCGCTGTGCGGGCGACCGTGTCGGCGAGTATGAGCAAGGACCCGCCCGCGAGGGCCGAATTCGGCAGGAGTAGGCGATGATCAGAGCCCCCGATCAGTCGGATCATGTGCGGCACAACGAGACCGATAAACCCGACCGTGCCCGCGGTCGTTACCGCGATTGCCGTTAGCGCTGCGCCGAGTACATAGACCATTGCCCTTGTAGGGCCGACCCGCAAACCGAGCAGTGCCGCCTGCAGGTCCCCGGTGGTCAGCACGTTGAGGGAGCGCCCCAGCACGATTCCGGCCACGGTGCCAACGGTCGCCGCAAGCAGCACGGGCCCCGCGCGTTCCGCATAGCTGAAGTCGCCCATCAGCCAGAACAACATGCCGCGCAGGCTCGTTTCCGGGCTGATGGCAAGCAACAGACTGATCACGGCACTCCAGCCGGCGGCCAGGACCACCCCGGTAAGTAACAGGCGCCCCGGTCCCCAGCCACGCCGGGCACCGGCCAGGCCGAACACCAGCAGCGTGCTCAGGACTGCCCCGCCGAACGCCGCGACGTTGACCGACACGCTGCCCAGACCAGCGAGCAGAGCCAGCATTGCCGCCACGGCGGCGCCACCCGATGTACCCAGGATGTAGGGATCAGCCAGCGGATTGCGAAGCAACGCCTGCATCAGGACACCGGCCAGCGCGAGGCAGGCACCGGTGCCAAAAGCTGCCAGCGCGCGCGGCAGGCGCAGTTTCAGGACGACATCCCTGACCATCTCGTCGCTGCCATTCAGCAGCGCATCGAGAACCGCTGCCGGGCCAGCCGGTCCGCTGCCCAGCGAAACGGCAATCAACAGGCTGATCGGCGCCAGCAGCGCAAGCAGGAGCAGAAGCCGGCGGGCGGGAATTTGCATGCAGGGCAATCCGGTAACGGGCGCGCCAGTGTACTGAAGCGAATCGGTGCCGTGACAGCCGAATCGCAGATGTGGAAGAATCCCGCGGCAATGGACCGCATCGACGGGCAAGGATTTCGCGCGAACGTGGGCATCATTCTGAGCGATGCCGGCGGTTCGGTTTTGTTGGGCGGGCGCGCCGGGCAAGCGGGCTGGCAGTTTCCGCAAGGCGGCATCCAGCAAGCCGAAACACCCGAGCAAGCCATGTTTCGCGAGCTGCATGAAGAGATAGGCCTGTCGCCCGCGGACGTCGAAATCCTCGCCTGCACCCAGGACTGGCTCAGATACCGTTTGCCGCGGCGGTACATTCGCCGCAATTCGCGACCTTTGTGTGTCGGACAAAAACAGCGCTGGTTCCTGCTGCGACTGGTCACTGATGACAGCCGGCTGCGCCTGGATGCGGCGGCGGAACCCGAATTCGATCGCTGGCGCTGGGTCGATTTCTGGCGCCCCGTCAAAGAGGTGATCTACTTCAAACGCCAGGTATACGTTCAGGCGCTGGGTGAGCTCGGGCCCGCGCTGTTTCCACAGGGTGTCCCCCCGCGTCCGCGGTGGTGGCCGGCAGAATGGCAACAAGCCGCACACGACTGAAATCCGGTCGCGGGATCCGGCGCCCGGGCGGCGAGTCCGCGCTGAGCCGAGCCTTGCCCTGGATTGCCCTGGGACTCGGCCTGGTGCTGGTCTGGGGCGCGTTCGAGCTGGGGCAAATCAATGCCGGGCACAGTCGCCTGGCGGCGATCCAGCGGGAGAGCGCGTTGCGCAGCGAGCTGCTCACGTCGCGGCAGGAAGTCAAGGCGCTCCGTGAACGCATCGCGGTGCTGGAAACCGGCGCGAAGGTCAGTGCCGAGGCCTATCGGCAGGTCGAGGAACAGCTGGCCGGCCTGCAGGGACGTATTCAGGAGCAGAGCGAAGACATCGCGTTTTATCGGGGAATCGTCGGCGCGGATCAGCAAGCCGGCTTGCGAGTGCAGAATCTCGAGGTCGTGGAGGGCGCGGAACCGGGTGCCTTCAGCCTGCGGATGGTCCTGGCCCAGGCGCTCCGCAGCGATCAGCGCATCAGCGGTCGGGTCGAACTGGCGGTCGAGGGTCAGCAGGAGGGGCGGGAAATGAGCCTTGGCCTGGCGGAGCTGACCAGTGGGCAGTCCAGCCAGCTGGATTTTTCCTTTCGCTACTTCCAGAACCTGCAGGCAGAGTTGATAATGCCGCCAGGCTTCGATCCGGCCCGCGTGACGATCCGGCTTCTGCCACGCGGCAAGAATCGCAAGGACGTAGAAGAATCATTCGACTGGCGGGTGACCGCTGGCTGATGTGATCAAAGTCGGGTTTTGGGTGCCCGACAAAAGCTAGACTGGCCGTGTGGGCACGGGCGCCCCAGGGAGACATGGCATGTTATTCGGCAAGCGGCGGAAAGCGGACCTTATCCATACGTTGGTCGGGGATGGCACCCGAATCGAGGGCGACCTCCGGTTCGATGGTGGCTGCCACATCGATGGCATCGTCCACGGCAACGTGATCGCCGAACGTGATCCAGAGGCGGTGCTGAGCATCAGCGAGGATGGGCGCGTCGAAGGCAGCGTCAAAGTGCCCCGCCTGATGTTGAACGGGACCGTCGAGGGCGACGTCTACGCGGCCGAGCGGGTCGAGCTGGGTTCGACTGCCCGGGTTGTCGGCAACCTGCACTATGACGTGCTGGAAATGACTGGCGGCGCGGAAATCAACGGCCAGCTGATTCATCAGCCCAATGGCGGCAAGGTGCCGGCCAAGCAAGCGCCCAAGTCCCATGATTCCACCCAGCCTCTGCACGCGCCCGGCGCGCTGGCCGAGGGCGAGGGCTGACGCTGAATAACGTCCATGACCGAACCTGAGGTCCTCGCCGCGGTCGACCTCGGGTCAAACAGCTTTCACATGGTTGTTGCCAGGCTGTCGCACGGACAGCTGACCGTCATTGATCGGTTGCGAGAGATGGTCCGCCTGGCATCCGGACTGGACGACGACAACCGGCTCGATGCGGCCAGCCGGGATCGTGCCCTGACCTGCCTGTCCCGGTTCGGAGAACGCATTCGTGACATGCATGCGGAGCGCGTGCGCGTCGTCGGCACGAACACGCTGCGCAAGGCGCGCGACACGGGCGATTTCCGCGACGCCGCCGAAGGCTTGCTCGGGCATCCGATCGAGGTGATTTCCGGTATCGAAGAGGCCCGGCTGATTTACATCGGTGCCAGCCACAGTTTGCCGGCCGTGGCGGGTTCGCAAATTTGTGTCGATATCGGCGGGGGCAGCACCGAGCTGATGCGCGGTGAATCCATCGTGCCGGAATTGCTTGAAAGCCTCTATCTCGGTTGCGTTGGCCTCAGCCAGGAATTTTTCGGCAACGGCAAACTCACGGTCCGACGCTTCGAAAAAGCGCGCCTTGCAGCGCGCATAGAATTCGAGCCGGTGAAGATGCGCTTTCGCTCCAAACCGATCGCGCGCTTTGTCGGCACGTCGGGCACGATCCGCGCCGCGCGCAATGTGCTGCAGGGTTTGCACGGTGCGCAGGCAGAATTGACGCTCGCTGGTCTGGAAACGGTCATCGAACGGATGATCGATGCCGGGCGCGCGGATGCGCTGACCCTGCGCGGCTTGTCGGATGAACGCAAGCCGGTGTTTCCCGGCGGCATTGCCATCCTCATCGAAGCCATGGCTGCTCTCGGCGCGGACAACATGGTGGTCGCCGACGGCTCATTGCGCGAGGGCATTCTCTACGACCTGCTTGGGCGTCTGACGGACGAGGACGCTCGCACGCGAACCGTGCGCGCGATGGAATCCCGCTACAGTGTGGACGGGGCGCAGGCAGACCGGGTCGAGCAGACCGCCATGCAGCTCCTGGATCAGGTTGCCGAAAGCTGGAAGCTTGGTGGCGAACTGCCGCGCCTGTTGCTTTCATGGTCGGCGCGCCTGCACGAAATCGGCCTGGATATCGCGCATTCCCACTATCACCGGCATGGCGCCTACTTGCTGGAGCACGCCGATATGCCGGGGTTTCCGCGCGAGGAAAAGCGCATGCTGGCATTGCTCGTCGGTGCGCATCGCCGGATATTCAATCGCAAGGCGTTCGACGCGCTGCCGCGGCGCAGCCGTCGAACCGGAATTCGCCTGGCCCTGTTGCTCCGGCTGGCTGTGTTGTTGAATCGCAGCCGCGCGAATGGCGGCGCGTCGACGTTTCGCCTGCATGCTGACCGCCAGAGTCTGAAACTGGAAATCGACTCCGTCTGGCTGGATGGGAATCCGCTGACGCTCGCGGATCTGAAGACCGAAACGCGGCATCTGTCTGGCGCCGGGTTGGATCTGGAAGTCGTCGGCCCGAAGGATTGATCAGGATTGGTCGGCCAGCTGGGCCAGCAGCTTGGACTGGGCCGAGACGATTTCCGCGTCGGCGGCCGGCTCGAGTCTACGGTAGGTTCCGTCCGATAGCAGTTCCCACGCCTGCTGGTTGTCGTTCAAATAGACGTCCAGGTCCGCAATCAGGCGTTCTTTTAAGGCCGGGTCCAGCACCGGGAAAGCGGTCTCGACGCGCCGGAAGAAATTCCGGTCCATCCAGTCGGCGCTGGCGCAATAAAGCGCCTCATCGCCATTCGCATGAAAGTAATAGACCCGCGTGTGTTCGAGGAAACGCCCGACGATAGACCGCACCCGGATGTTGTCCGACACGCCCGGGATGCCCGGACGCAGGCAGCAGATGCTGCGGACGACCAGGTCGACGAATACGCCGGCACAGGACGCTCGATACAGCGCGCGAATGACCTCGGGCTCTACCAGCGAGTTGAGCTTTGCAATTATGTGCCCGGTGCCCCCGGACGCCACGTTGCGGATCTCCTGCTCGATGAGTTCGACCACTTGTGCGTGCAGGTTGAATGGTGCCTGGCGGACGCGACTCAGCGGCGGCGTCTGCATCATGCTGGTGAGCTGCAGGAAGACGTGATGAACGTCTTCACCAATTTCCTGGTCCGCGGTCAGCAGTCCGTAGTCGGTATACAGCCTGGCGGTGCCGGAGTGGTAATTGCCAGTACCCAGGTGCACATAACGCTTCAGCCGGCCGCCTTCCCGGCGCACGACCATCGCCATCTTGCAGTGTGTCTTGTAGCCACGAACCCCGTAGACGACATGCGCGCCGGCCGCCTGCAGACGGTTGGCCAGTTCGATGTTTTCCGCCTCGTCGAAGCGTGCCCGCAGTTCGATGCTGACGGTGACTTCCTTGCCGGCCTGGGCCGCGGCGACGAGAGATTTGATGATCGGCGAGTCCGCGCCGGTGCGATACAGGGTGATCTTGATCGCCAGTACATCGGGATCCTGGGCCGCGCCGCTAATGAACTCGAGTACCGGTGCAAAGGACTCGAACGGATGATGAAGCAGCACATCCCGCGAGCCGATTACCGTGAAGATGTCCTCTTTGTTGACGAGATCCGGTGGTAGTCCGGGATTGAACGCCGGTTCCTTCAAATCGTCGCGCCCGACCAGGCCGTATACAGCCATCAGTCGATTCAGATTGACCGGGCCGTTGACCTGGTAGAGATCGCGTTCGCCGAGGCCGAACATCTCCAGCAGATAGCTGGTCAGCTCGTGTGGGCAATCGTGCGCGGTTTCGAGTCGCACCGCGGCGCCGTAGCGGCTGGCGATGAGTTCGCCCTCCAGCGCCCGCATCAGGTCGTCGACTTCTTCCTCGTCGACGTACAGGTCACTGTTGCGGGTTACACGGAACTGGTAACAGCCGGTGATCTCCATCCCGGCGAACAGGTCATCGACGAAGGCGTGAATGACGGATGACAGGAACACGAAGTCGCTTGGTCCCGTGTCGGGCAAGTCCGGTGACAGTTGAATCAGGCGCGGCAATGAGCGCGGCGCCTGCACGATTGCCTTGCTGCACGGCCGGCCGAAGGCGTGTACGCCTTTGAGACCGACAATGAAATTCAGGCTCTTGTTCAGAATGCGCGGAAACGGCCGGGCCGGATCCAGCGTGACCGGGCTGAGCACCGGCTCGATCTCGTTGTGGAAGTGCTCTCGTAGCCAGTCACGCTGCTGGGTATTCCAGCGCGAACGCCGCACGAAGCGGATGTTTTCCTGCTCCAGTGCCGGGATCAGCTCCTCGTTCAGCAATCGGTATTGCTCGCTGACGAGTTCGCGGGTCTGTTCGCTGATGTTCTTGAGAACCTGGTTCGGGGTCAGCATGTCCGGGCCAGCGGGCGCTGAACCGAGTTCCAGGCGTTGTTGCAGACCACTGACGCGGATCTCGAAAAACTCGTCGAGATTGGTCGAAACAATGCAAATGAATTTCAATCGGTCCAGCAGTGGCGTGTTCGGATCGAGCGCCTGGTAGAGAACCCGCCGGTTGAACTCGAGCGTGCTGAGTTCCCGATTGATGTAATAGTCCGGCAGTTTGAGGTTGGGTGTGTCCACGATGAGGCTTTGATCCTTAACACCTCAATATAGCAGCCTCCCCGCGCCGGAATGTTACTGGGATCACAGTTGTCATAATCTGGCTGCTCAGGGGAGGCAGATGCAGCCCAGACTCAGGCTTCGATCGGCGCCGGTCACAGTGGGCAAATTGCTCGGCCGGCCGGCGAGGCGCTCGCGGGCGAGCCACGCGAACGCGGCTGCCTCCACCCATTCGGCCGCAATCCCCCAGGCATCCGTGGGCTCGATTGGAATACCTGGCAGCTGCGTCCGCAGCCGCTGCATCAAATCGAGATTGCGGGCGCCGCCGCCGCAAACCGCAACGACAACCGGCATTTCAACCGTCGCTCGCCGCAGGGCATCCGCAGCCGTGGTCGCAGTCAGCTCCGCCAGCGTGGCCTGCACGTCGCGCGCGCCGACCGTTTTCGCATCCTGTGCCAGCCGGTCGAGATGCCGTTGCAGCCAGGCGGCATTGAACACTTCCGGCCCGGTACTTTTCGGCGGGTGCGCGGCGAAGTACGGCTCCTGCAACATCAGCTGCAGCAGCCCGTCGCAGACCTGGCCACCGGCAGACCATTGACCATCCCGATCGTAGGGCTGCTGCAAATGGGTTCGCGCCCAGCCGTCCAGCAAGTTGTTGGCCGGGCCCGAGTCGAAGCCGGTGACATCGCCACGGGCGGGCAGCAGCGTGAGATTGGCGATACCGCCCAGGTTCAGGACCGCGCGGGATTCAGTGCTGTCCGCGAAAGCCCAGCGATGAAATGCGGGGGCGAGTGGCGCGCCCTGACCACCCGCGGCGATATCAGCGCTGCGAAAATCGCCGATTGTCGTGATGCCCGTCTGCACTGCAATGCGCCCAGGTTGACCGAGCTGTAACGAAAAAGCCGCGGGAGGCTCGGGCGCATGCAGCACGGTTTGCCCGTGGCTGCCAATCGCGGTGATCGCGTCCGGTTGTCGACCAGCTTGATGTAACAGCGCCAGTGCGGCCGCAGAAAAAGCGCCGGCGATGGCAACATCCAGCGAACCCAGCTCCGCCAGGCCGACCTGGGCCGGCTTTGCAACCGCCTGTTCCAGCCGGGCGCGCAATTCAGGCGCATAGGGCTCGCAATGGGTTGCAATGACGTTACATTGCCGTTGGTTCGCGCCGTCGTTGAAACTGACCAGGGCGGCATCGATGCCGTCCATGCTGGTGCCCGAGATCAGGCCGATGAAGAGATCCTCGCGCATACGCCTCCGGGCTTCGCGCGAGCGGCGTCAGGTAGTCGGGTTGGCGGCCTCACTGGCGAACAGCGGGCGGTGTGTTTCGAGTTCCTGCCGCAATTCGTCAGCCGCGTGCAGAAAATCTGGCATGTAGGCACTGTCGAGCGGGGCTGCGTCGGGCAGTTTGACGGTGCGCGGATTCAGATGCACGCCATTGGCCCGGTACTCGTAGTGCAGGTGTGGTCCCGTTGCCAGACCGGTTGCCCCGACGTAGCCGATCACATCGCCCTGCCGGACACGGGCGCCGTTCCGGTATTTCGAGAAGCGTGACAGGTGCGCATAGAGTGTCGTGATATTGCCACCGTGCTGCAGGATGACGGTATTGCCGTAGCCGCCCTTGCGACCCCTGAAAATGAGTTTGCCGTCGCCGGCCGCCTTGACCGGCGTGCCGGTCGGTGCCGCGTAATCCACACCGCGATGCGCGCGGATCGTGTTCAGTTTCGGGTGCCGGCGACGCGGATTGAAATTCGAGCTGATGCGTGAGAACGATAACGGGGCGCGGACGAAAGCCTTGCGCAGGCTACTGCCTTTCGCGTTGTAGTAGTCGGCGCGGCCACTCGGATCCTCGAAGTAGTAGGCCTGGAAAACCTCCCCCTGGTTCTCGAATTCAGCCGCGACGATGCGGCCTTCGCCGACGCGCTTATCATCGCGCCAGAGTTCTTCGTACAAGACGCGAAACCGGTCACCGCTGCGGATGTCCAGCACGAAATCGATATCCCAGGCAAAGATGCCGGCGAGATTCATGATGATCCGGTCCGACACGCCAGCCTGCGCGGCGGCCTCGAATAACGAGCTATCGATTTGGCCGCTCGCGGTAATGCGGCGGTATTCGACTTCCCGCGTCACGAGGTTGGCGGCGAAAGCTTCATCCCGCAGCGCCACCTCGAGAGATTCGGTGATGCTGATATGCCGGGTCAGCTGCAACAGCGCGCCGGCCTCGTGCCGGACCAGGATTTCGTCGCCCGGCCTGATCAGCCGCAGGTGCTTCTTCGCCAGATCCAGCCGCATGATCTCGGCCAGGTCTCCGCGACTGAGCTGGTGACGAGCGAAAAGCCGGTCGAGGCTGTCCCCGCGGCGCACAGACAACGTCAGCGCCTCGCCCGGCAGGGGCGGCGGGACGATCTCCGGTTCTACTGGCAGCGCGGGCAAATCGCCGGCGGCAGGCTCAGCGAGCTCAGCCGCGTCCGTTGACGGCGGCTCCACGATGGCTGCGGCCATCTCGTCGGGGCGCTCCGGATTCAGCAGGCCCACGGAAATGAGCGGTATGCCGAGCCCGGCCGCGAACCACGGTGCCTTGGGCGTGCGCCGCTCGGACGGGTCCGAAACCGGCTTATAGTCGGCAATCACGCGATGCGGCTCAGACAAAATGCGACTCCCCGGTGGTCGAGTGCTGACGAATCTCTAACCAACACAGCAACTTATGATCACCCTGAATCGTCCCAAGCGGGGCGATCCCTACCCCTGATTAACCATAAGTGGAGAGGGATTATCAGCAATGTCAGAACGCTGGGTCAATCATTGCAGATGATTTCTGAGATCTGGATCCAACCGGCTCAAATCCCCGGCCGGCAATGGCTTACAACCCCCTCGCGGAATTGGGTATCCTCGCCCCCGCGTCAGGGCTGGGGGGGCGACGATTCCAATGGCTTCAATCGCCGAGCAGATGGCGGTCATCAGCCGTGGGGCTGAGGAAATCCTGGTTGAGGAGGAGCTGCGCGAGCGCCTGGCTGCGGGCCGTCCCCTGCGCGTGAAAACCGGTTTTGACCCGACAGCCCCGGACCTGCATCTCGGTCACACCGTGCTGATCAACAAGATGCGGCAATTCCAGGAGCTCGGTCATGAGGTGATTTTCCTGATCGGCGACTTCACCGGCATGATCGGCGACCCGACCGGCCGCAATGCGACCCGACCGCCGCTGACCCGCGACGAGATCATCCACAACGCCCAGACCTATGAGGAACAGATCTTCAAAATCCTGGATCCGGCCCGCACACTGGTGATGTTCAACTCGAGCTGGATGGGCGAGATGTCGGCCGCGGACATGATCAAGCTGGCCGGCCGCCACACGGTGGCTCGAATGCTGGAGCGGGACGACTTCAGCAAGCGCTACGCGTCCGGCAAGCCGATCGCGATCCACGAATTCCTGTACCCGCTGGTGCAGGGCTACGACTCGGTCGCCCTGGAAGCGGATGTAGAGCTCGGCGGCACCGATCAGAAGTTCAACCTGCTGGTGGGCCGGCAGTTGCAGCAAAGCTGGGGACAGCCCCCGCAGATCGTTGTCACCACGCCGCTGCTGGAGGGCCTGGACGGGGTCAACAAGATGTCCAAGTCCATGGGCAACTATGTTGGCATCACGGAACCGCCGGGCGAGATGTTTGGCAAGCTGATGTCGATCTCAGACGAGCTGATGTGGCGCTACTTCGAGCTGCTCAGTTTCCGTGAGACGACCGAGATCGAGGCGCTCAAAGCCCAGGTGGCGGAGGGCGCCAATCCGCGGGATATCAAGTTCGAACTGGCCCGCGAGCTGGTGGATCGCTTTCACGGCGCCGGTGCCGGGGCGCAGGCCCAGGATGGCTTCATCCGTCAGTTTCAGCCCGGCAGCGAGGGCCTGCCGGAAGACATGCCGGAGATCGATATCGCGGCGCCGGCAGGCCATCTCGGCATTGCCAACCTGCTCCGGGAAGCGTCACTCGTGGCCAGTAACGGCGAGGCTTTTCGCATGATCAAGCAGGGTGCGGTGCGGATCGATGGCGAGCGGATTGCCGACCGGACCCTTGAAATCCAGGCCGGTACGACCCACGTATACCAGGTTGGCAAGCGGCGTTTCGCGCGGGTGACCCTGGTCCAGGGATAGCCGGCCCCCGGCGTTAACGGCCAGGAAATTTTTTCTGTCCGGGCTCTTGCCGGACCTCGATTCTTCTGTACAATTGTCGGTCTGCCCGCGTTTCGCGTGGCCGCTCTTTAACAATCAGGAAACAGGTAATTTGTGTGGGCGCTCGCGTCACCATGGCGGTCTGCTATGGCCCGATGCGAGTGACCGAACATACTCGTTACTTACTTTTACTAGTAGTAATTGGCAGTTCGGGATCTCGTTCTTCGTTTGTAGATATAAACTGAAGAGTTTGATCCTGGCTCAGATTGAACGCTGGCGGCATGCCTAACACATGCAAGTCGAACGGAAACAGGACGCTGTGATCCCTTCGGGGTGAACTTGTCGCTGTCGAGTGGCGGACGGGTGAGTAATGCTTGGGAATCTGCCCAGTAGTGGGGGACAACACGGGGAAACTCGTGCTAATACCGCATACGCCCTACGGGGGAAAGCGGGGGATCTTCGGACCTCGCGCTATTGGATGAGCCCGC
>JAAUXY010144246.1_pt1 | contig 11316 bp, 14 predicted proteins | sample 7278121 | NCBI WGS metagenome assembly JAAUXY01 (sample SAMN14350117, study PRJNA611818) | marine sediment metagenome | isolation source: surface marine sediment (1.8m) | place: French Polynesia: Moorea | collected 2018-08
ATACGCCGATGCCATAGCAACCCATGGTCATCGCCACCTCTTTGCCATTCTGATCCAGCACCGCAGCCTGCAAGCTGCGACTGTACTTGTCGCCGAGCTGGAAGATATGGCAAAGAGGTGGCGATGACCATGGGTTGCTATGGCATCGGCGTATCGCGCATCGTCGCGGCCGCGATCGAGCAGAACAACGATGACGACGGCATCATCTGGCCCGAGCCCATGTGCCCCTTCCACGTAATTATCGTCTCGCTGAATCCCAAGAAGTCGGAATCCGTCACAGAGGCAACCGACCGCCTGTACGAAGATCTGCAGGCAGTCGGGCTCGAGGTGCTGGTGGATGACCGCGACGCCCGTCCCGGAGTAAAGTTTGCCGATGCGGATCTGCTGGGCATCCCGCACCGCGTGACAATCGGGGAACGCGGACTGAAGTCGGACCAGGTCGAGTACCGGGAACGACGCAGCGGGAAGGAGACGACACTTGCGCTTGATGCAGTCACAGCCTTTTTCCGTGATCGTCAGGGGTAGCGCGCTCGCCCTGGCGGTAATCTGCCTGCTGGCGGGATCGGTAGCGCTGGCCGTCACCGACCCGGCACTCAAAGAACTGCTCCGGGACGCCATGAATGAGAGCCCGAGCTTTGCGGACCGCTTCGAGGCGCAGGTCTGGCTCACTGACATGGCCACGCGCCTGGGCAACCAGGTAGCCGACCCGGAAGAACGCATCTACATTCTCAAGCAGGTGCACCGGGAAGCCAGTCGCGTCGAACTGCCGCCGGAGATGGTGCTCGCCGTCATCGATATCGAGAGCGCATTCGATGCCTATGCAGTCTCGGTGGCCGGCGCCCAGGGCCTGATGCAGGTCATGCCGTTCTGGCTTGACGAGATTGGTCGGCCGAATGATCGCCTCGTAGATATCGACACCAACCTGCGAATGGGCTGCACCATTCTGCGTTACTACTACGACATGGAGAACGGTGACTGGGTGCGGGCGCTTGGTCGATACAATGGCAGCCTGGGCAGTCGCCGTTACCCGGAGAAGGTTCTCGAAAGATTGCGTTCGCGCTGGTTCCGCTCCTGACCTTTCAGGCGGTGCGGAAATCCTGCATATCGAGAATCAGCTCAAGCGGCTCAGCCGTAACACTGACGTCCTGAACATCCGCCAGCCGCGGTCCCTGCCAAAGCCAATCGGTCAATGATTGAATGGCATCGGCATTACCGCCGGCGAGGACTTCGACGCGACCGTCGGGCAAATTGCGCACCCAGCCCACCAAGTTTCGCGCTTGTGCTTCTTTCGCAGTACTCGCGCGAAACCATACGCCCTGCACGCGGCCGGCAATAAAAAAGCGTTTGCAGACCCGGGTGGGGGTCAACGGAACGATGGCACGGCTTCAACAGCGTCCGATTGCACTTCCTGTGCCTGACGGCTGATCAGCAACGCATCGAGCGCAGTTTCCTTGGCGCTGATCGCCGCGCGTTTGGCCGACCAGTAGCCACTGGAGTTATCCCAGTCGAGATACTCCTCGGCGGAACTCAGCAGCGCTTCCGCTTCCGCCAAATGACTCTGCGCGTATTCGGCGGCGCCCGCCTCGCGCGCGGCGGTGATTGCCTGACGGGCGTCGCTCATTTCCTGCACGGGCGGCGCGGTCGCGCAGGCGCCCAGCAGGGCTGCCAGCAACACGATCAAGACTGGCTTTAGTTGACGGATTCGACGCGGCATAAACGATTGATATTGAACTACCCGAACCACGCTAGCAACGGCCGGGGCAAAGGGTCAAGATGGCTGTTAACGCGCGTCAGGCGACTATTTCGGGCGCTGCAATTTCGCAACAGTGTCAGCCGCGCCAATACTGCGTTGGTCGGTTCCACGCTACACTATTTCGACGGAACAGAGGTTCAGCGAACCATGCCAGTCACGCTCTATCACAATCCGCGGTGCTCCAAGTCGCGCCAAACGCTGGCGCTGCTGCAGGAGCACGATGTCGACGTGCAGATCATCGAGTACCTGAAAACACCGCCCGACGAAACGACGCTGCGTGACCTGTTACAGCGGCTCGAGCTGTCAGTGGACGAGCTCATGCGCAAGGGCGAAACCGAGTACCGCGAAGCCCGCAGCGAACTGGACAGCATGACGGAACCACAACGCGTCGCCTGGCTGGCAGCCAATCCGCGCGTACTGCAACGACCCATCGTTGTGAGTGGCGACCGCGCGCGCATCGGCAGGCCGCCGGAAGCCGTGCTCGAAATCCTCGACTTATGACGGAGATCTTGATCCTCTATTACAGTCGCCACGGTTCGACCGCGGCGCTTGCAACGCAGGTCAGGCGCGGCGCTAACGGCGTCGATGGCGTCTCGGCAAAACTCCGCACCGTTCCGAACGTGTCTCCCGACACCAAAGCCACTGCTGCAAAAATCCCGGCCGACGGACCGCCGTACGCGACCCACGAAGAACTGGCGACCTGCGATGGCCTGGTCATTGGCAGTCCGACTCGTTTTGGCAATATGGCAGCGGCGTTGAAGTATTTTCTCGATGGCACGAGCAGCGAGTGGCTCGGCGGGCGCCTGCGCGGCAAGCCGGCCGGCGTGTTTACGTCAACCGGAAGCATGCATGGTGGTCAGGAAACCACGCTGCTGAGCATGGCATTACCGCTCCTGCACCACGGCATGGTTCTCGTCGGCGTGCCCTACTCTGAAGCGGCACTGATGGCGACGCGCAGTGGCGGATCGCCCTACGGTGCCAGTCATGTCGCGTTCTCGCAGTCGGATACAGAACTGACCGCGGACGAGATTGCCATCGCGCAGACACTCGGCCGACGGGTTGCCGAGGTTGCGGTGCGTTTACACGGCTGGGACGGGACTTGAGCGCGGCAGTTGTTCGCGGCCTGATTCTTGGCAGTCTGATCGTCATCGTGGCGGTCCTGCTCTGGCCGCCGATCAGTCCGTGGGGCGCCAGCGGAGCCGTGCCGGTCGCGGGGCTTGCCGCCGCCGGCCTGCGCCCGCCCAAACGCTGGGGCGGCTGGGTCACGGTATTGATGATTCCGTATCTCGCGGTCGCGACAATGAATATTGTGGCCGGGCCCATGCCACGCAGCGCCGCCATACTGTTCGGCTCGGCCACCGTGATTGCGGGGCTGGGTGGCCTTGACTGGCTCAGACGCACCGGCACGAGTTTGCGCGCCTGAGCCGATCCTAAAGATCCTGCAGAATGCCGCGCACGAATGGCACGGTCAGCCGTTTCTGCGCCGCCAGCGCCTCGCGGTCGAGCCGATCAAGCAACGCAAATAACGATGCGGCATCGCGGTCCGCGTGCGTCAGCAGATAAGCGGCCGTGTCATCGGGCAGATCGAGACCGCGCCACGCGGAACGCTTTTGCAAGGCTTCGATTTTTTCGTCGTCGGAGAGGACCTGCAGGCGAAAGGTCGCCCCTGATGTGAATCGCGAGGCCAGATCCGGCAAGGCGAACCCGACATGCAGCGGGCCGCAGTTCGCCGCGACGACGAGTCGCGCAGCACGCGCGCGCAATTGTTCGAACAGCGCAAACAACGCGTGCTCCCAGTCGGCATTGCCAGCGACGTGATCGACGTCGTCAACGCAAACGAGATCGAGTTCGCCCATGCTCCCAGCGACCGCCGGCGTGATGTCCGCATCCGTAAACAGTGGCAGGTACGCGCCGCGATCCCCTCTCGCGTCAGCGAGGGCGACCGTAGCTTGCAGCAAGTGGCTGCGACCGGATCCAGGCGGTCCCCACAACCACAGCAGCGCGCGGCTGCGCACGCTGGCGATTTCTTCGAGCGCGTGAACCAGACTGGCATTCGGCCCCGGGTAAAAGCTGGCGAAAACCGCATGGTCCGGTGGGCCGACTTCAAGCGGCAGCTGTTGCATCGGTCCCGGCATGTCCGTCAGGTCGCGCGCGCCGCTCGTGCCCGACCGCTCCAGGTCAGCACATAGTCGAGCCCGCTTAAGACCGCCGTGACCAAGACACCGGCACCCAGTACCAGCACCAGTCGCTCGAGCGGCCAGCCAAACGCCTGCTGGGCCACCACCGATAGTAAATATGACAGTTCAAAAATAGTGTTCAACTTACTGATATTGCTGGGTTCTGGCTGGACCTTCCCGATCAGCAAAGTATAGGCTGAGGCCCCTCCGACAATGGTCGCGTCGCGCAGTATCACGATGCTGGCAAGCCAGACAGGCGTCAGTCCGAGCCAGGCCAGGGTCAGGAAAAGGGACATCACCAGCAACTTGTCCGCCGCCGGATCGAGCAGGCCACCCAACCGCGTGCGCCAGTCGAAGCGTCGGGCCAGGAAGCCATCAACGCCATCCGAACCACCCGCAACCAGGATCAACAGCAACGCGAGATCGAAGCGCCCGTCCAGCAGATACAGCACGATCGGGAGAACGAGCAGGATCCGCACAATGCAGATCGCGTTCGGAATGTGGGCCGGACGCAGTTTCATACTCAATTGCTGGACTAGCCGTCGACGAGCACGTAATGCAGCTGGGCCGACTGCGGGTCATCGGGAAACTCGGTGAGGCTCAGCAGACGACTCAACGCAATGCTTCGCATCAGGCGGTCCGCATCACCGCGCACTCGCAATCCGAACCAGACCCGATCGGCTTCGACACGATCAACACTGCAGGTTTCGACAATGCCAAGGCCATCGAGGTAATTGAAGACGGCGCCATAGTCCTGCAGCGTCTCCACACCGGAGACCTGGACGCTGATGATGCTCGCACTGCCGGCCGTTGCCGCGAGTCGCTCGGCGAGTCGATCCGCCGCGCCGTCTGGGCCGGCCGCGAGGCTCCCGACCCAGTCCAGGCGTTCATCGCCGGTCAGCAGTGTCCAGCGAACCCGGCCGGTCGCGGGATCCGCGCCGCGCACTCTGCCAATCAGAATGGCGTCCGGGCGGTAGCGCGCAGAAGCCGCAATGACCGGCTCACTGAAATCACCCCATACATCGGAAAACGTGACTGTCTCCAGATCGACACTGTCGACCAGCGGCAGGATCAGCGGCAAGCCACGCTGCCCGCCCGTGTCCAGCAGCTGCTGGCGAACCGGGTCAAATTGGGTGCTCGCCCCCGGGGGCGGGAAACCCGGCAGCGTCGTGTCGGCGCCGGTCTCTGCAGCCGGCAAAATTTCACGCTGGCCTCTGCCGGTATCCATCGCCAACCAGACGAGGACGGCCGGTCGCTCGGCCTCCCACACCGGCAGGCCGGCCGAATCGAGCAAACGCCGCAGTGCTACCGGATCGAAACCCACCTCGATTTTTCCGTCACCCGTGTTGCGATACTGCTGCACCAGTGCCGCTGAATTGCCAAACTCGGCGCGCGTTTCCGCGGTAAGTGGCGCGCTGCGGCCCGTGACCTTGATCAACACTTGCTCCAGCGCCAGGTGGAACGCGTCATTCAGGTCAGTACCCGGCGGACGCTCAACCTCAGCCGAGTACAAATTGCCGACGGTCGCCGCGCTGGCGATGCCAGCCATGAACAGCAATCCGGCCAACGCCAGCCCCCGGAGGCAGCGACAAAGAAACGAGGCGACAACAGACATTTGCACTATCATACCGGCGCAGTCCCAAACGATGCCACGTAGATGAAAGAGAAGGAATCGCTCACCTACAAAGCTGCCGGCGTGGACATCGATGCCGGCAACGAGCTCGTCGAGCGCATCAAGCCGCTGGTACGCGCCACTCATCGTGATGGGGTGCTGGGTGGCATCGGTGGATTCGGTGGACTGTTCAGGCCGGCGCTGGAGCGCTTTCGCGAGCCCGTGCTTGTCGCTGGCACGGATGGTGTCGGGACAAAACTGAAACTCGCCATCGAATTGAACGATCTCAGCACCGTTGGCATCGACCTCGTTGCCATGTGCGTTAACGATGTCATCGTGCAGGGTGCCGAGCCGCTGTTTTTCCTCGACTACTACGCAACCGGGCAGCTCGACGTGGATCAGGCCGAAACGGTCGTGAAAGGGATCGCTGCGGGGTGTACCGACGCGGGTGCCGCGTTACTGGGCGGGGAAACCGCCGAGATGCCCGGTATGTATCAACCTGGCGATCTCGACCTGGCGGGCTTTTGCGTCGGGATCGTCGACCGCGACCGCCTGCTCGATGGTCAGGCTGTGAGCAATGGGGATTACCTGCTGGGCCTGGCATCGTCCGGGCCGCATTCCAACGGGTATTCGCTGATCCGACGGATTCTGGAGCGGTCGCCGGATGGCGCTGCGACACCGTTTGCTGACGGTACCCTGGGCCGGGCACTGCTCGAACCAACCCGAATTTATGTGCGGTCGATCCTGCGCTTGCTCGAGCAATGCCAGGTGCACGCCTTGGCGCACATCACCGGCGGCGGGCTCGCCGAAAACCTCGCACGCGTCCTGCCGCCTGATGTATCGGCCCACGTGGAGGGCGGCAGCTGGACGCGGCCCGCTGTGTTCAACTGGCTGCAGCAACACGGCCAGGTCGATGACACGGAGATGTTGCGCACTTTCAATTGCGGGATCGGCATGGTCGTCGTCGTCGGGGCCAACGATCTGGAGGCGGCCCGCAATACGCTGCGCGCTGCTGGCGAGACGGTATTCGAACTCGGCCGGGTCGAAGCCGGCAACGGTAGCGTGACGATCGGACCATGAAGTCGGCACAACGGGCCCGCACCGCGGTGTTGATCTCGGGTAGCGGCACGAATCTGCAGGCGATAATCGATGCGACGGCTGCCGGCGAACTGCCAATCGATCTGTGCGCAGTCGTCTCCGACCAGCCAGCGGCTTTTGGCCTGGAGCGCGCCCGCCGCGCCGATATTCCGACGATAACGGTCGACTACCGGGACCACCCGGACCGTTCTGCCGCCGAGGCCGGCCTCGGGGACACGCTTGCGGAACTCGATCCCGATATCGTCGTCCTCGCGGGTTTCATGCGCATTCTGCCGGATGACATTGTCGAACATTTCCGCGGCCGCATGCTGAATGTGCACCCGTCATTGCTGCCAAAGTTCCGCGGCCTGCACACTTTCGCGCGCGTGCTCGAGGCGGGTGATGCCTGGCATGGCTCAACCGTGCATTTCGTTGTACCGGAACTCGATTCCGGACCGTCGATCATCCAATACCGTATCGCGGTCCGCAGCGACGACGACGAGGCCAGCCTGAAGGACCGTGTGCAGGCGGGCGAATACGTGATCTATCCGCGAGCCATTGGCTGGCTCGCGACGGGCCGCGTGGAGCTCAAACACGATGCCGCGTGGCTCGATGGCGAACGCCTCGGCACGCCGGTTCTGGTCGATGAATCCGACTAGCTGACGCTTTCTCGCCGCGGGTCGGGCGGATTTTTCGGCTCGCTTAATCTCGCTGCGCCATCCCTGGCTCCGCTCGAATCCGTCGGCCTCGCTTGTGCTCTCCTGCACCGCTCGGCCTCTAGGACGCTCGCCGGAAAATCCGCCCGGCCCGCGGCGCGCAGCTTCGCGCTCAGCCCGACTGCACGATCAGGCTTTCGGCAGCGTGACGCCCCGTTGGCCCTGGTACTTGCCGCCGCGATCCTTGTACGAGGTTTCACATTCCTCGTCCGACTCGAAGAACAGCATCTGCGCTACGCCCTCATTGGCATAGATCTTCGCCGGCAACGGCGTGGTGTTGGAAAACTCCAGGGTCACGTGCCCTTCCCACTCCGGTTCCAAGGGCGTGACGTTGACGATGATGCCGCACCGGGCGTAGGTCGACTTGCCGAGGCAGATAGTTAACACATTGCGCGGGATACGGAAGTACTCGACCGTGCGCGCTAGCGCAAACGAATTAGGCGGAATTATGCAAACGTCGGCGGGTTTATCGACGAAGCTGGTTTCATCGAACGCTTTCGGATCGACGATCGCCGAATTGATGTTGGTAAAGACCTTGAAGTCCGCGGCACAACGCACATCGTAGCCGTAACTGGAAGTCCCGTACGAAACCAGTCGACCATCGCCACCTTCGCGCACCTGGCCCGGCTCGAAGGGCTCGATCATGCCGTGCTCTTCAGCCATGCGGCGAATCCAGCGGTCCGATTTGATCGTCATCCGCGCGAACCGACGCAATCAGGCATTTTCGACCACAATCGTTCCAAACAGGCCCTTGTGGTCGACCGGCTGCAGTGCGAGCAGCGCCGCGACGGTGCGGGCGATCTGTCGATAACGCCTCGCGATCTCCCCATCGGGGTCGGCGACCACTGTCGGGCGACCACCGTCTGCTTCGCGGCGGATGCGAATATCGAGTGGCAACTTGCCAAGCAACGACACTTCACTCTCACCCGCAAGCGCTTCGCCGCCACCCTCGCCGAAAACCGCTTCCTCGTGGCCGCATGCCGGGCAAACGTAGCTGCTCATGTTCTCGATGATCCCGAGCACCGATACGCCGACCTTTTCGAACATCACCAGGCCGCGTCGCGCATCCATCAACGCAATGTCCTGCGGCGTCGTGACGATGATCGCGCCGCTGACCGGGATCTTCTGCGTCAATGTCAGCTGCGCATCGCCGGTACCCGGCGGCAGGTCGACGATCAGGTAGTCGAGTTCCCGCCAGTTGGTCTGGAACATAAGTTGCTGCAGGGCCTGGGTGACCATCGGGCCGCGCCAGATCATGGCCTGGTCGCGATTGACGAGGAAGCCGATGGAATTCGCCTGCAAACCGAACATTTCCAGCGGCTCGAACGTCTGCCCGTCCTTGCTCACGGGGTTCTCATCCTCGAGCCCGAGCATCGTCGGCTGGCTGGGCCCGTAGATATCGGCGTCCAGAATCCCCACGGCTGCGCCTTCAGCGGCCAGCGCCAGCGCTAGGTTCACCGCGGTCGTCGACTTGCCGACGCCACCTTTCCCCGAGGCCACGGCGATGATGTTTTTCACCTGGTCCTGTGGGGCCAGGGTGCCCTGGACCGCGTGTTTCCGGATATTCCAGCTCACTTCGACGCGGGCCCCGGCGACGCCGGCCTCGGCCTCCAGCCGTTGCTGCACCGCGCGACCCAGCTCCACGGCGATCCCTGCGACCGGGAACCCGAGGCGAATGCCGAGTGTCGGCCGGTCACCGGTCCCCGAATCGGCCTCGATCGCTGCGCTGGCCTCGCGCAGCGTCATATTCAGGCCCGGTATATCGACCTCGCCTGCTGATTCGATTAGCTTTTCGGCCTCGCCCACTGCCATGATCCGTGACGTGTTTAACAGTATCCAGACACTAGAAAGCGCGACATTCTAACAGCCTGGAGAGGGCCAGATCGCGCCGCAGCGGACGGCGTCAATCCCTTGTGTCAGCAGGCTCTGCGCGACTGCCCCGGAGCGCGTCGCAGACGGCCAGATGGCATGGTGGTTCTGCCTTCTCTTGACATAAACTAGGGGTTAACGGATTGGTTGTCGGTACGCGATGAAATTCCTCAGCACATTGAAGGCCGAGCGCTCGATTGCGCAATTGCTCGAGGAAGCCGACGTCAACTCCCCGGCCGCGCGCAAGGCAGCCGAATCCCTAAGAAAAGCCGGTCCCGGCGCGATTCCAAAACTTATCGACGCCTTTGCAACTGCTGACAAGAACCACACGTCAATCTTGGTCGAGGCCCTCTCCAACAACCTCAACGACAAGACTTTCGAACAGTTCGCCGAGGGCCTCGCGCACTCGGATCAGCGTTGTGTCTCCGGCGTGGCGTCGGCGCTGGCGAGCACCAACGACTACAACGCGGGTCAGCTGCTGGACCTGCTCGGGCGCGAGGGTCTCTCGACGCCGGCGATCATCGAGGTGCTGCGCTCGAAGAAGAACCGGGTTGGCGTATCGTCCCTGCTGCGCAAGGCTTACGATGTCGAGCCACGCGAGAAGGCGGCGCTGTTCAAAATCGTCAGCGACCTGGTCACCGAAGCGCATGTGCCCGACCTGATCTCACGCTTGAGCGGCAAAGATCGCGCAGTGCGCATTCACCTGATGCAGATCCTGGCGCGCTTCAATCGGCCTGACGTCGCTCACGCGCTGCAGGAGCAGCTGAAAGACAGCAACAAGACCATCCGGCAAACGGCGCTGTCAGCCCTGCAGACGATGGATGCCGATCTGGACGTCAAGCTGATCTGCGCGATGCTGCTCGATGCCGATCTGGAAGTGCAAAGCAAGGCGGTCGACCTGCTCGTCCGGATGAGACACCCGGACACGATGAAGTACCTGATCACGGTATTGAAGGACGAGAACGAGTACGCCCGTCGCTCCGCGGTCGAGGTTCTGAACGAAATCGCCGATCCGTCCACCATCCGCCACCTGCTGAACGCCATCGAGGACGACGACTGGTGGGTCCGGTCGCGCGCGTCCGACGCGCTGGCAACGATCGGCGGCCCGAAGGTGATGGACGCCGTGCTGCACCTGATCCGCGATCAGAACGAGAACATCCGCCGCTCCGCGATCGAAATCCTGAACCAGACGAAGGACGAGCGCGCCGTCAAGCATCTGATCGAAGCGACGAAGGACGAAGACTGGTGGGTCCGTGAACGGGCGGCCGACGCCCTCGGCGAAATCGGCGATCCCAAAGCCGTGCCGTCGCTGGTAACGATGCTGGATGGCGATCCACGCTCGGTACCCGCGGCGCTCCGCGCGCTGGGTCGCTTGGGCAAGGAACAGGTATTGAGCCGGCTGTTGCCGATGCTGGACAGCGGTGAGAAAGAGATCCGTGTCGAAGCCATCAATGCGATCTCGAAACTCACCAGCGAGAAGACCGCCGACACCATCAAGTCGAAGCTGCAGCCGATCATGACGGGCAGCGACGAGACGCTGGCACGGGTTGCCGCCGATGCCGTGGTGCGCATCGACAATCGTTTCTCCGCAACCTCTGTCGGCGAAACGCCCGTCGATCTCGGCGACGCCGATCTGAGCAAGACCGCGCATACGCTGCTGGCGGACGCCGCGGAGGTAGAAGCCGCCGCGGCTGCAACCTCGCCCGGCGTCGGCGGGAAACTGGACATCACGACGCTGAAGCCCGGCGACGTGATCGAATCGCGTTACCGCTTCATCGAGCAGATCGGCAAAGGCGCATTCGGTACGGTGCTGCTGGTCGAGGACATCGTCGTCGATGAACGCCTGATCCTGAAGTTCCTGAACGCCAACGTCAGCTCCGATGAGGAAATGATGAAGCGCTTCGTTCACGAGCTGCGGTACTCCCGCAAGATCACGCACAAGAACGTTATCCGCATCTATGATTTCGTCAGCCTGGGAGGCAATTACGCGATTTCGATGGAGTATTTCCCGTCGCATCCGCTGTCTGGCGAGATCCCCGACGGCAAGCCGATGGAGATTGCGAAGGCGCTTAAGTACTCGCGCGATATCGCCGCCGGCATGGCTGTCGCACA
>JAAUXY010202274.1_pt1 | contig 11312 bp, 11 predicted proteins | sample 7278121 | NCBI WGS metagenome assembly JAAUXY01 (sample SAMN14350117, study PRJNA611818) | marine sediment metagenome | isolation source: surface marine sediment (1.8m) | place: French Polynesia: Moorea | collected 2018-08
CAATACCTCGGTTTAGAGCTAAGTAATCCTCTTGTGCCTTCATCATCGCCTTTGACTGGCAATCTTGATATGGCTAAACGGTTAGAAGATGCCGGTGCCGCTGCATTGGTAATGCCTTCTTTATTCGAAGAAGAGATTAATAGGGAACAGGATATTCTGGAGCGCCTGACCCTTCACCAAGACATCGGTCATTGTGAAGCTAATAGCTATCTTCCCATTCATGGGAGTTATAGGACCGAACTTGACGATTATCTCGAATACCTATCGAGCCTAAAACAAGCGCTTGACATTCCCATAATTGCAAGCCTTAACGGTATTACTCCGGGAGGCTGGATAGAACATGGTCGGTCACTTCAAGAGGCCGGAGCCGATGCTCTTGAACTCAACGTCTATTATATAGCGGCAGACCCTGAGGAGTCGTCTACCCACGTGGAAGCCCGTTATTTAGGGGTGCTGGATACGCTGAAACAAGAGGTCAGTCTGCCGATCACTATGAAACTTTCGTTTCAATTCAGCTCTATCGGTCATCTTGTCAAACAGCTGGAGCGGGTTGGTGCCAAGGGTGTGGTTTTGTTTAACCGTTTCTATCAGCCAGACATAAATCTTGAAAGCCTCGAAATCATCCCTCGCTTGCAACTCTCTAGCTCAGCCGATGCGCTTTTGGCTATGCGCTGGCTTGCAATTTTATATGGCCGAGTAAACCTCTCCTTGGCTGCAACAGGAGGTGTTCATAGCGCAACAGACGCCCTTAAGATGTTGTTTGCGGGCGCGGATGTCACTTACCTGTGCAGCATATTAATCAGAAACGGCCCAGATCTACTCACGCTCATCCTTGAAAACATGCGCCGTTGGTTAGAAGAGCATGAATATGCATCCATCAAGCAGCTTAAAGGTAGCGTTAGTCAAAGGTATGCCATCGACCCGGTAGCATTCGAGCGTGCAAACTACGTTAATCTGCTCACCTGCTATGACTCGCCACCCGCAGGGCGGCAATAATTCAATGCTATACTTGGATAGTTGTTCTCATAAAGAGTTATTTGGTAATAATACCGCTTCCATAAGCGCAAGGCTAATTTGTCTGGAATTGTAGGGTCGTTGCCAACGGGCTGTGGTGACGAAAATAGCGAACTAGATGCTAGCTAGCATAGATTAGAGGAGGCAAACTATAGATTTTTGACATATAATTAAAGCCAATCGAACTTGGTTCGAGTGTTAAAGAACATGATCGGAACCGGTTAACTATATAGTTTAGGTTGTGACTACTCAGCTATCTCTAAAATGCTATACCCACCTGAGTAGTTACGTTTAGTTTAGCACTCCAGAGGAGAGTCCAGCATGGCCGAGGAACCCATCGGTAAAATCTATCTCGAGGAAGGTGAAGATTTCTCCAAGCCTCATGCCTACGGCCGGCGAGTCGTTATCCCGATTCGGTATTCTACCGACCCACGGGACATCGGGTGGGTGAAGGAAAACGTTCCTTGCCAGACGGCTTGTCCGGCAGGGACTAACATTCCGGCCTACATCCGCATGATCACCGAGCAGCGCTTCGGACGTTCCTATGAGCTCAATCGTGTCGCCAATGTGTTGCCGGGTGTGCTAGGTCGGATCTGCTCTCGTCCGTGCGAGGACGTCTGCCGACACGGCTGGCCAGGCAATGGTGAGCCTGTCGCTATTTGTCATCTCAAACGCGTGGCTGGCGACTTCAGGCCGGCGGGCCATCGGCTCAAAGAAAGCCTATTCATGCGCACGGGTAAGCGCATTGCCGTCGTCGGTGCCGGACCGGCGGGCATTGCGGCCGCTTACGACCTGACCACATTGGGGCATGATGTCACCATTTATGAACGCGAGCAAAAGCCCGGCGGCATGTTGGCCTATGGTATTCCGGAATTCCGCTTGCCACGAGAGGTGTTGGAAGAAGAATTGCGCAATGCGGTGCGCCTCGGGGTGGATCTCAAAACCGGTGTGGGTATCGGTGAAGGCGACGATGAAGTTCCTCTCAACCGTCTGCTGGAAGACTATGATGCGGTGTTGCTCACCACTGGCTGCATGGCGGCATTACCGCTACCCCTGCAGCAGGCAGAGGAAGGATCCGATCAGGTGCGCGGCATTCCCGGCGTAGAATACGGATTGGATTTTCTGGTTGAGCTGCATCGTGGTATCCAGAAAAGAGTCGGCAAGCGGGTCTTTGTCGTGGGAGCTGGTTTTACCTCCCTCGATTGTGCTCGGGTCGCACGAAGGCTGGGCGCCGAGGAGGTCACGATCCATATCCGCACCTCAACGCAGTACATCCCCGTTCCCAAAGAAGAAATTTTCGAAGCGCAGCGAGAGGGTATCAAGATCCAAGGGTTGCGTACACCGGTAGGTGTGTTAACCGGGAAATAGGGTAAGCTTAGCGGGGTGCGCTTTATTCAGAATCGCCTTGGCGGCTGGCGTAAGGGTGGACGCCGCCAGGCAATTCCGATCGAAGGCTCAGAGTTTGAGGAGCCGTGCGATACGCTGCTGATCGCTATCGGGCAAAAGTCTGTCACTGACTTTCTGGGGCGGCCTGTAGAAGTGGATCGCTGGGGTAATGTGCGTATTAGTGAAAACGGCATGACCTCGGTGGAGGGTCTGTTTGCCGCTGGTGACTATGTCAGCGGACCGACCACGGTCATCGAAGCTATTGGGCATGGCCGACGCATGGCAATAAATATGGACAGTTGGTTAATGGGGCGGGTGCGTCGCAAGCAAGTCGTCAAAATCGAGCCGGTAGAGGAGCCCATGCGTGAAAGATCCTTTGACTTCATTCCGCTTCAAGAGATGCCTACCGCGCCGGTGACCGAACGTTTCTGTGGCTTGGATAAAGAAGTGGAACAGGGTCTGGATATGGAGCATGCCCAGGAAGAGGCCAAGCGCTGTTACCTCTGTTATTTACGCTATGAGATCGATGTGGACAATTGCATTTACTGCCGTGCCTGCATCGAAGTGGCACCACGCAACTGCATTAAACTGGTTGAAGGTGTGGATATCAAAGAAGATGGCAGCTATGGCGAGCTCCACGAGGCTCAAACGTGGAACAAAGTGGGTGCCATCTGGATTGACAATAACGAGTGCATCCGCTGTGGAGCCTGTTACAAGGTCTGTCCTACACAATGCATTTCAATCACTAAGAACGAGATGTTTTACCAGGACGTGGGTGCAGGTGCTTGATGTGAGCGACACTACACATTATGTGATTATCGGCAACGGCGCCGCGGGCAATGAAGCGGCACGGCATCTGCGTCAGCGCGATCCGAGCAGCCGCATCACGCTGATCACTGCAGGCAAGCTGTTGTTTCTCAATCGTTACGAATTTCCCAAGGTATTAAACGGTGTTGTCGACTGGCGCGAATTTCTGGTTCATCCCCCCGCGTATTACGAGGAACAGCGTATCAAGGTGAGGCGCAATAGTTGGGTTACTCGGGTCGATCCTGAGCGCCGCCTGCTCGATCTAAACCACAAGGAGTCGGTGGCCTATGATAAACTCTTAGTGGCCAGTGGGGGCGGTGGTTACCTACCCGAGTATCTACGCGAATACCGTCATCTATTGCATAATTTCAACACCTACAAAAATGCTATGCAGATCCGCGAGGCCTTGTCTTCCAGTGATGGTAAAGTCGTCATGTTGGGTGGCGATATAAAAGGGTTGGATTTTGCACGCACGCTGCTCAAGTATCACCAAGAGGTAATCGTTGTTGCCACCGAAGAGTTCTTTTGGCCCCATGAAATCGCCCCAGATGATGGGCTTCCTCGTTATGTCTCCGCACTGGAACATATGGGAATGCAGGTTGTTCAGAATCGCAAGGTTGAGCGGATCGAGCAAGGCTCTTCGGGCATGCGCGCACGGCGTGTCGTTTTTGAAGATGGCGAGGATCTTTATGCCGACGTTGTAATGCCCTTTTATGGTCTGATGCCAGCATTGGGCTTTATGGTAGGCACAGGGGTAGATATCGCCCGTGGCCTGCTAGTGAATACCCAGCTGCGTACCGTCAATGAACATATTTGGGCGGCGGGCGATGTTTGCCAGATCTGGTCCCCAGAGGATAACAGTTATCGTTTCTATTATGGCTGGAGGAATGTCAAGATGATGGGGCGAATTGCCGCAGTTAATATGACTGGCGGTCATGAGACGGTCAGCACCTTTCAGGAAGATAGACTGTTAATTAACGATAAGGGGGAAATCGATTCAACATTTTGGGAGTACGAATAGGAGTCGATATGCGCCGGAAACTACCATCCGTTACGGATATTCAGATTGCCATCTGCGGTTCGGCCGGAGACGGTACTATTGCGGCCGGAGATATACTTAAACGGGCTATGGCAAAGGCCGGCTATAACGTGATCGCCTTTGATCTTTATCCTTCTGAGATCCGGGGGTTTGGCAAGTGTATCGCACGGGCTCGAATCACCTCTGAGCAAGTCTATGCTCTAAGGCCACGCTCGGACGTGTTGATATCGCTCAATGATCACCATGCCATCCCCCATGTGGTTGAAGTCAGTGACTATGGGGCTGTGATGTATGAAGATACCCCTATTGCGTCAGTCCCAGAGGGCGGCCATATCTCCGGTCATCTCGCATCTTCCCATATTCCTTATGGGGTCGCTTTTCGCGAAATCTCTGAGCGCATTACCAGCGGCGCAAAGTCCCGTAATATGGTGGCGATCGGTTATCTTGCGGGTCTTTACAGCATGCCGGTAGAGGTCTTTCACGACATTATTCGTGCCAAGTTCGAGACTAAACCTGCGGTAATTACGCAGGCCAATATCGACACCTTTAATGCCGGCTTCGAGGTGGGGGCCAGTACTTTTCAGTTCGATTTCAATACCCTAGGGACTGCACGCACGCGGGACGGGACGACCGATTTGATCATGATGAGTGGCAATGGTGCCATTGTGCGTGGTTGCCTCGATGCCGGCATCGAGGCCTTCTTTGGCTATCCTATTACCCCAGCCACACCCATTATGGAGAGTCTGGCGTTGGCGATGCCTAAACGCGGGGGTCGCCTGGTTCAGACCGAGGATGAGATTTCGGCGTTAGCCGCCACGGTAGGTGCTGGTTATACGGGCGTGAGGGCGGCAAGCGCCACTTCAGGCCCTGGGCTTGCACTGATGACGGAGATGTTGGGATTGGCGGCAGTTGCCGAGATCCCGATGGTGCTTTTTGTCTCGCAGCGGGGCGGGCCCAGCACTGGTATGCCTACTAAAACTGAACAATCGGACCTCAATCTGGCGGTATTCGGGGTTGCTGGTGATGGTCAACGTATCGTCTTGGCGCCTACCAATGTGGAGGGTTGCTATGTCTGTGCTGGCAAGGCCTTTGAGATGGCAGAGCGATATCAGACGCCGGTGATCGTGCTGCTCGACCTTTATCTCTCCAATCGCTATGAGGCAGTAGTATTGCCCCAGGAAAATAGATTTCAACCCGATTGCAGCAAGGGCATATCTAAGCTTGCGATTGGCGCGCCTTACAAACGTTACGAAATCACGGAGGACTGGACGAGCCCTCGCGCTGTGCCTGGAGACGACGGTTTCCAACACGTGATCACTGGCCTGGAGCACAATGAATTCGGTCAACCGAGTGACCAGCCCGAGACTCATAGTTTGATGAGTAAGAAACGGCACGAGAAGCTTAAGGCCGCCCTCGCTCATCCGGATATCAATATTACTAGACGTTTTGGTGACGAAGGTTCGGTGGATGTGGGACTGCTTGGCTGGGGTTCCAGCTTTGGCGAAATTCTAGAGGCAATGTTTGCAGCACACAAAGAGGGTATCCGTTGCGCGGCGATGAAGGTGGTAATGCTCGCACCGTTTCCGGTTGAGCCAGTTACGGCGTTTATGAACGATTGCAATGAGGTGCTGGTGCCTGAACTCAACTATGAGGGACAGTTTGCTAATTTGGTCAGTGGCGTATTGGGCCGTCCTGTGGTTCGACTCAACCGCGTATCTGGCACACCTATGAGGGTAGAGGATATTCTTGAAGAAATTAGGCGGCTCGCCGGAGCGGTGAGTCATCCTGGCAGTACGTCGACAGCTTTCCTGGAGAGTGCATGATGACAGCTATCACAAAGCCGGTCTATTTGGAAGAAAAGCTCGAGGAGATCGGCAGCAGCGGACGTTTAAACTATCGATCCAAGTCACTACCGACTTGGTGTCCCGGCTGTGGCTATTATGCCATTGTTGAGGCAATCACCACGGCGTTCAACAATCTCGGTTTCGCCTCTAAAGATACCGTGGTGGTTTCTGGGATCGGTTGCGCGTCGAGGTTTCCGTTTTTTATCAATTGTTATGGCTTCCATACCTTACACGGGAGATTGCTACCGGTGGCCACGGGAATCAAGGTGGCCAACAAGGATCTCACCGTAATCGCGGTGGGTGGCGATGGTGACGGTTTCGCCATCGGCGGGGCTCACATTCCCCATGCCGCGCGACGCAATGTGGATATCACCTATGTTCTGTTCGATAACGGTATCTACGGGTTAACTAAAGGGCAGACATCGCCGACCTCGGTGTTGGGCTTTAAAACCACCACCTCGCCGTATGAGAATGAAGATGTCCCGCTTAATCCACTGATGATGCTGCTTTCTTATGGCGCAAGCTGGGTGGGACAAGCCTATGCAGGACGACCACACCACCTCGCCGAGATGCTGGAGCAAGCCATCGCTCATCGTGGATTTTCATACCTGCATGTGCTTTCTCCTTGTGTTACCTTCGACAAGACGAGTAAAACCTATAAGAACTTGGGAATGACGGTTCGTGACTTGCCCAGGGAACACGATAGCAGTAATCTGATGGCGGCAATGGGCGAAGCAGGGCGACCGCAGACACCGGCGTTAGGCGTTTATTTCAAGGAAACGCGTCCCACACTTAATGACGGCCTGGATAATATCATTCATAGAGCTCAAGGGGGCGACAGTTCCGCGAAGACCAAAGCGGCTTAACCACTCAGAGCTTGTAAAAAAATCCCCGTACGAAGCGAGGGTGCTTCTAGGCATGTGTGGCAAGGCGCGGGAGTCCCAATAGCTGGGAGTGTAGCGAGCTCTACATGACCAGATATTGGGGGACCTGCAACGCCGTCAGGCATGTTCAGAGGCGCCCGCAGCCGTGGGGGGATTTTTTTCACAAGCTCTCAGTCAACGCCCTGAGCTTGTGAGGTGCTGTGTTTTATGCGAGACTCGAATTAAGAAAACCAGATTAGACGAGGGTGAATGGATTTTAGTTTTATGGTTGACTAGCATGCGCCGAAATAAGCCAGTTTAGCGAGCCAAGCGACATTAGCTTGAGCAGGAATAAGCGCCGAGCATCAACAAATTCCTCATCGCCGGTTGTCCACAGCTTAAAATGGCTGAAGCGGCTTACTTATTGAATGATATCCTATTGATTGAGATCAAACATAGGGGCAGGAATACCTATTAATATAACCCACTTGATGGATCTGCCCGAGGATGGATTCAAGTTCTAAACGCCCGAAAATACAATCCCGAAGGATATAAATTCTCTGACAACCAACACGATTTTATGTGACTACTCAGCTATCTCTAGAATGCCATACCCACCTGAGTAGTTACGATTTTATTTCATTAGACACAAGAGATCGAAACCATGGATATTAAGCTAGTTGACGTGACTCTGCATATTGATGAAACCCTAAATCAGGAAGAGCGAGCAAAAATTGAAGCCAGCTTACGTGCTATTGATGGCGTTATTAGCGTACACAATCCGGACGACAAACCCCATCTTGCCGTGGTCGAATATAATCCTGAAAAAACCAAATCTCACGATATTCTTGAGTGTGTAACGAAACAGGGCGTTCACGCTGAGCTGATTGGCCTCTAGGGCTTAAGCACCTGTCATATAATCTCAGGTGAATGCAAGGCAAGGTAATAATTAGCAAAAAAGTGCAATTTACATGGGAGAAAATGAGCAATTAAGCCAATTTTCAATGATAGATTGTGCTTACTAAGAGAACAGACGCTCCACAACCATGTTGATCTGTCGGATATTGTGTGGTGTCTCTACTTCACCCCGATAATCTACGGGCGGCAGAGCGTTCAATTGAAGTCGACTTTCAACGCATTCTTGGTACAACCACTTCTACCTTGTTATCTCCATTCGTTCTGGTCATAGCAACCGAGTCAGCGTCAGGAGGCAAGGAAATCCGCCTGGAAAATCGCCGAAAGCTAGTCATGTGCTGATAGTAGCCTTCTGCGGAATGTCTGTGTTCCTCTGAGCGAATGTTATAAATCATTAGGCCGCCGCGACCTGCCGTCACGCCAATGTCTTCTGGCTGATACCCTGTCAAATGAATAGTTAAGTAATAATTATCGGCGTCACTTCCCTTTTCTAGCCGAATGCCGGATGCTGGTCTCATAGGATAAGCTGGATAGGGCATAGGTGGTTCCATCCATCCGGGTCTCGAACGCTCTAGAGGAGAGGGCATCGGTGATTTACTTTCGTTAAAGCCGACCGTATGGTGGGGAGGCTTAGTCGTTATAGCCATCTCTTTGAAACCCATTGGGTATGAGGGTCGCGCTATTGATGAAGCATTATTTTCTGATTGCCCTGACGACATGGGTGAACAAAACCAAAATGCCATAGAAGATTCCGTGAAGAGAATCAGTCCCATGAAAGATAGGGTGAGCCATCGTTTTATCATGTGGTTCATAATCGAAAACCTCCGTTCCTTTTATCTGCATTTGATATGAGATCGCTGCATTGAAAAATTACTTTAGAAGCTGTTTTAAAACGGCTCTTAAACGATGAGAGGGCTGATTTTGTGGCCGCTCAAGAGAAACTGCAAGTACTAAGGGACTTGGAAGCCAATGATATCCCCATCTTATGGGTCTTTTTGCCCGTCTTCAGCGTTGCGGCTTCGGTTACAGAGTCCCAGCTATGCGCCCTTCGCCGCGCCTTGAAGACGAATCAAAATCCGGCGTCATAGGGGGACATCATTTATTTCCAAGTCCCTAAACTAACTTGGCAATCTCAAAATACGCCGTGATCTGAGTAGCCGGTACTGAAAGTTTCGAATAAAGTGCAGATTTCTTAACCATGGTTAATTCGCATAGGAAAGTAGGTCAAGACGTGCCGACTCGGTGATAGCGGAAATTGCCGGATGTTTGATCCTCCGCTCTGAGGAAATTGCAAAGAACCGCTCTTTGACTTCGTCGGTGCAACCAATGACACTCACAGCGTACTTATTAAGTACATCGCCTTCTACGGCTGTCGGGGAGGTAAATATACCGGCCGTAGCTTCTCCGAAGGCTTTCATCAAAGCGCGATCCTCAAACTCGGCGACCACCAATGGTCGAATATTGATACGCTCGAACCAGAGCTCGAGTGACCGTCTAAGTGCGCTGCTTGGGGTAGGCATCAACATGGGCGCGCCGTCCAAGCTCTGAGGAAAATTGCCGCGATAGTGCTGCGCTTCAGATTCATTGACGAAGAAACTGATTCCCGACTCACCCAATGGGTGATTGTAAGCGCGTATGTTCAAGGTTGGGCTAACCGGGCTGTCCGCCAGGACTAGATCTAGTTTGTGCACGGAGAGATCGGCGAGTAGATCCACCAAAGGGGCTTCATTGCAGATCAAGCGGATTGGCTCGTCAAGATGTAATATCGGCTCCAGTACACGGTATGCTAATAGTTTCGGCACAACCATGGCGATCCCGACGTTAAGCGACACTCGCGAACCTGGAGTCCGACCGGCTAGAACATCTTGCAGTTCATTACTAAGGCGAAACATCTCGTCCGCGTAGCTGAATACCAATCGACCTGTTTCTGTCAATACCAGATTTCGGCCGACTTTCCGGAATAGCTTGTTACCGACCTGCCCCTCCAGTTCTCTGAGCTGTCCGCTGATGGTTTGTGGGGTGATATGTAAGATTTCTGACGCGCGCGCGATCGATCCGTTGCTGGCAACGGCCCAAAAGTAGCGCAAATGTTTGAGATTTAAGTTTGCCATCGAAACACATCAGGACAAGGTTATGGGGATATACTTCGAACGGTTGTAAATTGGGAAATTTTGGGTGAGCCCTGGGCATGGAGAGCAAGGCGCGAAGCCGAGTAATAGCCAGGTCCTATTGCGAGCCTGAGCAATGCGGCTATCGATGTTCAGGGCCAGCGAAAAATCGTAATTTACAACCGTTCGAAGTATTTTTTTAAAGCGTTTCATAGTGCTGCTCCTTTTGCTTTTGAAGTTGCTACCCAGTCGTGATTGCCAGCATCGCAAGCCCCCCTATGGTCATCCAAAGCGTGCCGACCCAGACCCATTTGGGCGGCACCCTGCGTGGCTGATGCGAGCTAGTAATCGCCGAATTGATCGACCGCTCGAGCTCAGTTGGATCGGGTTCGATTCGTTGGGCCAACGAGGGTAAATCCAGCGTTCCGTGACCCGTGTATAACAAAGCGACACCCCCGAGAAAAGCCAACGAGCCTATTAAACCCAACATTAAATACCGCGTTGCTGCCTCCAGAGCGGCGCGTTTGCCACCGAGCGAAGTCAAGGCAACCGCCGACAATCCCAGCAGTTCCAGCGTGACATACAAGTTGAAAAGGTCTGCTGCTAAGAACAAAGCGTTGAGTGCGGTCAAGAGCAGGAACCATAACGCCCAGTAATAGTGCCGCTGTTCTGATTGCCTAAAATAGGCTGTGGCATAGACACTGGCCGCCAGCGCCACCAGCGTTGTCATAAGCAAGAGCAAAGCGCTTAAACCATCTGCCTGGAGGGCAATCGCCAGTCCAGGCGACCAGCCACCGATGGCGTAACTGATTGATCCTGCCGTGGCGACCAACCACAGTACTATAGTTGCTGCGGCAACGGTTGTTAACGCAGAGACCACACCAATGATGCTTGCCAGCTGGGGAAGCGCCACAGTCAGCACGGCACCGACAAGGGGTAATGTAATGACCCCGATTAGACTGTCAATCATCGCCGGGCTGCTCACGCAGACGTCTGCCTAAGGCCACCACGATGCCGGTTAACACGAATGCATGGGGTACTGGATCGGGTACGGATGGAAAACCCCGATAGGCCACCGCGATCAGCAGCAGGAATAGGCCAGCACCTGCGATGTTTATCGCCAAGACTCGTCGTAATAACGCAACAGGGGAAAACGCCATGCGTAACCCTAGGCTGAAGAGTGCGATGCCAGCCAGACCGTAGATCATTAGTAAACATACGTTAACCCAACTTCCGCACCCGGGTGGCTAACTGGCTGAAAATGCTGGTATTATTATTTTTTTCGCCACTACATTTCAGTTCTTTAATGCGGGTTAAGTCTTCGCGAAATCAAAAA